>Ga0208085_1000017_pt1 | contig 64554 bp, 37 predicted proteins | sample LakMenEpi21Jun10_FD_150721 | JGI IMG/M metagenome (GOLD analysis project Ga0208085, IMG submission 150721) | Freshwater microbial communities from Lake Mendota, WI - 21JUN2010 deep hole epilimnion (SPAdes) | ecosystem: Environmental > Aquatic > Freshwater > Lentic | place: Lake Mendota, Madison...
AACAGACTCATTGAGCTGGCCTCCTTGCCTTGGTTTGCGCTTGTGATGAAACGCTTATCCAGGGCAGGAGGCCTTTAAATCTAGGCCATTTTCTACTAACTCAACGCCATTCGGCTTTATGCCGGCGGGGCCAAGACTCTTGAGCTACAGAGGCCGTGTTGCGGGTCTGTTTTTTTCTTCCGCCGCAAGGCGGCAGACGAGATGAATGGGCTGGGGCAGATCGCACGAACAATCCCTGTGCCTTCAATGGCGAGGGACCTAGTTCCCTTGCAAGTTCAAACGCAAGCGGCCTACTTGCCCGTTTGGGTCTTTTGACCGGCCATCTCCGGCTCGTACTTGACCTCGGTCAACTCGATCCCTTTGAAAGGGAGTACGTCGGGTGTGACCTGCACACCCGTCGATACCTTCAACGGAAACGGACCCCCGATATCGTAGGTAAGCTCGACGAAGCTCGCGGTCCAGCCGGCCTGTTCAGGGGCCGGACCAGCGATGTAGTTTCCTTGCGCATCGGCTTTGAGGGTCGTGCTCTCGAAAGCCGGACCGATGGTCTGGAGTCGAAAATCCCGAGCCGTTGGGTTGTTGGCCCGCCAAAGAACCACTTCGGTCGGTTTGGTCACAGGCACCACACGAATGGATCCGTCTTTTTCGAAGGTCCACGAATACTGCGGAGATTTTTTGCCCGCGCAGATCATGCTGTAAAAAGCTGCAATGGATTGGACCGCATCGGTATTCTTCAATCCGTGATCCCCGTTGGGGACATACCATAGGAGCTTGTCCCCCTGAAGTTCGTCGTAGTAAAACTTCGAGGAATCCGGGAGGAAGAACTGGTCTCCACTGGCATTGACAATGTACTTGGGCAACGTCAATCGTTCTTTGTAGTAATAAGGATCGACGATACGGTAGAGCTCCTCCATGCGGGGATGATTGAACCGTTGAAGGATCTTGTGCTGGTAATAGTTGCCGATCGCTTCGGACCAAAAGCCATAAGCCTCAGCGTGGTTTTGCAGCGAGGATCGGGCGTTGGCCACATCGATGACGATCGGAACGATCGCTTCGATGCGATTGTCGGCAGCCCCGGCCAACCAAGTCGTCCAGCCACGCTTGGACCCCCCGCCAACGATGAACTTGTTTACCTTGCGTTTGCCCCCCGCTTCGCTGGCCGAAAACTCGGTGATGCAGTCCATCGCGCGCACCACACTCTTGACCATCGGCAGACGGGGTAGCCAAGTCGTATCGCCGGTCTCAAGGAACTGAGCCCACGAGTAGCCGATCAAGTCGTCTTCGACACGAGGAATACCATCGCCATGAAAGACCAAAGGTTGGTTGGGGATGTTCTTCAATTCGGCGACTACGCCGCCGGTGGTCGCTGCGATCGCTCCGGTGATCGCATCGGGGCCTTTGGGTTGTGCGCTGGTGTGGCTCCCCCCACCGATCATCAAGAATACCTTGTCGGTGGTGATCTTGGCCGGAACGGTCACCACGAGCCAGTGCTCCCACAAGGGTCGATCGACCTCCTGCTCGGAGCGCCATCGCTGGGAGGTTAATCGAATCGCATGGGTCGTAAGATTCCCGGTTTTGATCGTTTCGGCCAGCGACCAATGATAAGCGTCATCAGGCTTGGCGACATACGCGTCCAAGGGGGTTAGTTTGCTGCCCGCTGGCGGTTCGGCCTGGGCGACTGAAAACAACGATCCACATGCCATCGCCAAAAGCGACAGTTTCAACAATCGTTTCATGGTATCCCTAAAAACAAAAAGATTGGTCAAAAACACGTAGTGGATCTCCCGTAGAGATCCTGTAGTGGATCTCCCGTAGAGATCCTGTTTTCCGTTGCTTTTCGTACTCGTACTCCGCGTTAGCAGTACTCGTACTCGTACTCGAAGATAAGGCATCGAGTACGATCTTGGATGTGAGTTCGATCAACGTCAAGTCGATCCCAAGCGAAAAGGTATTTTGTCACGGTTGTCGTCATTCGAGCACGAGCACGAGCACGACGAAATCCGATGCCTTGCCCTGAACTACTTGGTCAAGGCAAACGGTGGCAACTCCTTGGTCGACGAAGTGATCTCGGTCTTTAAACCCGAAGCCCCCTTCTTGGCGTATTTGCCATTGAGAAGATCTGGGCCTAGGTCACCGAGTCCTTGCATTTTCTGAGCAGCGGTCGGTTGAACCGACGGATCTGGCCATACGACCGTGACATCATAAGCCCCTGCGGGAACGCCAACCTTGGCGCTGGTGGCCAATTGGAATTTCCCATTCTCATCGGTCGTCGCCGCTGGGATGAGTTTCATCTCTTTGTCCGTCGGATGAAAGATCAACGTTGCACCGTTGGCTGGTTTGCCATCGACCGTCACGCTTCCGGTGACCGGAAGCAATGTCGGACCTCCACTACCACAACCGGTCAATGCGATTGCGATGGAAGCAAGCAGTGCGAAGAAAAGACTGAACGAAGAGATACGTGCCAACATGGACAACTCCAGGAGGGAAAGGGATGACAGATAAGCATGATATCAAGATAACAAAAAATTCTACACGAGATCCCCTACCTTGCAGCTTTGCGCCTTGGCGACCTTGCGCCTTTGCGTTGACTTCTTCCAAAGAGCCCAAGGAAAAAAGCGAGCAAACCAAAGGCTTGCCCGCTTGATGGATGATCAGCTTTGTGATTGAACCGAAGCACTACTCTTCGATGTTGACCGTCTCGCCACCGTCACGAGTGACCAAAGCGGCAAAGACATTCGTCGAGATCGTGGCTGGCAAGAAGATGACCGAACCGTCTCCTCGGAGACCTTGGACTCCACTTCCGTGGAACGAATAAGGGTTATCCTGATTGAAGATATTCATCACCGCACAACCGGCAGCCGAAGGGTTGTTTCGATCGATGCCTGAGAGGCCGCGTGGGTGTCGGGCGGTGTTCCAGTCAACATACGAAGAGTTCAACGTGAACCCTGGAACCGGAGTGGTGGTCCAAGTTCCTTGATAGGCTACGCCGTTGAAATACAGCCGTTGACGACCAGCGATCTCGGTAAAGCACAACGTGTTCGATAGCCCGTCGGTGATCGACGCAAACTTGCGCTTTGGATTGACAACGATTTCGGCGTTCTCGCCGTTGGCGTCGTTGGCTCCGAGCATCGAATTATGAGTTGTCACAGCAGGTAGGCCTACACAAGATGCAAGCGAGCTGTGGAGGCCCCGCAAAGCTGCATAGTCGGTACGAGGCAAAAAGAAGACGACTCCAGACGGAAGGATCCCCGCTTGGTTAAAATAAGGACCATAGTCGGATTGGGACTCAGGGGTCGATGGGCACAAAAAGCTAGGTACAGGAGTCGTGGCCGATGCTGGGACCTGGCCGATCGGAGCCGGTAGGTTGCGAGGGTCGATCAAAGGCTTCTTCATATCGAAGACCTGATAGGTCGTATTGCCTTCCATGTAAGGCAACATCAGTCCAAGCGGAGCCATACTCCTGCGGGCATCGACTGTTGCAGCAAAGAACGGATTGCCTTGGGCTGCATAAGCGTCCGTCAAACGGAATTGGGTAGCCCAGGTCGGTACCCACTTGTTTGCAGACTCATGGTTGTGAAGCGCCAAACCGATCTGCTTCATGTTGTTGCCGCAACTCATCCGACGAGCCGCTTCGCGGGCCGCTTGGACTGCAGGCAAGAGCAAACCTACCAAAACTCCAATGATTGCAATGACCACCAACAATTCCACCAGCGTGAAACCTGCACGTCGTGCTGTTCGTTTCATCACCCACCTCCGAAAGAGAAAAAAAGACTCATAAGAACGGGACAAGGGGGGGAGCGGACTCCTTAGGGAATACTGTATGATAGAAAATTGCGGGAGTCTACTAGACACTTTCCAATTTTACGGGTTACGACTTCGATATTTTTAGTTTTTTTCCGAATCTCCGATCTTTGCCGCAAGGCACCGGCCTTCCTTGGACCTGGCCCATCCGGGGGCAAACCACACTTCAAAGGTTCCAAAAAATGCAACGAAAAATGAAACGAACCTGGTTCGATACCTACCGCAACCTGCGTTTTGCCTGCTGTTTTGCAGGCATTGGGGTGTTCCTAAGCCCGTTTGGGACAGCTCAAGAAGTAGTCCCCGCCAACGGCGCAAAACCCTACAAGACCCCGGAAAAGATCGCCGGCAGTGGCTTTCGAACCGAGGTAGGGCAGGGCGATTCGAAATTTCCATTGGCTGTCGTCCGAGGGACCCCCTACGAAATGGGGCACCACCTCGGTCGCCTGTTTTCGAAAGAAATCCAAGCGTTCGTTCCGGCGGCTCTCGAGGGAATCGGCCAAGAGCTCAAACTTGCTCCTGGGGTGCTCAACGAGGTCTGGTCGCGGACCAGCAGCTACGGCGACGATCGACTCGAACAGGAACTTGCCGGACTAGCCGACGGATCCGGGGTCCCTCTGAGCACGCTCCAAGCCCTCCATGCGGTCCCCCTGCTGATGCCTTATTCATGCAGCAGCATTGCAGCCTGGGGCGATGCGACCGTCGATGGGCATCTGTACCAAACCCGTAACCTCGATTGGAGCATGGAGGTCGGTGCCCATGAGTTCCCGATGATCGTGCTGTACATTCCCGACCAAGGCATCCCGCACGTGGTCCCTTCCTTTGCGGGAATGATCGGTGCGCACACCGGGATGAACATCAAGGGGCTTGCGCTGAGCGAAATGGGAGACGCATCTGCCAAAGAAGCACCTTATCAGATCCACGCTCCGCACTTTACGGTCTACTTCCGCACCATGCTCTACGATGGAGATTCGTTGACCAAGGCCTTGTCAATCTTCAAGTCCCAAGCGGCCACGAAGCGCTATCACTTTGTCTTTGGCGATGGGCAAACCGATAAACGGGCTGTGAAGGTCCGAGCCCATTCGCCCGAGCCGGCCGATAAGCAATTGATGATTTGGAGGGATGCCGATCCGACCGACGAGTTCGCTCCGAACGTACTTTCGTGCATCGTGTACAACGACGAGGGACGCGGTGCATTCCCGACTTTGCAAAAGGAAAGAGGCAAGCTCGATGGGCCTAAACTCGTTGAGCTTGCCAACAAGATCCCGATCAAGGGCGGGAATGTCGAGAATGTCGTTTACGACGCGACGGACCTGCGGATGTGGGTCTCGTATGCCAAGTCTGGTAAAGAGGCCTACACGAGGCCCTATACCTACATCGACCTCAAGCAGATCGATTCCGACGGCAACGGCAAAGCAGACCTAGGGGAGTAACTCAACTTAGGCGATGTCCTTGAGACCTAGCCTTCGGTTTTACGAAGTACCTTTCGGACCTCAGGTAGAAAGACTCGGAAGAACTCGTCGGTTGAGTCTTCTTTTTTACCAACGGCTTGGCAGGAGGTCTGAATTTTGTACAGGTAGTCTGTTCGCCAAAAACGGGGGCTCTTTGCTGCTTGCCACGCCCCTCCATCAGTCCAACCGTAGTAGACGCTCATCTTTCGCTTATCGACTGAGTTGGTTTCGAATCCAAGTTTCCAGAGTTGCCCATCTTTGCCGTCATAATCTGCAGGGACGGGTTGTCGCTCAGAGGTTTGTGTAACCGCTCTAGCGCTGTAGCAAATCTCTGGCGTGTGGACTGCAATGGGCCCTTTTGGACCAAACACCAAAAACACGTTGATGGCTTCGGCCGTGGACTGGTGCACGTAAACTCTCGAAATGTAACCGTTAGCCTCGAGAATCCCGTAAATCACGCGATCCTCGAGTTTGCCTTCCTCGGAGCATTTCCAAGGCCCAATTTCCATGGGAATCGAGTTGAGTTGGGTGCCTAGAGCTTGGATGTTCTCAGAGACCCCCCATCGATTCGAGAGGACTCCATGCGCAACTCCCCCTAGTAGAATTAGCGCCAACGCACAACCGATTCCTAACATCCATTTCTTGAATTCTGAACCCACCGCAGGAATTCCCTCATGGGCGGCCGATAAACCAGCATCTTCAGTGGCACTTCCCAAAGATAAACTCTCTTCGCGTTCACTGGGTATCAAGTTGTGGTCGTTCATTTTTAGTGGGGATTTTTGAGGTAGGATTTTTATAGGATTTTTACTTGGGCTAGCCACGCCGAGACTACTGTTGGAGTTCCTTTTCGAAAATCTCCAAAGCCGCTTGGTCATCGGGTGTTAGAACTGATTTACGAAGTTCGTTGGGGCTGATTTTTGGTTTGATACGGAGTGATTCTTCCACGCGTCCGGTTTTGACTAACGCTTGGTAAAGGTGAAAAATCACACGCGGATCATTGGTCGCAGAAGCGGCGATCTCTAGGATTGGAATTGCTTCTTCTGAGCGATTTGCCAGCATCAAGATGGCTGCTTTGGAGTCGAGTAGCAAAGGTTGTTTGCCGGAGATTCGGATCGCTTGGTCGATCAGCGTAAGGGCCTCCTGTGTTCCATCGGGTTGCTCCCCGAGTAAAATCGCTAGGTTGTTTAATGCGACGACGTCGTTGGGTCTAAGCTTGACAATTTTCCTGTAGGCATCGATGGATTTATCCGACTTTTTCTGGGCAAGCCACATGTCCGCAATTGAAAGCAACAAATCAGCGTTGGTTTCGTTTGCGGCTCCGGTCTCAGAGAGGACTTCATCTGCTTGGTCGGCAAGCTGGTTTGAGACCTCCCCAACGGACAGAAGGCCTGCCAAAAGCCTGGCGATCGCTGGCGTTTTTTCTGCTTTAAGTTTAGCGAGCAAGTAGCGTATAGCCGATTCTCGCGATTCAGAATCGTCGGATCGAGAAAGACTTCGGACGTAAACGATTCCCTTTGTACCATCAAGCTCAAATGCTTGCCTTAGCATTTCTTCAGCTTCCTTGCTAGCCCCTAGTTCGTTGAGAGCATCACCAACCTGCGCAAGAATGGTGGCTTTTGTGGGGTTATCTAAATCGATATCTTTTTTCTGGAGTTGGTTTTCCTTCCAATTGGTCAAAAGCAGTTTCGCACGTTGAAAATTGCCTGAGATCTTTTGCAGCCTCGCCCGGAGCAACACCGAAGCAAAGTGATCCGGATTTTGGCCTTCCAAGCGGTCTGCGATTTCGACTGCTTCGACGATCCGCTCTTGTTGGATCAAAAAATCGCCATAGCTATAGAGGTATTCCACAGGGGGCTGGGAACCTCGACATAATGTCGCAAGCTGTTTGCCAGCAGAGGTGATGAGCTGTTGAACCTGGGGACTATCGGAATCCTGGATTTCAGCCAGCGCCGCGTTTCGAATGTAAATCGAGGCTAAACGGAATCGGTCTTGATCGGATCTGGATTTCGGATCTTCGACCAAGGATTCGAGCAAATATTGGGCCAGGGCGAGGTCCTTTTGGGTACCTTTCTTGGCCAGGAGTTCTGCTCGCAGTCTTCGATCGTCAGGATTCTCGGCAGCCTTGTCATTCTGATAGATTTGGTCAATCGTGAGCCAGTCTTCCTCTGCTCCTCGCGAAGCGAGCAAGGTGACATAAAACCGTCGAATCGACCCATCTTGGGGCAAATTGCTATACAAGGTCTTGTACATGCCGATGGCCTGTTCCTGCTTACCCTGGGCGAGCATCAGTCTGGCAATTCGATCATCGACCGTATTGACATCCTTACTGGTTTTCCTTGCTTCAATCAGGGCGTTTTGGGCCAAGTCCATTCGATCAAGGACTTGATAAAATTCGGCCAGAGCTAGGAACTTGCTGGTGGGCTCGATTTTCGATGCGATCAGATCTGCGAGCAGGTCTTCGATTTTGTCCGTTTGCTGCGTGAAAAAATAAAGTCCAAACGCTGCGCTAAAAACAGGTAAGCTCATGTCGTCGGAAAGCTCCCTGGCGCGGGCTATCGCCTGCTCGGCCTTGTTGAGTTCCACCTGGCGCACTTCGTTAGGCTGCCCCCTAGATGCCAACTCCGTTGTTTGTCCCAACCAAACCCAGGCCATGGGGTCCCGCGGGCGCGAATCGGTCCCGGACTTTGCCAAATTGAGCATCGCAGTTTGGTCTTTTCCCGAAAGTCCAATCGCGATCGACGAGAGCCGTTGTGAACTGTCAACTCTATCTCCGAGCCGTTCGAGCAAGGTACTTAACTCCGCCGTTTGGTTTTGGCTGAGCATGAGGTTTGCAAGTTGCTCGTAAATCCGAATGTTTTGTTCTCCTAGTCGGATCGCTCGGCTGAAATCCTTGATGGCATTGACAAAGCTACCCTTTCCTGACTCAACCATCCCCGAAAGGACGTAGGTACAATTCCAAGTAGGTCGTTTTTGTTTTAAATAGTTCGCGAGAATCTCTATTTCCGATAAGTCTGTTTTGCGTTGAGATTGAAGTTCTCCAAGTAGTCTTCTACCTCTTAGGTATCGCCACTCGGTTCCATCGGGGCCTTCGATGTCTCGTAGCTTTTTCTCGAACACTTCGATCTCCGAAGACCAATTACTTATCGCCTCGATCCACGTCGATTCGTCTGCAGACTCGTCCGCAAAGATCGGGCTTTCAATAAGGTTTCGACCCGCCTCGCTCAGCGCAGAAATATTGTTCGCAAACGAATCCTGGATCTGGATCTTTTGCCCTTTCGTTCGAGTCCCGATCGCAAGCCGCATGGAGGCTGACTGCAGTGCTTGGTTATTAGGATCCTCGGATAGCTTCTCATCTAGAAGCCGCTTGGCTTCATCCTTCATCCCATCCTTCAATAAATAATCGATCCTGGAAAGAAGGATGTCTGAATCCATCGGCCTAGCCGTTTGGAGCTTGGCGAAAATCTCCCTTGACTTCTCGGTAAACCCGAGTCGTTCAAGTTTCTGGATGATCAAACGTTGGAATTCGTAAGATTCGGGATATTGGTCCGAAAGCTCCAAAAGTCGGTCTCGGGTTGCATTGAGCGAGGAGTCTTGCGACTGCAACCCACTTCGATCCATCGCTGAATCGATTTGTAAAAAATCGATCATCCAAGGTCGTTCAATCAAGAATGGATCCAAGGCGCTAAGGGATGAGGCTTGCTTTAGAGCCGCATCAAACTGCACCCAGTACTTCGGTTCTTGCTGGTTGCGTCTCTGATAATCGAGGATCAACTCGCAGATCCGAACGAAATCCTTCCCGGTTTTTTCATCGATCAACTCCGTTTGATCAATCGCCTCACGTAAGCGATTCGACGCGGCGAGCGAATCGACGTATCCGCGTTTGTGGGCGTTGTTCGAGGGCGCTAGCCCGGCAGCATCCTGGTAGGCCTCTACGGCGCGATCGAATTGACCAGACCTTAGGTAACAGAATCCCAGCGAAGCAATAACCTCCGAGCGATTCTCAGGATCCATTTCCTTGTCCTCCGCGACAACCTCCTCGAGGAACTTCGCGGCGCGAGTAAAGTCGCCCTGCATCGCATAGTAGGTCGCCCATTGCTGACTCGCGATGCGGGTGAGTTCCATTTGCCCCAGCTTGGACAAAAGAGGTGACTCAACACGGATCGACTCATCCATCGAGGAAAGGACTTCCTTTAGCTCGTTCAGGTCTCGCTTTTGTGCCCAGGCTTGAGATAATCGAAACCAAAGAAGTGCCGTCGGTACGCTGCTTACTCTTGCTCCGTCCTCCCATATTCGAACAGCTCGTTCGAAATCCCCTTTCAAAAAGGCGATTTCCCCCAGTCCAAGGTAGATTTTTCCATCGCGTTTAACCCCTTTCTCGAGTACTTGACTAAAGTACTTGTCAGCCAAATCGATCCACTCGGCTCTCTTCGTTGGTTCCGAGCTAGCCGAAGAACTAATTGCCCTTGTCATAAAATGGTCGGCCGCTTGGCGGAGTACATTCGGATTCGCTCCGTCCATACTCAGAGCTTGTCGTATGTCTGACTCAGCACGAACCACGTCCAATCGGGATACAATCGAATAATGTGCAAGCCAGGCCTCAACGCTCTCTCGATTTGAGGCGAGCATCTTGTCCATGACGGAAATAGCCCGTTCCCGCCGTTCGACAGCCGTATTGCTTTCCATCTGAGACTTTTGAAGAAACTCAGGATTTCCAAGACAAGTCTTTGCAATCGCAGTGGAAATCTCAATATCCCCAGGATTGTCGATGACCGCCTTGAGCAACAAATCGACCACATGGAGCGTCGATGCAGAGTAGAGCCATTCAGGGATGGCAATCTGCGTCGTATCCGTATACGAGTGACTACGCTTTTCCAGAGCCATGGAGTACCGACAAAGACTCAGAGATTTAATCAACGAAGGATCTACCGTAGGACCAGAGAGCTTGGCAATCTGATCCATGGCGTCTTCAAGCCTGTCTGCTTGAATCAATCTCTGGAGCATCCGACGCCGAATGGCAGGTTCTCGCTCTTTCAATTCTGCATCTGCTTCGCATACACCCAATGCTCGTGATTGCACCGCTAGAATTCGATTGAGCAAATCCATAGAAAATGCATCTGATTTCCCATCGGGTAAAGCCGCATCGAGCACCTCGGCAAGCTCCACCTTTAGGTCCCTATTCTCCGGCTCGAGCAGAAGAAAAACTTCAATTGCTCGGGCCGAAGACATCCACTCCTGCTTCTCCTTAAGTCCCGCCGCCCGGAGTTTCAATGCATCGGAAACACGCCCCAACTGAGACTGGTGTAGGTAGTATCCTGCGGGAATCGCCACACCCAAAACCAAAAGGGACCCGATGAACAGTCTCCAATTGAATTTTAGTCTTTTGCGAGTTTCAGGTACAGAACGCGAATGGATTTTCATGGGCTCGTAAAATTGTTAATCGCAGTTGCAATGCAACCGACATGCATTGGGCCGGGATTGGAGGATCATCTGAGTCAGCGTCTATCAAATCAAGTTTCGCTTTTGCCCCGCCCTTATCAGACCTTCGAAGCGTAGTAGTCCCCGTAGTAACTCGCGTATTCCTTGACAGGTACACCAGATAAAACCGAACCGGCCACCTTCGCACCGGAAGACTCCAAACGATGGTAAGCTTGGATCAGTTGTTCGATGCGGCTCTTGTCACGCAAGGCACACATCAAAACTGCATCGGCACACTTTGCGAAAAGCAATGCCTCACTCGCAGGAAGCACCGGTGGAGTGTCGATCACAATGTAATCGTACTCCTCTCTGGCCTCCTCGATCAGCTTCTCGAAGCGTCCATTGCTCAAAATGCGATGAGGACTCCCTTTTAAGTGCCCAGAGGTCAAGATATGAATCGAATCGTTCCATTCGCGGTCAATTAGATTTCGCCATTCATCGGTTCCATTGAGATAACCAACCAAACCGGACGTCATTTCACGACCGAAAACGTGGTGAACGTCAGGGGCCCGTAAGTCACCGTCGATCAAAAGAACCTTACTCGAAGTCGATCGTGCTAGACTCACCACCAACTGACATGAAACACTCGTTTTCCCTTCACCAGACAAAGCACTTGTAATGGTGAACACCCTACAATTTCTGAGGTCTTCGCGAAGAGTAAGCGTCGTCGATAAAGAGTCGACGCTCTCCTCAAACAAACGCAACTCCCTGGCATGGGATCGTCGCTTCTTTGTTAGATTTCCGGTCGTTGCCACCGGAATCGTCGAAATCTCACCCAACACAGACAGTTGACTACGAGTTTCAAGCTGATTCGCATCGTCGACCTTGCGTGAGCGAAGTTCAAGTAAAAAACCGACTAAGAAAGGGAACCCTAATCCAACTGCCAAGGCACCCCCAAGCTGCTTGTAAGGCAATTCCTCGACGGGTAACTTTGGTGTGACAGCACGCTCTAATTCGCGAATATCATCAATCGCATCCCTTTCGGTTTGCAAGCGAATACGTCGTTCATGAACCGTCCGGCGAATATTATTCCACTCCAACAAATCCGCCTCTGCAAATTGCAAGTCCACCGAAGTCGCACTCGATTGCTTAAGCGAAACCAAATAGTCTTTGACCTGAGCCTCTAGGATATCACGTTTTGTTCGTAATTGAGAGATTTCACCAGCAAGCTGTGCGATTCTCTCTCGTCGCTCGTCGGTGGAGGTTAGGTTCCCACGGTCGAGCAACTCCTTGGTTCTCGATTCGCGAATTCGCTTAAGCTCTTCTTGCAGGAAATCAACCTTCCTCTTGGCTTGAACATAAACGGGATTCTTCAATCCGATGGAAGTGTTGGCATCCAAGTCCTTCAACTGCAACTTGGCGGCCTCATATTGCTGCCTTGCCGTTAATACCACAATATCCTTTTCGAGAACCTCCTCGGGAATCGTTGTCGCGTTTGACTGCAACTTTTCGGTGTTCTGGGACTCTAGATCCTGATCGTAAGCCGATTTCAATTCCGCTAAGTTCAACTGAAGAATCGATAGTTGGCTTGCCATTTCCATTCGCTGGACTCGGATGTTGTCCAGGTACGTCGTGTCGATTTTACCCGAATCAGACTCTCCCAAGATGGTGTCGGATTTAACGGCCTGCATACTCAAATCCCGAACGCGTTGCTTGGCGGATTCCACCTCGGTTTCTGCCTTATTCAATGCCGCCAAAACGTTTCTTTCCTGACTAGAGGACCGTACCTGCTCTATCGATCGACGAGATCTGAGGTACTCGTCAACCAAGGTGTTTACAATTTTTGCTGCGATCTTGGGATCCTGGTCCTGATACTTTACATCCATCAGACGGTTTCCAGCCGATGGCGTAACCTTAACGACCTGCCTTAAAGACACGACAGGGTCTTTTGACTTTGCTAAAAACGGTATCGAAGCGATCGCCTTTTCCGCTACGACCTTCTCAAGGACACTGTTGCTGAGCATGATGGCTCTTTGCAATTCCACAAATTCAGGGGAGGATTTGACGACACTGTCATTGAAAACAATGTAATTCGAGGGGTCGACCTCGAGGCGGAACCTAGCCTCGTAAACCGGCCTGCAGAGCATCAAAACCCCCGCGCATCCAATAAGCGAAAGCAAAAGACCCAAAGGGAACAACCACTTCCAATGCTTCCTAACAACCCCCATCAAAAACAAGGCATCGATCTTCGGCAGATTTATACTGGCCGAATCACGAGAGCCGCTATTTTTTCTAGAATCGAACGCTGTAACGACGGTTTGTCTGCTGGAACTCACTTTTGCACCCTCACACCCATCAATTTTTTTTCCGCGATACTCTCACGATTTTCGCCAAAGACTAGCTAGCCAATTATAAAATCCACTAGCCTGTCAAATTTTAACCTAACCCTAAGCCCGTCTTAAAGCAACCTGCTCAAGGGTTTGCGCGTCTTGAATCAACCATCTTAAATAATACACCAAAAAGCCAAACAGCCCTGCGGCGATGAGAATCATAAAATAACCGGCTAGATCGTGAGAAAATTTGCGAGCCGTCTCGCCACTTAGCCACTGATAACATAGACCAGTTACAACGATCCGCGCCATATTGGCGATCAATGCGATAGGAATGGAAGCCAAAACAATCACGACACCCTCCCACCAATTGCGCCGTGCCAACATCGCATACACGTAGGACAGAGCAAATACCCCGACGAAGATACGCAAGCCAGAACACGCGCGCTCGACTTCCAAGGTCTGTTCGCCTAGGAGAATCGTCGTCCCCTCTGAAATCGCCGGTTGGCCAAGCAATTGGAGAACAAATGTGCTAGCTCGGGTTGCTATCCATTGCAAAGGCCGACTCAACTCGCTCTCCACACGGAAGGGCAAGGGGACCATAAAAAAAAGAAACAACATCGCGGGCAAAGACCATATGAAAAAAGCTCGACCGCCGACGACCCAACTCAAAGAAATCATCGCCAAGGGAATCGTCCAGCCATCCATGGAGTCGAAAAAAGCCCATCGGGAAATCACCCGCAAAAGAATGACTCCCGAGAGAATCAAGAGGCCGCCAACATGAAACCCGGCTCGGAGGGGAGGACGTGACGGATTGAGATTCCAAAGCAGATAACCCACGATCGGAATGACAAACCACCCATGGGAGTAGTCCGGCTCCTTGATCCAAGCTGAAATCAAGACACCCCAAGTCGGCCAGTAAGCCCAAGCCATGAATAGGACCGCTAGGGCACCGAATATCCCAGCCTGCTTGAGAGACACACTGGGATAATTCCACAAGGTCTTATCCAGCGATTTGCGTGCAGATCTTAACTTGATTTCCGGATCAGCAAACTCGAAGTTCCCTTTTTTTGCTGACTCCTCCGGCCGAACGAGATCCTGCTGACCGTCCCTGTAAAGGGGGTCCAAGGAAACCGCTGGCCTCGAGGATGGTGTGCGTCTGCGTCGTTGGTTCATCAAAAGCTAACCGGTGAGGGAAGTGTAAAGACACTCAAAGGATAAACGATTCGACCGTTTGGTCAACCGATAGCTGGCAATTTTCGGAAAAACCATGCGGTTTGCTGCAGTTAGGGAATTCCCCTGACGATCGGAGGTCCGAGAATTTTCGACAGCCAAACGGGAAGTTTTTTCCAAGCCTGTATCAGTTTTTGTTTTTTGGGGGAGTCTGGTCTCATCGTAGCCGGGTCTCCCTTCCGCACGTAGTACTGCCAGACGGCCGGAGAAGCCTTGGCCCCCCATTGCTCTTTGAACTTGTAAGTTCCGCTAGCGACCGTGCTACGGCCGAAATCAAACCGTTGCGATTTTTTCTCGATAGCCCTTTCCAAGAGTTTCGAGTACATCCAAAGGTTGGCTCCGGTGCTGTTGAAACGCCTAAGAGAGCTGGCACTTGGGACTTGGCTGGTACCGCGTTGATGGATCAAAAGAGCCCCAGCGACGGATTGTCCATGGAGCCTGACTAGAGCAATTTCGGCAGTCTCGGGACCGAAATTCTTCAAGATAGCCTCAAAAAGCTTAGGGGAATACACCGGTGTCCCGAGATCACGCATGTTGGCTGCAAAGACTTTGTAGAAATCGGGTAGGAACTCTTGGGCCCCAAAGTGGATTTCAAACGGGTTTTCGGAATTCTTTTTGATCTGGCTTCTGAGTTTGCTTTTGTAAGTTTTCATTTGAGCCTCAGGTGAGTCTTCTAATTCCAATCGCATATGGACCTTATCGGTCCTGCTGACGGTCAGTTTCGGATGCTCAATTGGGATTTCATGGCGTAGCTCAAGATGCTTAACATCCAGTTGGTCGGCAAGTTCCACAGCTTGGTCTACTAATCCATGGGCGACCTCTGGAGAGTCCGTACAGACACCACCAGAGTTCAAGTATGGCAGAGAAACAAGGAACCTCCCGAACAGACCGCTTTGGACCAATGCCAGCGGTAACATCCCTACAATATTTCCCAGAGGACCGCGGGCGATGAGACACCGAGGTTCGTATTGTAAACCCTGCTGCAATGCAAACAACCAAGGGCAGTCATGACTTGAAAGCCAAGGCCAAGTGGTTTGCGGTTGGTGCTCGAGATTCCATTTCTCTATTGCAATGGAAAACTCACTGAGCGTAATCTCATATATTTCAAATGACATTGGCAAACTCAATTGTTTCAATCGCTACCAGAATCAGATTGGACATGTATCTTCCCCTGTTGTTTTAATAGCTCAATCAATGGAATATTGGAGCCATCGGCTGGATGCCCGAGAGGTACTTGAGCATCCGCAATTCCCAGCCCTCCGATAGACTGGGGACCTTGATGGCATCGTAAACAATCGCTACTTGAAACTCGCGTGCGAGTCTTTATGAACTCAATTTCGTTTCGTGAGGAAGAAAACAGTGGTTGCACATCTTCGGAATCCGAAAGATTTGCATCGGATTGATCGTATTTCCAATCGTAAACGAAGGGTACCCAATCGAACTCCGTTTTTACCAAACCAAGAGTCTTTAGGATACGCGTTTCCGAACCCTCATGGTTTTGGATGTAATTCTGCAAAAGCAACGAGCCGGGCGGAAAACTCATCGAGGAGTCCGTACTATTTACAGCGACTTTCTTTTGATTTGGCACTGACAGAAAACGATCAATCCTTACCCCGTGCGGAGAATCTTTGGTTCTACCCCCAGGTACAAAGCTAATGAATGCATCGGTGAACTCGGCTTTGCTGATATCGATAAACCATCCCGTGCTACTGATTCGACTCGGCAGTGAAGAGGTCACCTCGTATCCTTCGATTTTTTTGGGGATATTCTCTTGATCGAACTTTGGCTCAATCGCGAGTAACACACCAAAACCGTCGAGTACTAATGGCTCGGAGGTTGTATCCAAAAAGCAACCCTGAATTCCTCGACTCGTTTTTGCAACTAAGTTAACCGTCGGCTTTGAATTCACACCTAGCTGAATGGCTTGCGAAATCGATCCAGTCTCGGGATTTACGATTATTTGAGACTTAGCGGTATGAGACAAAACTGAACCGTAATAAGTCGACTGGAAAATCGCTTCAATCGCTATGGAACCTTCGCGGTTTGATCGAGCGATTCCCGGAAGAAATCCTTCTACAGAGTCCAAATCGAGTTGAGCTAGATCCGCATTTTTTCGTGAAAACGACCAAACTGAATCCAAAGTGGTCTGTTTCAGTTGCCAATCTTCGTGAATCTTGGTTTCGAGGAAATCACCGAAGTATCCCAAAAGAATTCCTGGCTTTTCTCCCGACATCAAGTGCATTCGTGGAGATTTTCGGACTGTGGCATCCAAGAGCGTTTTAGCTATGGTAGGCTCAAGAATCGAAAAGGGAGGGACGGCTTGTACTGGGATTTCCTCGATTGTAATCCTGGATGTATCCTTGTCGAACTGATTGTTGACCAATAGATAAACGAACGCCTGCTCCTGAAACTCCCTTAAAAAAGCTAAGGCTTCAATCTTGCCTACTGCTTCATAGTAAAGCGATTTGGTTTTTGCGTCAGGCAAATCGCTCCATTGCCAAATCCTACTGGCGTTTGTAACGGAGTCGTACTCTCCTCCCCAGATGAGTCCCAGTGCCGGAAAGCAACCTACCCCCGTAAGTCTCGGGAGTTTGAGCGATCGATACGCTGGAACAAGCCGAGCACCTGTTGCAAAGTCGATATTCGAAAAATCATCTGCCAAATCGAGACCTTGTGCACTGGGTTTTTGTCTGGAAGATCGATCGCCAAGATGTTCCTTCGGATCTGCCGAAGGGATTTCCACGCGAGCATCATCCGTTCTTTGGGGTTCTTCTAGGTAACTTCTGAGTTTTTCTTCCGCCTCGGCGATCTGTTTTTCAGTCGAGCCATAAGCTGGATGCTTCTTGCCATACCGCGCTGCACTCTTTCTTAAGGCTCTCAGGCGTTCGACTTCCGCGGAAATTGCCGGCTGGGCCAGCAATTCGCGCGGGACGCGATTCTCAATTCGCCCCGCAGAATCTAGGCGTTCCGATTGGGCGGATGCGAGATTGAGTGAACCCTCCAAAACGGACAAAACCAGCAATAGTGTCTTAAACGAACAGACGCTCTGTAATACAAGTCGATAGGATTGCATGATAGCTAGCGAAAACCTATTCCCAGGATAACTGAAGCACATAGGGCGCTTTACCATCATTGAGCTGACGCCGTCCAACTACATAAGCTCTAGACTCATGATCGATTGTTTCTGAACCATAGGCTAAAAGGTTTTGCCGCTGTAAAAGTTTCTGGCTGTCAGCGTCTAGCTTAAGCGAAAAGGACTGCTGTTTTTCAATATCGAAAACATTCCATCGGTAGAACTTTTCCCCCTTTTTAATTGTCAGCCCACTTACGAATCTTTCCCCGTAGGGTGAAAACAACCCACCACAAAAACAGGGCCCATCGGTTCCAATCCACCCCAAACGGTTTAACTCGGAACGATCCCCTTGCAACCGAATGATCCAAAGTGCACCCGACTCTGCAACAAAAACAATGCTCCCATCGACTAATTCACAAAATCCAGTAATCCCATTTGCGCTAGTAGTGCCTGTTATCACATAGTCTTCAAGCGGCCAGTCATGTATCTCCTCCAACTGGGTATCCAATTCGACCAATGAGACACGCACAATCTGTTCGTCCACGTTGTAAACTCCGTCTTGCTCTCCTTGTGCGGCTTGCCTTACACGAATCCCGTAAACATGCATCCGACGATCCATAAAGATGTTCCTGGACACATGCCCATTAACGGTACCAAGTTTTTTAGATTTAATCGATTTTGAATCGACATCGTATTGATAAAGCACGTGCCCAAAGTAGCCTTGAGCAACGACATAATGTCCCCTAGCAGCTAAGGCGATTAATCCTTCGGGGGCCGCGTAGATGCATTCCCATTTCTTGAGAATTGGATCTAAGGCGAACATCCGCCCACCGAACTGCGCATTACTGCTTCCATCCGCCTTTTCCTGATGCTCGTCCTGTGAGGAAAAGTACATTTTACCATCGCTGGCTTGAACAATTTTTGAGTGGATCTTGATCTGCGTCTCCGGAAAGGGATTCATTTTTCGAATCCCTAAATCACTGAGCGTTTGATTGATATCGCCAAGCAACTCGAAGGAATCGACTCCGGGATCATATCTCCATAAAGATGCACTCGGGTCGTCTCCACCATCCCAGGCGGAAACCCCTAGGTATACTCGCCCTAAATGATCTTTACCGGTGGCTCCCCAGATGGCGTTCATCCCAAGTGCGAGCGGAAACTCAAGACTTCGTAGTTTCGGGGCCCGGAGAAAACGCAATTCCTTTTTCTTTCCATAGCTCGGATCGGTTAGCCTGTGAAGCTCCTCCGCAGAGATGGTATCTTGTCGCGCCGTTAACCCTTTGGGATCGCGGTCCGAAACATTCTTGCTCTTGGATGCCGCGATAGGTTCTAATGAATCGCAACCCGACGAAACCACGCAAAGCAGCAAGTTGCAAAGCATCAAAAGTAGAAATTTCTGCGATAGATTATTCATCGGCGATAGACTATTCATCGGTTGTTTTTCCAGGTTGTACACGACGAAATGAACCTCCGAGTAATGCTGTACAACCGAGCACCAAGGCCGTTATCCAAGGTGTATCTACGAGCGTGCCAAACATCCCCACAATCCAAAAGCCCAGAAGGGATAAACTGATCCACAAAATCGCTTGATCTTCTCGGTTACGCGATACGATCGATTGATACCCCCGGAGTGTGCTGTACGAGACCAAAATCAGCCAAGCAATTACTCCCAACATACCTTGTTCGTAATATGCATGAACCAGAAAGTTCTTTGCTCGCCAAATGAGGTGGTCGTCACAGGTAAATATCCACGGATAACTCGACGCCGCAGAGATCAACTCTGCGGATCCCTCTTGGTTCTCAATGATTAAGCTGCCGCGCGAGGGCGGGGATATCCCTACATAAACAGGGCGAAATCTTGCGAATGGATTGCGATCTTTGGACTCTCTTACCAAGTTTTTTGGCCAAAGCGCTTCCTGTGGTTTCTCTGAGATTAGTTTCAATTCAACCGCCTCAGACCCGTAGGACTGCAACAAGGATTTCTCAACTCGATAAAGCCTCGTTGTTGCCTCTTGTGCGTTGATCGATTCAATACGTACTCCCGAGGTTCGAACCAGGGAATCAGGAAGTTCCCGAGCATAGCGTTCCAAGTAAAGGGGCCATCCGGGAAGAACCTCAATTCGCCCATTTCGGCCGTCGGATTGCCAGCTTACCGGAGGGAAGGCCAACGCTCTTTCTGAGGCCATCATGCTCGGGAAGCTTCCTATACCGTGGCCGATGCTTATACCACCGGGCCCAGTAGTCCCGCCACGTACAATTTGCGACCAATGCGCGAATCGCCCTTTCGTGTCTTCAACACTCGAATCGAAACGGGATAAGAGGACCGAATAAGCCATTAAACCAAACAACCCAACAACTGGGAGCGTCACCAAGAAAATGCGTGAAGAAACCGGTCTGCTAAGTCCTTGAATAAATTGAAGAGTAAAGCTCAGCATTAAGATTACGGTCTGAACTCCTATAGCCAAAATCGTCCCCCGGGACATCGCCGCAAATACCGCATGGCATACGAAAAGAACCGCTAGAACTCCAAGGATGAAACCTGCTTCGAGTCGCAACCCATCGGTTCGGGGCTTCTGGTTCAGCGTCCATCCAACGGCAATTGGATAAGCTAGAACAAGGAAGGCATCGATATGCTGATCACCTATGTGCATCGTAAAGAAAGGACCGGTTGCCCTATAAATTTCGATGATATTAGTAATGCCTGGAAAAACAGCTCGCTCAATCAAAACCCATACACCAACGTATCCAGCCGTTAATAAAACCCCGTGAACAAATCGCAAACGCCATTGGTCCAGCGTCTTTGGCGCGAGTAATCGAAGTATCCCGTAGAACGCAAAGCCCCAGAAATAACCCTTCGAAATCCTCAACGCATTCCAATCGGTGAAATAAACAGAAAGCTGATCTCCAAACGGGACGTGTGGTAATCGATACATCCCAATCCCAAGCCCAATCAATATGCTTAAAAGCATCAATGTCCAGCCAATTTGTCCCAGCCACTCCAACGGAGTTGCTATTCTTGAACCTCGCTGATTGGAATTGAATAACGCTCCTGACCCTAACAGACAACCTCCGAGACTACCGAGTAAAATGCTGTCATATTCTTGCAGGATAAGTTGTCCGGTCCACAAATAGGCATCTCCGATTACCAATCCTATCACGAAGACCAGGGGAAAAAAATCTGGCCTGGAATACACTACCAATGACACGCACAAGACAACAAGTAACTGAATAATCGGCCAACCCGGATGACTGAGCGAAAGCAAACAACCGGAGATCAATAGACCCACCCCGATAGCAACCTTGAACCAAGATACAGACTGCACCATCGCGTCGGTTTCCAAGTGCGTTTTCACCGGTATCTGGTCCTCGGATAGCGGCAATTCCTGTCGGAGATCAGGAAGACCATGCAAAACATGCCGAAGTAACAACAACCCTGCAAAGCCACCAAAGATGTAGCTCAACACATCCGTAATATCGGCAATTTGCCCCTGAACGTAGATTTGGCCGATTTCGATCAAAATCGCTACGACGGACATGGCAAAGCCAGCAATCCAAATCGGTCTTGATCCGTTCTTAATAGGAAGAGACTCAATGAGCGCTTCGGTCAGGCATCCTAAGATACTAAACGAAATAGCTTTACCCAGTAGATTGGTAACCGCTTCGTACTCGCTCGAAAAATAGTACTTCAAAAAAGGTGGGGAGATGGAGTCTCTCCATCGGAGGGACAACAAATCATCATCCTTGATCACATTCCGCCCAAAACCAAATGGCCATAACCCGACGTAAACCCCATAAATCAATAGCGTCCAGCTGATGATCAGCAAAAGCCATAGCCAACTTTTCCCACGAATATGCTCCCAAAATGATACCGATCGAACTGCAAGAAGCCCAATATAGCCTCCCAGGATCCCCGCGATCCAATCCAGAGCAGTTGAGTATTGGCTATACACAGGAACTTGTATTGTCTCTAACAGAAGCGATATAAATACTATGCTTAGGAATCGATTGGGCCATCGGGGGGATAGGCCTAACGCCACTCCGAAAGGGAGTACAAGGATGACAGAAGTTATAAAACCTTTAATATTCTCGATGTTCGCCCCCTCCGTACCATCATTCAAAAAACCGATTCGACCTTCATCGATTTTGAGGCGAAACTCCTTGATACTTAAAACAAAATCAAATGGATATAACGCGTACAAAACACAGGCGATACATGCTCCAATCGCCAACCATAACAACCTCTGCCTGAGTGTTTCCAATGATAAGAATCGTAATACGTTGTCCGTGGCTCTCTCCCCAATGGCTACCCATAAAACAATACCAAGAAAGGCCCCGACACACCCCGCCAGGATGTCATTTAGTGACCTCGTACGCCTAGGAAACCAGATTTGCAAACATTCGATTCCCACAACTACCCCAGCCATCATAACCATGATAACTGAAAACCACGCAAAAAGGCAAAGACTCCAGTTTCGGCGATAGCCACAGGCACCGCTTAACAAGAAACTAATTGGTATCACAACCAATCCATTGGCGATCCAGTCGGCGCGTTTTACAACGCCCAGGTTATACCAGGGAGTTGACTTCCAACTTGAAACTGCTTTCTGCCAATCGAGCGGGACGTACACTAAAGGCAAAATCGAAGCGTACACCAAAAGCGGTATAAGCAGAAGCCCAACCAAGGTAAAAGCAAATCGGACACTCGAATCTCTGAAGATGCGGTTCATGATATTCGGGTCTTAGACCATCTGATTATCGATGCAAATCGTGCGAATCCATCCATGAGGAAAAGGAAGGTTATCGCCATCGAATGGGACCAAAATTTAGACCGGCCCCAACATGCTCTAATCGACTTAATGATCGCAGGGAGCATCCAGCAAATTAGCACTAAGGGCAAACAGTTGGAAGATAAAAATCCAAGCGTGTCGATTCCTCTTCATAATCGCCAATGGTTAAAAGGCCTGCGAGCCCGAGCAACACCCAAAATGGCCCCAGTCACCCAGCAGACCAAAATAAACCGATTCAACCAACAGAGCAGAATCGATGTTTGCTTTAGGGTTTCCGGATTCCGATAGGAATCGATCAACGGGCAGACGATCCGATATCTGCGTCGCGAGTATCACTGCGACCAACAAGAGAATCAAATTGACAAAATGTTGCACTCGGATTTACCGTACTGAAACTGTGCTCAAACCGTCTCGATCAATCAATAGTATCTCGGCGTTGGTCGTAACTCCTATCCCCGTCAAATCCCCGTCCAATCGGTCTCGCTTTTTGAAGAGCAGCGACCCCTCGTCCTTTAAGGTTTTCGCTTCTGCCCAAAATATTTTTCCGGAACTCCGATCAGCGATTATGATGCGATAGACCACCCCCCCGCGAACCGTCTCCGGGTCCGACACAACAGCAACCTGTACCAAGGCATCAGGAACGTTGATCGGTTCTAGATCTTCAGTCAAACAAGCATGGGTTCGAGGCCCTTCGTCGGAAGATTGATTCAAAAAATGAATTTGTGAATCAACAGGTTGATAAATCGCGTGACTAAATTCGTGAACAGTGGTTCTCTCGTCCTTCGTTCCTCGCGAATCAGGCAAATACTCGATTGCTCCTACACGCCCTTGAGAGGACCGCTTGTTGTCAAAAAGATCGTTGCTGGTCAGTAAACGATTGGAGACATAATTCGTTTTTGTTTCCAGATCAGCGCTATCCTGCAGGTCGCAAACCAACTGGTTCGAAAGATAGATCGCTCTGCCGAAACCGGAATGAAAGTAGTTTCGAGTCTTTGAAGATATCAAGTTGTTTGCAATCCAGTTGTCAGAATGATTCCACTGAGATACTTTAATCCCAAAGGTGTCTGTGATAATGGTGTTCCCTAGGATTTTTATATTTCTTGCCTTAGTTTTCCCAAACGGCCTAGAAGCGATACCAACATGCTTTCCTGAAATCCAGTTGCCTTGAACGAGCGCGTCTGCGGTGACTTGAATTCCGGAATCCTCTGAATTCAAGATGATGTTTTCCTGAATGATATTTATCGGCCTTCCTGCCTGGCCGGCACCATACACGGTTACCCCTGGATACTTGGTCCCAACGATGTAATTCCACTTTACAGTATTTCCGTATGAGCGGTTTTTTATCTCTATTCCGTCCCCTTGACTTTCTGGTCCCACGGCTAGATCGTGGATGTAGTTGCCGACGAAAAACGAATCGTGAGTCGTACGTGTTCCGTCGTGTGAACCTGCGTAGATTCCCTCTCCATTTCCTTTTGTTCCAAAAATCTCATTGTCCACTAGATAGACAGAAGAAGTGTCTCGAAAGTTTAACGAGATCCCAACACCGCCGACATCACAAATGGTACTATTGTAAATCATCAAATTGCTGGCGGTTTGGATCCTCACGCCCGTACTACCACCAGTGACTTCGATCCCTCCAAGTGCGAAAAATGTGGAGTCCGTAATATTGATGACATTCTCTGTCGAATCTGGCCGAGTGATCACCACTCCAGCCGCCTGGGCTTCTATTACGATCGGTGCGGTTTCGGTTCCATTGATTTTCAGATCGAGCCTCTCTCGACTGGAATACACTCCCGGTTGCACCATTAGCATATCCCCTGGCACCAAGCGGGACATTCTCTTCCATAAACCCGATCCGTTGGCCTCGGCTGTCTTAGATGCATCGTAATCATGCTTCAAGATCCGCTTACCGCGATGCTCCCACCAATGGGGAAACTGGCTGGGAGCTGCACCTTTCTTCCTCCAAAAAGGTCGCATATCTGTCGCCACTTCGTTATGTGGTTGAGCAACACTTGTTACGAAGGAATCGCTCTGAACGACGATCGGCTCCTTGAACGGAACAAGGGTGTTCTGCAATTCCTCGGAATTCAGTGCACTGATATGAATGATGACCCCCACTTGCGGCAATTCCATCGCCTCAATCGAAGCTTTTCTTTCGATCAATTCCAAGCGTCCAGAAACTCCCAGTATAAGGTTGTTTTGAATCGGATCGAAGTATAAACTCAGACGATCATGGTAATCGCCTAGCATCCCCTTACATAGCAATTCGCTGCGTCTTGCGGACCCGTCAGAGAGCATCTTTCTAATGATCCATAACTCGACCGATGCCGGATTGTTCGATTCGGTGTCCTTGCAGACGGCAAACGAAAGCCCATCGGAATCGAAATGTTTTGATGGGTGAAAAGCAAGCAACGGTTTTGGACTCCTCCAAAACTCCGCTAGGGTCTTTGCCCGCCAAGTATCATTCCACTCCCAAACGACGCCCGACTCGATCTTGGCATTAAGATCATAAATAGGTTCGATACCCCACATGAGTCTGGTGCCAGGAAAACATCCTGAATCCTGAAGCTCTTTGTTATCTAGCCACGGATATGCATTCTGCTCGATTATCCTCGCATCTAGCTCATGTGGCACATCCAAATCCGTCACCCCTTGCGTGGTGGGAACCAAGTATTTCTGCCTATCCGAATCGGCGTCCGATCTCGTTTTATTTGAGTCATCTTGAAAGCCTGGATCTGTTGTAGACTCCTTAAGATCAAGGGATCCTCCCTCACCTTCTCTTTTTGGCTCCATCAGCAGACTGTCTTCTTTTGGTTCCACAGATGGAGTAAGCTTCTGGATTCTATTTCTTAAATTCTCCTCTTGACTCTTGATTTGTTTTTCGAACTGTTTGCGAAAAGGATGCTTAGAACCCATTGCTTCCAAGCTTTTACGAAGCGATCTGAGATTCCGTATAGCCTCGCTTACCTGCGAATCGGATTTCAGCTCCGAGGTTATCCCTTCCTCCAAAGGACGCTGTGGTTGCTGCGCAACACTACCGGTTGAAACGAGTAACGCGATTGCCAGGAGGTGTACCCAAGTACTCATTTTTCTACTTTTTTGTTCGATTTCATCCCAACGGTCTGGTCCCAGTTCTCAACGACTAGGACCACCAAGAAGACCGACAACCCACCGAAAAAGCTCGAGAGTATTAGCAAGGGAGTTGCATTTTTTGTCGAGATGACGACCTTACCCAATTCCACTGCGAGGCCATAAAACGAAACCATGGACATGATCTTGATGGTGGGCTGAATCGCATTTCGATTTGACCTGAGAAACATGTACCAGGAAATACTAATTGTCACTGAGCACGCAAAAACGGACGCGATTCCCAATCGGTTCGCCGCCCAATGCAAATCCCATGGATAATCGGGCGTCGTCAATGGTAAAACCAACTCCTTGACACTTTCTTTCATGGTCGAGAGCTCAATGGAGGGGAACCAGGGAGTCCACTCGAAAATCAAAAAACCGACCGAGAAGGCAATCAGTGCGACACCACTTGAACGCAATCCCTCGAGCCACTCCAGAACCTGTCGATGAATCCCAATCCGACCCAACTGCAATCGCATAAAGATTCCACACACGCTAGCGGCACCTAGCATTTGGAAAAGGATGTCATAAAGTGACGGATGTCGTTCCGCAAAAAAGTACTGGATCGTTTCAACAGAGAGTGCCGCAATGAAAACTAATGTCAGAACGGAAACCAATGGACAATCAACCTTAGTCAGTCCTTTCCTCGAATCGGCCTGTGCACCTAGAGCATCGAGATACAACAACGCGATAGGACAACCTAAAAGGAGATTCGCTAGGATATCGCTTTTGCTTGGAATCTCCTTCAACGAAAGCAGGAAACTTTCCATCAAGGAGCCACTTCGATCCGTTTTGAAGGAAATAGGGTAGATCGAAAGATAAATCAGAACAAAGACCCAAACACCAATGCACTGCAATGAAAAGTGCAGGCTCGAATGGGTAAAACGAAAACAATAAACTAGCGAACCACCAAGCGCTGCTCCAGCCGTGTAAGCGATCAAGTGGATCAATACATCCCCGCCGGATATGGTTCGTCCGGGAATAAGAACCTGTAGCAATTCAAGCGAAATGAGATACAGGACCATGCCTCCCGCGGCCGCGACGATCCACCAGATCCGCCGCTCCAGGGTATAGCCTAGGGCCAACCACATCGAGAGGATGTATCCCGAAAAGAAACAGTGAGGAACGACAGAAGATCGCCAAAACCGATCCGCTGAAAAACTCCAATCTGAGATCCCCCTGGCATCCCTTATGAAGATCTTCAGCGGAATCCACTCGAAAAAAAAAGGGGTCAGATACGTACAAGCGATTACCAAAAGGCTAAACAACCATAGAAGCATCCAAAACCGACGCTCCCCATGTTGGTCCATCCTAATGAAGATTCCCTACCTCGAGCAAGTCGATATCTCCAGATTGATCCGAGTAACGGCGCTGAAGGTCCCACGTTTTAGCAACCCAAGTTCCATCAAGTGGAGCAAGGTAACGTGCTCCCACCATCCCCGCCGAGAATCGTTTCTGCAAATAGTCCACCTAAAATGCCTATTGCTTTTCCTGTGATTGAAAAGGGTGGAGAAACATATGGTTATCGGAATTTTGCGGATAACAACTCGGCAATCCGGACTGCGGCTTTTCCGTCCCAAAGCTTTGGGCATTTCCCAATTTTGTAGCTATCGCTCAGTACCTCTCGAAGTTTTAAGTCGAGCAAATCGGCCGAGCTCCCAATGAGCGTGCCAGTCCCCTCGCTGCACGTGATCAAGAGCCCCATCCCCAGTCGCCTGCGATAGCCCACTGCACCACATAAAAAATAGGTGATCGGGATGATCACAATCGCGTTAAAAATCCAATCGGCACGATTATTGACCCCCAGATTCAGCCAAGGAGTCGATTGCCATCTGATAATCGCTTGGTCCAGAGATAGCGGTACGAATTGAAGAGGCAATATGGATGCATAGATTAGGAGCGGTACTAGTAAAAGACCTGCCGATCCAAGTATTGATCGTACCTTTTTAGCGTCAATCATACTCAGGTTCCCGTTTAGGCTTCGAGGCTCTCAGAGGATTTGCCTCAGAAGTTTGGCTATTCGGGGATTCGAGTGGGCAATTACCGGTTTCGCGCGAGTACGACCAAGAGTAACCATTTTTAACCACCGATCCGTTGTCGACAACAATCCGCTCAACGGGAATGCTCTTTTGTGAAATCGTCGGAATGCATCTCATAAGCCATGAGGATTGTTGAGCACCGGGATGATCACCGTTTGCATCATTGAATGTTCAATTACCCGGTTCAATGAACGGACGGACAACCTGTTATTTCCGATTTGCGAGGTAATAATCGACCGTTCGACGGAGTCCTTCGCTACAGCTAACTTCTGGATTATAGCCGAGTAACCGTCGTGCCTTATCGATATTGGCCAAGGAGTGGCGGACATCGCCTTTTCGAAATTCCCCGTGTGTACTCTGAGCATCGGGCTGTTTCATCAACGTCCTTAATGCTTCGAACAACTCATTGAGAGAGGTCTGTTGACCGAAGGCCACATTGTAAACTTGCCCCTTGGCCTGCTCGGGTGCTCGCGCCGCGAGCAGATTCGCTTGGATGGCGTTTTCTACGTAGCAAAAGTCTCGGCTGGTTTGGCCGTCTCCATGGATCTGAACTGTTTGGCGGTTTTGGATCTGCTCGATCCATTTGGGGATCACGGCGGCATAGGGTCCATTGGGGTCCTGTCGTGGACCGAAGACGTTAAAATAGCGAAGGCCGATCGATCGAAAACCATAGGTGGTGGAAAAAACATCCGCATAAAGCTCATTGACATACTTGGTCACTGCGTAGGGCGAAAGGGGTTTACCAATTTGGTCTTCTACCTTAGGTAATCCAGGATGGTCACCGTACGTAGAGCTTGACGCCGCATAAACAAACGACTTGACCTTCGCATCGTGACTAGCCACGAGCATGTTAAGAAATCCGGACACATTATTGAGATTTGTTGCGATCGGATCATGGATCGACCTCGGAACCGATCCCAAGGCAGCCTGATGCAAAACGTAGTCAACGTTTTGCGAAACGAGCATCTTGCAGGTTTCGGCGTTGCAAATATCCCCTTCGCTGAATCGGAATCGTTCCCACTGCTCGGGGGTCACGGCTTTTCGGACCGCATCTAGGTTGGATCGGTGCCCCGTGGCGAAGTTATCCAATCCGATGACATTTTGGTTTAGACCAAGTAAAGCTTCCAATAAATTGGATCCAATGAATCCGGCTACACCAGTGATTAGCCAAGTGTCGATACTTGATTGAATTGCGGGCTCGACGTTAACGTTTAACATTTACAGATCTTTTCTTTATGGAATCAACTTTTCGGCAGGAACTATTTTTGGTCCTTCAGGTATTTTAGTGGGTCGAAGCTCGGCTTTCTCGTACTCAGCGTCGCGGTACTCGTACTCGAAAACGCCTGAATCGATTCAAGTCGATCACCTTTTCAGGGAAGCTGCAACCCCACTACTTGGCCCTTTTGTCAAAGAAATCCCAATACTTCTCTTCGAGTACGAGTACCGTTTCACTGAGTACGAGTACGAAAAGAACCATTGGTAGGAATTGCTAGCCACGATAATCTAGCCACGATAATGCCGGATGGACCCTATTTTTCAACGAGTTCGTCACGTACTATCAACGCACTAAACTAACGGATCAGAACCTATGTGTGTTTTCGAGTGCGAGCACGTTCGTCAACTGGCAATCGATTTGCGATCCGTTCGGTTCCATACCGCAGAGTACTTACCCGATAGCCCTTGGAACAATCCGATGAGCATCGCCCAATGGCTCAGCCCAAAGTAATAGATCAAACCCAGGATCGGCCAGTCGCGGAGTTGGGGAATCAACCAAGCTAGGATCGCACCGCCGAGGGCCAGGATCTCTAAAACCAGCAGCATCTGAAACCACGTGCTGGAGAACGCCAACAAAATGCTCAGAAGGAAAACACCCATGAGAACCAATGGGTTGAGCCAGCGAAGTAGCTTATGACTGAACCATTGGGCAAACTCGATCGGTTGATCGAACAGCGACGGGTAGATTCCTCGGGAGATCGATTGAATAGCACCGCGAGCCAACCGCTTGCGACGCCCAAACTCGATTTCCGATGAAGTAGTTCCGTTTTCGTTTGCAATCGCGGTGGGTTCGTAACGGATGCTGTAGCCTTGCTGGATGACCGTCATGGATATCGTAAAGTCATCAAGAATCGTATCCTTGGCCACAGGCTTGAACAACTCTCGCCGGATGAGGTACATACCTCCATCCACCCCCATGACCGATCCGATGAGAGACTCCCCTTTTTGGATCGATCGCTCAACGAGATAGTAGAGTGACTCACCCCGCCCAAAGTCAGATTCATCGCTTGCCAGTCGCACGTCCCCTGTGACGGCCCCGACCCGCGGTAAATGCAGGCGGGTCGCCATTCGTAATAGGGCATCAGAACGGAACATGACATTCGCATCGCAAAGACAAACCCATGGATCGGTGCACTGCGAGAGCGCATCGTTGACGATCGATGCCTTGCCCCTGCGCTCTTGGAAATCCAATAGATCAATAGGCCTAGTGGATTGGTACGAGCGTACGATCTCCTGGGTGCCATCGTCACTGCCATCGCTTGCAACAATCACATGGAGCATTCCGGGGGGATACTCCAAGGTGTCGGTGTTCTTAAGCTTGGCTAGGATGACTGCCGATTCGTTGTAGGCCGGCACCAACAACGTGATCGGCTGGAGCCCCTGATCCGAACTATCCGAGGAAGATGTTGAGCGGCCAATTAAAAAACCGAAACATGTAAACACAAGAGGGTAAAAAAAATTGCTGTAAGCAAAAATCATCACGAAAAACCAAAAAAAAACTAAAAGATAGAGATTCATTATCCGGTATCTTGAAAAAACCCCTCTCGGTGACTGCTACCGATGCATTCATTGCATGGAGCGGCCACTGAGTCCAACCGGGGCAAACCAAAACGTTGTTTCAACCTAAGTGGTTTTACCATCTTGCTATACTATTACCGTATCCGTGTTTAGCGAATTGTACCCGATAGGGATCTGCCGTCTACACAAATAGGGACTATTCGGACGGATTCCATGGTAAAAAGAGGCATTGGTTAGCCATAAATGCCTTACCCCTCAGCGGTCAGGCTTCCAGGTTTTGATGTTTCTTCCTGTGAATGCCAAAACGAGTCCAACCAACGCGGCAGCGTTGATGACCAAGGCATAGCAGGCAGATGAAACAAGCGAAATTTTGCGAAAGGGAGGGAACAGATACAAGCCAGCGATGGCAAGCCATACCAAAAAAGCAATGAAAATCACCTTTCCCTGAAAGCCACCACCGAAGACATCCAGCCCGGCGCCGACGAGCAGCAAAGTGAGGAAAACCGGCGAAGACCACCTTAGCACTTTGTGAAACCAAACCTGGATTGCAAACCAACCAGTTCTCCACGGGAGCAAAACCGAGGGGACTTTACCGACGGCTTGGAGGCTTCGAGTGATGATGCGGACCTTTCGAAGAAAGTTCCGTTGCATTGACGATACGGGAGCCTCGTAACAGACCGCTTGGGGTTCGAACACCCCTCGGTATCCTTTCTGGATGATCTTGATAGGACCTAGGAAATCATTGATATCGCTTGCTGAGAGCGGCTCAAAAAGCTCTTTTCGCATCGCGAAAATCGCACCATCTGCACCGACTACACTGCTGACATTGCTCTCCCACTCCTTGAGTTTGAGTTCAAGTTCCCAATACTGATTCTCGGAGTCATGCTCCGCATGTTCTTGACGCCTAAGATACCTCTGGGCTCCGACGACATAGCCGATTTTGGGGTCCTCAAAATGGGAAACCAACCGAAGAACGGCATCTGCCTGGTAGATCGAGTTCGCGTCGGAAAAAACAAGAATTGATCCATTGGATGCAGGGACAAAGCGTGTGAGGTTCTCTGATTTACCAACACGCGTTTCGGACCGCAAAAGCCGGATCCCTTGATCCGCAAACTCGCGAACGATCTGATCGGTCTGATCCGATGAGGCGTCTGAAAGAACCATGACCTCGAACTTGTCTCTAGGATAATTCAGCGACAGAGTATTGATGAGTTTCTCTCGGATCACGGCCCCTTCGTTGTAGGCGTTCAAGATGAAACTTACCTGGGGCAAATCTGACTCCAAGGTGATCTTGGGATCGGTGCCCTTTGAGCCAGATGGCTTCTTGAACGCTGAAACCAACCCCATCAAAAGCGGATAGCCTATGCTTGGAAGCAGGATACCGATCAAGCCCGTAATGATGAAACCGTTCACTTATTTAGCCAATCGAAAAGGAAATAGGTGTGATGAATTCAAATTTATAGAACTCAGTAAAAACTCTTAAATACGCTTAGGACTTTTTTCGCATTGGATTCCCATGTGCGCTCGGCCAATACATAGTGTTGGGCTTGAGATCCAATTCCTTTGCGAAGATCTGAATCGGCAGCAAGTTCAGTGACGACGGATACGAAGTCAGAGGCATTATGCCGTTCAAAAAGCATTCCTGTTTCTCGATCTACTAGGATCTCTTCGATCGGACCTAATTTCGGAGCGACGACCGATTTAGCCTGCAGCATGTACTCAAGGATCTTCATCGGAGAGCCCCACTCGTTTGAATCGGGCATGAGTCCAATATCGATCGCCGAAATGTAGCCGGGGACGGAATCGTAAGGGACCCCCCCCGTAAACCGAACATGGCGTTCCAACTGCTTGCTACAAACAGACGCCTTAAACTCGGCCTCCAACTCACCCGTTCCAACAATCAAAAACACACATTCCGGACAGCGATCGACAACGCTCGGGATTGCATCGACGAGGAACTCAATCCCATGCCAACGTCGCAAAGAACCGACAAACCCTATGACTACCGAATCTGGGGCGATCCCCAGCTCGGCTCGAATCCCCTTGCGCGGATCATCATTCTGAACAAGATGGTCGGGATTCACGGCGTTGGGGGTCACCAAAATGCGCTCAGGTTGGACCTGACGATCCTCCACACAGGCCCTGAGTGGTTCCGAAACGACACAGACCAACAGACTGTTTCGTAGTACCCACTTCTCAATCCAACGGCATAATCGCGGATAGGCCAGTTGCCTACGTTGAAACCGTCCAGCATAGGTCGAGTTGACTTCGAGTACCAACGGTACCCGCATGAGTCTACATGCTGCGGCTCCACCCAAGTGATAACAAGAATAACGCTCGTAAACCAAGTCCGGACGATTGCGAAGGATACTCCAGGTCAACCTTGTAAAGCTGATAGCGTTGTAAACCAACTCCAGGGTATGGGTCAGAACAAGCTTGAAAATCCCCTTCTTAGTCTTCGCCTCCTTGGACGTGATACCCTTCATCCCCAGCGATATTCCGAGTTCCCGGCGAGAGGTAGATGGGCAGACAAGTCGGACCTCGTGCCCTAGACCTTCGAAGGCGCTAACCATTTCTCGAATATGGATGCCCTCGGCCCCATCGCCTCGCGTACGGTGATGGTAGATAATCTTCAGTAAATGTTCCAATTAAAACCCAATGTGTAAATGATGGATCTTCTTCCTTAATCAACTTTCGGAGTAAACAGCTACTCCGGTCGATCGATATCCGAATCGCCTTGATTGATCAACCAATCGTAATCCACAAGACCAGGGACGGACTCGGTAAGCCCACGGGATGCATACAGATAGCGAGTCTCCTGCCGGGCGAGAAAACCCTGCCCGATTAACCTCTCCTCGATCAATCGATGGGTCAACTGGATCGAAATAGCATCCGCTCCGAGCTTTTCAGAGTTGGAAATGCATCCCTGAATCACGGTATCGATGGTCTCGGGGTCCATCGCACAAACCACATCCACCCAGTTGACTCGTCGGTACGCATAGTTCGTATTGGGCTCCTCGGTCTTGGTCACAAAAACTCCTAGCAATCGATTCGCACGGAGCACCTCCCAGCATTCAAATCCCTGCCCCGGTTGGTCGGCGTATTTCCAGTTCAAATAGCTGCTGTCTCGCACCGCCAAACATGAGACTCCTTGGCGCATCTGCTCCCAAAGTGCATCGTGTGAGGAATGGAATCGATCGACCCTTCGAATCTCCAACTCCTTGGAGCGACTCGCCTGCAAGGCCCTTCGCCGGGGTCCACGGAGCGCGAAATAAGCCGCTGCCACCCGATCGGTACCCATGGGCAGTTTGCCTCGCAAGACTCGATCCGGCTTAATCATGAACGTGTGGATATGCAAGGGACAGATTTGCTTCCACCCCAGCGAGTCGAGGATCCTCCGAATCTCGGCCGTCTGCCCCAGGGACAGAGCAATCGGCATGTCCTCTTCTGCTTGAAGCAGGATCTGTGAACCGATTCCTTTTTGGCGATACTGCTCAAGGACCATCGTGTCGACAAACCATGGAAGTACGACTTCCCCACGAGGCGTCTTGAGCGTGGTGAATTGCGATCCCATATGTCCTATCAATGTTCCTTGATCTTTCGCAATCCAAACCGTCGGCTTGGCTCCTAAACGCTCCGCAGACTTCAAATACATCCAATCCCAACGCTGCTCAATCGAATCCAGTCTGCGCCTGGGCCAAGCCTGCTTGCAGAAATCAATCACCTGTTTGTGCATTGCGGATTCGTACAACTCCAGGCGAACGCCTTCGGATCCGGTTGCTGGGTTTTCTTTCAACCCGACCGTTGTTTCCCCGTCTTGCTTTGATGGGACTACGGTGCCGACCCAATCCCCAAGCGTCGCGTATTGCATAAGTCTCGGTGGCGCGGTGAGCCCCAACTGCTTTCGAACATGCGTTGAGAAATCTACCACCCCGAGGGAATCGAGTCCAAGATCGGCCATCCTCGTCGAACCTGAGACCTTCGATCCGCTCTTGCCAGCGAATCGCTCTAGCTCTTGACCGAATAGATCGATCAAACGTTCACGCTTCTGTTCGTGGCTGGCCAGACTCAACAATTCACTTGCCCAACGTGCCGCATGGTTTTTATCGATTTCTCTCCCAATCCCAGTCGTTGCGTTGGGAACTCCTGTTCGGCATTCTCTTGCCGCTTGTGCGACGGAAACCAACTTGCTCTGCAAACCGTCAAACAATCCTGCGGCGACCGATTCGACGGTCGGCTCACCGGCAAGCCACTTGCCGGCTGCAATCCCCGTCGACTTTTTGAGCTTCATCGACAATTCGACCGCCGTGATCGAATCGAGCCCGAGCCGATACATGTTTCGATCTAGCGAAATTCTGTCCTCTTGCGATTTAAGGACCTCAGACAACGCTTTCCGTACTAGCCGTCTGATCTGGCTGACCTGCTCCCCTTTATCCAGACCCGATAACTGAGCTAACCACGGATCGTCCGCAGCCCCGGCTGACCGAGCTACCGCCCCTGTCCCGATGCGATCCACCTGAGCGCTAGACTTAGCCGAGATAGACGGATCTTCCAGGAGCGATTCAAAGAATGGCCTTGGTCTTCGCGCCGACATGACCGATGCGAATCGGTCCCACTGTGTGTCCGTGATGACCGCGTGGGTAAGGCCCTGTTGCAGCAATAGACCAATCCTGGCAATCGTCTGCGATGGCTCCAATCCATGCATCCCCACACGACGGTACTCGTCCAAGGATTTTCGGTCTGCCATTCCACCTTCGGCCCATGGTCCGAAATTCAGAACCGTCACTGGCAGCTTTTGAGTCACTCGATAGTCACCCAACGCGTCGAGAAATGCGTTGGCCGACGCGTAGAGGAAACGGTCTGGAGCCCCCCATACCGACGCGATCGACGAAGTCAAAACAAACTGCTTGATCGGATGGCTCAAACTCCACTGATGCAGATTCCACGCCCCCTGGATTTTCGCCTGAGTCACCCGGTGAACGTCGTCCGTCGTCCACTTTGCGATCGGGGAAAGAAAATCAACCCCCGCAGTGTGAAGGATCGAGTCGATCTGTTTCCCTTCGAGCGACGAGGTCAGTCTGGCGATGCCTTCTTGGCTCGAGACGTCGGCGGCTAACAATTGAAACGAAACTCCCAACGTTTTCCACCGATCCAACCTCTGCTGTTGCTCTACCGTCGGTTGCATGGAGCGTCCCACCAAGACGAACTCCTTGACCCCGTGGGAGACTGCATACTCAGCCAGCCGCATTCCGATTGCCCCAAGACCACCTGTGATTAAGACTCGCTGGCCTAGCCGGGTGGCTTGTGTCTCCGGACGCTCTGGTCCGATCGAAAGTGATTCCAGACGCGGTACCCAGACTCCGTCGTCGATCAGAATGACCTGGTCTTCAGAGCAGTCCCCTTGGACCCATTGAATCGCTCTTCGAATGGCATCAGGGGAATCCTGGGCATCGATCGCCCCACCCCAGAACTCGGGCAACTCGATCGATGCAACCTTCGCACCACCCCACAAGGTCGCATCGATAGGGGAGAGCACAGGTTTTTGGTCGACGAGCTTTGCTCCTTGCGTCACGAGCCAGAACGCCTTGTTGGCTTGTGCTCCTGGGAAAATCGACAACGCTTTGGAGAACGCATCGATCCGGGACTCGCAGAGCTGCTGGACTTCGGCGGCAGTTCCAAGTGTTGGTGCACCATCGCCGACGGCCAGGAGGATGCGATCGACCCCAGCGCAATCGCTCGGTTGCAGCCCCCAATTCGCTTCGAGAGGATTCCACTCGATCCGCCGGACCGAACCGTTGTAGCTCTGTAGTTGACTTTCTAGACTCTTGCCTAGCGATGGATCGCCGAGGCCAAGGATCAGCCAATGCTTTGACAGTAGATCTTTTCGGGAAGTCACTGCAAGGGTTCGCTCGAGGTCCCCGGATCGTCTCCAGCGAACCTGGTACAAATGTCGATCTTCGGTCGATTGGTTGTGAGTCTGAATAATCGCAGGAGGGAACTCCTCATAACTGCCAACCAAAGTGTCCATATCATCGAGCCAAATACGACGATTGGAAAACTCGTACCCTGGCACGCTGACACGATGTCGGGGATAAGAGGCCTCTGCGTTTTTCCAATCGATCGGATAGCCATCGACAAAGAGTTGACCAACGCTGGCAAGCAGTACCGACCAATCGCTATGTCCACGTCGAACGCTGGACAACCAACGGGTGGAGTCATCGGTGTTGGGCAGTTCGATCGACCTGGACATGGTCGTCAGAACCGGATGCGGACCGATCTCGATGTAATGCGAAACCGCCTTGCTCGCGAGGGTCTCCATAGCCTGCATGAACCGAACCGGCCGGCGCACTTGATCGACCCAATAATCAGCCGATGCGAGTTCTTTTTCAGCAGCTCTCGCGGTGACCGTGGAGATGAATTCAACTCGGGGAACGGCTAGTTTCAATCCTGCGACAACGGCTCGAAACTCCTCGAGCATCGGCTCCATCTGCTTGGAATGAAATGCGTGGGAGACCTTCAATGCTTGGGTCTTGATCCCAGCCGCCTGAGCTTTGTCAACAAACTTGGCCATATGTTCCAAGGAGCCTGAGATAACCGTCTGGTTTGGCCCGTTGTAGGCTGCGATCGAAAGATCGGCTCGCGATTCGGCGAAGATTGCTTCGACACGCTGGGCCGAGGCGGCCACGGAGGTCATCCCGCCACCGGAGTTCAAGCGTTGCATCAGAGCACCGCGCGCATGAACCAGTTTCAACGCATCGGCCAGCGAACATCCACCGGTGGCACAATAGGCGGCGATCTCCCCGATGCTGTGACCAAGCACATAATCGGGTTGAACCCCATACGACTCCCATAACTTGAACAATCCATACTGTGCGATGAAGATCGCGGGTTGGGTGTATTGGGTTTGATGAATCAGCGGATCTGCGGAATCGTCCGAATCGAAAAGAATGCTCCGGATGGGTTGCTCGAGTTTGGGATCCATCTCTCCAGAGCATTGTTCGATCGCTTGTCGGAAAACAGGGCTTTGCTCAAAGAGTTGACGCAGCATTCCGGGGTACTGTGCCCCTTGTCCCGTGAACAGGTAGGCGATGCGATGGGATTTTTTCCAGAGAGCATTCCCGCAGAGGATTTGCGTGTCGGACGATTCCGTGTCAGAAGATTCGGTGTCGGAGTTACTCCAGCGAACGAGTTGGTTCGATGCCGCCTGGATGTCCTCGACAGGCAAGGCCAGCTTGAACTCAAAATTTTTCCGACCTACGAGATTGGAATACAGTGCGTTTCCAATCGTTTGGTCTGTTTGGTCTTGGAGGAATTGCGACCAACGTTTGGCCTGCAACCGCAGCGCCTCGGGGTTGGCAGCTTGCAATGTGAGCAGATGCGCGGAGCGCTCTGTTGCGGAGCGCTCTGCTGGAAGGGTGGGAGATTCCTCTAAGATGATATGGGCATTAGATCCACCAACACCGAAGGAATTGACCGCTGCGCGTCGCGGAAGCGTTTCGGCGCTCTGGGTGCTTTTGCGGAGGATTTCGACAGGTTTCCAGTCCTCGGCTTTGGTTTGGATTTTGAAGGGAAGCTGATCAAAATGGATTTGGGGGTTGGGGCGATCCGAGGTGATGCTCGGCAGAAGGGTTTTGTGATGGAGTTGGAGGGCCGCCTTGACCACCCCGACGAGCCCTGCACCTGCTTCGAGGTGTCCGATGTTGGGCTTGATCGAGCCGATTCCAGTATGGGCTTGGCACTGAAGATCCTGGTCCCAGAGGGATTTGTCGCAGTAAGCCATCTCCAGGCCACGGACTTCGATGGGGTCTCCCAACTGCGTCCCAGTTCCATGGGTTTCGACGTATCCGATGGTTCTCGGATCGATGCGAGCATCTAGGAGTGCAGATCGGATAGCCAGGGATTGAGCAACTGGGTTTGGCGCAGTGAAACCTACGCTCCCGGCTCCGACACTCACGCCCGTCCCCTTGATCACGGCATAGATGCGGTCTTCATTTGCGATCGCATCAGCAAGTGGCTTTAGGCAGATACAAACCGTACCCTCGCCTATGACCGTTCCATCTGCTCCATCCCCGAACGGAACACACTTACCGGTGGGTGTGAGGATTCCCAGGTTACCTAATTGGATAATACGCGATGGATCAACAATGGTATTCACGCCAGCGACAATTGCGTTGGAGCAATCACCTCGTCGAAGGGATTCGCAGGCAAAGTGCAATGCTGTAGCAGAAGACGAGCAAGCCGTATCGATCGCGAGGCTAGGTCCGGAGAACCCCATAAACTGGGAGATTCGATTTGCGAAACTGAAACCTTCCCAACATCGGTAAACGCTCCCACTTCTTGCAGCGATCGGATTGGCAAATCGACCGTAACACTGATACATGTACCCGACGAAAACTCCTGTGGAGGGATCTACCTCTGGGCCAAACCCACCTGCGTCCTCGATCGCATGCCATGCGGCTTCCAACAAGAGACGCAACTGGGGGTCCATGTACTGCGCTTCACGGGGGGAGACACCAAAAAACTCTGGGTCGAAACCGGAAACATGTGGAAGCAACGCTGCAAAATAGGGGATGTCGGATTGAAGATCTCCGACGAAGTCCTCACGTGCAACTGGAACTCTTCCTACTCTGGATTGGGAATGAAGCAAGGTGTTCCAAAGCGAATCACACCCCAACCCGGCGGCAGTCTGGACGCTGATGCCTACGATTGCGATATCATGGTTGGATGACATTCTATCGCGGAGATCCTGCTGACTTCCAACAACCGATCGGTTCAAGTTTGGTCGAGATTTCGCTTGCCTAATCTCAACAATCTGATCGATGATCTCTGAAACGCTGCGGTGTTCGAACAGCAACGTTGGAGGAAGATTCGGGATAGTCTTGGATAACGCGACAGTGATTCCGACAATCTGTAGCGAATCGCATCCCAAGTTATCGAGCCGATCCAGTTCTAAAATATTCTCTGCCGGCCGTTTGAGCACTTCGGAAAAAACCCGGACTACCGACGCTTGCACATCCTCCCGATCGATGGAGGACTCTTGCGTGATCTCATCGAGCGGACTTTGAGCTTGCGGAGCAAGATTGCTGCCGATGGCGATACTTGCCGACAATCCGCGATAATCAGAAAACCTCTTAACCGTCTCCTCGATTTGAACCTCGCGAAGACGATTTTTTTCTACAGAGGGTTTCGCTGCCGATGGTGAGTCCTTGGTCGAGTCATGTTCTTGCTCGGATTCGGTTGGCTCTGCGCCAGCGACGCGGTAGGAAAGGTTCTGCAGATCCAAAGCTTGGGTTAACCCTTCAAACGGATCGGCTTGTCCAATCGTCAGCCCAAGTGTTTTTTCGAGAAAAAGTCGAGCGGGGCGATTTTTTTCTGTGGGGCGGAATCGCCAGCAGACAGCAGGACAAGCACGAGCAAGGGCGCGTCTCGCGATTTCCGCAACGATCTTGTGCTCGACACCTCTTCCGAGAACTCTGCAACTCAACAGGAAGGTATCAACTTCATAAACACCCTTGGCAGAATCCTCCACACCCATAAAGAGGCCAACAACACCGTAGTCTCCAAACCGATCGCGAACGCTTAGAGTGCAGACATCGTACTCCGCGCGATCCGACAACTCCTTGATCTCAGATTCATTCCGGCGAATCGTTGTCAAATTGAATTGATTGGTGCGAAGTGTCAGTTGCGAAGCTCGCGAGATATCTTCCGATGCTACATTCTTAAACTCGACAACCAAGCCGAGTGAATCGATGAAGTCTTGAAAATTTGAAGAGCTCTTTTGCACCTGCTGTCGCTCGAACTCCTCCTTGTACATCCTTGTTCTTTCGCGGTCCTCTTTGGTGACCGCGACGAGGTCCAACTCCCATAAATGGTCCACTAGACGTAGGGCGGAGGATTCGTCGTGAGGCCATTGAATAGTCAGGACACTCGGACAACCCGCTCGGACTTCTGCGCATTCAACCGGATTGTCATCAAGGAAAATAAAACTATCGAGCCCTAGGTTTAACTCGCTTGCGAGTTCATGGATATTTTGGCTCTTAGGCATCCAATTGATTTTGGCCCCAACGACTTCATCTCGTGTGAGTTTAAAATCATCCCGTGTATCGAAAACCTGCCAAACATCCTCGGGTTCATTCTTGCTTGCCAAGCACAGTAGCACCCCCCCCTGGGATAACTCCTTGAGTTTTCCGATGAGCCGTTGGTGAGCGAGTGTGATTGCCACTCCCTGCGCCCCGACCTCACCGACAACTCCCCCCCAGAGCGTGTTGTCGCAGTCTAGCACGACTACCTTTTTCGGAAGGCTGGTTTTCCGAGTGAAGAATCTTACGATGAGCGTCGAAAGAAACGCAAAATATTCGTCGGTAAAGGGAATATGTCCAATTTCATTGCGCAGCGAATCAAAATACCCTGAATCCGGCACGGAGTATTTCGCGTGGTGATCGCGTGCGGACCATAGGGTCACCCCTGGCGCTGTTGCCAGTTCTTGAGCAAGAGCGTCGAAGAGCCTTTTCTCATCGAATTTACCGATGAAATCCTCGGGGCTGTTTGGACACACCAAGACCAGCGTTGCCCCCTTGGCAAAGCTGCGGTGTTGACGCAGCGCATTTCCAAACTCGCGCACAGACTCAAGCAGAAAAGCATCCACTTGGTCCGGTACGTTTCGAACCGATTCGGCCAACTCCTTGATCCAGTCGCCGAAACGTATCATCACAGTAGAGCCATGGGTGGCTCGGGAAACATCGCTCAGAGGGTTGAGCAGTTCCTGCAGGATTTGGTTGTACGGTGCGATGTGAGCATCAACACGTCTGTCCAAAGCGTCAGACCATGCTTGAAAGCACGGACTGATCGGATCCAGTGTAAAGTTCGCAACGATCGCCAGACGGAGAGAGTCTTGATCGATTAGATTTCTGGGCCATTTATTCTTGGGGAAATTCGACAGAACCTCGAAGTTCTGTCGATTGGACTTCGTAGGCTCTGCGATACGACCTAGGGCACTCTTGACAATTGCCAAGGATGCATCTCGGACCGGGATTGCTCCAAGGGATGCAGTTGGAGTGTCGTTCCATGTTGTTTGTAGCTTTGGAGGCCTAGCGATGAGGAATTGGGTTTGAACTCGCTCTTTTGCAGCAACCTTCAGCGAAGTTTCCAACGCCGTTTTGACCGAGATATAGTCACTAAAGCCGCTGGGCATTTCCTCGACGAAGGAGGAGGATATACCGACAACGCAACCGCGTGCTTGGCCGACGAGTGGGAGCAGCGATTGGAGCGGAGAGAGGAACAAGCGAAGATTGCGAGCGACGTAACCTAGCGACTGATCAATATCCAGGGCCCCTACCGCACCGTGCACAGGGGGTTCGCACGCGTTGAGAACCAACAGATCGATCGACTTACCTTTGTCACGCAGGGACAGGGCGAGGGACTCACAAAAAGAGGCATCGCCTATATCCCCTAGTACAACCTCCGCATCGCCACCCTGGAGCTTGACATCGTTGCAGATTGCCTCAGTGACCGACGATCGATTTCGACTCACCAAGAGGATTCTGCAGTTGGCTGCGGAAAGACCGATTGCGACCTCGGCTCCCAATCCACGACTCGCTCCACAGATGACCGCAAGCTTTGGCGCCGTCTGGATTTCGTTAGCAAGTAGATTCGCGTAGGAGGCACTGGCTGTTAACTGATTGGCGAATCGGACATAGCATTGAATGTGGCAAGTCGCCACCGGAACAGAGTCGCACGAGGCCACATCGACCCGCATCTCCAAAATCCGAAAATTTTCGTCATAATTCAACAGAGTCAATCGATAGAGAATCTCCTGGGTCGCTGCTGGTTCTTCAAAAAATTCAACCGTGAGTTTCGTGAATAGTGAGGAGAGCCCGGGGACCTTCATTCCAACAATGAAACTGCACAACCCCAAGACTTGCTCTTGGAGCAGCGTGCATCTGCTGTCCGGCAAAACCTCATGTTGGCCAAACTGATGCAGCCCAAGAACAACCTCCCCATTTCGGAATTCCTCAGGGGTCCAAAAGGTAGGCTTATCATGAATCCCTGAACGCGTTGGAGAAACTCTTGCCGAGCGTGTCCAATCAAAAGAATCGGACGCATTGCATGCGTTCCAATCGGCCACCACTTCCATCTGAACGGAACGGTCCTGCAACAACTTGCCTGCTACGCCAATTGCATTGGATTCGAATTGGATCGAGTACGACCTTTCTGGACGCACCTCTCCTCGGAACTGGACATCCAACCTTCGAATCGATCCTTGAGATTCCAAGTAGTCGAAATCCCCTAAGCGCAGGGCCTCGATCAGCACGAGCATGCCGTGGCAGATCGTGCCGCCGAATGCCGATTCTCTGGCAGCCACCGGATCGACGTGGATCGGATTGCAGTCCCCGGTCCATCGTGCAAAGTCCAAAACCTGCTGCTGAGTTACTCTCATTTGTCTTTTGCTATCTGTAGTCTGATTCATCGCCTGGTAACTCCAACCCCTCGATCGGCGAGTCGTTTAGGAATGTCAGAAAGCGTGCACCCGGAACAATCGAATTGCCTTGTTGCGTAATCCAGGATCCCCTCGAGTCGCTGATACAAACGCTCGACTCCATGGGAGTCTTTCGCATAAGGGGAATATCCTGGAAGCAGGGAGGTACTGTGGAGCATCAGCACCAGATGCTCCACACCGTCCTGAAGCGAACTGCGCACCAATCCCATAAGATCCCTTAGCTCGGTCCCCTCCGGAGAGAGTTTCAGATGTCGTGTCAGTCCTAGTCTACTGGAAACAGAGGCTAGTTTGGTCCATCGTCCCATGGGGCTGTCAATCACAGCCCGCATCCTCTGCCTCGCTCCATAGAAACCCGCACGAGAAAAACCTGTGGTGATAGGAACCTCGAGCAAATCGCCTTGGCTGCCTGCATCGCTGATTCGACACGGGTAGCGATCATAGGATTTGAAATTGGGGCCTTCTGTCGCGGTGTAGTCAAATCCTGGTAGCACGCTCGAATCGATGGTATACCCGAGTTTCACGAGAGCCCCGACGGTCGAGCGATCAAAACCATAACGTCCAGCTCGATAGGAGGTTGGAGAAACTCCAAAAACGTCAGCAATTCTACCTGTGAGCCATCGGAGTTTCTCAAACTGCAGTTCCTGGGGAAGATTGCATAGATAGCTTTCACGCTTGGAGATAGATTCCGAAACGATCGGTGGATTGCACCAGGGGTGGCAATGGGTACCTATTTCGCATCGCCCCGGAGATTGCCATGACTTGAGTTCCCTGACGGCGATGGGATCCTCCAAAACCGGCACATCGATCAGGTAGGTGGGTGGAACACCATACTTTTCGCAGACACCCTGGAATCGGCTTAGCCCTCGCAGGTTTTCTGTGGTGCAGTTGCGCACCGGAAAATCCCCCCCCCAGAGCCCTTCCTCTTCGGTGTCAATGGTCACACAGATCGTCCTAGATGAATGAACCAATTTATCCTCGGCCGAGTCGCTCTTGGAAAAACAGGTGGACCTTCTCAGCAGTGCCATCCCAGGTGTACTGGTGAACGGACTGGGAGATTGCCCGGGGATCCCATGGGTGTTCCCATGCCTTCTCGATCGCCCGATGGAGCCCCTTGGGATCCTCATGCGGCACGATGAATCCGTTCTGCCCATCGACAACAAATTTCGTGTTGTCACCGGCTGGGGTCGTAATGACTGGCACAGCGCTCGAGAGCGCTTCTAGAACCGCATTGCAACAACCCTCTCGTCTCGTCGGCAACACGAATGCATCGGCTGCACGTAGCCATTGGACGACCAGATCCGGAGTGGTTTGTCCCAAAAAACTTACTTGGTTCCTCAATCCTAATTGCGCTACTCTGGCCTCCAAACTCGCCATGGTTGCGGGTTCATTAATACCTCCGAGGATGACACTGCGAAAGCTTGGCGTATCGCGATACGGGGCAATCGCTTCGACCAGCAGATCGTAGCCCTTTAGCCGTCGAACAGTACCGAGCGAAACGATCAACTTCGCATCGAGCGGCACCCCTAACTTTCGCCGACTTTCAATTTTATCCCCAGGACTATAAATATCTGAATCCACCCCGTTGCTGATGACTCGGATTTTGGTCGCATCGACACCGTTCTCTACAAGCATGTCCATGAGCGACTGGCTTACCGAGATGACCCCGGTGCAGTAATCAAAGGCCTCGAGCATCTGCTTGCGGATCGCGGGAACGTCCATCAAATCTGTCTCCAAACCACGGGCGGTGATGAACAGCGGAATCCCCAACCGCTTGGCAACTCGGAAGCAACCGACCCCCTCAGGATAGCCAAAGTGAGCGTCAAGAATAGTCGCACCAAGATCGAGGTCCTTCATTGAGGATATCCATCTTGAAACGACTCGCTCGAGCCACCATCCATCCCAGTCCTTGGCGACCCCGGGCAAATAGAACATTCTTCTAATCGAAACAGGCATGCTGGTGCCTGCGAGCGACTCATCGGCAGGCCTTGGCCTTAGGATTGGAAAATAAGGTTGTGGGACGAGCATGCGCAGATCGCCATAATCAGAAAGTTTGCTCAACCGGCGATGGACAAACAATCCCAGTGTCGGTCGGTTGCGAGTCGGGAAATTCGTGCAGACGCTCAAGATCTTCGATTTGGACATGGTTCTAGCTGGCTCAACCACCTGCGTGCTCCTTGCTTCGATCAGGGGAATCGGCAGTGACTCGTGATAAAAGTGAAAGTATTTCCGAGGCGTTGCGAACCCATTTGCGTCTTTCTACCACTTCAGCCCGCGCCTCGAGAGACAGAGAGTTTCTCAATGCAGAATCCTTCGCTAAACGGATGATAGATCCGATAAACTGTTCCGGGTTTCTCGGAGCAAAAACCAGCCCTGTTTTCTCATGCTCAATGATCTCGCGGATCGGTGGATAGTCTGGAGCGATCGGCACGGCTCCGAGTGCCATGTATTCCAAAAGCTTCATCGGTGACGCATAGGGAGGTGTGTCAGGGGAGAGCCCTACGTCCAAGGCTGCGATCAACGGGTAGACCGCGTCGTGCCGCACCGCTCCAGTGATCGTTACGTGAGCGCCAAGATTGCGCTGGGCAACAAACTCTCGAAGTTCAGATTCCATTTCCCCGGTCCCCACGAGCAAGAAATGCGTATCTTGATGCTGCTCAAGAATGCTGGGAATGCAATCGGCCAGAAAATCCAATCCGTGCCATCGCCGCATGGAACCCACAAAACCGACGACGAACCCCTGCTGAATCCCATACCGCTGCCGTATCTTCTGCCTCTCTAGAGCTGGATCAAGCTTGTTTATGTTAGTTAAGTTGATCGCATTCGGGGTTATTGCAATCTTGTCGGGATCTAATGTGCGATCCAGAACACATTCACGCAGTGGTCCACTGACGACAACGATGCCGTCAGCCCACTTGAATACCTTTTGCTCGACCCATTTGGCTAGGCCAGGATAAGCCATCTCAATATCGCAGCCCAAGCGGCCGGCATAGGTTGCATTGACCTCGAGAATCAATGGGACTCTAGAGCGTTTTGCAGCCAATACGCCTCCAAAATTCAAAGGTGTGTATCGCTCATAAATGAACGTAGGTTGAAAGGTACGGATACCCCACCTAGCCCTGGCATAGGTCAACGCGTTGTATGCAAGCTCCGCAGTTTGCTTAAGTAAAGTCCGGAACTTTCTGCCCGAATGTACCTTCTTTGCATGGGAGGCTTCCAAACCTGCCTCTCTTTTGGCCACCTTGGGACAAATCACCATGACCTCATGCCCGAGTTCACGGAATGCGTTGACGATCTCGGTGATGTGGATCCCTTCGGCCCCATCTCCACGAGTCCTGTGATGATAAAGAATCCTCATACGATCAACAGAGCCATCGCACGTAAGTTGTTGAAGGAATGTGCAAAAAAGCGCTCGATCAGCCAGTCCGACAAGTCAGCGATTACTTGTAGATTGCAACACAAAGCGGCGGCAGGATCCATTCAGCTATCATGCGACGCGATCGAGGCTTCAACATTGAAAGAAGCGATTCAACAACAGAAACATAGGCAAACGGAACAAAAACAGAAAACCTACCTTTAACTCCGAGCAAACACCGCACCTTACTGTAGCCAACTTGTACAGCTAAGTCACGAACCGATAGAAAGGTATACTCCCGCATATGAAACCCTTGCGGAGTATCCGAGAAATACTTAGAGATGTCGTGGGGGCCAGTGAAAGCATCAGGTGTGCGGATTAGATATAAACCATCTGGTTTAAGTATTCGAAGCTGAACCGACAGATGTTTTTCGACATCCTCTACATGCAAATGCTCGAGCAACTGGTCGCTAAAAACAAGATCCACCGATTCGCTGTCAATATCTACATCCTCGCCGGAATATATACACAACTGAAAATTATCAGGACTTGCAACCGAATCGGGTCGTTGATCAATGATTTCCACAGCGATCACTTTAGAAACAAACTTCGCGCACGCGTAGGCAAATTGGCAATCGCCGGACCCGATCTCCACAAACGTTGAATTTTTTTTAGGAACCGCTTGATCAGCGCGAACTTCGATTGGTTATAAGCGAGGGTTTCAGATTCGCTTACTCGCCGAGTTAGCCGTGAGTGGTCCGGAACCCTCTCGAACAATTCACTATACATGGTCGCAAGGATATTCTTGCGTTCCTCCTTACTGGAGTTCCTAAGTCGATCTGCTAGCATCTTCTCAACGTTGTAATGATTCTCGAGAGACTCGACAGACCTGTTTTTCGGTAGAGGCCGTAGGAGTTTTTTTCCGCTTTATTACTCACGATAAAAATCTTTCTGCTTAAAAACAAATAATAGACGCTTGAGCGGTTTCTCTTAGACAAAATCAATTGAAAAAACACCTACTCCTCGTTTCGTTCCCCAGTGCAGCCAAGAGCGATTCCGGAAGAGTTTAGCGTGATTCCTTAAAGGATCAACGACTATCACCTGAGTGTTTTTGCGTTTCTGGAGGCTTTGGTGAAGACAGTTTCAGTATCACCATCCATGCCCACCGTTTGGTAAATGGAAGTATCGAGAATATCATTTGGTCGATTCGATTTGCGAACGCCAGGATGCTCGGATATGACTTCCAATTTCGAAAGACAATTGATGAAAGCGATAGTAAATTGTAGTATTCAACTTCAATTTTTTCAAAGTATTGGCTCGCAAGCTTAATGTCGTTAGCCCGAAAAGGATGTTCGTCATCGGTACGCATTTTAGGAGTCAACCATCGATAGAAATTGATCAGTGGGTTGTGCCCCATTGGTTCAATGAACAAAGCAAAACCATCCTTAGTCAAAACCCTTGACAACTCAGAATAGGAGCGGTTTAAATTAAGATGGTGCAGGATTCCCGTCCCGACGATCAAGTCGAAGCTTTGATTAGGAAACTGCAAGTCTTCAGCGTTCATGACTGCGAAATCGACATCGAGATTTTCATTCTCAGCAGCCTGCTTTGCTTTTTTTACGGCTTCCTCTGAGATGTCGATTCCGAAGACCTTCGCTCCGCGTCGGGCCCAAGAAAACGTAGTTCCACCCGTAGCGCATCCGTATTCAAGAACCTTTTTTCCCTCGCAGGATTGCGCTATAATTTCTTTATACCGTTCCTTGACCGGTTTCATGACGGAATAGTATTTTGCGGTTGGTCCGCGAACGTTATCATTGCTTCCAAATCGATCGTTATGAAAGTCTTTTTCTCTCTTGATCCGGTCTTGCTGTTGCTTAACGGTTTCCATTTTGATGTCCAGCTTTCTTTCTTGAGCGTTTTCCTGCTGCCTATATGATTTGAGTTCCATCAGACATAAAAAAATTCAATATCGCGATGTTGTACATGGTTTCAGGTTGTGTTGTAAGCCAAACCCATCATCTGTAACCATTCGTTCTAGCCTCTAACCACCTAGCGAAGCGAACAGAGTGGCGATCAACAAAATACCAAAGCAATATCCCATAGCCGATCGAAGAAAAGAACAGGCCGAGACCAGCAAAACCCCTTGCAATCGTGTCGTTCCCAAAATTTAAACCCCAATGGTATAATGGATATCCGAGCGAGCAAATAAGGGGTATATGTGCCAAATACACGCCAAAGGAGATGGCGCCGAGAAACACAAACAAACGTCCTGACAGAATTCTAGATAAAAACGTGTCGAATAATAGATAATAAGTGATCAGAGCAGCGAGAACTAGATGCAACAGGCCGAAGTAATTCGGTAGGCCAATGAAATAGACAATCGGTATCGCAGATAGAATAAGAAACCCTCTCGATCCCAGAAATGCTTCGAGATACTGATGGTTCTTCAATCCGATCCAGCCAGCGATGATTTCCCTAGAGGCGTACAGGTCTGATAGAACAATTCCAACTAAAAATGCGTTTCCCCCGTTCAATTGCAGGCGGTTGAGAATCACAAACGCGATGGGGTAACAAATGAGTCTTACCGGATGTTTACCTATCAGCGCTAAAAAGGCAAAAATAAATAGCGATCCAAAGAACTCGATCTCCATGGTCCAAAGGTTTCGGTTGTAACTCGTGCTCGGATCATAATCGAGGAACGAATCCCATAGCCCACATTTCAGGGCACTAAAGAAAGATGGCGTAAATCCATAGAACGAATCGAGCCATGTTCCTTTCTGCTGGTTTAGGCTCACTGCCAAATCGTGATTGGTCATCCAACCGGCGTACACCAAAACCCAAGCGCACAAGACCGAAGCCAGAACCGGCAGGGCTAACCTAGGATAGCGTCTTATAGTTGCGCTTGTTACGCTCTTTTGGGCGTCAATTTCGTTGGTTGAAGAGTGGTATCTCACAGATAGCACAAAAGCCGACATGACCCAGAATAGCCATACGCAGAAATTTCCGTCCAGAATACCTGAAAGAAGAATCGAGCATTGGAGCCCCAGGCGCTGCTCGACCTGCTCGATTAGGTCAGGAAAAAAAGCATTCTTCAGGTGAACAATCAAAACAATTACCGAAGCGACACCACGTAAGCCTTCTAACGCAAGAAAATTTTTAGACTGCTTCCGGTTCATTTCCGCGTTCCATATGCCTGTAATCTCTCCTCTTCGACGCTCGAACCATTCTCTTCTAACTGTCCATCAAATGGAATCGACGATTGGAGTGTAGGGTCTCCATTTCTCAACGGCGCGTCGGAGAAGCATAGGCCGGCGCCAATAATCCACATGAACCATTCCCCATCGAGTACGCTGGTAAAAAACGAACTTACAAAGGATGCGGCCATGACCCCCAAAATGCAGATCCCCATGAAAGACTCTCTTTCGTTTCCAACTGCAGCAAGTAGAGACGTTTTTTTGAACACAGACCAAGCGCTGACGGTGTACATCAAAAGAAAAGCCGCAATACCTTGGATGCCCCAAGCAGCAGCAATGTCCAAAGGCCCATTATGTACCGATCGAAAGTCGCTGTAGCGTTCTTGGATGTATACTTTTCCTCTGTTGCTGTAAAAGGCTGCTTTACCTCCTGACCCAAAAGGATAGTCTGCAATCATCTCAACGGCTGCCTTCCAGAAGAAAATCCGACTGTCAGCAGAATTGTCCCTTTCCTCTTCCTCGGCGAAAATACTTTGGAAGCGATTCCAAATCGCGTCGTTCTTCGCTATAGCTAAGATACCTAGCGATCCTAAGAAGACCAATAAAAGTGCTTTGCGACGGGTTGCGCCTTTGGATAGAGCCAATACGGATAAGCCACCGGCAATCAAGCCTAGATAAGCGCCTCGACTGTTGCACCTAAAAATTGTTTCAAGAGTAAAGACTGAACCCACCAGAGCACCCAACCAATGAGTCAGCTTACGGGGCGATACAAGGAAATAACCGAAGATTGGTAGAGAGAAAAGAAGTACGACGCTACCGCCATTCGAGCCCCCTGCTCCAGGAAACTGGAAGCCTTCGAGCCGTCCCCTCTCCATCCCTCCCTGTCCTCCAACAATTATTTCAAAGCATGCAAAAAAAGTACATGAGACCACACCAGCAAGAAATAATTCTAAATCGTCTTGGTCATTAATCGCGATGACCAAAAGTAATGCTCCCAGCAAACCTTTCCAATATTCATCAAAAATCGCAGCGCTTATCTGTACATTGGCTGCTAGATTGTATTGCACAACAAACGCATTGACGATGAGAAACAAAGAGCCCCAGAAAAAGAATCGTAGACCCTTCTTTGCAAAGATTGTGCTGATTCTGCCGTTTATAAGCAATGATACGATTAAAATCACATTTGCCAACAGAGCCCAGCGGTTTGTAAGATTCATCAAAAAACCACTGCCAAACCACCAAGTAGTAGGATTCGTGTAGAACACCAATAGATAAGCTGCTACTGCCGATAAGGGACGAAATAAGCCGTAGACGCTCAGAATGATCCAGGCAGAAAACCAGATAATCGCCGTTAGGCTCACAGGAAAAATTCCATTAGAGTAATCACTCCGATTTGTTCAGCAATCGGCGATAAAGATTGTTGTACTGCTTGAGCATCGAATCCAGGCTGTAATGCATTCGTTGGATTCGTAATGCATTTTGACCGAGCGGTCCAAGGAGGCTAGGGTGTTTATAGCACTCAGTAAGATGGGTTGTAAGCGATATTTGATCATCCTTTTTGACGATAAATCCCGAAATCCCATCCGTTTCCAACAACACCTTCTTATGATCACCCACATCGGTGGCCAGGACCGGACAACCAAACGATAACGCTTCGAGCAGGGCTTGGCTCATCCCTTCGCTTTTACTTGTGTTCATCATCAAGTCAAGCGCTGGATATATGCACATGCAATGGGTTATTTCGCCCGCGAAATGCACAGAATGGAATTTATTGTTTAATTTGCTTTCTGCCAACTGCTGTAGTTCCCCTCTCAAGGGACCATCCCCAACAATTAACAATCGACAGGGCCGGTCTTTATCGACTTGCATAGAAGCAAACGATTTAATCGCTAACTCGTAGTTTTTTACCTCTACGAGCCGACCAACCATCCCAACAACAAAGTCGTCGGGTCCGAATCCGAACTGCAAACGCTGCTGCTCTCGGATCGAAGTTGTTTCTATCCGAGAAGGATTATTGGGAATGCCGTTTGGAATAACCTGGATCTTGTTTAGCGGGTAAAGCGTGTAACGGTTTATTTTTCTGGCAATCTCGTGTGCGTTGCAGATAAGCTGGTCGCAAGAAGATACATAAAACCGCATAAGCAATGCGCGAAGGATCAACTGCAAGCCTTTCGCGGCAGGGTTACCTAACACCGTCCCTCTCTCGGCATGAACAAATCGAATGGGTCTGTTTTTCGGTAATGATCGGTGCGTATGGTCTAGGGTACCCCAGTTGTGTGATTGAACGATATCAATCTTGTTTGATTCAAGGAAGCTATGAAGAGTTAGTCGGGCTTGCCGTGCCTTGCCCGGTTCAACCTTCAAGGACAGTGACTTCACTGAATCTCGATTCTCGAACCATTCAAGCGCATCGCCTCCTGATGCGATCGACACAACGCTAAAGTCATAAAAATCTTTATCTAGATTGTTTATTAGCCTAGAGACAAATCGCTCTAACCCACCGATATTCATTCGGTAAACCACAAAACATATCCTGCAAGGTTTTTCGGTGGCTAGAAGGTTCATTTTCTGGGTAACCGATTCCAGCGCTTTGATGCTAAAACTGATTTAAACGCAGACGTGATGAACCTGTACAAACTGGCTCTTTCCAAGTTCGTAAGTAGCATTGGAGACAGGATCACAAAGGACAATAATGAAAAACCTCCAGCTTTGAGGTAAAAAGATGTCCAATTTCCAAATTCTTGCAGTGACACCTCAAAAAACTTTAATACGATTAGATAGGCTGTCCCAAAGATGAGCGGCCTTGTAAGTACACTAGATAGCAAAGAAACCACGTTTGTATTGAGGAAATCCGCATGCTTTGGGATATATACTAGAAATGAAAACATGACACACGGGATCAGGGTTCCGACCGCTAATCCTTTCAACCCGGCAAAATATCCAAGACCAATAGAAAAAAGCAATGTCGCAATTGCTTCTAATGCCATTAATTTTGCCAGTACCGAAACCTCGTCTTTAGCCAACAATAATTGCGATCCGCACCGCTGCGCAGCAATCGCTACTGTAGAAGCGCCTAGAATTATGAAAAGCGTCGGTGTACTGTTGATTATATCTTCGGCTGCTTCGATGTTTGCAAACCAAAGGGTTAGGAACCGCTTCATCCACACGGCTCCAACAACAAGAATTGAAACGCTCGCTCCAATGGCAATTTTTGTCGACAACTTGTACAGTTGTAATAACTGCGCCTCATTTCCTTGCTTATCCAATCCGACCATGGTTGGATACAATACCCGTGTGGACAACATAATGATTTTCGTTGCGTACTCAACGAAAGATCCGGCTATGCTGTACAACGGAATCGATGCAGCACCAAACATTAAACCAACTATGATTGAACTCGAAAAATGAATCACCTGGCGGCTGAGTAAAATAACCGTGTTCAGATAGCTATTGCGCATCAAAGCGGAAGTTTCTTTTCCGCTAATGCTCCAAGAAACTTTTTTGATCTCTGGTAATAGCTTTCTTGCAAAGGTAAATCTCAGCGAGGAATCGATCACGGTACCGATCGTGTACGCGATTGCTAGAGAAACAATTCCACCTCCTAGGCTTAATCCGATGTAGATCATCAAGGAAGAAACGATCTTCGAGAAAACGGCGCATCCCTCTGAAATGTCGTACCGTTCAAGCCCTACTAAAATTGCTGCGTAGGGAACCATCGAAATTCCGAACCCGATCCCAGTAGATTGTATTAGAACAACCGTCGTAAGATTCCTCATCTCATTCGGTGAAATCTTAAATAGGTGTGGAATGACTTGCCATGCAGAGGTAGCGACAAGTATAATGCTAACGCCTACTACAGCCATAATGGGGTTGTAGGTTGAGAGTTTTGCACGCAGACCTGCTACCTCTCTATTTGCTATCTGCCTCGTTATACTTTGGGTAATTCCTGCCTTTAATCCGATGTCGATCAGCCCATAATATCCAACCGCACTCCCGAGAAATAACCATACACCATAAGCTTCGAGACCAACCTTATCGATAATTATTGGAGTTAAGAGTAACGTAGATAGGACTTGAACACCAAACCCCATCCATGATGAGAATACATTCCGCGCTATGGTTGCAAGTACTGTCATTAATCGGTCGCGGTTGCGTGATTTGCGTAGATTCTCATCTTGGTTTGTTTTTAGTTCGTCAAAAGTAGTGCCCATGAAGGGCAATTGCAGTGCCGCGACTCCTACAAAGATCTTACCTGAAATACCAAAGTCTTCTGTAATCGTTCAGGCAGGGTGCTAGTGACGATCCTTCCTTCGCTCCCAGTCGTGCAGGAAGTTACCGTTGAAACGAACGGGGAGTTGAGGTTACCTTAGCGGTTGCCTAAGCCTTCACAATGCAGGCCTCGGATTTTTGCCCCTTCATCGCATTCCGTGTATCGATAATCAATTGAGCCCACTGGCCGAGTTGCTCATAATCGACATTTGAATGGGCTGTGGCAATGAGCACCGCATCAAAACCTGCAACAGTCTCTTGATCCCAAAGAGCACACTTGGTGCCCGCCCAATGACCATGCTCGCGACTCGGACGAATCACTGGAATGTACGGATCATAATAAGCCACCTCACACCCCTTGGACTTCATCTTGTCCAATAGCACATATCCAGGCGACTCGCGATCGTCATCCACGTTCGCTTTGTACGCCAATCCCACCAACAACACCTTGCTCCCCCGCAGGGGCTTGCCCGCATCGTTCAACGCGTCCGATAAACGATGGATAACATGATCAGGCATCGCGGTGTTGACCTCGCCCGCAAGCTCAATGAACCGTGTCGACATTCCATATTCTCGCGCCTTCCAGGTCAGGTAAAACGGATCGATCGGTATGCAATGCCCACCGAGCCCCGGACCTGGATAAAACGCCATGAATCCAAACGGCTTGGTCTTGGCCGCCTCAATGACCTCCCATACATCGATCCCCATCGCGTCGTAGACGACCTTCAGCTCGTTGACCAGGGCGATATTCACCCCTCGGAAAATGTTCTCCAGCAACTTGGTCGCCTCGGCCGCACGGCAGCTCGAAACAGGAACCACCGTATTGAGCGCCGAGCTGTAAAGCTCCGTCGCACGCTTGAGGCACTCAGGCGTCAAACCCCCTACCACCTTGGGAATCTTGGCAACTACACTGTCTGGATTCCCTGGATCCTCCCGCTCGGGCGAGAATGCCAAGTGGAAATCGGTACCTGCTTTAAGCCCAGATCCCTCTTCGAGCACCTTTCTCAAATCCTCGTCTGTGGTGCCTGGATAGGTCGTCGACTCCAAAACCACCAATACTCCCTGACGCAGGTGAGGTGCGATGGCTTTGCCTGTCGCGATGATGTAGGAGATGTCCGGTTCGCGGTTTTTGTTAAGCGGCGTCGGAACACAGATAACCACTGCCCTGCATTGGCCGACCTCGGCGAAATCGCAACTGGCTCGAAATCGCCCCGAGGTAACTTCCTGAGCAACACTCGACGAAGGGATGTGATGGATAAAGCTTTCGCCTCGGTTGAGCGTCTCGACCTTAGCCCGATCGATATCGAGCCCGACGATTGACATTCCTTTGCGGCAAAACTGGAGGCTTAAGGGAAGCCCAACGTATCCGAGACCAACAATAGCTATGGGATAATCCATGTTCAATCCATCTCGTGTCGAATATAGAAGTAAAGATCTAGGTCAAAAGCTTCGCTCTGGTCGGTGACACCGACTCGACCCATTAAAAAAACTGCGGCGAGTTCTCGAACGAAAGCGATCGTCCGTCCAGCCGGTGGTTGTGCTTGCGGGGCGTCAATTAACCAATCCCGAATTGTACACCAGGAATCGGAACTTGGAAGTGAAAAACTGGATTTTGAATCCGGCAACACTCATTTGCCGAACCCCAGCGAACGTAGCCATCGACCTATAGTGCTACTAGAAGAAACTGGTGCGAGTCTAAACGCTAGATCGATTACTTTGTTTAATGTATTGAACGCTCGTCATGGGAATTGAATTCCCGGTGCCCATGTTCCCGGTGCAAGAAAGGAACCCCTGGAGATTCCCAATCCTACTTTATATCTTCGAAGGAGCAGGTTCGCTACGAGGAAACTGCGGAGGAGCGACCGAGCCGTCGGAGGGTAGCCAACGAATCTTCACCTGAACAGAAAGCTAGTCCCCTTAGAAAGACTTAAGCCACGCTTGCGGATCCGAGTATCCGAACGGTTAAGTCATATCATTAGGGGAGTGTATAATTGCGCCGTGGATTCGCATCGCAATCGCTCGATGTGTGAACGATGGCTTGGCCGTTCTGGAGGCTCTGTGCAATCATCGCTGGGTAAATGAAAAAGGCCCAGTCTTGCGACTGGGCCTTATATCGAGTCATTGTTCCGGTCTGAATCGACTCGGAAAAACTAAGCTTTACGGCGAAGGCGTCGAACGGCTAGGCCAGCTCCGAGGAGGCCGAAAACGGCCATCGAGGCAGGCTCAGGAACGAATTCGCCATTGAAATTGACGGTGTCCAGAGAAAACGAAGTCGAAGTCCCGGAGGAAGTACCTAGAGCCGAGATCGAGGCCACAAAACTGTTGTCCCCAATTACCAAAGGCTGATTGAAGGTCACGGTGTAAGCGCCGAATCCGCTACCTGATACCGAGTAGAGATTCGAAGCGACGGCGACACCACCCAACGTGAACGTTGGCGTGAAGGAGACAGATCGGGTACCGGTGATGAGGGCCGAATTGAACGTCATCGAGTTGAGCGTAATCGAATTTGGAGAGGTGGTCGAGAATGCAAAATCCTCTTTCCGAGCCGTAGTCGTGTTGTTCACGCTACTCGTGATCCTTTCAAGCCCGTTGTTTATGCTAAAAGCACCAATTGATGATTCGGCGTCTATACCACTCACCACTGAAGTTGGATCCTTAGTGTCAGGCTCACTGTACTGATACGAAACCAACAAAGCAGCATTTGCACTGCTGACCATAGCAGCCAAAGCCAACATGAAACCAAATACCTTTACCATCGCATACCCCTTTTTCAAAAACACGAAACGTAACTGAATGTACCGGGTTACATTGCCAACAATCTTCGAGGCTTTTTCGCACCGCTCCCGTTGATCGTAGGAATCCATGAATCGGACCCGTGCGGACGAACTCCACAACGCAAAAGTTTAACGGTTTGTCTAGGTGCTGTCAAACAGGTTCGACCATTCGACGAGGAAATTCAAGCAAAATTTTGTGGGAATGAATGCGGTTCGATGGATTTTGGTTCGAAAAACAAGGGTTTTTCAGTTTTTTCACTCAGTTTTCGTCCACGAATCGCCCCTAAAGGTGCTTTGTATCGGCAAAAACCTTCGATACTCTAGACCATAAATCCGTCCATTTGCCGCAGATACTGGAACTATTGCGTAGCAAAAGTCAGCTTTGACACGGTTCGGGCGGTCGAATGCCCCGCTGGCGGTCGTGCTTGTTGTTTTCCCAATTTTCCGGTCGTCCGGAACGCCCAAGTTGTCCCGAAATTCCTACATCCTTCGCAATCGCGTCTCCAATCAACGTAAGAGCCAGCGGAAACCGAAAAAATCGACTCGCTTTGACCAGACGTGTCAATCCCATTATGGACAATATCCAGAACAGGCGGCTAATCGACGTTCTGCCGACAGACGGCAGCATGTTTTTCAAGAATGGGACTCGGGAAATGACGGATTCGGAACATTTTCAGCGGATACTCAAGGAATTCGACGGTGAGGACTTCCAACGGTGCGAATCGGCCGGTTCCTCCGCAAAACTGTGGGATGTACCCCAAGAGGACCAAGAGGCCTTTCTGCGTCTGTCGCTGGTCGATGGTGTCGGTTATCGGACAATGTCCCGACTGATCGACCGTTTCGGAACCGCCACCAAAGTGCTTGGGGCGACATTAGGACAGATCTCTCAGGTCGAAAGGGTCGGTCCAAAGATCGCCACGGCGATTCGCGACGCGGCCTGCGGGAAATATGCGACCGAGGTGCTCAAAATCTGCAAAGAGCAGCATATAGATCTGCTTTTTCCTGGCGATCCGCGGATTCCCAGTCTGCTTTCCGAGATCGGTAATCCCCCGCTTGTACTTTACCTACAAGGCGATTTTCGACCCGGAGATGCCCTGTCGGTCGGCATGGTCGGAACCCGTCACGCGACAGCTTACGGCCGCCTCATGGCCGATCGCCTGACCAGAGGCTTGTGCTCCTACGGATGCACGATCGTCAGCGGTTTGGCGCGCGGAATCGATGCCGTCTGCCACCGATCTGCCCTGGAGTCCTCGGGCCGGACCATCGCCGTGCTTGGTAGCAGCTTGACGGAAATCTACCCGCCAGAGCACAAGGATTTGGCGAAGAAAATTCGCAGCCAAGGTGCCCTGGTCAGCGAAACGCCGCCGTTGGCTAAACCCAAACCTGGCGTTTTCCCACAACGGAATCGAATCATCAGCGGACTGAGCCTTGGTGTCGTCGTCGTCGAGGCTGCCGAACGGTCTGGCTCGCTGATCACCGCTCGCCACGCCGGCGAGCAGGGGCGGGATGTCTTCGCGGTTCCTGGCCAAGCCTGCGCGCCGACGGCCCGCGGATCGAACCGCCTGATCCGCGACGGCGCACTGTTGGTCCAAGATGCCGAGGATATCCTTGAGCACCTAGGACCTCTTTCGCAAAGTGCCAAACTCAGCTCTGGCCAAATCGTCCAACAACCTAAAGAATTGGTGTTGAACGAAATCGAAAAAACGGTCCTGCATGCGATCGATGTTTTGCCGACCGATATCGACCAGATCGTGCAACGCACCCACTTGGCCGTCTCGCAGGTGCTAAGCACCTTGAGTGTGCTGGAGCTCCAATCGGCGATCCGACGGACCGGTGGCCGTAGCTATGCCCGAAAATGGAGTTAGCCCGCGCGAACGGTGGGAGAAACAGCCGAAAACCGTAAGACGCCGCCGCTGGCGCGTCGTGTAGAGCTATTGGGGACAATAGCTCTACACTGGGAGACGCCTCCGCTGGCATGGTAGATCGATTGTCCCCAATCGATCGGTGCCTGAAGCGACCGCAACCGGCAAGGCAAACAGCCGAAAACCGTAAGACGCCTCCGCTGGCGCGTCGTGTAGAGCTATTGGGGACAATAGCTCTACTCTGGAAGACGCCGCCGCTTGCGCGTCGGGCGGAGCTATTGAGGACAAGCGCTCTGCTATGCTTTCTTGAGGATCTCGCTTACCACGCGCGCTGGGTCGACGCCTGTTAGCCTCGCATCGAGCCCCTGAAATTTGGCGGTGAATCGCTCGTGATCGATTCCTAACGTATGGAGAAGCGTTGCGTGGAAATCACGCACATGGACTGGATTCTCTACGATGTTGTACCCAAAAGGGCATGTTTCCCCATAAACCATCCCCCCTTGGACCCCTCCTCCTGCCATCCACATCGTAAAACATCTCGGATGGTGATCTCGTCCATAATTGTCCGCCGTAAGCTTGCCCTGAGAGTAATTCGTTCGACCAAACTCCCCGCCCCAGACGACCAAGGTGTCGTCGAGCATCCCGCGATCCTTCAAGTCCGCCAGCAAAGCTCCAGTGGGTTGATCGGTCTCTGAGCACTGTGTTCGCATCCCGCCTGGCACACCGCCATGATGGTCCCATCCCTGATGGTACAACTGGATGAATTTCACCCCGCGTTCGGCCAGCCGACGCGCCAGCAAACAATTTGCTGCGAAAGTTCCCGGCGTTTTGGCTTGGTCTCCATAGCGGTCCAAGGTCGATTGGCTCTCGGTCGAAAGATCGGTGACCTCAGGTACGCTGGTTTGCATGCGGTAAGCCATTTCGTATTGAGCGATCCGGGCTGTGAGTTCCGGGTCGGCGGTCCGCTCGGCCTGGACCTCATGCAATTGCTTGAGGCGGTCGAGCATCTGTCGGCGACTTGCCGAGTCGATCCCCGGTGGGTTCGTCAGGTACAAAACGGGCTCTTTGCCCGACCGGAACTGAACTCCTTGGTAGCGGGCCGGGAGAAACCCTGAGCCCCAAAGACGAGAGTACAACGGTTGATCTACCTTGCCTTTGGTGATCAAAACCACGAAACTCGGAAGGTTTTCATTGTCGCTCCCGAGTCCGTAGTGCATCCAAGCTCCCATGCTCGGGCGACCTGAAATCTGGTTGCCTGTCTGCAAAAAAGTGATGGCCGGGTCGTGATTGATCGCCTCAGTGGTCATCGAGCGAAGGATCGCCATGTCGTCGACATGCTTGGCCGTGTAGGGCAAGAGTTCGCTGACCCAAGCCCCACTTTTGCCATGCTGTTTGAATGCAAAGATCGAGCCTGCCAGAGGTAAGGTCGCTTGATTCCCAGACATCCCGGTGAGTCTCTGGCCTGCTCGGACCGAGTCGGGCAGCGGTTGGCCTTGTTGCTCGTTGAGCAGCGGTTTGTAGTCGAAGGTCTCGAGTTGCGAAGGTCCCCCGGCCATAAAAAGATAAATGACGCGCTTGGCCGTCGGTCGGTGGTGCGTGGGATTGAGGATACCCGAACTCGGTATTCCTTGGTCGGCAAACGCTCGATCGCGATGCAAGACATCCGCCAAGGCGATGGTGCCGAGCCCCATCCCTGCGCGCAAGAGCCAATCGCGTCGGACTTCGACGGCCGCTTGCGGATCATTATTCGGATTTCGAGACATGGCAGAAGGTCGGTTTTAGGTTGAGGTCTGAATTCGGCGTCAGTGGCGTAGTATAGCTCTGAATCGAATTGGGCGTTACAGCGTCCCTCGGATCTCTTGCTCCCGCTCAATCGCTTGGAAGAGGGCTTTGAAGTTCCCTTTCCCAAAGCTTTTGGCCCCTTCGCGTTGGATGATCTCAAAGAAGAGCGTCGGTCGGTCCTGAACCGGCTTGGTAAAGATTTGCAGCATGTAGCCTTCGTCGTCGCGATCGACCAGGATTCCAAGTTCGGCAAGTTCCTCGATGTCCTCTTTGATCGAACCGATTCGATCCTTGAGGGTATCGTAGTAGGTCCGCGGGACACGCAGGAAGGAAACATCGTTGTCCCGTAGCGCTCGGACTGTTTTAATGATGTCGTTGGTCGCCAGGGCGATGTGTTGGACCCCCGCCCCGCCGTAGAAATCGATGTACTCCTCGATTTGGCTGCGTCGTTTGCCGCTGGCCGGTTCGTTGATTGGGAATTTGATCCGACCCCTTCCACCCTCGACGACCTTGGACATCAACGCCGAATACTCCGTCGAGATATCTTTATCATCGAAGGATACAAGTTGCTCAAAACCGAGCACACGGCGATAGAACTCGACCCACTGGTCCATGCGCCCTTCTTCGACGTTTCCGACGATATGGTCGATGGCAAGCAATCCAGTTGAGTGATAGGTTGCCGGGTTGTATCTCGAGGGGTCGATCGGGTCGAAGCCTGGAGCGAAAGCGCCGTGGTAGCGATCCCGATTGACGAATGTATGGGTGGTATCCCCGTAAGCTTGGATGGTGGCGTGTTCGTAGATGCCGTAGGTGTCCTCGACGCTTTGGGGTTCGAGCACTCCGATCGCGCCTCGTTCGATGGCCATTGCATAGGCTCTTTGGACATCGTCGACTTGCAGCGCGATGTCCGAGACGCCGTCGCCATGTTGAATCAATCGCTTGGAGTCTGGGTGGCTGGAGCGCAAGGGAGAGATCATCACAAAGTGAATTCCCCCTTGTTTGAGCACATAGCCTGCCTCGTTCTTGACCTTGGTTTCCAACCCGGCATAGGCCACGACGTCAAAGCCGTAGGCGTTGCGATAGAAGTAGGCCGACTGCCGCGCATTGCCTACAAAGAATCGGACGTGATCGATCTTGCGGATGGGCATGTCATCTTTTTTGCTCATAAGAGAGGGTTCCTCAAAGTGGTTGGTCAAGGCTTCCAGTTTTGGAAGAAAACTAGGCATTCGGGGTTTGCAAGCGCCCCGGCATTTCCGATTCTGATTCCGCTGATTGCATTGCGAACGGCGATTTCTGAGATTTTACCATTCATGGTTTTGGGCAAATCCTCGACCGGGACGATCCAAGTAGGAACGTGTCTTGGAGAGCATTGGAGTCGGATCCGACGTTTGATTCGGTCGATGAATTCCGGGTTGGCCAGAGAGTCCTGTGATGAGGCCTCGTTGAGCTTGATAAACAAGGCGATTTTCTCGTCACCATCCTCTTTTTTGGCCGTTGCGACCGATTCGATAATTTCGGGAAAGGCTTCGAGTTGCCGATATATTTCCGCCGTCCCGATCCGAACGCCACCTGGGTTCAAGGTCGAGTCGGAACGGCCGTAAATGATCATTCCTCCCGATTCGGTTTCCATGGCCCAATCCCCATGCCACCACATCTCCTCGTAACGATCCCAGTAGGTGCCTCGGTACCGGATGTTGCCCGGATCGTTCCAAAACCCAAGTGGCATGCTGGGAACGGCATTGGCACAGACCAATTCGCCCGGCACTCCGAGCAGCCTTGAGCCATGCTCATCGACAATCCGTACGTCCATTCCCAGTCCCTTCGACTGGATCTGACCAGAGACGACCGGGATCGTTGGATTGCCCAACGCGAAGCATGAGACAATGTCGGTGCCACCCGAGATCGAGGCCAAATGCATGTCCTTGGAGACCGATCGATACAGCCATTTGAATTGCTCAGGCAGAAGCGGCGAACCGGTCGAGAGCAACACCCGAATCGAATCGGTATCGCCGTTGGCGTTCGGGACGAACGGTTGTTTTTCCAAAGCTGCATAGTAACGTGCGCTGGCCCCGAAATGGGTGATGCGATGCTCTTGGGCCATCCGCCATAACACCCCATAGTCCGGGTAGACTGGGGAACCGTCGTAGAGAAAGATCGTCGCATCGGATGCAAGGGCACTTGCGAGCCAATTCCACATCATCCAACCGGTGGTTGTGAAATAGAAGAGGCGATCCTGCGGGTGGATGTCGCTATGCAATTGATGCTCTTTGACATGTTGAAGCAACGTTCCACCGGCTCCGTGCACGATGCACTTGGGCGCGCCGGTCGTTCCCGAGGAATACAGAATGTACAGAGGGTGATTGAAGTCGAACCGCTCAAAGCAAATCGGTTCGCTCGACTCGGTCTTGAGAATATCCTGATACCAAATCGTAGCGATCCGCGAGGTTCTCCAAGCTCGATCCGATGCGCCTAGGCTCGCGATGCCTTCGTCGTTTTCAACAATTAGGGTCGCTTGTAAACTCTCGAGTCGACGCTCGATCGAGGCGATCCTACCTCGCTGATCAAAACGCTTTCCCTGATACCTTGATACCGTTGCGAAGATCAGCAACTTCGGGTGGGTTTGGGCAAACCGATCGACAATCGCATCGTCGCCGAACTCCGGAGAGCAACAGGTCCAGACGGCTCCGATCGCACTGCTGGCCAAAAAGCCCACCAGCGCTTCGATCGAGTTGGGCATCACCCCCGCGACGCAATCCCCGTGGTGTACCCCCAAGGAGCTCATGCACCTGGCCAACTGATAGACCCTCTTGGCCAGTTGGTCCCGAGAGAGAGTCTGTGTCTGCAACGTCTCGTCGAGTGCGACCAACGCCGGGGTCGCGGCGGATTCCAGGCGGCCAGCATCTAAAGGATCAAAAGCATCGGGCTTGAGCAAGTTCTCTGCAAAATTCAATGCGCCTTGGGGAAAAAAACGACGGTCCGAGGCACGGAGCGATCCGTTGGTCGGGCTCGGGCCGAGCTCCCCTCGCAATTGGCCGTACTCCCAGACCCTTTTCCAAAACAGTTCTGAATGCTCGAGCGTCCATCGATGAAGTCGTTCGACCACCGCGCGATTGGCGATCGCATCGCCGGTAAGCTCAGGGCCTGTCCAGAACCCGTCGTCGCTGAGGCTACTAAGAAAGCGGTTCAAGTGCGATCGTTCGATCCGATCGGGCGTCGGTGTCCAAAGCTCAAGCTCTGGCTGCGAATCGGCCGGTTTGCCTGCTGAGACTCGGCTTGAGTCGATTGGAAATTCGTTTACAGTCACCAACGGATTCCTAATTCAACGAGGGATTCGTGATCGCATGTCCAGCCTGTCGCTACAATAAGTTAAACTTTTGGTCTGTTTTCGAGAAGGTGCATTGCTGTGAAAGTTTGGATTCTGGGTGCGAGTCGCACACCGATAGGCCGGTTTCTGGGTGATTTTTCCAATATTCCAGCGCCGATGCTGGCTGGAGTGAGCATTCGGCGAACGATCGAAAGGACTCGGATCGACCCGAATAGGCTCCAGGAGCTTTGGATTGGAAATGTGCTCTCTGCTGGACTTGGCCAAGCGTCTGCCAAGCAGGCTGCTTGGCGGGGGGGGCTTGGCGACGACGTCTCTTGCACGCAGGTCAGTAAGGTTTGTGGATCGGGGCTTGAGGCGGTGGTTCTGGCCGTTCGTGCGCTGCAGAGCGGGCAAGCCAGCGCATGCATTGCTGCGGGGATGGAGAGCATGAGCCGAGCTCCGCATTTGCTTGTAAGCAGTCGGATGGGAACCAAGTACGGTTCGGTCGCGATGCTCGATTCGATCGATCAGGACGGCTTGCGGTGCTCCCAGGGGAACGTGCCGATGGGGACTTATGCGGACCAACTGGCAAGCCAGCAGAGCATCAGTCGATCGGATCAGGACGCTTGGGCATTGTTGAGTCACCAGCGGGCTTGTGCGGCGTCCGATCTAGGATTTTTCGAACAAGAAATTGCACCGGTGTTGATCGACGCCAAGACGACGATTCGACGCGATGCGTGTCCTCGCCAGGACACATCGTTCGAAAAACTAGCACAACTCAAACCTGCCTTCGGTCCCTTAGGTTCGGTCACGGCGGGGAATGCATCAGGGCTGGCAGACGGTGCTGCGAGTCTTTTGGTCGTCGATGAATCTGTTCGCCAAACGCTTTCGAGTCAGTGCTGTTTTCGAGTCTTAGCTTGCGCTCATCATAGCCAGAGTCCAGCGGAACTTTTTACGGCACCGGTTGAGGCGATTCGCAAGGTCTGCCGGTATGCGGACCTTTCGGCAGAGGATGTCGATTTGTTTGAGATCAACGAGGCGTTCGCGACCCAAGTCGTCGCTTGCGTCAATCAACTGGGCATTGCACCTGAGAGAGTCAATGTTCATGGGGGAGCCATCGCCTTGGGGCACCCGATTGGATGCAGCGGAACGCGTATTCTCGTGACGTTGATGCATGCGATGGAACGGTACGGAAAACGCTTGGGGGTGGCTAGTTTATGCATCGGGGGAGGAGAAGCCGTTGCGATCGCGATCGAGCAAGAGCCCATCGGCTAATCGATTTGTTTACGGGGTGGGGTTCACTGTGAGCCAACCAGCGCAAGCGGTTGGTCGATTTCAGTAAGCCCCCCAGGATACTGCGTATGGGCTCGGCCAGGTTAGGGATACCGGCGGTGCAGCACGATTGAATCGGTGCGGGGCTTATAGCAACAGCCCGCGGCTTGCGCCTAGCGGCTCACGGGGGTGCGAGCCCTG
>Ga0208085_1000018_pt1 | contig 63565 bp, 47 predicted proteins | sample LakMenEpi21Jun10_FD_150721 | JGI IMG/M metagenome (GOLD analysis project Ga0208085, IMG submission 150721) | Freshwater microbial communities from Lake Mendota, WI - 21JUN2010 deep hole epilimnion (SPAdes) | ecosystem: Environmental > Aquatic > Freshwater > Lentic | place: Lake Mendota, Madison...
TGGGCGCCTAAGCGGCTCACAGGGTGCATCACCCGTGAGCCAACCAGCGCCAGCGGTTGGGCGATTTAAATCAGCCCGCCACGACGCTGCGTTTGGGCAACAGCAGGCTAGTGATTTCTATGGCCAGCCGACCATTAATTCGAACTTGGGAATTGCGAAGGTGGATCCTTATAGCCGTTGGCTCCTACCGGAGCGATCTCGATCGCATTTTCGGAATGGATGCTGGAATTGCTGAATCCATTGACGAGTGTTATCGACGGGTGGTCGAAGGGCGCTTTTTCGTACTCGACCCGCTGGTCGGTCAGACACAACAGGAAAAACAGCAGGGATTCGGCATCCTGGATTTGGACCAAGTTGGCTTTTCCATCTCCCTGATCGATCCTTCCGTCATGGTTCAGGGGCAACCGCCCCATCTCGGGATGAAGATCCGGATTGGAAATCGGGTCTGCCGGGATCAAGTCGGGATTGTCGAAACTATAGAACTCGATGACCTGTCGAAGCGATACGTAGCGACCGTTGTGCATGTAGGGTTCGGTCAGGGCGATGTTCCGCAGAGAAGGGGTCTTGAAAGCTCCCCAACCCATGAGTTCGTTGTCGGAGATAAACGGTTTGCGATGGCCCCAGGTTTCCTCGGTCATCACCATGCGTCTTGCTCGCTTGAAAAAGTGGATGTCTTTGCGATGCCCGAATTTCGCGTAATCCAAAAAGGCTCGATTGGCGCTATGGTCGACCCCTTGGGTGGTGATGTATTGCAACAGAGCCTGAGCGTCTTGGCGAATGAATTCAGGTGCGGTTTCCAAGACCCGCAGGATCTCCTCATTTCGCTCCTGTTGGCTGACCGCTGTATCGCGGCCCTGCTTGAGCTTGGGCAAGCGGTATGCGGTTCCAAGACTCGGGATAGACGCGGAACCTGGGGCCTTGTCTTTGCTCTCTTTCAACTCCTTTTCGACGATTTCAATCAGCTCTTTGACCGCCTTTTCGCTGACCCCACGGGCTTGAAGAATCGCCAAAGGTGTTTCGGCCAGCAGTCGCTGCACTTGAACGATCGAGATCGAGTCTTCGGAGCCTGAATAAGCCCAGACCCCCCAGTCGTAACGTGGTTCGGAAATGCCCAAGTTGTAGTAACCCTGATCGTAGAACGCGTATGGATCGATAGGATCTTCGCCGGGTTGAGGACTAGGCGCAAATTCAAGTGGTGGGCGAGTGCCGGTCCAGGTGATCATCGGCTTGCGATCTGGCTTTCCAGCACCTGGAAAAACCAGAGCAGGCAAGAAGGTCGTGGGCCTTTTGTCGGGAATTCGCATCAGCTCAATCAACAGGGGGCCAACCAAGGCCTCAATATCCGGCAAACGCTCTTGATCGAAGTAGAAACGTCGATTCCCCAGCAATGGCCGCACCGCGTCGTTGACTCCCACTCCATGGGGTACGCCGTTGGCGATCATTCGCTCTTTGAACGCATCGGCAAAAGCATTTCGCACCAGCGTGTATCCATGGAGTTTGGCGATCGGGTCTGGCAACTCTGGTGTGAGTTCCAGGTTGACTGCCGTGGTGAAGAATGGAGGTTCGTGGCACTCGGCACAGTTCCGAACAAAAACCCTCAAGCCCCTTTGGAACATTCCTGTCGCATCGAGAACCGGTGGGGCATTGAGCGATGGAAACTTGTCGAGCATCACTTTGCGCACGGTTTCGTCGTTGTTAGGCTCCTCGGGAACCACTTGGCTCGGCACCGTCTCGCCGGGCTTGGGGACCAACCGAACCACATCGGAGTTCGCCGCCGTTTTCTGCCAAACATCCTCGACACCCGCTGGATTGCCCCGAAGCATTTGATCAAAGGGGGAATCGTTGGAGATCAACGTCGACTCATAGAGCATCACGGCGATCCCGAAGTAAAGGCTGAAGTTATTGACCATCAGATCGTCCTGAGGAAGCACCCCATCGGGCGAGCCGTAAACGGCGGTTTTGGCAAGCTGCTCATCGAGATCGAGACGATGCTTGCGAAGCTCTTCGGTGTCGTAAACCGCAGTCCGAAGCGGTAAGATTTCGCCTTCAACTCCAGCCCATTGCTGAGCGGCATGGAGCACAAGCTTCCCTTGGCTTTGCTGGTTTTCGAAAAGCTGGGGGTTGGCATTCCGATAGGCTTCGAGTCTCATGAGAACTCTTTCGGCAGGATACCGAAGGTTTTGGTCGGCCAGGATGCCAGTGATAGCCTCAAGAAGATCGGGTTGGAGTGAGAACGTCGAAAGTACCTCAACAAAATGCTTCTTGGAATACTCCAGACGGTCGACAAGCGACTTCTCCTGGCTCAACGGTTTGCTGTTCTCCCACCATTCCTTGCGAAATGACTTCTTGATCCAATCGCGATAGGTCAATTTCGTTCCAGGACGAGAGGGATCGTAGAGCCCTGGGAGGGTGGTACAGCAGGCTGCTTCATCCGGCTTTTGAATGATCTCTTGTCGGACATACCTACGCAGCAAACTATCGCTCGTATCGGTGACCTGACTTGCTAAAGGCTGTGCGTAGAGCAATCTCGATGCGATATCGTGGAATGTTCGACCGGCGTACGACATTTCGACATCGTTGACCACCGGGCCAACGGCCTGCGAGGCCAACGACGCGTTGACCAAAGCAACCGAAACAGGGTGGTACGAGAGCAACTTACCATCGGCGTCGAGCATCGCCTTTTTCAAGATCATTCGCTTATCGAAATCTCCGAAGATGGAGAAACCGTTGAATGTGGATTCAGCCCGAGCATCGTGGAACTGCCGATCATTGAAAACCGAATTGATCACCGACGGGGAGTTTCGACGCGTTACCTGGCGGGTCACTGCGTCTCCCACACCGAACATGTTGTAAGCAAGATATCCCCAATCGGGCTTACCGATCGGTCCATAGAGTTCGCTGCCATCGGGGCCAAATCCACTGAAGAGTCGTTTCTGAATGCCTTGCGAACCGACGACTTCGTGCTGCAGCAGGCCGAGACCCCACTCAGAAAAATCCCTTCGCTTCAGAGCCTTCTCCCCATCGGGGGTATAAGGCAGGCTCCTCTGTGCGAATGGCTCACTCGGTCCAGGTTTGTCCTCGGCAGGCCTTTGGACCATCGGTCGGCCTTCGAAGAACTTGTCCCAAGCTTGGTAAGCGATCGTATAGCTATTTCGATCCCGAGCATCGGCACCGAATCGGTAGTGGCACGAGGCGCACGCGGTTCCAAGCAACTTGCCATCGACAGCTTTGCTTCCGAAATCGCTCCCGAGTTGCATATCCCAAAAAAGTGCTTTGCCCAACGCGACGGCTTCGTCGACATCGGTCACGAACTCCGCCAAATCAGGACGTCTTAGCGCAAACCGTTTGCCTTCGTCGGTGTAAGTGCGCTTGAGGTAAGGACTATCTAAGTACCTCGGATCCCATTCCTGCAGCGCATCCTCGATCCGCTTCATGAGGATCGGATTCTCGTGTCCGACTAAGTGCGAGGATTCCTCTACCTCGCGGGCAGCAAGTGGTCCCGATTTGGCCCCTTCGGGACCAGGAAATTTGTATTGACCTAAGACCGTTTGATCCTGAAATCCTAGCAGCACCGCGCTGCAACCGAGTATCCAGGTGGTCGATCGAGAGTTTGTTTTCAAGGAGCGTCGCATCATGATCGTGGTTGCTTGGATGTTGCTTGATTGGAAATGCCGAATCGCTCTTCGAGGCTCGAACCTAGAATTCGTCGAAGGGGCTCAAAAATCAGTCCGTCTCGCACTTGCGTAGGTGAAGTCGACCAGCGATCGTAAACGTCGTTGCCAAAGAGCAGCAGCGAAGCGTGCCTGGAAATGTCTTGATCGACCTTGTTGTCCAGATCGTAGAACCCCAGGCTTCTGCGAAGGCTTTCGGTGTTTTCGATCGACGCGTTGAGGAAAAACCAGTCGCAGGTTTTGTGGTCAGCGGGCTTGCCCGCTCCATAGTTATCGGCATAGTTCAAAAGCTCTGCGGTCCGATCGACCAGCGGATCGATCGTGATCGATAGGATAGTGACCCTTTTGCCCAGAAGCTTACTCAGAGGTTGACGTAACCGCTGCAAGGTTTCGCTGGTCCCAGGGCAACTGCCTCGACAAACGGTAAACATCGTGTTGATGATCACCGCCTTGCCTTTGATAAGGTCCTCGTGAAAACGAAACGAATCTCCAAACTGATTCGTAACGTGAACATTTGCGAATAGATCCGAACGCTTGGGTATCCGCGGAACGTTCTTTTCAGGTGGGTTCCAAGTTGGAAATGGGTTCATAAAGGGAGTCCAAAGAGGCAGTTGTACGAACGCTATGATCCGATGCTGTAAATTAGGTGGACGGTGATCCTGTCCATGCTCTACGGCGATTTTAAGGCTTCGAGGTTTTGCTTGGCCGTCGAGAGGGAATCAATGGATCCCTAGCTTTGCCGACATCTTTACCAGGAATAGGCTTCTCTTCCCATCGATAGCTTGGGAATCCATCGATGGATTCCCAAGGCATCTCGCCAATGGCGCTGGGGTTGGTCAACAGATCCGTAACGTCTTGGCCGTGCGTTCGGGATGCTGGGTTGACATTCGGATCATGCCGGTTGACTTCATCGACCCGTCCGCTCATGGTAGGCTCGAAATTGAACATCATCCGCATGTCCTCATGCTCGACGTTATGGCAATGGAAAACCAGCGGACCACTCCAGGTTCGAAACCGCATTCGAACCCGCGCGATCGTATTGGGACCAAGTGCTTGGGTGTCGTGATTTCCGATCGCATCGCCTGCCCACTGAAGTCGGAGTTGGCGCAGCCCATCGAGGATCGCTCGCACCGTCGCAGGAACTCCCAGAAGCCGATTGCCGAATTTACCGAGGATCGTTTCAAACAAAGCAGCACCGGAATTTGGACGATCCAGCAGAATCCGGAATTTGGGCTCTTTTTCCAATTCCTCGCGATAAAACTGTTCCAACGACCATCGGCCAATTCGATTCTGATCGACCGGTGCAAAGCTGTCGAACCACTCAAGTACCATTCGGTAACTCTGAGGGCTCCAATCCTCTCCGAGTGTTTTCTCTTGAGTGGGAGTCAAAGGAATTCCCGCCGAAGGCAACCAGATCCGCAATTCCTTCTGGCTTGCGATCAATTGGGATACATGCCGTTTTCCGATCAGTGTGTCGCGAAGATCCATCAGCGTCGGATCGATCGTTGGCTTGCCGAGAATCAATGGGTTGAGTCCATAGGTACTGACAAGTTGCTCCCAATCGGGCAAGACGGTCATTTGCGCTTGTCCCTGGGCGCCGAGGAGACCATCTGCACCGACAAGCCCATCGGCTTCGAAGTCTTTTTCATAGCCGACGAGCTGATGCCCCTCTAAGTGGACGTGGATCGGATGCCACCATCCACCACCGCCGTTTCGGAAGATCCACTCTTCGGCGTAACTCAAAGAAGGCTTGAGCATCGGCGGCGTATTGGGTTGCCCCGATGGGACCTCAAAATTTTGACCTTTAATGCCGATTATGGCGCTCGCATTGCTAATCGTCGGATCATAGAAGCGGCTGTTGACCATCCAAGCTCCCTTGCCCCGCTCGAAGATAAACTCGCGCACGGCCATGACATCTTCATCGACAATCGCGTGCCTTGGCCGCAAAACCGTATTCTCATCGATCGTCGCATCGGGACCTTCGCCCATATCTCGGGTGATCACGAATTTCACCAGTGCAATCGGCTGATCGAGTTCTCGCATGCGGGCCAAAGGTCCATCGCCAAAGAGGGCCGGTGGAATCTGCCCAGTGGCAATCATTTGCTGAACCACCGGGTTTTGATCATCGAGCTCGAATGGAAGTGGGAACACATTCGGGTCGCCTGCATCTTCGGCCAGTTTGCCTTTGGGACCTCGACCGTCGAATTGAGGCATGGTGTTGACCATGTAGTACTCGGCATTGCCATCTGCGTTCAGGCGGCCAGCACGCTCGGCAGCATCAAACCATGCCTTGAAATCAACGATGATGTCGGCTCGATTGGCCATATTCAACAGCAGCGACTTGCGTTTCTGGGGCGTTGGCCAGAGCCAACTGTCCTTTCCAATCCTCAGAAAGTCCATCGAACTTCCCTCAAGTCGATCCTCGGGAATGCGGTTCGGTTCGATCGATCCATCCGGCCTGCCAGTCGGATGCAAACCCAAAGTGTCTTTGTCCAAGAATCGAAGCCGATAGATCCGTGCGTTCGATCCATCGAGCAATCGCAAGCGGTACTTGCGCCTCTTGACTTGAATTTCCGGCCATGGAGCACCGTTGATCAATTGGGTGTTTCCGATGTATCCGTTGTGCCCATCGCTGTCATAGAGGATTTGCCCAGTCACCGGATCGATCACGCGGTCTTGGAGCACCAAAGGCAAATCATAGGGGTTGAAATAGGGGGTTTCGACCTCGCGGTAGAAACGGTCGAAATCAACGCCTGGTTTTTCCTCCGGATCCGGCTGGTTCTTCTTGGCTAATTGATGCCGTTTGGACCAGTAACTCTTTGGATTTGCTTCCCTGAAGGTTTTCCAAGCCGCTTCGAGAAGTCGGGCCTCACGCTCCAAGTCCGAATCGTAAGAGGAGATCGGACCGAGCCCCGGTAGCACACCCTGACGGATCAACTTCAACTCGATCTCGTCGAACCAAAGCGCAAAACCCGAGAGTCCTCGCATGACATTAAAGGCGGTCGCATCGAGTCCATGGTCGTGGTACCAAGTCGTCGATTGCCCTTCTCCGAAATCCAACTCGCTCAATCCATCTTTATTGATCCTAAGAGGCAGAATGTTCGGGTAGAGGTAGTCCCGCGACTCGCCCTGCAAAGCATAAAAGCTCGGGAATCCATCGGCGTGTGTCGGATTGTGGCCGCCGTGATGATGGATCGAAACCTCAGTCTGTAGGTGATTCTGGAACCGAACGACTGCGGGCATTCCGTGACGGAATCGGAACGTCGGACCTGGTACCATCCCTTGGTAGGTATACAGGAGTGTCGGTGGAAACTCGGGGACAACCGGCAGCATCCTTTCAAACATCTCGATTTTGTAGCATCGGACCAAACTGTCCTTGGCATCGGCCGGTTCGGCATTCTCAGGTCCGATCCCGAACTTGCCCCAATTTCCAAGGTCTCCAATGCCGTACTCATCGGTCGTCTCAGGCCGTACCCGCTCGCGCATGGCTTCCCACGAAGAAGCCGCAGGAGACCATGTTTTTTGGTCGTGGTTGTACTTGAGGTTGCCACCGATTAGGTTTCCATTCCATTCCGCAGCCACACCATGCATCACCTTTCCAATCGGAACTTGGTCGTTTCCGACTTGAGAAAACGGAGCAACCGTCGATTGATGGGAAACGCCGCCACTGAGGTTTTCCCAAGTATCGGTCCGAGAGGGGCGTATCGTGTGCGGTACGATCCGAAGCGGTGAGCCTTTCGAAGCTCGGAATGCCCACCCAGGAAGCACATGCTGCTCCCCTTTGTTGAAAAGCTTTGCAATCCGCCCCTTGTCGGCCGGTTCGTAAGGGTCCTGGGCTTGTGCATCGCCCGTTTGACTAACGGTGATTCCAAGGGCCGCGGCGCTGGCTGTCGTCGCCCCAATAAACCGACGTCGATTGATGCTCATGAGCAGTTACCCCAGAAGGCCTTCGAAATTGTTGAGTTTACGAAGTGTATTTTGCAAAAGGACGAGAGTATAGCGATGCTCTCTCGTGCGTTCAACAACGTTCCTTTTTTCAGATAAAATAACTCAGGAACTCAGAAGTGAATCATCGGACACTTGAAAACCCTCGAGCTCGATACAATCCGTCACACACCGTTACACCGTCGCTCATCCCTTCGAAAATCAGAGTCGAACCATGCAAACCAACTCATCTGTTGCGCAAAATCAACTCAGCGACCCATCTGGACCAACAACTCAACAAAAAAATCGTCCAGCGCGATTCGGCGCCGCTTTAGGACGCGACCTGCTCGAGGCGCAAGTCAAGCAACTTCGTGGATTGGCAAACCGCTGGCAAAAACTTTCGAACTCCTTCGCAGTCGATTCGGTGGTGCTTACGGAAAAGACCCAAGCCTGCCAAGAGGAATTTAGGCAAAAAGCCTCCGAAATCGCTTCTGGCCATAGACGTCAGATCCACGAACTTCTGACCGAGTGGGACGAGCAACTCGATCGCGCCGTAGGCAAAGCCGAACTCGGTACGCTTGAAAAGACCCAATGGGAAAGGAAAACACTCAAGACGCTCAAAGCCAAGAGTAAAGATTCGCAAAACAAGCAATCAACCGACTATGCGAATGCCCGTGCTCGACTCGAATCCGAACTGGACAACGCCCGCGCATCGGCACGCCAGACGCGCGATCAAACATTTTCCAAGCTGCAAACCGAGCAAGCGTCTCTGGAGGAACTGAGTACAGAAATTCGCGAATGGGTCGCTTTGAAAACCGGTGGAACCCCATCGCCCCAAATCTTACAGAACAGCAGTATCCCCCCCAAGTCGGCTAGCTCGATCGAATCGCTCAGCGCCATGGCGAAAGAATACGAAGCGCTCAAGGGAAGATTTCTAGAGAGCAAAGCCCTGCTTGAGTCGAGCAAAGCAGCCCATTTGATCAGTGCTCCGATGCTGGGACTCCTCGGTGTCTTGGCCGGGGGACTTGCCTTTGCTGTGGCCTACTGGCTCAAATCCAATCCAGTGATCTTGGCCGTGGCAGGATTGCTCAGCGCGATTCTTTTTCCCGTCCTACTTTACATGGCGGCCCTCCCCTGGGTTGGGCGCTCGATCCGCTCGACGGTTCAAGCAATTTTCGAAGAGGAACGCGATCTCGAGGGTCTGCTGCAACGCGGTCGCGCGATTGCTGAAGCAACCCTCAAGAGGGATTTGACCCGAATCGAGGAGGCCCACCGAAAGAACTTGGCCGAGACCCAAGACCGCCACCATGAACTGATGGCACAGGTGGAATCCGACTACCAAACCACCAAAGCAGCAACCCTCGAATCGACCGCTCAAGACAAACGAAGGTTCAGCCAAGAGCGGATCGCGGAATTGGATCGCTTGAATCGGTCTTTCCCATCCCTACGCGGAACGCTCGAAAGCAAACAGGCGCAAACAAACCGAGATTTTCAGAGGGATTCGCAATCTTCCCTCGATAAACTCCGGTCAACCTTTCAAGCGTCCCAACAGTCGCTAACCAAACGTTGGAACGAGGGGATCGAACAAGTCCAAGACTACCTCAAAACGACCAACAGGGAACTTGAACAACGTTTTCCAACTTGGAACAGCCCCGTGTTTACCAACGAGAACTGGCAGCGCGACGAGGCGTCGCTAGCGATCCCGCTGGGTAGATTCCAACCTTATCAAAGCCTCCTGCCGGACCATCCAGCCCATAGCCGAGCCAACGAGTTGAATCAGCTTCGCAATCTAGCAAATAAACTAGAAGCGATCGGGCCGATGCCTTTGACCTACGACCTGATCGGCAACGGCGGGCTGATCCTTCGAACCGAGGATCCTGAGTGCCGTGAGCAAGCCCATCTGGTCATGCGAAACGTGCTGCTACGCGCCATCACGGCGATCCCGGCCGGGAGCTTGCAAGTCACCGTCATCGACCCCGAAGGACTAGGGAAAAAATATAGCTGGTTGATGCACTTGGCCGATGTCGATCCGGAACTGGTAAACCACCGTGTGTGGACCCAGCCGATCCACATCGCCAACCAATTGGCCCTGATCACTCGACACATCGAGGATGTCATTCAGCAGAGTCTGCGAAACGAATTCCGAAATCTCTACGAATACAACCAGAAAGCTGGCCCCATGGCGATCCCCTACAGGATCATCGTTTGGTCGGGTTTTCCATTCGGATTGGATGACTCCTCATGGCAGTCGCTCTGTTCGATCCTTTCCTCTGGAAGCCGATGCGGCGTAGGAATACTGATCGATTGGCCTAGCTCGATCCAATGTCCGACGTTTGCCGACCCGGATAAATTGACCGAATTCGCTCTGCTTGGAAAAATCACTCGATCCAGTCCGAGCGGTTATTCCATGCGAATCAATGTCCCTGAACTCAGCGATTTTCCCATCCAACTCGAACCACCACCGGACGAGTCCACCGTCGCTTCGATTATGCAAAAGCACGTGGTGGCAGCCTCGAGCATCGGTAAACGGATCGTTCCCTTCTCAACGATCGCCTCGGATTCGAGCCAACTGCAAAAACGATGCTCAGCCGAAGGCCTCGAGATCCCCATCGGCATTTCCGACTCCGGACGGGTCGAGTCCTTGGTGCTTGGAGAAGGTACCTCGCAACACGTTTTGATCGCTGGGAAAACCGGTTCGGGTAAGTCCTCTTTGCTTCATACCATGATCAGCAGTGCTGCCCTGGAATATTCGCCGGAAGAACTCCGACTGGTTCTTTTAGACTTCAAAAAAGGTGTTGAATTCCAAGTCTATGCCGAGCTGCAATTGTCGCATACCGACATCATCGGCATCGAAAGCCGACGCGAATTCGGACTCAGTACCCTCGAGTATATCGACCGAATCCTCAGCGCACGTGGTGAGGCTTTTCGACAATGGGGTGTGCAGGATCTCCCTAGCCTCAAACGCAAGCATCCTCAGGTGCAATTGCCTCGTATCCTTATCGTGATCGACGAATTCCAAGAACTCTTCGTCGAAGACGACAAGATATCCCAACAAGCTTCCATGCTGATGGATCGTATCGTTCGCCAAGGTAGATCCTTCGGTATCCACCTAGTACTCGCATCCCAAACACTCGGTGGTGCCTACTCCTTGCCGAGAACCACGCTTGCTCAAATGGCAGTCCGTATCGCCTTGCAATGCGATAGCGCCGATGCGATGCTGATTCTCAACGAAGACAATACGGCAGCAGAGCGATTGAGACACTCCGGACAAGGAATCTACAACGACGCGGGCGGACGGCTCGAGGCCAATCAAAACTTCCAAGTCGCCTACCTTTCGAAACAGGAACAACTCGAGAGGCTTGGCAAGCTCCCTGCAGTGGCTCCTCCTCATTCGCCTACCACCAACTCGATCGGAAGACGCGTGGTATTCGAAGGACACAAACTGGCCGTCTGGGATCCCCAGTCGATTCGCAGCGCCCTTGGTGCGATGCCAACTTCAACCACCAGTCGCTGGACGCTCGGCGATAGCGTCTCGATCGAACCGGCCGTAATTCGAACCCTCGAACAGGCTCCCGGTCGAAATGCTATGATCGTTACGAGCCATGACGATCTTGTCGCGTCGCTTGTCGCAAGTTGGATCAAATCCAACGACCCAGCCGCCCCGCTGGTCCTTGAACCGATCGCGGCAAATAGGAACCTTCCAAAAAACACATTTTGGATTCTCGACGGTAGCCGTAGCGAGGACCTCGCAGTCCGGAAACTCCTCGCCGGTCTCGACGGAAATCCTGCGTGCCAAGTCCACGCGAATCGGGACATCGAAGAAGTGTTCAAAAAACTCGAAATCGAATACCAACAACGCACCGCCGATCCACTTCATCGGCACGGTTCACTTGTCGTTTTCTTGCTGAACTTAGCTAAGTTTCGAGAGCTAAGACGCGAGGAAGACTATTCGTTCGGCGGTGATCCAGAGGGAAACAGCAGGCCCGATGCGGTGCTCTCCAAACTCCTATCCGACGGACCTAGCGTGGGAATCCACCTGTGTATCTGGTCGGATTCAGCCGCCACGCTCTCGCGTTGGCTCTCGCGCGGTTCGATCCGAGACATCGAAATCCGCGTCCTAGGGCAAATGTCGGCCAACGATTCAAACCAGTTGATCGACAGCAATCAAGCCAACCGTCTGGATCGAAACGTCATGCTCGTTCACGATGATGCCGACGGCAAAGCAACCAAATTTCGACCGTTCACACTCGATAGCCTCATAGGAAAATAGCTATCGCAGTAACTCGGTTGACATACGAGGCCTATTGCGACTACTTGTGGAAATTGTAGTCTGCGTTGGCGAAATCAAAATCCTTGTCGGTCAGCCCTACGTTGATTTTGACATTCTGGTAGGTGTACTCTTCGATGACCTCAGGTTCGCTGTCTTGCGACGTTGGCCAGTTGAAGGCTGCATACCGCACCGGAATCTTCCACTCGTTGTCCATAAAAATTTGAGCCTTATGGAACTCATAATGCGGCTTCTTTTCCGCATGGGTCACTTCGAGAATCGAGCACTCACGCCCACCGACCTTCGCACCACCCTCAAGCTTCACGCTGCAAGGTCCATGCTGGCGATCTCGCTCCCCTTTTTCGATTAGCTTGACCAAAAGATTCTCTAAACCAATATCTGTTAGCGGATACTTCTGACCAGCCATCGCAAGGTACCCGTCTGGTTCAAGACGGTGAGTTCCAAGAACCCGCTTCATGCCTCCCTCGTGCGCGATGAGCTTTCCATCATTCGCATTCTCGACAAAGATCACCTCGCGGCCCTTGACGGCCGCAGGCTTGAGGAACGCGAGGTAGACCGAAAAAGGAACAACGATCTTATCCCCCTCGGTCTTGCGATTCCGAACCTTGATGAACATGAACTCATTGTCGCCAAGATCGTCGGCAATCCGCTCCCTCTTGATCAATACCGCTGTGTAATCATTCACTTGAGTTTGCATCAGCGATAGGCTTTGACGAGCCAGTTCCAATGCAGGATCCAAAGGATGAGGGGCAGAAGTGGTCGTATTCGCTGGAATCTTGATCGGCTGGTTCTTCGAAACCCGTGCAACGGGTTCTGAAGTCGTCGCCGTCTGTGCCAAAAGCCACCCAGGGCTGGCTAAAAACGCGGCACCAATAACCGTTGACTTCCAGATGTTGACTTTAGGCAAACTCATTAAAATCGTACTCCCTCACGTCCAGTCGGTGTTGAAATCCACCGTTTAATGCTCGTTGATTGGATCGTTACGCATCCTCTCTAGTCATCGTACTGCGCGGAGTCAAAGCGTCAGAAAAAGGGATCAAGTCGGTATAACCCGAATACTTGACCTGCTTGATACTCAACCCGCTTGGCGAAAACCGTAGCGACTCCCCGCCTCCCGATCCGTTACCTCAGCCGTCTCTGAACCCATTTTTGAAGCGTTAAGCGACTCCCCGAGCATTCGAATCGCCGAAGCAAAATCGATGCTAGCTTTCCTGGGGTCGGATTGCTTGGCCGCAGTGGGTGCTTGATGCAAGCATTCCCAATCCAAACGAGAAATCGAGTCGATTGGGCCCTCGAGAAAAACACGGTTGCAAGGCTTCCTAAACGCGGTGGCAATCTTCGATAGTGTGTCCAAAAGGGGGACTGCTTGATCGGATAAGGCCTGTCCAGAAAGCAGCAGTAGTGAATTTGCAGCACCGACCCAACCGCAGAGATCCGTCGAGTTGTCGACGTTAACTTGCTCATCGACGATCCCGCTCATCGAATCATCTTTCAGAGGGCCATCGACAATCGAAAGAAGCACAAAAACCGGATGGCTAAAATGCCACCGAAGCTCGGTCGTGAGCCTTCCAATCGCCTGACGGTGTTTTCTTGCCAGCCCAATACCATCGGTTTTTGCGTCGTTGATCAAAAGGACTAGCGATCCACTTGGCTGAATATCCAAGCGATCCCGAACCCAATGCCGACACCAAGCTTGTTGTATATCAAGGTTGATCATAGGTCACTCGATGATTGACAATCGTAGCAACTCGGTTCGCTACCGTTTCGAATCCGCAGATGCTAAAATCGAAATCCTAGAATCCGCCGTCGGCAGATGTCTAGGTTGGTTTTCAAACACCCTTGACTTCATCGCCTGTTTTCCACAAAAAACGTGATCTACTTCCACCAATTCCAAGCAGCTCTTTTTGCTAGCAAAGGGGGCGTCCGATGAAGTTGCGTAGAAATAAGCTAGTGCCGATCGCGCTGGAAGCCTCTCCGGGGATTGGAAGTTCCGACGCGACCTACGCCCAGCGGATCGAGCGACTCGAGGAGTTGCGGGTAAAGGCGTTGGAATCGACCGATCTTGCTCCACCGCTTGCCCGGTGCTTAAACCTGCCCGAGCAACTGCTTCTTGAGTACTCCGAATTGCGCACCTCGAGCCGACTCGGTGAGATTTTCACCTGGGCTAATCGATTTCAAACCCAATGCGATCGCGTAGTGTTTGTCGCCTCGGCATCCAACCATCGGATCATCAGTTCGTTTCTCGAAGCTTGCTGCGACCCGCTTTGGAACGAATTGACACGTGGGGAAAGGGGGAGCAAACCTCGCATCTATTTCGCAGGCGATGCGTTCGATAATGACGCATTTCAAGGACTCCTTCGGGTCCTCTCGCCTCAACGACCGGCCAATCGAGACGAGCCCTACGGCACTGGGGTGGTCGTCCTCTCAAAAGGCAATGCCCCCTCGAGTATCCAGGTTGCAAAGGCTCGTTTGCTGGCTGAACTGCAAAAGAATATCAACACAACTTTCCAGGAATCGCTCGAACCCGGTCCGCTGGTTTACGATTGCTTACCGAATACCAATGCCGATGGTCAAGATCCCTACGATCTTTCATCCGCTTTTCTACCCTTCAGCGCGCACGGGATGCTGCCTGCTGCGATCCTTGGAATCAACATCATGGAGCTTTTGGCCGGCGCAGCCTGGACCTCAAGACTCTTTCTTTCCACGGCGGGCCGCGAGAATCCGATTCTCCAGTGGGTCGCTTGGAACCACCCCTCGGAATCCCGCAAACTCGCAATCTGGAGCCAGGGGCTCAGTGCCGCAGCGCAATGGCTCTGTAGCCTGAGCGATTGGAAGGTACTCCACGCACTGGAGGAAACTCCTTGCGATCCATCGCTCGCAGTCTGCAATCACCTTTGGGTCGAACAAGCCCGCTTTGATTCCCTTTCGCTCGATCCCGCTCGCGCTACGGACGTGATCTGGGATCCCGGTTCCGACCGTCCTCGCTCTCTGCCATCGGGGCAATCGATCCGCACGGGGTATACGGATCAAGCGAAAACACGTTTTGAGCAAACTCTGGCTCACCAAGCACACAGCGGGGTCAAGGGGCTTACAATCCGCTTACCAGACCTGGGGGAACTCTCCTTTGGGCAATGGATGCAATGGATGATTATTGCTCAGTTGCTCCAGGAGGCTTTGTTGGATGGAGATTTAACGCAGGATACTTGATCGCGTTTTTCTTGATCTTCAAGGCTAGGGCTTGCGCCGGATCGATCTTGAGCACCGTCGCTAACCGCAAAAGGTACGAGAGTACATCGGCGATCTCTTCGGCCATCGGGGAATCGTTCGCGGTGTCCTCTAAGGGCTCGGATCCCTCTTGCCACTGAACCAATTCCATGATCTCGGCTGCTTCAATGGCGATCGACATCGCGAGATTCTTCGGCGTGTGGAACCTCTCCCAATCGCGTTGCGCTGCAAATTGGTCTAACCAAGCTTGCATCTCGGCTAAAGTCGTCGTGGAAGCGTGAATTGGGTTTTCCATGGATAAAGCGATTCGCCTCGGACGGACTAAATGGATCTGCGGTTCGAGAAACGCCTTGGCTCAGGAATCGCCGTACACCGATTCGGGCCAGTCCAGGTCATTGTTCTCTGGGCGTCCCTCGATGTAATACCAATTGCGGATCGGAGCAAGTTCGGCTCGAACTCCGTCGATGAGCTCCTGGTCAATCGGTTCCTGGATCCAAGCGATCCATTGAGAAACCTCAGCGGGAATCGCGCTGCCGACCAAACAGCTTGCAAAACCCGGATGAGAAACGGAGAACTGCAAGGCGAGTTTTTCAATCGACGTGCCGCGAGCTTTGCACCACGCCGACGCTTTTGCTGCGACGGTGCGAACCGACTCGGGAGCTTTGTGCCAAACAGGCAAGGGTAGATCGGTCAGCAAGCGTGCTGAAAAAGGCGCAGCGTTGATCACTCCAACACCATGCTTTTGGGCCAAACCTTGCCATTGAAGGGCCATGTCGTTTTGGAGGGTGTAGTGGTTGTAGGTGATCACGCAGTCGAGCAATCCGGTTGGGATGACCTTTTGGAAGTTTCGCATCGGATAACCACTGATTCCGACATACCGAACCTTGCCCTTCTCGACTTGGCGTCGGAGTGCGGGCAAGGTTTCATCGATGACTTGCTGCACATCTGCATATTCGATGTCATGGCAAAAAACCATGTCAAGGTAATCAAGACGCATGCGCTCGAGCGAGACATCGATGCTCTCGGCGACGCGCTTCGCGGAGAAATCGAAATGCTTCGGTGCGTATCGTCCAAGCTTCGTACTGACGACGAGCGACTCGCGACGGTATGCCGGTAGGATTTGCCCAAGGAGTACTTCGCTCATCCCGCGGCCATAATAGGCGGCCGTATCGATCAGATTGATACCCGCATCGACGGCGGTTCGGACCGCCGAGAGCGATTTTGCGATGTCGAATTGACCGAACTCTGCGCCGATCGACGAAGCCCCAAATCCCAGCGAGGTCACCTCGATCGCCGTGCGACCGAGCTTGCGTTTTTCCAAGGGCAAAATCATGGCTTGCAGATCCCTTTGCGACGGATTGGCCCGACTCCTAGGTGCTGTGTCGGGTACTTGTTACTCAGCCAACTTTCGCAGGACCGCAGGTAGAATCCCTCCGTTGCGATAGTAGTCGATCTCAACTGGTGTATCGATCCGCACCACCGCTTGGAAGTGTTTCTTCGTCCCGTCGGGCTTGGTCGCCACGACCTCGATTTGACTTCGGGGACTGAGCGACTCGCCAAGACCAGGGATATCGAACGTCTCCTCGCCGGTTAGCCCGAGCGAAGCGACGGTTTGCCCTGGCAAAAACTGCAGGGGCAAGACTCCCATGCCGACGAGATTGCTCCGATGGATGCGTTCGTAGGAAACGGCGATCACAGCCTTAATGCCTAAAAGCAACGTGCCCTTGGCAGCCCAATCGCGAGACGATCCGGTCCCATATTCGGCTCCAGCAAGGACCACCAAGGGGGTCTTGGTCGCTTGGTACTTGATCGATGCATCGTAGATGCTCATCGTTTCACCCGTCGGCAGGTATTTGGTCACCCCACCTTCGACCCCGGGGACCATCGCGTTGCGGATTCGAATGTTGGCGAACGTTCCGCGAACCATGACTCGGTCGTTGCCGCGCCGAGCCCCGTAACTGTTGAAGTCTGCGGGTTGAACACCGTTTTCTACAAGGAACTTTCCGGCTGGCCCAGACTTGGCAATCGAACCTGCCGGCGAAATATGGTCGGTCGTGACGGAATCACCGAGGATCGCAAGTGCTTTGGCTCCATGGATGGGCTCAATGGTACCGACGGTTCGTGTGATCCCTTCGAGAAACGGTGGACGTTGGATATAGGTGCTCTTGGAGTCCCAAGCGTACTGATCCCCCGGGGTAATGGGGATTGAATTCCAGGCCTCGTTGGAGGTAAAGGCGCCTGAGTACTGCTTGAGGAACATCTCCGGCAGCACGGACTCCTCGACCGCCTTGTGGACCTCCTGAGCCGTAGGCCATATCTCTCGGAAATAAACTGGCTTGCCTGCCGTATCCTCTCCGATCGGCGTGGTATCGAAATCGATATCGACCGTGCCAGCCAAGGCATAGGCGACAACGAGCGGTGGACTCGCTAGGTAATTGGCCCGGGTGTGTGGATTGACGCGACCTTCGAAATTTCTATTCCCGCTCAATACCGCAGCAGCCACGAGATTGCCTTCGGTGATCGCATTGGAGACAGGCTCCGGGAGCGGCCCGCTGTTTCCAATGCACGTCGTACATCCATACCCGACGACGTTGAATCCGAGCTTCTCAAGATCGTCGAGAACTCCGGCTTGGGTCAAGTAATCGGTGACGACTCGCGAACCCGGAGCAAGGCTGGTTTTGACGAACGGTTTTACTTTCAAACCGCGGGCCACCGCTTTTTTAGCCAATAGGCCTGCTCCGATCATGACCGAAGGATTGCTGGTGTTGGTGCAAGAGGTAATCGCAGCGATGACAACCGACCCGTGAGCGATCGTGCTCGGTGCCTTGTCGTCTTGAACTTGGGCGGTTGCTCCGAGTTGGTCTTTGGTCAAGCCAAAGCCTCGCTCTGCGATCGGAGCCGTCAGGCCGTGATGAAACGACTTCTTGACGTGACTCAAGGGGACTCGATCCTGCGGACGCTTCGGACCGGCAACTGCCGGTTCGATCCCTGTGAGATCCAAATGAAGCACCTTGGTGTACTGCAGTTCGGGTCCGTTGTCCAAACGGAAGATGCCTTGTTCCTTGCAATAACGCTCCACCAGATCGATCTCATCCTTGGTCCGACCCGTACGCTGCAAGTACTTGAGGGTCTCTTGGTCGACCGGGAAAAAGCCCATCGTCGCGCCGTACTCAGGGGCCATGTTGGCAATCGTCGCGCGGTCAGCAAGGGACATGCAAGAGACGCCGTCGCCAAAGAACTCGACGAACTTGTTGACGACCCCCTCTTTGCGAAGGATTTCAGTAACACGGAGCACCAGATCGGTTGCGGTCGCACCCGGAGCCAAGCGTCCTGTGAGTTTCATACCGACAACTTCGGGTGTCAGCATGTAAAGGGGTTGCCCCAGCATATTCGCTTCGGCTTCGATTCCTCCGACGCCCCAACCCAAAACTCCCAGTCCATTGATCATCGTGGTGTGCGAATCGGTTCCTACGAGGGTGTCGGGATAGGCGACCGGGCCGGCATGGTCTTTGCCCTGAAAAACAACCTTTGCAAGGAATTCCAGGTTGACTTGATGCACAATTCCGGTGTTCGGTGGCACCACGCGGAAGTTCGCAAGAGCTTGCTGTCCCCAGCGTAGGAACTCATAGCGTTCGCTGTTGCGTTCGAATTCAACAGCGACGTTCTTGGAAAGGGAATCGGCGGTTCCAAAGTAGTCGACTTGGACCGAATGGTCGATGACCAGATCGACCGGAATCAGAGGATTGATTTTCTGTGGGTCACCACCGAGGCTCTTCATCGCATCGCGCATGGCTGCCAAGTCCACGACGCAAGGAACCCCAGTGAAATCCTGAAGCACCACTCGAGCGGGCTTGAAAGGCACTTCGAACTCAGCCGGTTTCGCAGCGTTCCACTTGGCAAGATTGACCACGTCCTCTTGGGTGACTTGGTAGCCATCACAGTTCCTCAATGCCGCTTCGAGCAGGACCCGGATGGAGAACGGGAGTTTCGAGATCGGCGCGATACCAGCCGATTCGAGACGATCCAAGCGGTAGATACCGAGCTTGCCTTGTGGGGCTTGGAATTGATCGCGGGCGCCGAAAGGGTCCACCACTTTGGAGGATGAGGCCATGATATTGTTCAAAGGCAGTTTAGGGTTCGAAATCGTTTCCGTCGAAAAACGCTTAAAGACGGGGCCGATCATTGTATCGAACTAACCAAAAATAAAAACGGCCCGCAGGGTTCTGCGGGCCGTTTCGCATCGTTTCTACCACAGGAAGAGCCTCAGTGAGGCCCGGCCCTGCGGGAGTTTTTAGAACAGATTAGTTGCATCCGCAATCCGAAGCGGCGGCTGGGGCAGCAGCAGGTGCACAAGCACCGGCAGCCGAACCACAAGCGGCTCCACCAGCGGCTTTGCGGCTTCCGCAGCCAAGACCGCCCAAGTGCTTGCCGAAGAGACCACGACCGCTGAGGATGCCAGCACCGAGGCCAGCTCCTGCACTGGAGCTAGCTCCAGTGCTGTAAGCGCCAGCACCGTAAGAACCGGAAGCCGATTCGGTGCCAACAGCCATGCCGTTGGACCAAACTGGAACCGAAACCGTTTGTGCGACCATCTTGCAGACGGTTACATCGATTTCTTCTTGAACGGTCGATGGAACTTGAACGGTGTACTTTTCAACCTTCTCTTCGGTTACGTTGTCGTAAACGGTGATGGTGGAAGTACGTTCCTTGGTCTCGGGAACCATGACCGTGGTGGTAACGTCCTTCGAGCGGTTTTCGGTAACCATCTCGGTGACGTTCTTCGTACGGGTCTTGGTCTCGGTGTCGTAGACCGTCTTGGAAACGCTGCGTGTCGCTTGCTCTTCGACAACGCGAGCAACCTTGCTGGTTACTTGTCGTTCTTCGGTGGTCATGACCGTCTTGGAAACAGGACGGGTCCTGGTTTCGGTTTCGTAGATCGTCTTGCTTACAGGCCGAGTTTTGGTTTCGGTGGTGTAAGTGGTCTTGGTAACTGGACGAGTACGGGTTTCGGTCTCGTAGATCGTCTTGGAAACTGGACGAGTCCTGGTTTCGGTGTTGACGACGCTCTTCTTGACCGTACGAGTTCGTTGCTCGTCGTTGTAAGTGACCTTGTTGACCGTACGGGTACGGGTTTCGGTGGTCATCGAACACTTCTTGACGGTTCGGTATCGGGTCTCGGTGTTGTAGCTAACCTTCTTGACCGTCTTGGACTGAACTTCGTCGCGATAAAGAGTCACGTTGTAGGTGTACTCTTCGGTGCTCATTTGGTTTTGGTAGGTCGTTACTGGAACTTCTTCGGTAACAACGTTAGGAACCCAAACCTTGCGGCAAACGGTTCGTGTTGCAGGTGCTGCAGCGACTTCGCCACCGCATCCGCCACAACCATTGCTGCTAGCGACGGCTGTGCCACCGCATCCGCCGCAACCACCGCATCCGCCACAACCCGAGCCGCTGCTGGCAACCGCTCCGCCGCATCCGGAACTTACAGCCGATCCGCAACCACCACTGACAGGAACTTCTTCCGTAATGGTTTGGTACGAACCCATGTCACGGCAAACCGTGCGGGTCGTCGTTACAGGTACGCGACGGCAAACATTGCGCGAGCCGGTGCGTGCTTCGGTGTAAGGAACCTTGACGGTGTAGTTGACAACTTCGTCGCTGTAAACTGGAACTTGAACCGTGTAAGGAACTTGTTCGTCACTGTAAACTGGAACTTGAACCGTGTAAGGAACTTGTTCTTGCGTGGTGACGGGAACCTTGACCGTGTAGGTCTGAACTTCGTCAACCCACGATGGAACTTGGACCGTGTAAGAAACTTCTTCGGTCACAGTCTTTGGAACTTGAACCGTGTAAGCGACTTGTTCGGTGACGGTATTTGGAACTTGGACGGTGTAAGCAACGTCTTCAGTAATCGTCTTTGGAACTTGAACGGTGTAAGCAACGTCTTCGGTGACCGTCTTAGGAACTTGGACAGTAACCGTGTTGGTCACGTCGTCGTAAACAGTCTTCTTGACGGTGTAAGGAACCTGTTCGGTCACAACGCGTGGGACTTGAACAGTGTAGGACTCTTCAACTTGCTTGGTGACTGGAACCTGAACGGTGTAGTCGACCTTCTTGACTTCAGTCTTGGGGACTTGGACCGTGTAGGTCTCGGTCTTGGTCTCAGTGCGTGGAACGCGCTTCGTCACGTTGTAACGACGCTCGCGCTCTTCGGTGCTGTAGACGGTCTTGGATACGGATCGCTTTTCAACGACTTGAGTCGGAACCATGACGGTTCGCTCAACGTAGGAAATCTGAGCGCCGCAACCTGCACCGCCCGAGATCGATCCATCGGCTCCAACAACGCCACCGCTGACGACCCCGCCGCTGACAGCGCTGCTGCCATCTGCGGAACCGCAACCACCGCAACCGGAAGCTGCTTGGACTGGGGCTGCAGCACTGCCGCAACCGCAATCACCTGCGTAACTAACACTGGCCGAAAGAGCGGCGGCCAACCCAAGGAACAAACCTCGGCGAAACTTCATTGTAGTCTCCTCAAAGAAACGAAACTTTGGCCGGTCGGCCATAACAGTACGGACTCGGGCGCACACAACGCGCTACCCACTTTTAAACTCACGATGCTTTCACAAGGCTGACGGCGGGGATTTACCTAATGGGAAAGATTCCATATGGGAGAGATCCGCCGATGAACCAATGCACTTCAAGAGTTTAGCTAGAAAAGTTTTCCTTGGAAGCAAACTTAAACAAAATCCTCAAAGTTTTCCGGTTCGCTAAACTCACCCTATCCGTCAAATCCTCACAATCGATATCGCGATGCTTTTCCTTGGGTGAAAACTACTCAGAGCCCCCCCAAGTGCAACCAAAGATTTCCCCGCAAACCCCTTTTGTAACGATGAGTAACGCATTTTTTTCCTCCTATCGACTCCTTCGCGATATCAGCCCCCTCAAGCCTAACAAAACACCATTGCTCAACGGACTCCGATGCGTGATCCAACCTGGGATCGACCCCTAACTCTAACGAACTCCTATCACCAAAAAAATCAGCTCGCATAAGCTAGCAAACAACCAGCCCATCAAAGTATCAGTCGCACTGATAAAAATACTCCGCAAGAGGTTATGTGTCGATTCGAACCAACTCGCCTACGAAGGTTCGTCCCGCAATGTGTATACTTGCAGTACTCTCGTCGTCTCGGACCCGCAGGCGAGCCCCCCACGAGCTTGGAAACCGATCGATTTCCAGGCTCTGAGAAAAGAACCCTCCAAGGAACGAAAAACAGGATGTCGAACCTACCACGCGAGCAAGCCAAGCAACGAATCCGGGCACCCCGAACAGCGGTCGCTACCCCTTGCTTCCGATCGTTTTGCCTCCAACTATTTTTCGTAGCAGTTGCTCTTGCCTCCGGAGTAAACGCCCAGGATCCCTCCACTCCCAAAACCGAACCAAACAAAACGGAACCGTCCGATGCCCCGCTCCCCAATCGATCCAGGTCCACTCCATCGAGCTCTCCTACCAAGACCGAACCCCCAAAGTCCGAGAAGCAATTGGCCGAGGAACGCAAGGCCCGGGATGCAGCTCGCAAACGTGGCGAAATCACCTTCGATGATCTAAAGTTCGACATCGAAAAAGGTGGTGAATTCAAAAAGGAGATGATCACCAAGGAGATCGGTGAACTCGACAAGAAAACGGTCAAACTGCGTGGCTTCATCCTGCCGACATCCGTTTTCCAAAATTCCGGTATCAAGCAGTTTGTGCTGGTGCGCGACAACCAAGAGTGCTGCTTTGGCCCAGGAGCTCTGCTCTTCGACTGCGTAATCGTAGAGATGGAATCGGGAAAAACCGCAACCTTCTCCACCAGAGTCGTCTCGGTCAAAGGAAAGCTCGAGATCGACTCGGAGTCCTTTCGCTACCCCGAGGGGGGACACTATGCGATCTACAAGATGACTGCCGAGGAAGTCAAGTAAAGATTGTTCTGAAGTCCTCTGAAAATGGCGTTCGAAACTAGTCGATTCCAATGCCAGAGGCAGACCAAGCGTTCCACCAGGATTTGAATTGGACCCATTGCGAATGGATGAATGCTTGCTGGCTCGAGCTCAACCGGTCCGTGGAGTTGAAATGATATGCATACTCTGGGTTGCCTTCGAGAACCATCAGGTACTTGTAGTAGAGCACCAAATCGGGCCCCTCATCGTATTTCGATAGAACGGCCAGGGCCGAATCCAATTCCTGAGCCAAGACTCTCGATTGCACGCACCCAGAAGCTGCTTTTTTACATAGCTCGATGAGCCGAAGGACTTGTCGAGGTAACGCGTTACCCACACCGGTGATGGCTCCCAAGGCACCGCACCGAACAAACCCATGAAAGACTTGGGTGTCGACGCCGACCATCAAGGCCAAGTTCGGATTGCCGCTGGTAATGTGCTCGGCTGCATAGCTGAGCGATTCGGCCCCGCCGAACTCTTTAAAGCCCACCAGATTTGGAAATTCCTGATGCAAAGCGAAGAACAAATCGGCTTTGGTTTGGAATCCATAATATGGGCTGTTGTAGATGACCGCCGGCAGATCCCTCGCAGCCGAGAGAATCCCCGCGAAATGGCTCCGTTGGGCCGAGGTGGAACTCCCGCGCGAAAGTACCCTAGGGATAACCATCAGCCCGGCTGCTCCTACTTTCTGAGCATGGGCCGCATGGGCCGCGGCGATCTGAGGATTTTGAGCACCCGTCCCGACAACCACAGGCACGCCAGCCGCTACGAGATTTGCAACCCCCTCCTGACGCTGCACGTCGGTCAGAAGCGGCCAATCCCCCATCGAGCCGCAGTAAACCACAGCGCGCATCCCAAGTGCCACTAGTTCCTGGCCTTTCCGAACCAAAGCATCGAAGTCCGGTTGGCCGTTTTGGTCGCACGGGGTCATCAACGCAGGAATGCATCCTTGGAATACGTCAGCCAGTCGAGTCACTTGGAAACTCCGGTGTCAAAGGGTACTTGCAAAGAACCCGAGTATAAAGCAATCGCCAAGGTTTGTTGAGTGGAACTCAGAGGATTCGCTCATCGCAAGATCAAGGAACCACAGAATACACAGAACACACGGAAGCAAGACCTAACCGTGCGACGGTTCGGTTCCATCTTGTCCGTGTGTTCCGTGTATTCCGTGGTTAAAAAATTAGATAACGATGCCAGGGACTTGGATATGCCGCCACGCATTGCACTTCTAGGGAGCAATGTCAGGACGAAAGGGGTCAGGTGTGCCCATAGGAATAAGCGGATAATGCTGGACGCTCTTCTCGAAGTCAGAAACGATCTTAAGAACTGGACCCACGACCCAAGAGTCGGGGGTTGGTTTTTCCTCTCGTGGATCGGTGTAGAGGTTAAAAATAGTAGGTACTGGGTTCTTCACTGGCGGATCGAACATCGTGTCTTGGCGATAGAAATGGAGTTTCCAGTTCCGCCATTTAACCGCCATAAGCCGATCTGCGCACCAAATCGGAAAGCCCTCTCGCATCGATTTTTCGCTCTTACCCAGAAAGAATTCCGATTGGTCAATGCTGTCGATAGGTCTATCCGTTGGGACTTTGGCGCCAGAGAAACGTGCCAAGGTTGCATACAGATCGACACCATGAACAATTTCGTTACTGATTCGTCCAGCTTCGATTTTTCCTGGCCAGCGAATCATGAATGGGACGCGTATTCCTCCCTCTAGAGCTGTAAAGTACTGGCCTCGCCAAGGTCCAGCCCAACCATCCCATGGCCGGATGAACTCAGGTCCGTTGTCACTCGTGAAGATCACAATGGTATTGTCTCGAACTCCAGATTGATCAATAGCGTCTAGCAACGCACCTACGTTGGAGTCCATCTCAGCGAGCATATCAGCCCAATCCCCGTTCTTGGTTTTGCCTTGAAATTCAGGGTGCGGTTCGGTTGGCAAATGCGGTTGCGTTAACGAAACATACGCAAAGAAACATTTGCCTGATTTGGCTTGCGATTGAACAAACGAAGCAGCACGACGGGTTATTTCCGCGTCAATCAAGCGTCTCTGTTGGCGATCGTAGATTTCGAGCGATTGACTTTTTTCTCCCTTTCGTCCTTCCATGATTCGTTCGGCAGGCATGATCTCCTCGGACCAACCGGGAGAAGTCGGCCAAAGCGATTCGTCAGTGGTGCGGGGTATGCCGAACCATTCGTCGAATCCTTGATCGTTGGGCAAACGACCATCATGGCTCCCAAGATGCCATTTGCCGTAGTATCCAGTTGCATAGCCTGCCGACGACATCGCTTCACCAATGGTCACTTCCCATTGCGTCAATCCGTCCGCAACACCACCAAAGGGAACGGAGTGTGTGCCAGATCGGATCGCCCATCGGCCGGTCATCAAACTAGAGCGACTTGGTGTGCATTGGGTCTCCATGTTGAAATTAAGAAACCGCATGCCATCTCTGGCCAACGAATCAATTCGCGGTGTCGAAGCACCGCGTGTGATTCCTCCTCCATAAGCACCAACCTCACCATATCCAAGATTGTCAGCCAGTACGACGACGATATTTGGCTTGCTCTCTTGACCCAACAGACACGATCGACCGAAACAACAGAGAATGAAAAAACAGGTCCACACATGAGATTTCATGCGATGATTTCCGAGGGTTAGAGTTCAAAACGGATTAAGGCTAGACAGCAATCCATGTCGGAGCGAGCGTATCTATTTGTTGCGATATCAGTAACTTAGCCAGTCTGACTGCGATGCGGTCATGGATACGGTCACACCCTTCCGAATCAACAAAACGCCGTCGTCTCGGCACCGATCTTCCATCGGTTGTAATTTTGAGTCAAGCCTCTGAGCGGTTGGGCATCGGCCAAGTGAGCAAAATTGAGTACAAACCCCTGACTCGATTTTCGGTGCGAGACGAGAAAACCAACGCCGAAGACGCCATTTCACCCTTGGTGTCGGCTCCCATCAGGGAACCCAAATCGAGTACCATGGTCTGTTCCGATTCGCTTCCGTTCCTATCCGACAAAGCCTGCTAACTGCCATGAAAGCTATCCTTGCTCTCGACCAAGGGACCACCAGTTCCCGCGCGATCCTCTACAGCCATGCAGGGGATATCCTTGGTGTGGCCCAGAGAGAATTCCAGCAGATTTTCCCAAAGAGCGGTTGGGTCGAACACAACCCGATCGAGATCTGGGAAACGCAACTGGCCGTCGCTCGCGAAGTCATCGCGGCTTGCAAATTAAGCCCATCGGAAATCGCCGCGATCGGGATCACCAATCAACGCGAAACGACCGTGGTCTGGGATCGTAAATCCGGTCTTCCTATCTACAACGCGATTGTCTGGCAGGATCGACGCACCTCCGAAGACTGCGATCGACTCAAGAGATCCGGACAAGCCGCCTGGATCACCGAAAAAACCGGGCTCGTCGTCGACCCCTACTTTTCCGGAACCAAGCTCCGCTGGATCTTGGAAAATGTACCCGATGCCCGCGCGAAAGCCCAAAACGGGTCGCTTGCATTCGGCACGATCGACTCGTGGTTGCTCTGGAATCTGACCCAAGGTCGCGCCCACAAAACCGATACGAGCAACGCCAGTCGAACCATGCTGATGAACCTCAGTTCTTTGGCATGGGATCCTGAATTGCTCGAACTGCTGGACATCCCCGAATCGATCTTGCCGGAGATCTGCAAGTCCAGTGAACTCTATGCTCAAAGCGATCCTGGGCTCTTCGGTGCTTCGATTCCGATCGCCGGCATCGCCGGAGATCAACAAGCGGCCTTGTTCGGCCAGAACTGCACCCAACTCGGCATGGCGAAAAACACCTACGGAACCGGTTGCTTCATGCTGATGAATGTCGGCTCCAAGCCGGTCCTCTCCAAACAACGCCTTCTTGCAAGCGTCGGTTGGTCCCGACCCGAACAGCAGTGCTATGTCCTTGAAGGTAGCGTCTTTATCGCCGGTGCGGCGGTCCAATGGTTGCGCGATGGATTGGGTATCATCAAAAAAGCCTCCGAGGTCGAGACCCTGGCAAGTCAAGTCGTCGACAGCGATGGCGTTTATTTGGTTCCGGCCTTCGCAGGTCTGGGGGCTCCCCACTGGGACGCTTATGCTCGCGGCACAATCGTCGGGATCACCCGAGGGACCACCGCGGCCCATCTTGCCCGCGCTGCCCTCGAGGGGATCGCCTTCCAAGTCGCTGACGTTTTGACCGCTATGGAAAAAGACTCCGGCAATCCACTGACCGAATTGCGGGTCGATGGAGGTGCCAGCGCCAACAATCTCTTGATGCAATTCCAAGCCGACGTCATGCAATGCCCGGTCATTCGGCCTAAAATCATCGAAACGACCAGCCTCGGTGCTGCTTACCTAGCCGGACTGGCAACGGGTTTCTGGAAAAACGACTCGGAAATTGAACGCATCTGGCAAGCCGACCGACGATTCGAACCGACCATGAAACCTCAGGAGGCAGCCTCGCGACGCGAACGATGGGTCGAAGCCCTCGACCGATCCCGCCAATGGGCCGATCATCCCTAAGGTCCGCTCCCCTAACGTCTCATCCGAAACCATCTTCCCGAGTATCCAAACCTGCCGATCCCAATCATGTCCCTCGACCGAACTGCAAACATCGCAAGGCTCCAATCCCAAACCGTATGGGACTTGGTCGTCGTCGGTGCCGGTGCCACCGGCGCGAGCATCGCTCTGGATGCTGCTTCCCGTGGATTGTCCGTCGTATTGATCGACCAAAGCGATTTCGGAAAAGGGACCTCGAGCCGTTCGACCAAATTGGTCCACGGTGGCGTAAGGTACTTGGCCCAAGGAAACATCAACCTTGTCCGCGACGCTTTGCACGAGCGGACTTTGCTGCGGAAAAACGCACCCCACGTCGTCCACGAAATGGCCTTCCTGGTCCCATGCAAATCCTGGTTGGAAAAAATCTGGTACTCCATGGGTTTTATCCTCTATGACTGGCTCGCAGGCAAAAGCGGCTTTGCCAAGGCCAAGCGACTCAGCGCCCAAGAATGCAGAGATTATGTACCGACGATCGCCCCTGAAATGGCTCGCTACGGGGTCCTCTATTCGGATGGCCAATTCGATGATGCGCATTTGCTCATCGACATCGTTCTGACCGCTGCCGAACATGGCGCTGTGGTTTGCAACTATGTCCAAGCTCAAGGGTTCCTCAAGGACTCGAAGGGGAAAGTGACCGGTCTTCGCACCATCGACCTAGAATCGCCTGATTCGGACCAATCTCCTGAAGCTCGAATCGATATACAAGCCAAGTGCGTGATCAACGCCACGGGACCGTTTTGCGATGAACTTCGCAGAGCCGATGAGCCTGCCCTCGCGCCGATCATCGCGCCGAGCCAAGGGGTCCACATCGTCCTAGAGAAAAGCTTCCTGCCCGGTAACGCGGCGGTGATCGTTCCGAAAACCAGCGACGGACGAGTGATCTTCTTGATCCCATGGAATAACCATACCTTGATCGGAACGACCGACACGTCGATACCCAAGTCCGTTCTCGAACCGATCGCAACCGAAGAGGAAATCGAGTTTTTGCTAGAGACCTCCGGAAGATACCTTTCGAATAAACCGACTCGCAACGATATCCTCAGCGTCTTTGTCGGTATTCGTCCACTGGTCAAAGCCAAATCGGTCTCTAAGTCCACTTCGAAACTTTCGCGAGACCATACCATCGAGATTTCCAAATCGGGATTGCTCACGATCACCGGTGGCAAATGGACGACCGCTCGGAAAATGGCCCAGGACGCCGTCGACCGAGCGATTCTCTCGGCCGAGTTGCCTCAAAATCCATGCATCACCAAGGATCTGTCATTGCATGGGTCAGACGCCCAAGCCAAGTTGCAATGGGTCGCGCAGAACCCGGCCTTAGGAATTCCCTTGCTCGAAGGCTATGGGCTCAAGCCTGTCGATGTGCTTTGGGCTGCTCGTTTTCAAATGGCAAGAACGCTTGAGGATGTCTTAGCACGTCGCGACCGATTGCTGTTCCTGCGAGCTCGCGATGCGATCGAGGTAGCCCCGAGGGTCGCGACCCTTTTGGCTCGAGAATTGGGCAAGGACGACGCTTGGGTCGATCGCCAACTGCTGGAGTTTCGAGAGTTGGCAAACCACTACTTGCCACCCAGGAGCAACGTGTGAGAGAACACGACACCGAGGAAAACACCGCGGCATCGACGGCCCTTTTGGTCGCCTGGATGTGGGTCGCCTATTTTCTGAATTACTGCGATCGCCAAGCGGTGTTTGCTATGTTCAAAGTCCTCAAAACAGATCTTTCGATGAGCGAAACCCAGTTGGGTTTGACCGGCGCTCTGTTTCTTTGGGTCTACGGGATCGGATGCCCGATCGCCGGTTTCCTCGCGGACCGTTACTCCAAGAAAATGCTCATCATCGGCAGTCTGATCGTCTGGAGCTTGGTGACGATTGCGACCGGATTGTCGGTCTCTGCGACGATGCTTTTGGCGATGCGAGCAGCGATGGGGGTCTCCGAAGCCCTATTTATGCCAGCGGCAATTTCCATGACCACCAACAGCACGGCCCCTAAGTGGCGGTCTCGGGCGGTGGCCAGTTTGACCACAGCCCAGATCGCAGGGGTGATTGCCGGTGCATCCTTCGGAGGATGGATGGCCCAACAAGGCCATTGGCGCATGGCCTTCATCCTTCTTGGACTCTGCGGATTGGCTTACGCGGCCCCCTTGGCCTGGTACCTATCGCGATTACCTAGACAGAGCGGACAGAGCGATCGTCAAGCTCCCGGCGAGGATCTCCGTTCCGATCTTGGTCCATCTCAAGAGCAAGCTAGGCCGAGCCTGCTCTCGATTTTTCAAGTCCCCACGTTTTGCATCCTCTGTGCGGCGTTCCCCTTGTTCGTCTTTGGACTGTGGATGATCTACAGTTGGCTCGCCAACTACATCGAGGAGAAATTCGAACTGAGCACCGCCCAAGCGGCCTGGATTTCCACTGCTTATTTGCAGTTAGCAACGATCCTCGGGCTCGTCGTCGGAGGCTACATCGCCGATCGTTTCCGCAAAAGATTCCGATCCGCGCGGATGACGGTTTTACTCGCAAGCGTCGGGTGCTGCGCACCCTTGCTCGTTGCGATCGGCCGCGTGGAGAACCTCGACTTGCTCAAGTTCATTTTGGTCGGGTACGGATTCTTCAGCGGCTGGATGATCGGTAACATTTTTCCTGCTGCCTTCGAAGTCGTCGGACCGGCGAGACGCGGATTGGCAGTCGGAATTCTCAATTTTTTTGGAGCGGCTCTCTCGGGCTTTGCGCCCCTGATGGTCGGGACCTGGAAAAAAACCTACGGACTTCCCGGGATGCTAGGAGTCGCAGGTATCGCCTACGCGTTAGCTGCGGTTCTTTTAGCCCTAGCAATTTTCTTTACTCTGCCAAAGGATCAAGACACCCATGCGTCGACGAGTGCTGGTCGCTGAGTGCAAGCAAGAGGTCTCCACGTTCAACCCGAACCTGAGTCGAATCGAAGATTTTGGCGTTCGGCGTGGAAACCAAATCCTCGATTATCACAGGACGATTCGCAACGAGATCGGCGGGGCGCTGAGTGTCCTGGAGTCCGATCCGAGATTCGATTTGGTTCCGACCTACAGCGCGTTCTTTATCACATCCGGAGGGACATTGGCGCAGAGTGACTGGGAGATCCTGTCAAAGGATTTCCTTGAGGGGATTCGCCAAGGATTTGCAAGCGGGCCGATCGACGGAGTTTATTTCTGCATGCATGGAGCGATGTGTTCCGAACAAGAATTGGATCCCGAGGGTTACTTGCTCGAAGAGACCCGAAAAATAGTCGGCGAACGGATACCCCTTGTCGTCTCGTTGGATCTCCACGGAATCGCCACGCGTAGAATGTTCCAGCAAGCCGATGCGATTGTCGCTTATCACACCTATCCCCATGTCGATTTCTATCAGACCGGGGCGAGAGCAGCGCGGTTGCTCATCGATGTGATCGACCAGAAAGTGAGACCCGTTACGGCACGGGTTTTCATACCGGCTCTGGTGCGAGGCGATGAGTTGATCACTGAAACGGGTCTGTTCGGTCAGTGCATCAAGATGGCCCAGCAAGCCGAGAGCGAGCCTCCCGGGTTGTCGGCTGGGGTGTTCATCGGCAATCCCTTTACGGATGTTCCAGAACTTGGCTCGTACAGCTTCGTGACGACCAACGACGAACCGGAGCTTGCAAGTCAGCTTGCACTCGAAATCGCCGAGCGATTTTGGGAGCATCATGAACGCATGCAAGTGCCCTTGATCTCGCTTGAGCAGATGCAACAAAAGATGTCGCAGATCGGTAAACGTCAGCAACTTGGGCTAACCGGTACGGTCGCATTGGTCGACGCTGCCGACGCGACAAGTTCAGGGGCCTCGGGCGACAGCAATGCGATCCTCAAAGCGCTCTTGGAATGCGGATACACCGGACGAAGCTTGATCCCAATCGTCGATCGACCGGCCGTCGAGTCGGCTTTCGCCGCCGGAATTGGCAAGGAGATTCAAGTGAGTTTGGGCGGTACGCTTGATCCAGGGCGTTTTGAACCGATGGAACTTCGGTGCCGAATAAGGCACTTAAGCGATGGATCGTTCCGCAGCGAGTCTTTTGGAGAGGCATGGGACTCCGGACCGACAGCCGTTCTCGAATCGTCGGGGATGACTCTGGTTGTCGGGAGCCGAGGGGTGAACCTTTACGATCGATCCTATTTCTACGCCAACGGCCAGAACCCAAAACGCTTCGATGCAGTGGTGGTCAAATCCCCCCATTGCCAGCATCACATGTATGCGGCTTGGTGCTCAGAGCTGCTATTGATCGACGCTCCGGGCTCATCGAGCGCCAATGTCCGAGGTCTTGGACATCAACGATGCCAACGGCCGATATTTCCGTTGGAACCGATCAAGGATTACCGACCGACGGTCGAAATATTTCGCAGGTAGAACGCTTCGATGCTTTCATCAACACAGGAATACTCATGAAGATTCGCAAGATCACTTGTGCCGGATTGCGAGGGGCCACGCCCGAGGGTGGATGGAGCAATGAGCTCAAGCCCGAGGATTGCGTCCATACGCTTGTGGCAGTGCATACCGACACGGGGCATATCGGACTAGGAAGTGTCTTTACCAACGATCGTTTGGTCCAAGCCGCATTGGATGTGTTGCAACCCTTGACCCAGGGGGAAAACGCCTTGGAGCCCGAGCGTGTGAGCGAGAAATTGCATCAGCACATGTTTTGGTTAGGGCGAGGCGGCTCGATCACGCACGCGATCAGCGGGATCGATATTGCGCTTTGGGACTTGCTAGGCCAAGCGACTGGGCAGCCGGTCGGTCGGCTTCTCGGGGGCCGGTACATCGACCGCGTACAGCCTTATGCATCATTGCTCATGCAACCACCTGCCCAGATGAAAGAGAGTTTGCTTGGGGTTAAGGCTCAGGGCTTTCGAGCATTCAAGATCGGCTGGGGACCTTTTGGGCGCAAGGACGCCAAGACCGATGAAGCGATCGTAGCCGCTGCGCGAGAGGCCATCGGGGACGAATGCCAATTGATGGTCGATGCAGGTGGCTCCGACGCGTATTGGTCTCGGGGGTACAAGTGGGCTATTCAAACGGCGCACATGCTCAAGCAATACGATGTGGTTTGGTTTGAAGAAGCGTTGAGTCCAGATGCATTGGACGACTTTGTAAAACTGCGAGAGCATTCCCCGGTCCCGATTTCTGGAGGAGAGGTTCTGACCCGCAGGCAGAGTTTTCTACCGTGGCTATCGCGGGGAGCATTCGACATTATCCAACCCGATGTGACCAAGGTCGGGGGGTTGAGCGAAGAGCGACGGATTGCATGGATGGCTCAGGACTTTGGAATCGAGTTTGTGCCCCATGGCTGGAACACCGCGGTTGGATTAGCGGCCGACTTGCATTTGGCGTCAGCGATTCCTAACACCCGGTTTGTCGAGTATCTGACCGGCTCGCCATTTATTGATGAGATTGTGCAAGATCCTTGGCGGATCGACGCAGAGGGCTTTTTAGCGATCCCCGATGGACCTGGATTGGGTTTGACGTTGGATCTCGATGCGGTCAAGAGGTATACGGGAAGCTTGGATTGGCTAAAAAGCTAGCGGTGGCGCGGATGGCTACGATGCCAGAGCCGATCGCTACGATGCCTCGCCCGTAGCCACCAGTCGCCAGACGGTGGTGGTTTTCTCGCACGCCGCCGCTCCATCTTGCGGAATCTAGGGTCTGGCAGACAATAACAAGCGATGAAAAACGCCCAGCCAGTTGAGCGTTAATCGAACTTTACCAAGCCAATCTCAATTCAACAAAAACGAAAGTTGCCATCCATGTCCCATCATGAGGCTATCCGAAAGCTTGAGCCGACTTTGTTATGGAACGCCTTTGCCGACCTGAATGCGGTCCCACGAGGGTCCAAGAAAGAGGCCGCTGTGACACGATTTGTTGCAGAGCGCGGTCGGAAAATGGGGTTGGAGACCGAAGTCGATTCGATTGGAAACGTTCTGATTCGCAAACCAGCCTCCCAAGGCTTCGAAGATCGTCCCACCGTGGTGCTTCAGTCCCACATCGATATGGTTTGGCAGAAAAACTCTGATTCAAATTTTGATTTCGATACCCATGGGATCGAAATGCGATTGGATGGCGACTGGGTCCGTGCCCATGGAACAACGCTTGGTGCGGATAACGGTATCGGTGTAGCATCGATTTTTGCAGTGCTGGAATCCAATTCGCTAACCCATCCAGCGTTGGAGTGCATCTTCACGGTGGATGAAGAAACGGGCATGACGGGAGCGAAGTCCTTGGATCCCTCGTGGTTGAAGGGGCGTGTTCTGCTGAATCTGGATACCGAACAAGATAACGAACTAACGATTGGGTGCGCTGGTGGTGCGGATGTCACTTCAGTATCGAGTTATCAACCACAGTCGCTGGACGCATCGTATGTAGGTAAGAAGCTTCTGGTTCGAGGGCTTAAGGGTGGGCATTCCGGGATGGAAATCCATCTCGGATATGGGAATGCGAATAAGATTATGAATCGCATACTCGATGGGGCAAGCCATCGATTCGGATTGAGGCTTTCGTCGTTAGAGGGGGGAAGCTTGCGGAATGCGATCCCGCGCGAGTCGACAGCGATTGTGGTTATTCCCAAGCAGAATCTTGAAGGGTTTATGGCATGGTTTACTCAGCTTAGCGCAGTGATCCAAGCAGAAAATGCTGTGACCGACCCACTGTTGCTCATCGCGTGCGAATCCCACGATGAATTGCCGATTTCGGTGCTTCCTGTTTCCGTACAGAAGACCCTTTTTGCGACGGTTTTTGGCGTTGTGAGTGGAATCTACCGAATGAGTCCATCGATTGGAGGTTTGGTCCAAACGAGCAATAACCTAGCACGCGTGATCGCGCGGGATGGCGAGATTTCTATTATGTGCCTTGCTCGTAGTTCCGTCGATACCGAACGCGACGCGCTATCCGAATCACTTGCCTCCATCCTTTCGCAATTGGGTGGACGAGTCACTATCGAGGGCGAGTATCCTGGCTGGCAACCTGTTCCAACAAGCGATATTGTGAAAAAGATGAGCTCGCTTTACGAGGAGCTCTTTCATGAAAAGCCCCATGTTGCGGCATGCCATGCTGGATTGGAGTGTGGGATCATCGGTAGCAAGTATGCTGGCATGGAAATGATCAGCTTCGGCCCCAACATTCTGGGAGCTCATTCGCCAGATGAACGCGTTCAGATAAGCAGCGTACAAAAATTTTATCGCTATTTCTTAGAGACCTTGGCACGGCTTTAGGCATGGAACAAGGTGAAAAATTTCGGTAGCGTTCTTCAGGTAGGACAGTGGAAACAAAAAAGCGGAGGCACTTGCCTCCGCTTTTTTGTTTGAATCGATTAAGAGATCAGATGATCGGCTTAGTGATCGCGATAAGGGCGACGTCCACCGCCGCCTCCACCACCGCCGCCGCCTCCGCCACCGTCGCGGCGTCCGCCGCCACCACCGCCGTAGCCGCCACCGCCGCCACCACCGTAGCCGCCGCCACCGCCACCGCCGCCGTATCCACCACCGCCGCCACCGCTGCGAGGACCATTGTCCTTAGGTCGGGCTTCGTTGCAGGAAATTCTGCGGCCTGCAACTTCTTGTTGGTTCAAACCTTCGATCGCCGACGCAGCTTCATCTGGACTTGGCATTTCGACGAAAGCAAACCCGCGCGAACGGCCGGTTTCCCTGTCGGTAATAATGCTAACCTTTGCAACTTGACCAAAACGGCTGAAAGCCTCACGTACCTCTTCTTCCGTAGCTCGGAAAGAGAGATTCCCTACATAGATATTCGTCACTGAAACAAACCCTCGTATCACCTATGCCCGCTATGGGCGAGCTATCAACAAAACTAGACAAAACCCAAGCAATGATCGTAAAAATCCGAACCAGTAACGATCCTCCTACAATCAACCCGAGCATCCGATACCCTCATTATCAAGGAATTCAGGTGCTGAGTCAACAAGAATCCACAAAGCTTCCGACCATAAAAACGCTAGACTTCCTGACAAAACCAAAGAAAAGCCGATTTTATTTTCCGATTTTTTGCAATAGCCATCTCTCGCAGGCTTGAGGTGATTATGAGATCCGACCACAAGCTTCAAGGAACTCCCCAGCGCTTTCGTAGCCCCCACTGCATGACCAAGTTCGCGGCGATGGCAAAGAAAGCTATCCAGGAGTCCAGCGTGGTGTCGCCTAACTGAAATGTCTCAACCACCGTTTCGGTCGCTTGTCGCCGACGCTCCAGAAGTCGGCTGATCAAGTCGGACGGTTGGTCCGGACTGACCAAAACTCCCCCGGCCGACTCATTGAGCTTGGCCAGTTGGCCCATCAACTGCCAATCCGGAAGCGGTTGCAAACTCTCAATACTCTGGTCGATAACCACAAACGGTAAGCGAGCCTCAAGCTCCTTACCTTCGGACCCAACCGTCTTGGCTCTCCACTCGTAACGACCAGACTCTTTGACCCCTTCGAAGCCCAATCGCATGCTCGTCGCGTCGCGCGGGTTGAGTCGATACTCACCGATTTGTGTTTCCAAGGGGGCTTGATCCTCTGCGAGAGGATCCTTCAATCTCCATAGCCTCAATGAAACCTCCTTAGGCATCGGTGTCTCTTTGCTGCCCGCACTCCAGTTCATCATCACCTCGGCAGGTTGCTGCAAGAGAACTCGCCGTCGATTCATCGTCAATTGCATTCCCTCTTCGACCGCCTCGCGCCGAAGTCCCCAGAGGGCAATCTGCCTCCAAAATTGTTTGAACTCCTTGACCTTGCCCTGCCTGAGCCACTGAAACGTCGAGTCGAACGCCAAGCTCATGACGCGGCCTTGGGCAGCGATCCCTGTGACCATCAAGGGTTGCCCGGCCCCTCCGATAGCCAAAACCTTCACCCCAGGCGCATTCTTGACACCACCCCAACGATTGGCCCCAGTCAAGGGCTTGAGCTCCCTCCATACCTCGGTCAAGTTGCTCCCCGGCTCGCCGATCTGAAGCAATCGGTCGACCGCAGCGGGCACCATCGGAACGACTCCCTCATAGTGGTTCCTCAAGTCGATCGGTGCATTGCGCGGTTGGCGGATCGCTGCTCCCATCTGAATAGGAAGCAAATCGTTCAAAGGTGTATTGTTCCAACCGCCGGCCCCGTAAGCATGGTAGCCGCCTAGTGTGACCAAACCGGCTCCTCGCAAAACCTGTTCGGCGATCAATTGACTCCCCGCCGCCCCGATCGCATCGGAATCCAGATCCCCCAAAATGAACAGATCGTACACACCATTGGCAAGTCGCTGGCTCAAGTCGATAGGCCATTTTTGGACCGGCTCTCTTGCGATCCACAACCGGTCGACCTGCATATCGGGTGACTCCAGAAGCGCATTGGCGATGAATTTCGATTCCGTTCGCGGTTCCCCCTCGATGTACAAAACCCTCGCCCCACCCCCGCGCACATTCAGGTACGAGGTGATCCGATTGTTCTCCAGAACCGACTCCCCATCGACGGCTTTGGCCTCGACCCACAACTCGTACGAACCGACCTCAGGTGCCAGCATCGGCAACTGGAACGATATGGCTTGGTCGCTCTTGGTCGGTCTTACCACCGTTTGTTCGACCAAAACGGGTTTCCCATCCTTACCGACAATCTTCATGGCGATGGTGATGTCTCGATTGGCCACCCCGCGCGCCTTGAGCATTCCCCGAACATAGATCTGATTCTTTGTATAAGCGTCGAGCTGCTCGGGTACCCCCTCGACGGCAAGATCCCTGGCCTGTTCGCTATCCCCACGCGGGCCGATCCCGATGAGATAAAGGGGAATGTCCTGCCTTGCAAATTGCTTGGCGATCTGCTGCGGATCGGTCTTGGCCGGCGAAAGGGTCTGCGATCCGTCTCCCATCCAAATGACGGCCATCAGAGGGGAAGAGAAGCTTGCGCCCGAAACTTGGCTCAAGGGCCCCCCGATATCGGTGCTGGCCCCTTCGGCCTTCGCAGGCAGAGCCGGGGAACTCTGTGCCGTCGATTCTACCTCGCCGAGGGACTGCAATTGGGAATCGTACACAAAGGGTGCAAACCTAATCTGCTTTCCCAACTGCTCTCGACTTGCAAACAAACCATTCCAAAACTCGATCTGCTGATCCCATCGACTCTTATTGCCCTCCCCTGCACTCAATTGCATGCTCGAGGATTTGTCCATCAATACCGCAATGGTCCCGTCGGGCTCTCGCTGCTTGGTCCAACTGACCCCAGGCTTGAGAATCACCAGCATAAGCGTCAGGATTAGCAGCAAGCGCAAAAACCGCAATATCCATCGTTGGGTTCGATTAAGCCCATGGGTGTCGATGACAAATACCCAAACGAACAGAAGCCCTACTGCGATCAGCGCGACCAAGCTATAGCTTCCGAAAACCGGCGAAAAGCTCCAGTCCATCAGACCTTGCCCCGCTGCTTGCTGGAATAAAACCGGCTAGACATGGTCTGCTCTGCCATGACCATCATCGCCAAAATCACCCAAAGGAAAGGAGATAGATCGCGCCCGAACCTGCCCTCTCCAATCGAACTTTGGACTTCGCTCTTCTCCTTGGCGATAAGCAAATTGTCGATGCCGATTGCCTTCTCCAAATCCGCGCGATCGACCGGTTCGAGGGAGACTTCTCTTCGATCGACATTGACGCTGAAACCACGGTACATCAACCCCCTGGCACGAACCCCACGTAGCCGATAATGGCCGGACTGTTGGGTAAAGCCATAGCTGATCAAGTCGTCCTCGGACTCCACGCGTATCTCATCTCCACCGGGTTGGCGCAGTTCATAAGTCCGTGGAAACTCCTTGGTGTTGTTGCCCAAAACCGCTGTGGCTCCGACGTCGTAGTTCATAGGATGCTTGTTCTGTGTCGCTAGATACCGAACTGTACCAAGGAACAATGCGAAACCAGGCCAAGCATCGGAGCTGGTTGTAAATAGTTCGCTCCATGGGGCTTTGCCAGCCACCGAGACCGGTTCCGGATACGGTAAAGTCATAACAATGATCCGGCCGGAACCTCGCAAGGACTCCACCATCATCGGTAACTCGGATTGAGTGTAACTTGCGATCACCGATGCAGCAGGATCCAAATCGACTAAATTCCAATGCTGGTATACCGGATAGCTCACCCAAGGTATCTCTTCGGGCGGGCGCTCGAAGATGCCCCAGATCGGATGATTCGTCAATGTTGGCCGAAGAGCCGTCAGCGATGCGTCCAGCCCACTCTTGGTGATACCCCGAATTTTCCCAGGTAAGAGACTGGGCAACCCACCCGGATCCGCTTTTTCCAGAAGCGTGCTTCCGGGCGCAATCGGTGTGCCGATCGCTTGAGGGGCTTGGGTTCCCATCGCGGCCGGTCCGAGCACCACGAGCAACCCACCTCCATTGCGGACCCAACCGGCCAGCTTATCGGCCTCGTCGGCGGTCAATTCCGTAGGATTGAATAAAACCACATTAGCGTACTTTGAGAGATCGATCTGACCGATTCGACTCCTTGGTTCGACATCGACGCTGTTTGCCCGTTCGTTGCCGCTTGCCGGCTCGGTCCCGGTACCGTTGGCCACTTCGGTGCTACCCGAGCGCTGTTGACTCATCGATGGATCGAGCATCAGCGAGACGAGCTGCGCGTCGGTGTTGTCGTCGCATAAAACCACCGATTTGCCCTGCTCGCGGGCTTCGATCGTCACGTGATAAACATTGTCGATCTCCAACGGATCGGGTCTGGCTAACCGCAAAACCGCATGATTGGTCCCCTCGGATAAATCCTTCCAAGGAACCTGCAAGCTTGCCAAACCCTGGTCGTTGGACTGGACCACTTGGCGATCCAAGAGCTTGACTTCGGGGATCGACCATTGACCATCGCGTGCTACGGTCGTCTTCTTTTCCAAAGGCTCAGCAGCAAGCTCCACCATCAGTTGCTCTTTGGTCTCTCCTTCGAGTGCCCTAAGGTCGGCTTGTAGGGTAACACTGCCTCCGGGCACGACACTCTCGGCCGAGATCCTTAGGTTCTCGAGCGACCAATTGCGAATCTCCTGCTGTGGTACTCCCAAGTCGATGATCTGCAGAAGGACTCGTGAAGGTTTTTCGACCGTAGCGGCCTGTTGGCTCGGCTCCTGATCCGGACGCGCCCCGGTAATCAGCGGCAGAAGATCGGCTTGTGCTGCACTGGACCAGGAATTCTTTCGCATGTCGGACAAGACATACACCTCGCGACGATCGAGCTTGCTTTTTCGAACCGTCTCGATTCCGACCGTGATACGATCGATCAAATTGCATGCCTTCCCCTCGACCGAGATCCGATCGAGCTGCCGTTCGGCCGACAACCGGTCTTGATTGACCCGCGCGGCTGCGTCGTTGCCGATGATCGCGATTTCGCTCCCGATCGGAAAACGGTCCATCAACCAACTCGCCATCTCTTTGGCATCCTCGAGTCTGGTGTGGTTGAGGTATTTATAGCCCATCGTCGGTGAGGTATCGACCACGATCGCAGCACAAAGTGGACCTTGTTGATGGACAAGGGGCGAATCGCTCGAGCGGCGTAGAACCGCTAAACCGTAGTAGCCGGCTGCGATCCAAAGTCCAAGAGCCACAAGCAGTGGGATGGATAGGGCAGCAAACCCGCTTCTTCGTCCCCAAAGAACGATCGCTGCGAACGAACTGAGCAGTGCAAGGATCCCTAGGAGTCCCGCCAAAAGGCTATTGGCGAACAGTCCACTGGCGACCCTCGGGGCAGCCAAAGCAGCCGCTAGCATGAGCACCATCAGGACTCGCAAGGCGAGCAAGATCCAGCGTTTAACCGACCATCCACGCTGGGCTTCGACCGCTGTTTTCTTAACGAAACGAATCGCAGGAAACTCAAGCGTCTTGGGCTGCCTACGCCCAAGCATATGGAATAGGATCGGTGCGAGGGCAGCTAGCGAACCGAGCATCAAAGAGATATGAAGGAAACTCATCGGTTTGGGCAAGCCCCTCTAAAATCGATTCCTTCGACTGATCAAATACTCCATCAACGCTTTGTCGTAGGGCACGCTCGTATCGAGCGGTACGTAGTCAATTCTCGATCGACTGAAACTCGTCTTCATCTCCTCTCGAAACTTCCGCACATTCTCGCGGTATTCTTCTCCGATGTCATCGGCGTTGACCGGTATTTGTTCGTCGGTCTCTGGATCCCTTAGTTCGACGAGCCCCTGGAAAGGAAAGTGGACTTCGGCTTCATCGAGCACATGGAAAACGATCACATCATGCCCCGCATGCTTGAGCATGCGAACCGCGTCGATCGAGGATTCCGAGTCGGTCAACAAATCGCTCATGATCATGATCAGCGAGCGGTGGTTGAGCATGGACATCATCTGGCGAATCGGACCGCTTAACTCGGTCTTGCCCCCAGTCTTGAGTTTGATCAAGAGGCTGAGAATCGCTGCGAATTGACTTCGCCTAGATTTAGGTTGAATGCTCGCCTTGATCTTCTGGTCGAAGGTGACCAATCCAATGGGGTCTTGTTGCATGAGCATGAGGTAAGAAAGCGCTGCAGCAAGACAAACGCAGTAATCGATTTTGTTCAGTTGCTGACGATAGGTATAAGCCATCGAGCGGCTCGTATCCATCATGATGTAACCGGTCAGATTGGTTTCTGACTCGAATTTCTTGACGTAATAACGATCGGTTTTGGCATAGGCCAACCAGTCGATGTCCTTGGGGTCATCCCCGTGGGAATATCGACGATGTTCACTGAACTCAACCGAAAACCCATGGAAAGGACTCGCGTGCAAGCCTTGGAGAAATCCCTTGACGACCAACTGCGCACGGAGATCCAATCGCTTGATCTGCGAGGCTAGTTCGGGCTTGAGGTACTGCTCGACGGCCACCATGCTGTGCGACTACCGGTCTTTGGTCCATGGCAGTCGGCAATAGCCCCACTGCCCGTTATTCTCATCGACGCCTATTTCGATCCAATTCAACCGATCGCCGATCTGCGGGTAAAGTTTGGTGCGGATTTGACCTGCGATCCACCCTGCGATCTCCTCGGCGGTGGTGTTGACGATCGGCAAAAGCATGCAGTCTTCCTTGGGCAAGACCCAGCGCTTTTGCTTGAATCGCAACACAACCTCGGTCTCCTGGACTTCGACCTGGATCATGGGATGGTGCATCGCGACGAGCATATGATGATCCAGTTGCTTGACGAGTTCGGCGAGCGAATCTCGAAAGGCGATGAAATCGATCACGTAGCGATTCTCGTCGAGATGGCCACAGACCTCGGCTCGGAGTCCGTAATTATGTCCGTGCAAGCACTCGCAGATATCGCCGGCAAAGGTGATGAAATGCGCTGAGGAGAAAACGAGTTGCTCCTTGTGCAGGAGCACTCGAAATCCAGGTTGATCCGTCATAGCTTCCATACTTTCCTATCGGGCAAAAATCACTTGGACTGAAACATCGGGGCATTGGGATTGCCTCTCGAAAGCAAATAGGCGATCAGATCGAGGGCTTCGTCCTCGTTGAGTTTATCCATCAGTTCGGCGGGCATGAGGGAAATCGCTGAGGTTTTCTCCTGCTCGACTTCTTCGCGATCGACCGTGACGGTTTTGGTCGCATCCTCTGGATTGACCACCATCGTCACCTTGCCGGCCACTTCGTTGACAATTCGACCGGTGTGAACCGTGCCGTCCTCCATCTGCAAGACCATGGTTTTGTATTGGTCCGAGATGACTTGGCTGGGTCGAATGACCGCATCGATCAGGTCGTTGACTGCAAATCGTCCAGCGGCTTGGGTCAGGTCAGGCCCGGTAGCCCCACCGTCTCCGCCGAATCGGTGACAGATCACACAGCGGGCTGCTGCGTACATCTTCTTGCCGTTCTCGAAGTTTCGGCCCTTCATGCGCTCCGAGGCCAGTTTGGCCAACCCCTCGGTCGTATAGGCTTTCCCTGGTCCTTTGGGCTCAGGAAGGGTCTTGGGTAACGACGCGGGTTTTCGAACTCCTAAGGCTTCCAGGACGAATCGCTCTTGATCGCTCGAAAGCGCGTAGGCGTCGTTTGCAGCGTTGATCAGGAATTTCTCGTAGCTATTGCCACCCTGCCATCGCTGAGCTTTCTCAAACCACTGGAAGTATTCCTTCCTTTGATCGACACTCCATCCCTCTTTGAGATTCCGCATCGAGAACGCCAGATGGAATTGCTGGAGATCAGGTTGATTTTGGAGCATTGCAGCGATAGGTCCGCCATACCCTTTGTTCCTTTGAAGGATCTCGGCAAAGTCGGCATCGGTCTTCTTGCGTTCTTTGGCGAGCAACGGCAGAGCCTTTTTCCCGAGGGTGGGAGATTGCAGATAGGTCAACAAAATCACCAGTTCCCGATCCATCATGTCATCGCCGGACGGGAAAAGTGGCTCAATCGCACCGAGCAAGGAGTCGCGTAGGGACTCATCGACTTGGCCGAGTCGAATCAAGACCAGTTGCACGGCACGAACTAATTCGAGCCTTTGCTGGCCCGAAAGTGCCGATAACTGGAGCGTACCCAATTGCATGAGCAAGGGTTCTTTGAGCTCCGAGTTCCCGGCGCGGGCCAGACCGGCAACGCCGGTGATAATCGTATTGGCATCGTTGCTTTTGAGCACCGACGGAGCCCAACGCGAGGTCGCAACGCGTTCGAGAGCCACACGGGCCGCATAGCGAACGTGGCGGTCCGTACTTGCTAGTTGCTTGACCAAACTCACGACCGTCGCGTCATCTTTGTCGTCTTGGTTATGGAGAAGCTCGATCGCTCGCCGCTGTACGGTCGCTTCGTTGGGCGCAGGAATCGGAGCGGGTGCCGTGGACTCAGAGCCGACGTAACGGACTCGGAAAAGCTCCGATTGGGTGCCCCGGCCACCGGCGGTAAAGTACATATGGCCATCGATCCCGATCGTCACATCCGTCAGAGGCAACGGGGTCCGCGAGAGGAACTCTTCTTTGGTGGCAGAATAGCTAGCACCGTTGGGCTCTGGGTGGATCGAATACATCGTTCCGAACGTCCAGTCGCAAATGAACAGCGCGCGCTGGTACTTGGCTGGAAACTTCGCCCCCGTTCCGAACTCGACACCCACAGGCGAGCCCGGGCCGATATTGACTAAAGCGGGCAAACTATCGACGTAGTACTCGGGCCACTTGCCCGTGCCGCTGCGCCACCCGAATTCGCTACCGCTCGTGGCGTGCACGACGCGGGTTGGCCGATACCATGGGGTACCCATATCCCATTCCATGTCGGCATCGTAGACGAACATTTCACCGGCCGAGTCGAAATCAAAATCGTATTGGTTTCGATAACCGATGGTGAACATTTCCCAAGCTTTGCCTTCGGGATCGGTTTTTGCGATCCAACCTCCCGGAGCGACGATTCCCGCAGCGTGCCCGTTGGCATCCCATTGCCTAGGCAAAAGCAAATCCTCATCCCAATTCGGTGCTACCCGACTGCTGTATCCTTCGGGCAACGTCGCTTGGATTTGCTCGTTGCGAGCCCCGCCCATGGTTTGGGGCGGCGCGTTGGTTTTCCGGTCCATCGGGGGTAGGGTGTGATTGCCACAGCAGACGTAAATCGACTTGCCATCGGGCGAAAGTCGCAGCGCATGGGGTCCGTGCTCTCCTCCTCCTCGGAGATCCTTGAGCTTTTTGATCTCGTCGTACTGGTCATCGCCATCGGTGTCTTTAAGGCGATACAAACCGCTGCCGATACCGCCGTTGACACAAACATAAAGGCTGTCAAAGGCGTAGAGCAATCCTTGTGCCGACGAGATATTCAGGGGGATCCGCTCGACGGTGGTCTCCTCCTGGCTACCGGGCTTGGCAGGGGTTACCCTAAAAAGTCCTTTGTTGTCCTGATCGCTGACGATCAATCTCCCTTTCGAATCGCTCGTGATACAGACCCATGAGCCGAGTTCGTCTTTGGGGACTCGAAATAGCTGGTCGATCACGAAGCCCTGTGGAATGGAAAACTCGCTTGAGCCTCCGTTGGATTGACCATCGAGAACTTCCCCCCAAGGTCCCTCGCCGTACTTTGCGATCACTTTAGCACCTTGGGTCTGACTCGGATTGTCCTTCGGGGAAACCTGCCAAGTCCCATCGCTGAGAAGCGTTTGAATTTTTCCCTCCGAATCGACCCACGCGAGCTTTGCGACCAAGGCGGCGATCCCACCGGCGTTGGATACTTCAAAGACCAACTCGTTTTTGCCTACGACCAACGCGGAGCTTGCGTCGACCTTAAGTCCCTCTTCCCAGGAATCGCTTCTCCCGAGCGATTTACCGTTGAGAGTAATGGCCATGGCGTTGTCGGCCGAGGCGGCCAGCCAAGCCTGGGTCTTGCTCGAAACATCAAAGGACTTTCGGATCACATACCGAGTATTGGAGTTTTCACCCCAAATCCAACTTGGCTTGCCTCCCTCTTTGAGCATTCTGTCTTTGAGCGATCCGCCTGGGGCTTGGGAATTGGCTGCTGTCGGTGCACGCCCTTGGATCGGTGCCGCGATGGCCGCTTGGCTGTAAACCTTACGGGCTGACTCCTGAGCCAACGCTGGCTCGAGCCCGACCACAGGGAGCAAAGCGGGTAGAACCAGGGCCAATCGAGTTACAGACCCAAGGAACCTTTGCGATTTGGAACTGAGGGACTGGGAACTGGGCGACTGGGGCAAAAGATCGGATCGATGAAGACGACGCATAAAGGCACCAAGCGGTCGAAGAAGGTCAGGAAGGAGGGGCGGCCACCTGCTTTAGGCGACCCGAGAACTTCGTCTTAGTCTAACGCAAAAAAGGGGTTCCTTGGTAGGCATCGGTTCCAATAAGCTCCTTCCGAGGAAAAGAATTCTTGCATTCTGTTTCTGAACCTCAAATTGATCTAGAATGATCGCGGTTTCCGGTGACCTAAGCTCGGTTTAGGTCCCATGGAGAATCCACATGGAATCCGAACCGTCTAGCCCCTGAACTTTGTTGAGGAACCCGTGCGAATTGTCGTTTGCCAATCCCCCGAACAAGTCGCTCAAGCGGCTGCTCAGGAATCCATCGAGTACTTAGGGTTGGCTTGCTCGGGATCGGGCCAAAAAGTCGAACCGATCGTCTTGGGGTTAGCTACAGGCAGCACGCCGCTGGGACTCTACGAGCAGTGGATCGAACGTTATCGAGCCGGAGAGATTTCGTTCCGCAATGCCGTCTCATTCAACCTCGATGAGTATTGCGGCTTAGCTCCCGACGATGTTCGAAGCTACCACTATTTCATGCAGGAGAATCTCTTCAAGCACGTCGATTTTTTGCCGCAAAATACCCATATCCCTGCAACCGATTGCTCGGACTTGCCCGCAAGCGCCGAGGCCTATGAAATCGCGATCAACCAAGCTGGTGGGATCGATCTACAGATCCTCGGCATCGGAACCGAAGGCCATATCGGCTTCAACGAACTAGGCTCGTCCTTGTCCTCTGCAACCCGAGTCAAGACCCTCACTGCGAAAACCCGACAGAACAACGCTAGGTTCTTCGAGTCGCTCGAGCATGTTCCCCGAATGGCGATCACGATGGGACTCGGTACGATCATGAACGCCCGAGCAATCCTGCTCCTAGCAACCGGTTTGCACAAAGCCCAAACCATTCGCGATACGGTCGAAGGACCCGTCACCGCGATGGTCCCAGCCTCCATCCTGCAATTCCATCCCAATGCAACGATCCTCTTGGACCAAGCAGCCGCAAGCAAGCTCGCCCACCTCGATTACTACTTGGACTCCGAAAGAAATCAACGATCGCTATGAGCCCATCGAACTACCACGATCAGACCGCCGAGCATGCGAGGCTCAAGCAATCGAGCGAACGCCAAGCCAATTGGCAACGCTGGGGGACTTATCTCTCGGAACGCCAATGGGGTACGGTTCGAGAAGACTACTCGGACAACCAAGAAGCCTGGTTTTTCCTTCCTCACGATCATGCGCGGTCGCGAGCCTACCGCTGGGGGGAAGACGGCCTCATGGGGATCTGCGATCGACAAGGTCGGTTGTGCTTTTCATTTGCCCTCTGGAACACCCGAGATCCAATCCTCAAAGAACGGCTTTACGGACTTTCTGGACCCGAGGGCAACCACGGTGAAGACGTCAAGGAGTCATACTATTACGTCGATGCAACTCCCACATGCTCGTACGCAAAGGGGATCTACAAATACCCTCAATCGCGATTTCCTTACGAACGTCTCACGGATATCAACCGATCAAGGTCCCGTCTGGAACCGGAGTTCGAGTTGGCCGACTCGGGGGCCTTCGACGAAAACGGGTACTTCGATTGTCAGATCGAGTATGCCAAGGAAACGCCGGATGATATTCTGATCCGACTGACAGTCCACAATCGCGGGACAAGACCTGCGGTGATCCATCTACTTCCACAACTTTGGTTTCACAATTCTTGGGTTTGGGGATGCACCCATGATGGCTGCGCCGCCAAGCCCCGCATGAGGCTGATCTATCCGAAGAACGAGCCGGCGGGCGTGGTGATTTGCGATCACGAAACCCTAGGTCACCTCGAGTTTCGCGTTCAGAATGAACTCGATCTCGAGAAGCCCGAATGGCTCTTTACCGAGAACGAGACGAACACCTCACGACACCCAGGAGCCTTGTCGGCCGGAAGCCATTTCAAAGACGCTTTTCACGACTACATCGTTCAAGGGGACAAAAGCAAAGTCAATCCGAAACCCTTCGGAACCAAGTGCGGCGCGCACTTCATGGTCATCGTCCATCCGAATCGGCCAACCGTCTTGCGATGCCGCTTGACAGGCCTCGGCGAAAACGCCAAGTCCACAAGCATCCCTCTGGTAGGCGACAAAACCCCTCAAGACTACCAACCCCTTGCGACCATCGACGAGCGATTCGATGAGATCTTCGAAACCCGCAAAAAAGAAGCCGACGAATACTACCAAGCCTGCATTCCGAAAGAACTCAGCCAAGATGAAAACCTCGTCGCAAGACAAGCTTACGCAGGATTGATCTGGACCAAACAGTTTTATTACTACGTCGTAGATGCTTGGATGCAAGGGGACCCAGAAGGCCGCCAACTCCCAAGCTCACGCCTCCAGGGTCGCAATGCCGATTGGAAACATCTATTCAATCGCGATGTGATCAGTATGCCCGATAAATGGGAGTACCCTTGGTATGCAGCTTGGGATCTGGCCTTTCACATGATCCCCATGTCGCGCATCGATCCGGAATTCGCCAAAAGCCAACTGCTCTTGTTTTTGCGAGAATGGTACATGCATCCCAACGGCCAAATCCCAGCCTATGAATGGGCGCTGAGCGACGTCAATCCACCCGTCCACGCTTGGGCCTGCTGGCAAGTCTACCAACAGTCAGGCGATCGTGAGTTCCTAGCCAGAACCTTCCAAAAGCTACTCCTGAACTTCACCTGGTGGGTCAATCGCAAAGACACCCGAGGCCAACACGTCTTTAGCGGAGGATTCCTAGGTCTCGACAACATCGGGGTCTTCGACCGCAGTGCTCCCCTGCCAGGTGGTGGGACTCTCGATCAAGCCGACGCGACGGCTTGGATGGCCTTCTACTGCGGTTGCATGCTCCAAATGGCTCTCGAATTGGCCGATGACTCCCAAGCCTATTCGGACATGGCAAGCAAGTTCTTTGAACACTACGTCGCGATCTCCGAAGCCATGAACTCCCTTCACGGGACCGGCTTGTGGGAGGACAACGACGGCTTTTACTACGACCATCTTTACCGCGAAGGAAAAAGTATTCCCCTCAAGGTCCGTTCGCTCGTCGGACTGATCCCTCTGTGCTCGAATGTCATTCTCTACGACTCGGTGATCGAAAAACTACCCGGTTTCAAGAACCGAATGAATTGGTTCTTGGCCAACAAACCCCACATGTCCAAGTACATGACCTACTTGGAACAGAAATCGACCCAAGGCAGACCAGGCGGGATGCGATTGCTGGCGATCCCCTCGACCGATCGTCTCAAGCGACTTTTAACCTACATGCTCGACGAATCGGAGTTTCTGTCCCCTTACGGAATCCGCTCTCTTTCCGCGATCCATCAGGACAAACCTTTCGTCTTCGAACACGCCGGCGGAACCAACTCGGTCGGTTACGTCCCGGGCGAGAGCAACTCGGGCATGTTCGGTGGCAACAGCAATTGGAGAGGTCCAGTCTGGTTCCCACTGAACTACTTGATCGTCGCATCGCTGCGATCCTACCATGAATACTATGGCGATAGTTTCACCATGGAATGCCCGACCGGATCCGGCCAGCACCGAAACCTTAGGGAAATCGCCGACGAAATCGAACGCCGACTCGTCCAGCTCTTTCTCAAGGATTCCGAGGGCCGAAGACCATGCCACGGCCAAGACCCACGCTACTGGAACGATCCGAACTGGCAGGATCTTGTCCTCTTCTACGAGTATTTCCACGGGGACAACGGAAGCGGACTAGGAGCGAGTCATCAAACCGGATGGACGGCCCTGGTCTCGACGATCCTCGAGCACCAAGCAGCTTGTAAAACCAAGACTTGAGCTCTCCCCCCCCCCTACCCTCCCCTAGGATCGACATGTCTCGAATCTTTCATTGCGTTTGTTTTGCCGTTTTAGTCTGCCTTGGCTCGCTGGCCATGGCCCAAGAGCCCACCAATTTTCTGGTGATCCTGTGCGACGATCTTGGCTACAGCGACCTGGGTTGCTACGGAAGTGAGATCGATACCCCACAACTCGATGCGATCGCTGCCTCGGGACGACGCTACTCGCAGTTCTACAACACGGCCCGCTGCTGGCCCACTCGCGGAGCCTTGCTCTCAGGATACTACGCTCAGCAAATACGAAGAGACACCGTCGCGGGAGTCAAAAGTGGCGGCCAAGGCCAACGGCCTTCATGGGCAAAGTTGATCTCCGAGCGACTTGCACCCCACGGATACCATTCCTATCATTCCGGCAAATGGCATGTCGATGGCCTTCCAACCAAAAACGGATTCGAGAAATCCTACAGCCTACAAGACCACGACCGACACTTTGCACCTAAGAATCACACGCTCGACGACAAGCCACTGCCGGAGATCAAGAACGGTGAGGATTACTATTCAAGCGCTTACATCGCATCGATGGCCATCGACCAACTGAAGTACCATCAAGCGACCCACCCCGGTAAGCCGTTCTTTTCCTACGTTGCTTTCACCGCTCCGCATTTCCCACTCCAAGCACCCAAGGAGCTTGTTGAAAAGTACCAAGCCCGTTACCGCGTCGGTTGGGAACAAATACGACGCGAACGTTGGGCGAAAATGCAAAGCCTAGGACTCGGTTCCTCGATCCAAGGGCCTAGCCTGATCGAGCCCGACGTCGGCCCCCCTTACCATTTCCCAGCCGCCCTAGAAAAACTCGGGCCCGGCGAAGTCAATCGCCCGGTTCCTTGGAACTCCCTCGAAGAACTCCAGCGAGAATTTCAAGCCAACAAAATGGCAATCCATGCCGCGATGATCGATTCGATGGATACGCAGATCGGACGAATCTTCGATTTCATTAAACAAGACCCCGCGAAGTGGCAAAACACCTTAGTAATGTTCCTCTCGGACAACGGTGCGAGCGCTGAGATCATGGTTCGAGGTGACGGCCACAATCCCCAGTCCTACCCTGGTGCCCGAGACTCTTACCTGTGTTTAGGGCCCGGATGGTCGAGCGTTTCGAACACCCCGTTTCGAAGGCACAAGACCTGGGTACACGAAGGAGGTATCGCCACGCCGATGATCGTGCATTGGCCTGCACGCATCGAAGCGGCACGTGAGCCCATCGCCTCTCCTGGTCATGTCGTCGATATCGCTCCGACACTTCTGGAAATCGCTGCGACTAAAAAAACAGCTAACGAAGCGTTTTGGAGCGGTCCTAGCCATCCAGGACAGAGTCTCGCTCCGCACTGGGCCCAGCAAAGCAAGCCAGGCGAAACTTCCGAGGATCGTATTCTATGGTGGCAACACGAAGCCAATCGCGCTTTGCGTCAAGGCGATTGGAAAATCGTCGCTGCGGGCAAAGAAGCTCCTTGGGAACTTTACAACTTAGCGAACGATCGTTCCGAAACGATCAACCTTGCTCTCGATCGACCGGAGGTCCTTGAGCGCCTGGTTGGAATATGGGATCAATGGACCGAGCGCTTCAGGGTCCAAGCCACTGCGGTGGAAGGACCTGATGCCAAGTAGCGATTCCCTTAGAGCTTTTTGTAGAGCTTCCCGTGAAGTTTCCAGTGGAATCAAAGAGTAGTGATCAGCACCCGAGGTCGAGAACGTATGGCTCATGATACGACGGAACGATTGATTATCGGTATAGATGCAGGAGGGTCTAAAACCAAAGCCTGCTTGGCCTTGGCCAAGCCGTTGACCCTTGCCGAAAGATCCACAAGCGACCCGAGTTCGGATTGGACACAGTCGATACGAGTGATTGGAACCGGGGAGTCTGGACCCGGGAACCCCCGTTCGGTCGGGTTCGATGCGGTGTACGTGAACCTCCTTGAAGCCATCGCAAAAGCGTTCCAAGGTGCTGGGCTCGAACAATCCAAAGTGCATGCGATTTGCGTCAGTATGGCTGGAGTGGGGCAAGCCGATCAGCGGATCCCAGTAGCCCAGTGGGTCGAACAAGCCAACCTGGCCGAGCGAATAAGGGTGAGTGAAGACGTCACGCCAATACGCTGGGCGGCCCTTTGGGAAACTCGGCATCTGAACCACTCTTCGTTGCATTCCGGAGGCAGACGGCTTTGGAACAACAGCGTGACGTTGATTTCAGGAACCGGCTCGATCGTCTCGGCAACCAAAGACACGCCACAGGAGTTTGCGAGCCAAGCACACCCACTGCTCGAAGTCCCCTTGATCTCGATGCGAGTCGGGGGCTGGGGATACCTTTTGGGGGACGAAGGGAGCGGATTCGCGATAGGACTCGCAGCCCTCAAAGAGATCTGCCGAGCCCACGATTCGGGGGACGAGTTTTCTCCCTTGCATCTCGCGGTGCTCAAGGAATTGGGTTGCCAAGGCGCCATCGATTTGATCCCGAGGATCTACACCCAGCCGATTCCCCGAGCCAAAATCGCAAGCCTCTACCAGACCGTCGTGCAATTCGCCTCAAGCGATCTGATTGCTGGAAAATTGATTGAATACGCCTCGCTCGATCTGGCCGAGTTGATCGTCTCGGGAGCTTCCCGAATCGGACTCCAATCGGGCCAATTTGGTTTAGCATTCAGCGGCGGAACCCTCTCGGGCAAATCCCCTTTGGTGCCAACCATTCTCAGGCACTTAGAACGCATGCAAATGAGCCCACTATTGAGTCACCAAGTCAGCGACCCGGTGATTGGGGCGGTGGTGATGGCCTCCGTCCTGGACGATGCTTCAGGGACCCGTGTCGAGTAGTGCAGTCGAGTAGTGGAACGGAGGGATGAAATCATGCAACACGAAACGAATACAACTCCGAAGAATCCCCGAATCGTATCGATCGATGCACTTCGAGGTTTCGACATGTTTTGGATCATGGGTGCCGATACCTTAGCGGCCAAACTCGTCGCATTGGTACCCGCGAGCCTCGCGGGGTTCTCAACGGCTTGGATGGCGGGACTCGCCGATCAATTCGAACATGCCGAATGGGAAGGCTTTCGTTTCTACGATTTGATCTTCCCTATGTTTCTGTTCCTCGTCGGGTGTTCGATTCCTCTTTCGCTCGGCAAGCTCGACCAAGACAAGCGTCGCATGCATTGGCGGATCCTTCGACGCACCGTGCTCCTGGTCTTGATGGGTTTGCTCTACAACGGAATCCAGAATTTCGATTGGGGGCAACTCCGGTGGATGGGGGTCTTGCAACGAATCGGAATCGGTTACGGGATCGCAGCGTTATTGACCGTCCACCTGAGCACTCGCGGTCTGTTGGTCGTCTGGCTAGCGATCCTGCTTGGGTATTGGGGCATTTTAAGCTGGGTGCCTGTTCCCGGAGGAATCGCTGGGGATTTGTCCCCCGCAGGAAACCTATCGGGCTATCTCGATCGATCGTTGCTGCCCGGAAAGATTCTCGAAAAGTACTACGGTTATGGGGACAACGAGGGATTGCTCTCGACGATCCCAGCCGTCGCCACGGTCTTGCTCGGGGTCGGTGCAGGACGATGGCTGCAAGGAACAGCGTCCCATTTGCAAAAAGCCTCAGGTTTGATGGCCATCGGTGCCCTGCTGGTGATCGCCGGGAACCAATGGGGCAACTACTTCCCTGTGATCAAAAACTTGTGGACAAGCTCCTTTGTGTTGGTTGCCGGCGGGTGGAGCTTGATGCTCCTGTCGTTGTTTTATGGACTGATCGATGGATTGGGTTGGAAGAGATGGGCGTGGATCTGGGTGGCCATCGGTGCCAATGCGATCACCATCTACCTCTTGCAACGCATCGTTCCGTTTTCCTCGATCTCCAAGTTCTTTTTCCAAGGAATAGCAAACCTAGCTGGCGATCACGGAGCGATCCTCCTTTTGGCCGGTGCCCTGGCCTGCAAATGCCTCTTGCTCGCTTGGCTCTACAACAAACGTATCTTTTTGAGGCTCTGATCCCCAGCCAGATGGGCAGGAGAAACATCCGATCGATCGGTGGTACCCAGTAGTCGTCCGCCTGTTTTTTGGTTAAAGTAGTAACACGCTCAAAACGTACATAGAGCGTTGATTTCGTTTGGAAAGCTTAGTTTGGGAACCCTATGACGACCACCCCATGGCAACCTCGAATCGATCAACTCCGCGAACGGCTGGTGCCGTTGCGAGGAGGTCTTTGACTACGACGGCAAAACGGCACGCATGGAAGTGCTAGAAGCCCAGATGGCTTCACCCACATTTTGGGATTCGCCAGAACGTGCCCAAGGTGTGGTGATGGAGATCAAGAATCTTCGCAAGGTCATTGAGCCTCTGAGAGAAGTCGTCTCAAGCTGCATCGACCTTGAAGAACTCTCGCAGATGTCCGATGGGGACCCCGCACTCGAACAAGAGATCGAATCGGAACTTGCGAGGCTCGAACAGACGACCGAACAACTCGAAATCCGTTCGCTCTTAAACGGCCCCAACGATGACTGCGGAGCGATCCTCTCTGTCCATGCTCGCGAGGGTGGTCTGGATGCCAACGATTGGGCCGAGATGCTCTTGGGCATGTACACCGCCTGGGCTCAGCAACGCGGCTTCAGCGTCGAACTGCTCGATCGCTCCGATGATGAAACCGCCGGGATCACCCAAGCGACAATCGTCGTGCGTGGAGAATCGGCTTACGGCTACCTAAAAGGGGAAGAAGGCATCCACCGTTTGGTACGCATCAGCCCTTACAATGCCGAAGGTAAACGCCAGACGAGTTTCGCCGCCGTCGACGTTTCCCCGGAAATCGATGATTCCATCGATATCGATATCGCCGAGAAAGACGTTCGAGAAGACGTCTTCCGAGCCTCGGGAGCCGGTGGACAGCACGTGAACAAAACCAGTTCGGCGATCCGTTTGACCCACATCCCGACCGGCATGGCCGTTCAGTGCCAAAACGAGCGCTCTCAACACAAGAACCGAGCTGCCGCTTGGAAAATGCTTCGATCGAGGCTTGCACGAATCGAAGAGGAAAAGCGCGAAGCTCAGCAGCTTGCAAAGTACCAGAGCAAATCGATGACAGGATTCGGCTCCCAAATACGAAACTATTTCCTGCATCCGGATCAACGGGTAAAAGACGCGAGAACCGGCTTCCAAATGGGGAACTTCCATGTTGTGCTCGCCGGGGAACTTCAAGGTTTCCTTGACGCATTTCTCCGCTACCGGATGATGAACATGCAGCCAGGATCCTAGGAGCTCATGACGCAGTCCAAAATTACAATCGTCGGTGTGGGAGATGATGGCTCTCAGGGTCTGACTCAGCAGGCGATCGAGGTCATCTCCAAGGCGACGACCCTTTTTGGCTCGGTCTCGATGCTCGATCGGTTCCCACTCTTCGACGGGACCAAGCGACCTCTAGGACCTGACTTGGATCGACTGGCCGCTGAACTAGAACAAGCTCCATTGGGTTCCGTGGTGCTCGCAAGCGGAGATCCGCTCTTTTACGGGACGGCTCGATTCCTTTGCGAACGGCTTGGCAAAGACACCTTCGAGGTCATCCCGCACGTAAGCAGCATGCAACTTGCATTCGCACGCGTCAAAGAGAGTTGGGACGAAGCCTATCTTACCAACGTCGCCCACCAACCCCTCGACCGGATCATCGATCGGATCCGAACGTCGGAAAAAGCAGGGGTTTTCACCTCCGAGCAGGTTTCACCAGCGCGGATCGCCGAGTTGTTGATCTCCAAAGGAATCTACTACTTTACCGCCTATGTTTGCGAAAACTTAGGCGCCCCCGACGAACGCGTCACGAAACTCGAACTCAAGGATTTGGTGCAGCAAAAATTCGCTTCGTTGAATGTTTTGGTTTTATTGCGACACAACGGCACACCCGATCAGCAGATCCTATCGAGCCAACGACGGATGTTCGGCAATCCCGACGAATTCTTCAAGCAGAGTCGTCCCAAACGCGGGCTTTTGACCACCAGCGAGGTTCGATCGATCGCCCTGAGCGAGTTGAATTTGCGTATCGATTCGATCGTTTGGGATATCGGAGCCGGGAGTGGTTCGGTGGCCATCGAGGCTGCGATGATCGCATCGCGTGGAAAAGTCTATGCGATCGAAATGGATGCCGAAGACTACGGCATGATGATCGAAAATGCCAACCAGTTTGGGGTCGAAAATCTCGTCGGTGTCCTAGGCCAAGCCCCTGAAGCTTGGGCGAATTTGCCCGACCCGCATTCGATCTTTGTTGGGGGAACAGGTCGAACGGTCGTCTCGCTGGTCGAGGCCTGTTGGCCCCGATTGCAACCGGGTGGAACGCTCGTGGTCAACATGATGAGCATCGAAAATGTCTCAGAACTCCAGCAGTATCTGACCCAAAAACTCGGGCTCGAACCCCAACTCTGGATGGTGCAGATTTCCAAAGGAACCTACCAACTAGAAAAACATCGGTTTGAAACGTCCAACCCGAGTTTCTTGATGAAGGTATCCAAAGGACACTAGCCGTCTAGAACGGTGCGTCGCCAGCATCATCCGAAGAGGCTTGGGAAAACTCATCGTTAATCGACCCACTTGAGCCGCCAGAATCCCCACCCCCCTCGGCGGAGCGACGGTAGGACATCGCCTCGGCGCTGAGGAAGTACTTGACCTCACTCTGAGGATCCCGCTGCCATTTACGGCCCGAGAGCCGGTAGTTGACGGTGATGTCGTCACCGACACTCAAGGCGTCGGCACTGTCGCAAGCATCCCCGATAAAATCCAAGGGAATGTAGTTGGTAAATCGCCCCTGATTCTGCTCGAGCACCACCGTGCGCTTGCGGAAACCCTTTTGCCCGAAGGTTTTTGTATCCTCGATCAGATGGACAATGCCTCGGATTGTAGCGTTTGACATAGCGAGCGAGCTTTCGAGTGAAAAACGAAGACCAAACGGGACTTTCGAAACCGAAATTCTAAGCAATCTTTCCTCGGTTGGAAAGGACAGACCCGCCCCTCGGATCGGTCTTGGCGCCCTAGGATTGGCAATCCGGCCCATTGGCCCGCAAGTAGCCGCGAACTGCCTCGATCAACGATCGGCATCGCCAAGGTTCAAACAGCCAATCGAGTAAGAGTACCGTTTCACTGAGTACCGCTTCGCTGAGTACGAGTTCGACGAAATCCGATGCGAGGGCACGAACATTGCGATTTAGGCCATCCGTGCCATTTTCCGTGCCATCATCCGTGCCATCATCCGGAACCACCATCAGGACCAATGCGTTTTTCTCGATAGCCCCACCATTTCGAGCAACTTGAGCGCATTGGTCGTTGGGGTCACCCCCTGTCGCATCTTGTAATCGAAACGCATCTGCTCGACCCCGTCGATCTGCTCAAAATACTCTCGGAAATGAACCACCTGAGCCACCTTGACGATCCCCGGACAATTGGCCAACTCCAAATCGTGGGTGCTTGCTACCACCAAAGCTCCTAGCTGAACGAATTGATCGAGCACTTGCTCGACGGCGATCTGTCGCTCGCGCGAGTTGGTCCCTTGGAGGATTTCATCGAGCAGAACCAGCGAAACCCGCTGGCCGCCAGAAGCTTGGTGCTTGCGGGTGGCGTCACTGATCGATCGAAGCCGTTTGAGCTCGGCCATGAAAAACGATACGCCGTCGGCTAAGCTATCTTGGACCCGGATGCTCGAGGCCAAGGCGCAATTCGGACCTGTCCAAGAAGTGCAAGCGACACGACTACCGAGCCGCCCCAGAACCGTATTGATCCCAAGGGACCTTAGCAGCGTCGATTTGCCTGCCATGTTGCTCCCGGTGACCAGTAGCAACGGTTGGCTTTCGGCAATCTGCACATCGTTGAGAACTCGAAGTGGATCTGGGATGAGCGGATGCCCCAAATCCGTGACTCGCAAGTCCCGGGAGGAAACGTCTAAGTAGTTGGGGTATTTCCAAGCCGGATACTCATCCGAAACGGCCGCACCACTGACCAGAGCTTCGATTTGCCCAAGCCCCTCGATCCATGATGAAATTTTCTTCCCATACAGAAACTTCCAGGACTCGAGCGATTCCAAAACCCGTGCGTCCCAAAAAAAGGTCAACTGGAGAAACCAATAAGGAATAAAAAGCAGCGGATTGCGCTGGATGCCAGCCCACCGCATGCGCCGCTGAAGTTTTGCAATCGCATGGGTAGCCGTTTCGCCCCCCTCAAAAAACCGTTGGCGTAACTCGACGAGCAAGGGCGCCTGTGGTTCAAGCGTCTCGACGAGTCCAAAAAGTTCCTTGAGCGACGAAAGCTCTCGGTTCGCGTTTCCGATCTGCACGAACAAATCGTGGATGCGGCCGATGATCGATACGGTCAGGAGCAAATTGATCGTCACGGCACCGAGGAACGCGAAAAAAGCGATGCTGAAGACCGATGCCTGATCCGTCAGAATCCCCGCAATCATTCCTGCAATCGAAATCAGCACTCCGATCGGTCCGATCCAAGTCAGTGGTCGAAGCCAAGTTCGATGGTCGAAGAACCCTGGGGATTCGCCCCAGGCTGCAATCTTCTCGGGCGAAGTATCGCAGCCTCGAAACCCTAAGGCTGCATCCCAAAAGGACTCTCGCCACGTGCGCTGGTTGCCTAGTTCCTCGACGGCTTGCTGACGGTCGACAATCTGTGAAACGGGGGCCCAGTTCCCCATCCAATCGGCGATCGTCTTTGCCCCCGATTCGGTAACGGCTAACGAAAACCAACGAAATAACGATCGGTCGCCGAAAAGATCGAGGTCCTTGGATAGCTCATTGGCAAAACCCACGGCCGCTTGCTCGGTCGGCAAGGCAGGAAGTTCACTCCAATCCCTTGCACAGCGGGCCTGCATACGACGGTAAAAATTTCGTTTATGGATCGACCAATCGAGCTTGTCACGAAGCACTTCCTGCCATGACGCAAGAGCCAAAAATGCAACGATCAAGAGCAACCCTAACTGCCAAACGAAACTCGGTAGCTGGGGCTCGCTGAAACCTGCGATGGCCAAGAACAAGCCCGGCAAGGCAGTTGCAAGGCGAGCCATACTGAGTTTTTTCGAGAGCGCCTCTCCTTGGGATATCCGTTCGTCGAGTCTCTCTTTGTTCCGTAGGTAGTCGGACTGTGCTGTTCCCAAAATTCCCTCGCGATCCTTCCGATTTCAAGAAAACAACGCCGCAGCGAAATCGTCGGGTGAAAACTCTTGGAGGTCCGGTAGCTTTTCACCGATCCCAATGAACTTCACAGGGAGCCCAAACTGCTCGGCAATCGGAATGATCACCCCTCCTTTGGCCGTCCCGTCAAGCTTCGATAGAACGATCCCAGTGCAGCCGGCGGCCTCAGAAAAACCTTTGGCTTGGCTGATCGCGTTCTGTCCGGCCGTCGCGTCGAGCACCAACAAAACCTCATGCGGGGCAGTCTCCACGTGCTTTTGCAAGACTCGCTTGATTTTCTCAAGCTGTTGCATCAGGTGGCTCTGCGTCTGCAATCGTCCGGCGGTATCGACGATACAAACATCGTACCCTTCTTCTACCGCCCTTTGCATCGCCTTGAAAGCCACCGAGGCTGGATCCGAACCCTGGTCCCCCATGACAATATCGCAACCGATCCGATCGGCCCAAATCCTCAGTTGCTCGACGGCTGCGGCCCTAAAGGTATCTCCGGCTGCCAACAAGACTCGCTTGCCCTGCCGTGTCAATCGATGCGCGATCTTCGCGATCGATGTGGTCTTGCCCGATCCATTGACTCCAACCACCAAAATCACGGCAGGCTTGGTATCCGGAAGATTGAGCGTCCCACCCTTGCTCTTGAGCGACTCGGCAACTCGGTCGCGGATGATCCTCAGAACATCTTCCTGATGCACCTTCCGAGCGCGATACTGATCGTGGATCGAATCCTTGATCTTCGTCGCCATGCTCGGCCCCATGTCGGTCCGGATCAAGATCGCGTAAAGATTCGATAAAAACGCCTCGTCGACGAGCTCCCCTTCGGATTTCCACAAGTCTCGGATATCGGTGCGAAGCAGGTCGTTGGTCTTTTGCAAGGCCCGCTTAAACCAACTGACTTTGGTCGCCGTAGTTTCCGAAGCAGCTACCTCTGGGATAGGAGCATCGGCCTGAAGCCTGCTCTGGGAAACTGAAGGAGTCTCCTGAACGTGAAAATCCTCGCCAGGGCTCTCGTGCGACCTCCCGGTAACGCTCCCGGTAACGCTCTCGGGTATAGTAACCGGTATGTTGGCCGTGCTGTCGTCGTTCGAAGCCGACTTCTTTTTCTTCCAGAAAATCATGGGTGCAAAGGTCCTTAATCGGAGGTGCAGACCCAAGGTTTTAGTCGGGGGGATTCGAGTCGACAAGGGAGAATCGATGCCGTCGGTTAGCTTATGCCTTTTTTCTCAGAAAAACCAAATGATTCACTACGAAAACGAACCGAATTTGCAATCCGAAGAGTTCATCGATTGCTTGATTCGATCGACCTTGGCCGAACGCCGTCCCATCGCAGATCCCAAGCGGATCGAGGGAATGCTGCGCCATGCCGATGTGGTGCTTACCGCAAGAAATCCCACAGGCTTGCTCGTCGGAGTCGCACGGGCGATCTCCGATTTCCACTACTGCACGTACCTCTCGGACCTAGCCGTCGATACTCAATTCCAAAGACTAGGGATCGGCAAAGAGCTCATCGCAAGAACGCATCAAGCAGCAGGTTCGCACACGACGTTGATCCTGCTCTCTGCACCCAAAGCACAGACGTACTACCCTCATATCGGATTGCTCCAACACCCCAGCGCCTGGACCATCCCACCGAGGCCTAACGCCTAATAACTACTTCGGCAACAGTCCGAGAGCGGCGGTCGAAGGCCGAGCGATGACATGGCAAGCGATGAGCTTACCGAGTCCCTCGACCTTGGGTTTGGCGGCTTCAATCGCTGCACTGACGGCAGCGACATCGCCACGGATGACCACCGTGACATATCCACCTCCGAGCTTTTCCTTGCCGACCACATCGACCGAAGCGGCCTTGCACGCCGTGTCGATCGCTTCGAACACGGCCGTGAAGCCTTGGGTTTCGATGAAGCCTAGAGCTTGACCATTTGCATTGGACATAATTTCAGATTCCGAAAGAGGTTGTTTGACGACGGCTTGCTCGATCAGAGCGTTGAATTCCGGGGGACTTAGGATCGCCCTGAGCGCGTCGCGATCGGGGCTGTGTATGAAATGACTCGAGCGGTACTGCTCCATCGATTTGGCAGCAGAAGCGCCAGCCTCGATCGCCGATTGCACATCGCTCGGCGAGCCAAAGATCTTGAGGACCGCACCGAGCATATCGTTCCACTCGACTTGGATCACCGACACGTTGGCCGATTTGGCCATCGCATCGCAAGCGACCATGCCGGCGGTCCAGCCGTTGGTCTCGAGGATCCCAATCGAAGGGAAACCGTTTTCGTTCCCAGGTCCCCAAGCGGATTGATCGGTCAGCGAACTAGCCATCGGTTTGGGTTTTCAGGGGTAAAGTGTTACGGGGGGGGCGGTTCAAAAATCAACGGACCGCAAAAGCCCGTCGGAGGCAAAGTTAGTTCGTGAATTGCTCATGTCAAAGCTTCAAGTGATTTTTTTATTTCCTGCACCCAGCCTGGGACCGCTTCGATCGCCGGCTCCTGTGCTTCGTACTCCAGAGCCACCCAGCCGCTATAGTTGGAATCCTTGAGTATCCTCAAAATCCGACTGATGTCGGCCTTCTCACGCCGGCCGCCGGGAAACATCTCGACCTTGATTTGCGCGTTGATCGCATAAGGAGCGATTTGGGCGAGTTCTGCATAAGGATCCTCCGTCGAGCGAAAATTCCCGGAATCGAAATTCACCCCGAAACTCGGGGCTTGAACCCCTCGGACAATCTCCAACAATCCGTCGGCTCGGGCCGTGACTCCCCCGTGATTCTCAAGTGCCAAATAGACCCCTCGGGTATGAGCGTATTTGCAAACTTCTTCGAGTGCCCCGATGCACCGGTCACGCGTCGCGGGCCAAGCCTCCTCCTTGGGTTGATTTCCGGCAAAAACGCGTATAGCTCCCGCTCCGAGCAATGCATAACGATCGATCCAAAGCTTGGTGTGCTCGATATCACGGCTCCGCTTCGCGTCATCAATCTGGCAAAAATCGTTGGCGATCGCGCCTCCGGAGATGCTCACTCCCCGCCGTCGACAATGCTCCTTGAGTTCGACGATGTAGGAGTCCGAGACATCGGCTGGAAAATAGTAGCTTGTCAGTTCCGCTCCCGGAATCGCTTGGGCATGGCAATAGTCGACGAATTTGAATAGGTCCCATCCTTCCTTGTTCCCTTTGAGCAAGTCGCGAAAAGAATAAGCAGCCAGGCTCAATTGCATGCGTCCAGGTGCGATCCTTGAGATGGGTTCGATCCCCAAGGCCTGGGACATCAGGCCGCAAGGTCGGTCGCTTGCGATCAGGGCAGCACAAGCCGTCAGCGAACCGAGAATTTCTCGGCGATTTGCGATAGGTCTCTTCATGGAGGTTCCTTGGGATCAAAGGTCCCTTCGGGAGCTTAGGTAACAACAATTTCGGTGATCACTTTTCCGGTCGAAATTCGATGCGGGCGGTTCTGGCGATCGAGCAGCATCGCCGAGCTATCGATCCCCATTTGATGCAGGATCGTCGCAGCGAAATCCTGAGGGGATACGGGATTCAGGCTAGGGTAAGCCGCATGACGATCGCTCTGGCCATAGACGGCCCCCTTGGCGATTCCGCCACCGGCGAGAATCCCGCTGTAGCAATAAGGCCAATGCTCTCGGCCTGCGTTTTGAGGGGTAATCTGGGGTTTTCGTCCGAACTCGCCGACCCAAGCGATGATCGTATCGTCGAGCATCCCGCGAGCCTCGAGGTCTTCGATCAGTGCGGACAAGGCCATGTCAGCCGGAGGGATCAGGTCGTTTTTCAAACGGTTGAAGTTATTCCCGTGGGTGTCCCAGAAGTTCTGTCCGTCGTTGTGCCAATTGACCGAAACGAGTGAGACACCATGTTCGATCAGCCGTCTTGCCATCAGGACGCATTGGCCATGGATATTGCGCCCGTATCGATCCCGAGTTTGGGCTGATTCTTGGTTCAAATCGAAGGCTTGCCGGACCTTGGGACTCGATAGCATTTCAAAGGCTTGGAGTTGCTGTTCGTTCAAGGCTCCGGTTTCAGCGAGTCGCCGCATCGATCGATGCTGGGCTTCGATCGACTTGAGGAGTTGCGTGCGAGATTCGAGCCTCTCGAGCGTCACATCCGCCGGAAGCGAAAGCGCTTGGGGTTTCCACTCGGGGTGATTCAAATCCCCTTTCAAAAGAACGCCATCGTAGGTCGGTCCGAGCCATCCGCCGTGTTGACCCGGTGCTTCGCCACCGGGTGCGGCCGGATGGAGGGCCTTCCAAGGCATGGCGACAAACGAGGGCAGGCCGTCGGCTTGAGGCCTGAGCTTGGTCAAAAGACTCCCCAAATGGGGCGAATCCTTTTCACTCGGCGGATCCGCATCGCTCTTAAGGACCGGCGCGAGATTTCCCGTTAGGGTTGCGTGACCGCTCGAAAGGTGGGCTGGGTCATCGTGGGCAAGCGAACGCAGGATCGTCAGCCGATCGGTTAGCTTGGCAAGCTTTGAAAAATGCTCACAGATTTGCACACCCGGCACCGCGGTCGAAATAGGACGAAATTCGCCTCGAATCTCCGCCGGTGCATCAGGCTTCAAATCAAACGTATCGAGTTGGCTAGGCCCACCCCACATGAAGATAAAAATGCACCGCTTGGCACGGATGGGCAACTCGCCGGAGGCATGGCTTCGCGCGGTCCTGGGCGTCGATCCGAGTCCGAGCAGCGACAGGGCCCCGGCCTGGAGGACTTGCCTGCGGTTACTCCGAAGAGCTCGGTGGAAATCGGTACAGTACGGTGAAGGTCGCATCCGCGTTGGGGTCGCCTAAGGTGGGAGTCAAAACCGGACAATGCAAGGCAGGGTAGGAGCGACAGGTTCAGGGCCAAAACCCCGCCGAGGGGCTTTTGGAAAACGATGCCGCAAAAGGATTATAGCACAACAAAATCCATTAGACGGGTCCAAGGCTGCCGAATCGTAGCCATCTGTCGCCAGGCCGTAGCCACCTGTCGCCAGACGGTGGAGGTCTTTCCGATTTGGGAATATCAACGCAGCGGACCGCACAGGGGCGATAGCTTTGAGTTCGGATCTCGTCGCTGAGATTGCGTGTTTCCACGAAACGTATGCCATTTGCCTCCTCTCACTTTGTTTTCCAATAGTGTCGACAACATTCGATCGGTCCAGACAATATGCTGAGCCCACGCGGATATCTCCGGTGTCTCTCCAGGCGGTGTAGCCGAAAACGGCACTCTGCTT
>Ga0208085_1000021_pt1 | contig 61907 bp, 48 predicted proteins | sample LakMenEpi21Jun10_FD_150721 | JGI IMG/M metagenome (GOLD analysis project Ga0208085, IMG submission 150721) | Freshwater microbial communities from Lake Mendota, WI - 21JUN2010 deep hole epilimnion (SPAdes) | ecosystem: Environmental > Aquatic > Freshwater > Lentic | place: Lake Mendota, Madison...
ACAATTTCTGGTTGATCATCGCGGCGGCCTGAGCCGGTGTCGTTGCACCTTCGATCAATGGAGCGAATCGTTCGCGAAAGTCCTTCCGCCAAGCGTCTCTTCGTTCGTTGATATTCACATACGGAAGGATGTTGTTGAGGAAAATCTCCTTGGGAATCTTGTCCTTCCACGGAGCCTTCTGCAATGAGTCGTGGGCCTGTTCGATCTCGCTTAAGAGAAAATCGGCTTTGAGACTCTTCAGGTCCCTCGGAGGCATGTTCGCGATGAGGAACTCGGCCGATTCCCTCTGGGAGGCTCGAACCCCAGAGAGGACCTTTTCAAGCTCGCTGCGATTCTCTCCGGCCAGAGCCAAAGCCTCTTCGACCCCTAAGGCTTCGGATTTCTTCAGAGTCGATTCCTGCCCAAGAACGCTAGGCGTACTCGATAGCGTGTAGCCAAAGGCCAGGATCGGACAGAGGGCCGCAGTCCACCAAGAACGTTTCGACCAGAGTGATTTCAACTGCATTCGGCGGATTCCCTAGACGTAGAGATTGAAGGTTTCTAAAGCGAGCAAGAGCGATCGAATCGATGTTCCATCAAACGGGGTGCGAGACGAGCAACTCGCAGCAGCAATCGGGAAAAAAACCCAAGTTCGATTCAAAAACTCGATAGAAATTCTACCTGCAACCCATCGGTTCGCAAACAGCCAAGATAAAGCAAGGCTATTGAAAGTCCTCTTCGAAACTATCGATCGCCTGGAGAAAAACAGCTAGACTAATGCCCTGGACTTTCTCGTGACAAACCATAAGGGATTCGCAAAATGCTGAAGGTAAGAAACTGCATACGGATCGCGACGACGATTTTAATTGCATGGGGTGCCGCTGGAGGATCTAGCACCGAGCTAGCGACCTTCGGAGCCGAAACGCTGAACCTGCCGACCGTTGCCAAATCCCCTAATGTACTGCTCATTTGCATCGATGACCTAAAGCCTAGGCTCGGTTGCTACGGCGATCCGATGGCCAAAACGCCGAGCATCGACCGACTGGCCAAGCGTGGTGTCCGCTTCGATCAAGCGTACTGCAATCAAGCCGTCTGCTCGCCGTCTCGCAACGCGCTCCTGACGAGCTTAAGGCCGCAAACCCTCGGGATCTATGATCTAGAGACCAACTTCCGCAAAGGGTCCCCCGAAGCGATCAGCCTGCCGCAGCATTTCAAATCCCAAGGGTACCACACCCAATCGTTCGGAAAGATTTTCCATGTTGGTCATGGAAATACCGACGATGCGAAGTCCTGGAGCGTCGAATCGTACAAACCCAAAGGAAGGAATTACCAAAACCCTGAAAACCAAAACCCTGCAAACTCCAAGGATGGAACCAAAGCCGCAGCCTTCGAGTCGGCCGATGCTCCCGAGGAACTCTACAACGACTCGTTGATCGCAGATGCTGCCATCAAGACGATCGGCGAGAAGGCCTCGTCCGATCAACCGTGGCTCCTTGCCGTCGGGTTCCTCAAGCCGCACCTGCCGTTTGTCGCACCCAAAAAATACTGGGATTTGTACGACCCGAAGGAAATCGCATTGGCCTCGTTCCAACAACCTCCGGCCGGTGCGCCGGGTTTCGCATTGCAAAATAGTGGCGAACTGAGGTCCTACTCCAACGTGCCGTCTCAAGGCCCCCTTCCTGAATCGCTTCAACGCGAATTGATCCATGGGTATCTGGCCTCCGTAAGTTTCACCGATCATCAAATCGGTCGACTGCTCGGGAGCTTGGACCAAAACGGACTGAGCGAACAGACCATCGTCGTACTTTGGGGAGATCATGGTTGGCACTTGGGCGACCATGGCATGTGGTGCAAGCACAGCAACTACGAGCAAGCTACCCGAATCCCAGTCGTCGTGTCGGCACCTGGCAAAGCCAAAAACGCTTCTAGCCAGGCTCTCATCGAGTCGGTCGATATCTATCCGACCCTTTGCGAGCTGTCCGGGATCGGATCCCCCAGCGGACTCGACGGAAAGAGTTTTGCCAAAGTACTCGAAGATCCGAGCCTCGGGCATCGCGATCATGCCATTCAAGTCTACCCACGCAGTAAAGAGGGGACAGGCCAAGTCCTAGGTCGATCGATCCGCACGGATCGCTACCGGTTGGTCCAATGGAAAGCTTGGACCGCCCCCGGGGAATCCTCCGCCCCCGAAGAATCGTCCGACTGGGAACTCTACGATTACCAAGTCGACCCCTTGGAAACCAAGAACCTTGCTCCCGAGCGCCCCGAACTCGTCGCCCAACTTCGCAAGTTCCTAGATACCCATCCGCAAGCAAAGCCTCCCGTGAAAGATTCACTCGCCTCGGGCAAAGCGACGGCCGGGACGCTCGATGGTTCCAAAGCAACCGAGCGAGAGGCTCTGTTTGCCAAGAAAGACGCAAATGCCGATGGATACCTGACTTACCAAGAGTTTATGCAGGGGCAAAAAGACCCCGAGCAGGCCAAAGGTAGGTTCGGTAAATTCGATGTCGACCGGGACAACAAACTGAGCCGTAGCGAGTTTGTCACCAGCGGCAAACCGACCAAGTAACCAGGGCCGTAACCAGGGTCGTAAACAGGGCCAAATAACCAGCGTCCGGGCTTTTCTACCAAAAAGCCCCCATTTTTACCTTTTCCTGATGAGGTTTTCCTGCGATCGGCGTCCAAGTTTCTATGCTTCTGTGTTGCTTGCCATTTGCCTATCTTCTACTATTTCGATGGGTCCCTTGCCCCTCGGAGTTTGGAAACCCAGCCGCTGGTAAGCAACAGCGATCGAAAACCGATACATTCCTTAGAGATGAAAAGACCACTCATGCATACGACCTCGAGGCTATCCCGCCGACTTGGATTTCGAAGATACCTTCTGGCAGCCATTGCCGGTTCGATGCTCGTCTCCTCCCCGACCCAATGGCTCTGCGCCGAGGAACTCCCTCGCGTAGCCAACGTCAAGGAACAACCAGCCGACAACCGGATGATCATCCGCAACGTTCGGAACCTCGTCGAAGAAGGGCACATCACCCAACCGAAATTCAACGACGAAGTATCCAAGCGGGGGTTTGCGCTTTTCCTCAAGCAAGTCGATCCACTCAAGGCCTATCTGTTGCAATCCGACGTCGACGAATTCCGTCAGCAGGAGACCAACCTTGACGATATGCTCCTGAAGAACAACATCTCGTTCGCTTACACCGTCTACAAACGGTACCTGGATCGCCTGAATGAAATCATGCCGATGGTCCATCAATTGATCGATGCACCTCAAGATTACACCGTCGAAGAGTACCTCGAGAGCGATGCAAAGACGATCGAGTACGCAAAGAACATGGACGAACTCAAGGACCGCTGGAGAAAGACGATCAAACTCAGTTACCTCTCGGCCAAAGCCGATGGAGACAAAGAAGAGGAGATCAAGGAAAAGCTTCACAAGCGTTACCGAACCTACTACAAGAACCGTTCGCAAACCGACGTGTACGAACTTCTCGAAATGTATCTCACGGCCCTGACCAGTTCGCTCGATCCGCACACCAACTACATGGCCCCGCGTGAAAAAGCCAACTTCGACATGCACATCTCCCTGAAGCTCAAGGGGATCGGCGCGACGCTTCGGGCCGACGATGGCACGACGATGGTCGAAATGGTCGTACCAGGTGGCGCTGCGGATAAAGACGGCAGGCTCAAAGTCGGCGACCAGATCGTCGCGGTCCAGCAAGAGGACGGGACCCCGCCTGTAGAAACCCTCGATATGAAAATCGATGATGTCGTCTCCATGATCCGAGGAGAGGCTGGCACGAAGGTAAAAATCCACGTCAAACCCAAGGCCGGCGGGGAACGCCAAATCTACGAGATCACTCGCGCGGTGATCAAACTCGAAGACTCTGCGGCCCAAAGCGAGATCATTGAACACGGCAAAAAGCCCGATGGAACTCCTTATCGCGTCGGCTACATCAAGCTGCCAAGTTTCTACCTCGATATGGAAGGGGCTCGATCCAACAAAGAGGATTACCGACGCACCTCCAAGGACCTGGAAGTCATCCTCAAGAATTTCAACGAATCGAACGTCGACGTCTGCGTTCTGGACCTTTCGCGAAACGGCGGGGGCTCGCTGCCCGAAGCCATCGCGGCGACCGGATTGTTCATCGACTACGGCCCTGTCGTTCAGGTCAAAGACCCCAACGGACGCGTCATTCCGATGCTCGATGAAAACAGAAGCATCAGTTGGAAAGGCCCCTTGGTCGTCAAAAACAGCCAACTCAGCGCCAGCGCCAGCGAAATCTTCGCAGGAGCCATCCAAGACTACGAGCGAGGTCTGATCGTCGGCGATCCGAAATCCCACGGAAAAGGAACCGTACAAACCTTGGTCGATCTAGCCCCGGCCGCCTTCGGAATCGGTGCCGCGAAACCTCAAGGAGCCCTCAAACTGACCATCCAGCAGTTCTACCTGCCCGATGGACGTTCGACCCAGCTCGAAGGTGTCTCGTCCGACGTGATCCTCCCATCGATGACCGCCGAAATGGACATCTCCGAAACCGATCTGGATTACCCGCTTCCTATGGATACGGTCAAAGCCCAACCGCACAAGCACTATTCGATGGTCGACAGCACCATCAAAGCGAACTTGCAAGCCCTCTCGGCCGAACGGATCGCCAAGAATGAGGACTTCGGTAAACTCCTCGGCCGCATCGATGCCTATCGCAAACAAAAAAGCGAAAAACTCATCCCCCTCAAGGAAGAGGAATACATGGCCCGGCGCAAAGAGACCAGCATGGAAAAGGAAGAGGAAAAGCAACTCGATAACAAAGCCGAACGCGACAAGGTATTCGTCAATGACTTCTACAATGAAGAAGTCCTCAACGTCGCGATCGACTACGTCAAATCGCTTGCAGCCTCCGGCTCCTTGGTCACCAAGTAACCCAACGATCAGCTAGGATATTCCGCATCGCGGACCAATTCACCTTCGGCGGTGTCCTCCATTCCCATGGAACACCGCCGATTGGTTTTTACACCCAACCGACCAGGAAACGACGTAACCACGTAACCACGTAACCACGTAACCACGTAATCACGTAACGACGCAACGACGAAATGATGACAGCTCCCTATGGCTCCTAACGACCCGCAACCTACAAGCACCTCAAGAAGATCCCGCAGCCTGAGCAAGTGGTTTTGGATACTTTGCCTCCTGGCAATCGCTGCCCTTTTTATCAGTCGCCAAGCCATCTACGAAACCGACCACCAGATCGCAAACCTAGCCGGAATCCTATGGGGTTTGATCGCCTTCCTCATGGGCTTCATCGCCCTGTGGCTCTCCAAGTCGATCGCGATGAAATGGAAACTCGCCATCAGCGCACTTCCCCTGCTCGCACTCGGAGCGTTCTATCAGTGCTTCGAGTATACAGGAGTCACCGGCGAGGTCCTCCCTAACTTCCGCTTGCGAAGTTTCTTGCGGAGCAAACCTCCCGTCCGCCCACAACGGCCAGAGACTCAAGAAGCGAACATTCCAGCCGAACTCCAATCGCATCGATTCTCCCAGTTTCTCGGGAACGATCGAAGTGGGATCGTCGACGAACCCCTCTTCTCCATGGATTGGGACCGCAAGCTCCCAACGCTCCTTTGGCGACGCCCTATCGGCGATGGCTGGTCAGGGTTCGCAGTCTCCCAAGGCATCGCATTGACACTCGAACAAAACGAGCAAGACGAAGTTCTCACGGCTCTGTCGCTCCTAAATGGAAATGCCCTTTGGAGTGTAAAGCGCCCAGGTAGGCACTACCATCCCATGGGAGGACTCGGACCGCGATCGACTCCTACCATCGTGAATTACAAAGACCAAACGCTCGTCGTCGCTTTGACCGCAACCGGACATCTGCTCTGCGTAGATCTCCGAACCGGATCGGTCCGATGGGAACATCAACTGCTCGAAAAATCCCAGACCAACCAAACCGACTTCGAATTGGCAGTCAACTGGGGCCGCGCAGCCTCTCCCCTGGTCCATAAAGATCGAGTGATCGTTCCTCTGGGCGGAGCCCAAAACAACATCGCCGCCTCGCTGATGGCTTGCTCACTGGACGACGGCTCGGTGCTCTGGACCCAAGGAAAGTCGCAGATCAGCTATGCCTCGCCGGTCCTCATGAACATCCATGGAGTCGAGCAAATCGTCAGCGTCAACGAAGGCGATGTCACCGGCCATGCATGGGAGGATGGTCGGGTCCTCTGGACCTCGCCCTGGGCGAGCAACTCCAACGGAGCTGCATGCGCTTCCCAACCCATCCTGATCGACTCCGATAAAATACTCGTCGGTAAAGGATACTCCCAAGGCTCAAAACTCTTTGAGGTCCGTTTCAATCAGGTCGGCTCGGAAACCGAACCCATCGAGAACCTGCAACCCGGCGATCCAGCCTGGAGCACCAAAGACCTTTGGTCGATCAACAAAATCTTGAAGACGAAATTCACATCGTCGATTTACCATGACGGAAAACTCTTTGCCCTCAGCGATGGGATCTTAGAGTGCGTCGATCCAAAAGACGGATCTCGCGTTTGGCGAGGCCAACGCTACGGCCAAGGCCAAACGCTCATGGTCAACGGAACACTCCTGGTCAGCTCTGAAGACGGGCGGATCGTTGCGGTCGATAAGCAATCCGGCAAGCCTATCGCCGAGATGAACGTTCTCGAAGGGATCACCTGGAACACCTGCGCAGTGGCCGGCCCCTTTTTACTGGTCCGAAACGGCTCCGAAGCCGTTTGCTTAACGGCTCCCGCACTAGGCGAAACAACAAAGTAAGCGTGTGAATCAAGACACCCAAACCAACAACAGAGCCTTCGAAGGACTGATCCTGGGATTCGACCCAGGGTTGGCCATCACCGGCTATGGGATCCTTCAGGTCCAAAACCAGCAACCCGAGCTGGTCGAAGCGGGCATCCTGAAAATGCGGCGAGACCGAACGCTCGCCGAAAGGCTCAAAGAGCTTCACGATGGGGTGCTCGAAGTGCTCGGATCGTTCCCGATTGCCGTCGTCGCAATCGAACAGCTATACTCCCACTACGAGCGTCCCAGGACCGCAATACTCATGGGACACGCCCGAGGCGTTCTGTGCTTGGCGGCAGCCAACGCGAACCTCGAAGTCCACTCCTACGAGGCGACCAAGGTCAAACGGATGCTCACCGGCAACGGTCGGGCGCCAAAGGACCAAATGCAACAAGCCATCCGCTTGCAACTGCGTTTGAATGAACCTCCCGATCCACCCGACGTGGCCGACGCGCTTGCGATCGCCCTATGCCATTACTTCACCACCAAACAGCACCCCCAACTCATCGAACCCACTCGTAGGAAACAACCTTGATAACCAAGATCTCTGGCCAACTGCTCGCACTGAGCAACGACTCGGTCACGCTGGCTGTATCCCCCTTTGAGTACGAGATTGCGATCCCCGAATTCACCCGCCGACAATTGCAAGGCAAGATCGGAGATACCATCTCCTTGCATACCATCCACTACATCGAAGGGAATGCAGCTCAAGGAAGTCGGCTGACCCCTAAGCTCGTCGGCTTCCTGTCCACCGCCGAACGCGATTTCTTCGAACTGTTCTGTTCGGTCGACGGTGTTGGTGTCAAAAAAGCCCTGCGGGCGATGACCAAGCCGGTGCAGGACACCGCAGTGCTCATCGAGCAACAAGACGCCAAGGGACTCTCGAGCCTACCAGGTGTCGGGCCTGCTACCGCTGAGAAAATCATCGCCACGCTGCGGCGCAAAATGCCCCGCTTCGCGCTGCTCGTCAGGCAACTCCCGGCAGGGATCGAACCGCAGACGACCGGTGTGGTCGACGAGACCTACCAAGCCCTCATGGTGCTCGGACACTCCGAGTCCGATGCAAAACGCTTGATCGAACAAGCGCTTGTCGGTGGCAAGAAATTCAAAGACTCCGAAGCGATGATCCACGCCATCTACCAACGTCAAACAGGACAATCGGACTGACCCTATGCCCTGGTTCCTTCCCCAACTCGGACTCCTCATTGTTCTGGTCCTGGCCGTGCTCGTCGCTTGGCATCCCAAGTCGCGGACCTACGGATTCGCCTCCTGGGTCGTCGCAGCGGTGCTCGGAGGCCTTATCTACCCGAACCTTTATTTGGATTATCTCCCGACGGATTATTCGCAGTTTTTGAATTACCTGCTCCTAATCGCGATGTTCGGGATGGGAGCCACGCTGACGTTCGAAGACTTCCAGCGTGTATTGAAGATGCCCAAAGCGGTCTTCGTCGGTGCAGTCCTTCAATTTTCCGTCATGCCTTTTTTGGGCTGGGCCCTTTCGAAAGCTCTGGGACTGCCACCTGAACTGACCCTCGGTATGATCCTGCTCGGAGCGAGCCCCGGCGGGATCTCCTCGAATGTCATCACCTACCTGGCGAGAGGAAATGTGGCTCTATCGGTGAGCATGACGGCCGTCTCGACACTTCTTGCACCGCTCATGACGCCTTTGATGGTCTACCTCTACGCCAGAGAGTCTGTCGAAGTCGACTACCTGAAAATGTTTCTGAGCATTCTCAATACCGTCGTTGTACCAGTCGTCCTCGGTCTGATCGCCAACCTGCTCATGAGACGCTTACGGATCGATCCTGCGCGCGCCGAAAAATTCCTTGCCCTGACATCGATGGTCGCCATCTGCGGCATCTGTGGCTTGATCGCCGCTAAGAGCCAAAGCCAAATCCTCCAAGTCGGTCCGGTACTCCTGGTAGGCGTCACCCTACATAATTTGCTCGGTTACCTCCTGGGATATTGGGGCAGTCGAATCTCTGGCCTGAACGTCCGCGATAGCCGAACCGTCGCGATCGAAGTCGGTTTGCAAAATGGAGGTATGGCGGCAAACCTTGCCATCGACGTGCTCAAAAACACCTCGGCTGCAATCGCCCCGGCCTTGTTCGCCCCGGTGATGAACGTCAGCGGCTCGGTCTTGGCCTCTTTCTGGGCCCAATCCCCACCGGCGGAATCCGACCCGAAGATACCCGCGTAACTCAATACGCCTCACCGCCTAAGGATTAAGTACTTTTACTTAGGTTTATTCACGATGCTTTTAGGTTGTTTACGATTGTGTTTAATTGAACCAATCGCACGCCAATCTCTTCCCCAGGAGCATATCCCTTGTCCCTGCGCATCTACCTCAGAACTTTTTGTTCCGCCCTGATCGTCACTCTTCTGAGTCTCAGCATTCAAGCGCAGCAGCCCCCAACGGTTTTTATAGGCGGGGATATCCTGACCATGCGAGGGACCTCTCCCGAGTACGTCGAAGGCCTAGCCATCAAGGACGGCAAGATCCTCTTTGCAGGTCCGCGGCTTGAAGCCCAGAGGCTCGCCGGGCCCGATGCAAAAATCGTCGATCTCGGCGGAAAAACACTTCTGCCTGGATTCATCGATACGCATGGTCACTTCGTCTACTTCGGGAAGAATCTTGTCGATGCGAATCTGTTCAACTGCCAAAGTATCGAAGAACTCATTTTCAGGATGAAAAAACAAGCCGAGATCACCCCCGAGGGAGCTTGGATTGTCGGCTTTGGTTACCAAGCACGAACCATGAAGGAAGGCCGACCACCGACGGCCCAAGAACTGGCTGAGATTTCCTCCGACCGACCCGTGATGATCGTCGACTCCTCAGGGCATCTAGGCTCAGCCAATCTGGTAGCCTTCGAGGCCGCTGGCATCAATTCCGAAACACCGGATCCGACCGGCGGTGCCTTCAGCCGAAAAGAAGATGGCAAATCGCTTTTAGGCCCCATGGAAGAGACCGCTTTGAATGCAGTCCGTGGCAAGCGTCCAGCCTTTTCGGGCGAACTCGCAGCCAGAGCGGTCACCGGTGCTGCTCAAGTGTGGGCAAGCTACGGGCAAACGACGGCTATGGAAGCAGGACTCGGGCTCGGAAACGATGATATCCAGATCGTGACCAACGCAATCGAAAACAAACTCCTGCCCATCGATCTCTACCTAGCCGCAAAAGACTCCGCCTTGGACGACACGCTTGCGGCCGCCTATTCGGTCGCCACTCAGTACAACCCAGATGCAAACGGGATCGTTGAAAGACTCCGATCGGCTCGCCCCGATCTGGACACCCGCTACGTCAATCGCGTCCGACTCGGGGGTGTCAAGTTCTGGTTGGACGGTAGCCTCGATACGGCTTGGTTCACGCAACCCTACACCGAAAACCCACCCGGCAAGACCGGGGCATTCGCTGGATACCGTCAGATCCCAGACGAGGTACTCGATGGAGTGTTCGACAAGTACTGGACGACCAACCTCCAGATCCACATGCACATGAACGGTGATGCAGCAGCCGACCAAGCCCTCCGAGCAATCGCCAAAGCGGTCCGAAAGTACGGAATGCGAGATCATCGACCGGTCTTTGTCCATGCGACTTGGTTGAGACCCGATCAAATCGAACAGATCAAACGCTATGGAGCAATCCCAAGTTTCCTAACCGCAGGGATCGTTACCGGGGGGGATGCGGTCGTGAGACTTTGGGGCCCCGAGCGCTCGGCCCGAGCCATGGCCTCAAGAACCTTTTTAAGATCCGACCTCCCCTTTACCTACTCGCACGATGCTCCCGTCTCGCCAACCCCATCGATCTTGGCGCTGATCGATGCTGGCGTAAACCGTCTCTCCGGTTCCGGCAAAGTCGTCGGCCCCGACGAATGCATCCCACCCTACCACGCTCTGAGGGCCGTGACGGCCATGGGCGCCTTCCTAATCAAAGAAGAGAACTCCAAAGGCACCTTGGAGGCAGGCAAATTGGCCGACCTTGTCATCCTGGAAAAAAATCCCTTGAAGGTCGATTCGACGAGCATCAAAGACATCAGCGTTCTGGAAACCATCAAAGAAGGAATCACGGTTTTCAAGAAGCCATAGCCCAACCTCTGTATATCCGTACCTCTGTGTATTCCTACCTCTGTGTATTCCTACCTCTGTGCCTCTGTGCCTCTGTGTTTTTTTGGCTTCGGCTTTGGTTTTGGTTTTGGTTTTGGTTTTGGCTTTGGCTTTGGCTTTGGCTTTGGCTTTCCGCTCCTTGCTAGCATATCTCTAAGCCAGCAAAGCTTTCGGCGAGTGCTATGGCAACCGCACAAGTTAACTTGCTAGACTCCGGACCAGGGCCAGCGTCCACAGGTTGACGCGGCAGCGATCCTAGGAGATTCTGGATGTACAAGTTCCTTTTATGCATGCGTTATCTCAAGACCCGTTGGATCGCGCTGGCCTCGATCGTCTCGGTGACCCTCGGCGTCGCGACGCTCATCGTCGTCAACAGCGTCATGGATGGATTTACAACCACCATGCAGGATCGAATGCATGGAATCCTTAGCGATATCGTCCTGGAAACCCGCTCCCAGACTGGCATCACCCAACCCCAAGGCTACGAAGAGCGGATCCGAGCAAGGCTCGGTGATCGAGTCGCTGGGGTCACGACGGTCGTAACGCTCCCTGCGATGATGACCTTCCAACGCAATGGAAATAGCCACACGCAACAAATCAACCTGATCGGCATCGATCAAAATACCTTCGCCTCGGTAAGCGACTTTAGCAAGTACCTGCTCCATCCGGAAAACAAAAAGCAACTGGACTTCCTACTGAAGAACAACGGTTACGCTATCGAACGCGAACGCATGCAGCCCTCGGGCTGGGAGTACCGAGCCCCGATGGCTCGCTATCAAAAAGTCGTCCAGCAACGGCTACGCAATGCCCAGGAACTCGAACAAGAACGGTTCGAACAGTTGCAGCAAAAGATCCAGGAAGAGACCCAAGCTTCGGTCGATTCCCAAGCCGATCCGGTCGCATCCTTGATGGCCGGCCCGGGAATCCAAATCGCCAACAACGCTCAGCAAATCAGCCAATTCGACGCCGAGAAAGAGCAACGCACCGGGATCGTTCTTGGAATCAATCTAGGATCGATTCGCGGACGCGAACCCGATGGCACCGTTCAGGACTTCTTCTTCCTCAGACCCGGCGATGACGTCCAGGTCACCTTTCCCAACGCGGGAACCCCGCCACGTGGAATCGACGAGCAATTTACGATCGTTGATTTCTACGAGAGCAAGATGAGCGAATACGACTCGACATTCGCATTTGTTCCTTTGGAAAAACTCCAGCATTCCCGGGGCATGATCGATCCGCAAACGGGCGCCGGTGCGGTGACATCGATCCAAATCAAACTCAAACCAGGCATCAATCTCAATGAGGCCCGCGATGCACTTCGCGACGAGTTCCCTCCCACCCATGATTTCGTCGAAGTCAGGACCTGGAGAGAGACCCAAGGTCCACTTTTGGCCGCCGTGCAGCTTGAAACAACCATCCTGAATATCCTGCTGTTTATGATCATCGCTGTAGCTGGCTTTGGAATTCTCGCCACGTTCTTCATGATCGTCGTCGAGAAGACCCGCGACATCGGGATCCTCAAAGCTCTCGGAGCCACAGGTATGGGCATCGCAACGATCTTCCTGGGCTATGGGGTCCTGCTCGGTACCGTCGGATCAGGGGTCGGTGTCATATGCGGTCTGCTCTTCGTTTGGAAGATCAACGACATCGCGCGAGTGATCGAATGGATCACCGGCCGCGAGGTCTTCGATCCGACGGTCTACTATTTTGATACCATCCCGACGATCATCCATCCCTACATGCTCGTGTGGGTCTCGCTCGGAGCGATCCTGATCGCGGTCCTTGCCAGCGTACTTCCCAGCATTCGAGCCGCCCGCATGCACCCAGTCGAGGCCCTTCGTTATGAGTAACCCAGATACGACCCGACAACTTCCTATCCCTGCGCCACACATGTTGGACATGGAGTCGAAACCCCATAGCCCCTATCGGGTTATTCGCCCTGAGGATACAGAGTCGCTCCGCACAACGCGCAGCCCTGCGGCCGGCCAACTCGACCCGATGATCACCGCGTCGGGGCTTGTCAAATCCTATCGCAAACACAAAACGGTCGTCCCGGTCCTCAAAGGGGTCGATTTCGTTGCACCCAAAGGGCGAGTCACGGCCATCATCGGTCAAAGCGGATCAGGAAAAAGCACCCTACTGCATTTGCTCGGAACTCTCGACCAACCCGATGCAGGCGAAATCGCCTTCGACGGCCAAAGGATCGATTGCTTGACGGCTCGCGATCGCGATGCGTTTCGCAATCAACAGCTCGGAATGATTTTTCAGTTCTACCACCTCTTGCCCGAACTGACTCTCCTTGAAAACGTCCTTGCACCTGCAATGATCACCCACGGTCTGTTCTCCTACTTGAGAAACCGACGGCTGGTGGTCCAACGCGCCAAGGACTTGATCGATATGGTGGGCCTGTCGCACCGCATGAAACACCGCCCTAGGGAACTCTCGGGTGGGGAAATGCAACGCACGGCGATCGCTCGTGCTCTGATCGCAAACCCCTCGCTCCTGCTTGCTGACGAACCCACCGGCAACCTGGATCACGAGTCCGGTCAGATCATCCTGCGTATCCTGCGACAACTCAATCAAGACCACGGATTGACGATCGTCATGGTCACCCATGACGAATCGATCGCCCAGCAATGCGACTCGGTGGTGCGGCTCAAGGACGGTAAAGTCGAACGGCTGCTTCCTACACCCCTGAGAACCACCTCCGATGCAATTCGAGGTGGATAAACACACTCGAATCTATCGGTTGGCCATGTCCGAGAGCGGCATGTGGCGATAATAAGCCTCCAAGCATAGGATCGATAGCACCGTCGCATAAAGCCGTCCACCCGCACTCCCATGCGGATCCCCCTCGGGTGGCCAACTTCCTCGCTCCTTGCCCGTGCGGATTTGCAACTCCGGAAGCGCTTCTTTCATCACGTCGTTCCACTTGCGCCAATTGGCCCCTCCTGCATGGTGCAAGGCATTGGTCGCGTAGTACCAATAGTAGTAGTCTCTGCCCTGGACCCCAGTGACCATCGGCTCGCCTAGCACCTTGCCACACCCCTCGGTGATCCTAGGATCGTCGGTCTTCCATCCCAAATACATCCTGCAGAGCATCCCCTCGGCGGTCATCGAAATCTTGGGCTGCGAAGGAGCCTGATACGCATACTGGTCCCCATCGGGATTCGGACCCCTGACCCCATCTTTACGCTGGACAGTATCGAGAAACTGATGGATCAGATCCAACCGATCGCTCGGCACGTCCAAACCTGCCATGCGGGCTGAAATCAACGCCATGACATACCATCCAGTCACGCTCGTATCGCCAGTCTGACGAGGTTCATAACGCCACCCACCTCCCTGGTCCTGCGCTCTCAAGGCCCAGCCGACGGCGCGCTCGGCCGGTTCCCTCAACTTCGAATCTCCAGACATCCCATAGAGCTCGCACAAAGCGATCGTCGCCTGCGCTTGGGAATAGGTCCTTTGGATCCCAGCCGATTTGGCCGCGAAATACCCTTCCTCATCCTGAAGCCTCAGAAGGTAATTCAAGCCTCGGTAGACGTTGGGTTGATAAGTCCCGGTTTTATGGGTATTGCCAGCCCCCATAAAAGCCATCAACGCCATGGCCGTCGCAGCCGGCCTGTTCTCCGAAGTCCCCGGACTGCTAAACGGGGAGACCAAACTCCACGAACCATCGGAAAGCTGATTCCGCTCGAGCCACTCAAGTCCCAGCGCTACGGCCTTCTCGGTCTGCTCGGTGCCCCCATAAGCCTTCAGCAACGCACCCTTCATCGTCCCAGATCGACCCGTGAGCCCCTTCTTGATCGAGAAGTCCGGAGCGGCCATCTGCGTACCGATCTCCGTCAACTCCGGCACAATGACCGATAAATCCGATGCTGTCACGGCCAAGTCCTCGGCCGACTCCCCATCGTTCTCACCGAGCATCATCTCCGATTCGGCGATGTTGAAGGAAGTCAGCGAATCTCCCTCACCCCCCGCATCGGCATTCCCAAGAAACAAAACCAACGATCGAGTCACCTCTCGGTGCAGGGGTATCAACGCCAAGAGCAAGATGATCGCAATGTGGATCATCGTGCTTACCAACCAACTCGGTGCCTCTTTGACCGACTTGGATACCCAACGGTCCCATCCATCAGGCTCCTGATCCTGCTCCGGGTCGGTCAACCCCTCTTGGCTAGCCCTAGAGTCATCGAGCCTACCATCATCGAACTTACCATCGGCTCTTTGGCCAAGTTGCAATTGATTGATCGGTGCGGCTGGGGCGTTCCTGGTCAAAGACCCAGTTCGAGGGTTATCGCCCGGTGCCGGTGGAATCCCCGGTGGAATCCCCGGTGGAATCGCCGGTGGACGCTCTGTTGCTCGAGCAAGCGGCGGTGGCGGTGGCGGAACAGGGGCAGGCGGCGGTACAGGTGCAGGGGGCGGTGCAGGTGCAGGGGGCGGTGCAGGCGGGGCAATAGGGTGCGGTACCTGACCAAGTTCCCAACGGGACTCAGGGCTGCCTTTCGATGGATTCGGGTCGTGCGTTCCAGACAATTGATTCAGGGTTCCGTCCTAGCCAAGTTCGGATCGTTTCGGACTCTCGGATTATACACCCTCAGTCGCCCAAAAAACCCCTTGGTCTCGATAACCCGTCGTCTCGATCCAGAAAATAAAGCACCCCTCGGGTCAGCCGAGATATCACTCGGAACGGACCCGAAGGGTGCGGAGTATCTTCGCCGACCATTGAAGATCGGTGGGGGAACGACAATTACGAACCGTTGTCCTTCAGGCCACGAAGATCCGAAGGCTGAACTTGGTTCGCCTTGCGGTTCTCTCGCTGGATCGCTTCGTAAACTTCTTGTCGGTGAACAGGAACGTCGTTGGGGGCTTCGATACCAAGCCGCACTTTATCCCCACGAATGTCCACGATCGTGACTACAATGTCGTCTCCGATCATGATGCTTTCGTCTCGGTGTCTCGAGAGCACAAGCATTGGAGGCTCCTTTTCATTCTGAGTTGCATCCACTGCAACAGGCTTGGGGCAAAAGAAAATCTTCCAATCAGGAACAATCCAAGACTGGAACGATCCAAGGTATCGGCCTTCGATTGGACCAAAATGACGCTTTACGATTTACTTCCGCGCAAACAACGTCTAGCTCCTTTGGCAGTCCTAGCTTCTTTAGCAACGCTAGCTTCTTTACCGATTGTTCGGCCCGGTTCCAAATGATTCGGATGTAGGGACCAAGACCGTTTAAGCATGACGGATTGGCTATTCCTCAAGCTTTAACAATCGATTCGACGATCCGTCAACAAGATTTACCTCCTTGTCATCGCAGCCTTAGAAATCCGTCTCGTGAAACGCCGAATCCCCTCTTTCCGTCCACTGTCGATCCCGCAAAAAAACCACTCCGATGGCTTCGACAACCCTGGCCTTGGAATCCCCGATGGAGGTTCCCAAGACTCGATCGACGAATGCCTCCGAGCCTTTTCCAATGCCACCAATTGGGGCGTCGATCTCTATCCCGCAAAAACCACCGGCCAACAACCCTTCTTCGCGCGACTCGTCGATAACCTCATCACGCCCGGGCCTCAAGCAGACCCTGACCTACAAGACTCCGATGCCCATTGGGATCAGCTCCCCTCCGTTTCGATGCATCGCGCCGAGGCCTTGCTCGATCAAATCGGAAAACTCGTCCAACGAATCGACAAAACCGAAACAGCCCTTAGAGATCGCGAAGCTGAACTCTCGACGATCGTCGCATTCTCGAACCACTCGGCCCCGTCGAAGGAACTTGCAGCTCGACTCGAAAGTGTCCTAGAAAGCACCGCTCGGAGCATCGGAGCCGTCGCTGCTGCCTTGTACCTCCTGGACGAAGACACCACTTCTTTGAAACTCAGAGCCTCCTACGCGCTACCCAAATCCCGATTTCTCGCTCCAGCCCGAGATCTACCCAGCAGCCTCGCGGACCTCGAAGCCCTCACCGGAAACGCTGTCCTGCTGAGCGACATCCAAGCGGCCCGCGAATGGCATTCTCCTGAACCCTACCGCTCAGCTCTGGTCGTTCCGATCGGTACCACAAGCATGCCCCATGGAACCGTCTGGTTCTGGTCCGATCGCGTTCGGTCCTACGGCGCATCGGAAATCGAAGTCGCAAACCTCGCTGCAGGTCGCCTGATGGGCGAAATCGAACAGTCGATCCTGGGCGCAGAAGTCACCATGGCGCGACAACTCGCCAAACACATCGATGCGGCCGCCGATTTCCAAAATAGCCTCATGGCCGATCGGCAAATCCTCCACGAAGATTTCGACCTCGGGGGATGGTCCCACCAACAACATCTTATCGGTGGAGCATTCCATCACTGGAATCTCAATCAACAAGGCAAGCTCTCGATCGCCGTCGGTGCTGCCAACTCAAATCACGCGACCGGTAGCATGGTGGCCACCTCGGCACTGACTCTCCTAGAGGCCTTCGAAAGAATCCATCCGCTAGGTCCAGAAACCCAATCGGCACGTCTTTCGCACCCCCTTCGGGCAGCGATCCAAGCCATCAACGTTCAGCATTGCAACCGAAACCACGATACTTGGCAATTGAATATGACCGCGCTGGAGATTCATCCTGCAAGCGGTTCGGCGGTCGCTTGTTCGGCCGGTCAAATGCACTGCGTGATCCTTGGCGATCGAGGTATTCAGCACGTCGGCAGCGCTATTCCCCGGCTGGGCTCTAATCCTGACGACCCTTGCAGGTTGGGACGCTTTACCATCGAATCCGGAGACATGCTCGTCGCGTTTACCTCTCGGCTGCTAGGCGAGTCTTCTTTAGACCTCAGAAACCCATCAACATCGCTCCAGAGGTTCGACGCGGCTAGGATGCTCAAATTCCTGCGGGACTGGCGCGAGGAACCGGCACAAGATCTCGCTTGCAGCATCGCCGAACAACTACCCGCACTCGACGAACTCGAAACAGCCCCTAGCGATCGGGCGTTGATCATATTAAAAAATCTTCGCTGATCTCCTAACCCATCGGCTATCCGAGCTCTCCTTGGCCTCCGTCGGCTTTGAGTCGAATGGCGTTGAATAAAAAGCGGAACGGCGCAAGCCGTCCGGTGAAAAATCTTGCGATGTCGAGGACACTCCATCACTCACCGGAGTGCTTGCGCACTTCCGCTTACACTAATTCAACGCCATTGAGCTTTATGCCGGCGGGGCAATGATTAACACGAGCACGACGAAAACAATTGTTTAACCCGCAGCCAACGGCGAGGAAGTCGCTATTCTACCCCCATGTCGTGCTCAGCAACGGAGTCGGGGTCTTGACGGGTGGTGAGTAGAAATATCGCGACCGGCGGTGTTTGCCAAAGCGTCATTCTCCAAACCGCCGTTAGTCCGACGCAAAAGCGCATGAGGAAGGTCTCCAAATTCTCCAGGTAACGAATAGGTATCTGGTGTAAACTCGGCTAGATCCTTCAGGCCAGTAGTGACAGCAACTATTCCAGGGAACCGAAGCATTGCATCGTGAACCGCCTGAACTTGTGGGGGGAATTTGGCCATTTCAATTCCGAGTGAATAGGGGACGACCGGTCCCGATCGCCGCGAGTAATGTTCCATGTCAAAACGCACCTGATCGGGGGCTTGGGTGCATTTTCTTGTGGTTCACTGAGATGCGCCAGCTTGTTGCAGTCTTTCCATAACCCTTTTCCACTCCAAGCACTTCGCGAGAGCGTAAGGCGTCATACCATTCGGTGCGGGCAATCTTGAGTCCGCACCGTGCTTCAGACAGACATCGACTCCATCGAAAGAACCGGCAAGCGACAACTGGTGCAGAAAAGTATATCCTCGGTCATCTGTTTGCTGAACCATAGCTGGGTCTTTGGACAATGCTTCGTCTAGCGACTCTCGCATGTTCACCGACATCGGGTGCTCGAAACTGGCTACTTTTGCATAATCCTGTGGTGTCGATTTCGAACCGCCAAAAACGGATAACAACCCCTTTTTCTTCAACGGGGGGTCACCGATGATTTCTGGCGGAACTAAAGGAATGACGCCAACATCACCGAAGTCAAATCCCCATGCCTTATCGTGCTGCGAGCGTTCACGGTTCGACATCCTCGAGCGCATCAAGTCAACCGTGAACCCACCATAAACGTTGCCTGCAATGACGTACATCCAATCGCATATCTGTTTCCCAGCGACAGTTACGCGATCTCCCTCGTGAATGGACTTTAGGGAATGCGGTGAATTGATCAGCGTGCCTTGGATTTGCCTACCGTCAAACTCCACTTCCAAAAGCCACATGTGCTCGACATCGAGGCCGCCAGGGTTCTGCGCCCGAATTTCCGGTGGATCGGTGAAAGACGCCTTCACTGCAGCCAAATCAAGGGCAGGAATGATTCGACGACGTTCCCACGCCATCTCTCGCCAAAAATACTTGAATGTCTGCCGGGCCTTAGTAGCCGCCTGTTCCATTTCTTTATCATCTCCAGGAGATTTGAAAATGGGGCTATTGGTTTGTGTCATAATGATGCCTGTGTCAGCTTGGAGACTGAATTAATAACGCCGTTTTCCCTGTGCGAATTGTATTTTAAATACCAACGCTGTGAATCGTCTAGAGAAGCCGAACGCCGGGATTAACTGCGTGCGACCAATGTAAACCCAAAACAAATGAAAAACCCTCGATCGAACACGTCGGTCCGATGCGTGTTTCGTGCTTCTTCTCGTACTCAGCATCGCGGTGCTCCTGCTCGTGCTCGTACTCGGGACGCCTCAGTATAGCAATCCGCCCCATGGGTCCGCAAGCTTCCGCGAATCGCTTCGATCAACGATCAATGTCGCCGCAGTTCGAACAGCCATCGAGTACGAGTACCGTTGCACTGAGTACCGCTTCGCTGAGTACGAGTACGACGAAAAAAATCGTTTAACCCGCAGCCAACGGCGAGGAAGTCGCTATATCGCACTCAAGTCGTGCTCCGCATCGCGACCATCCCCACCGGCTTGGATTTCAGTTCGATAAGCGCCAAGTCGATCACAGCCCAAAAGGTACTCCGTCACGGTTGTCCCCTTACTTCATGTATTTGCGATACCACTGTATGGCATGTTGGACGGAAGGTGCGACCATCGACATGTGATCTCCTTCCGTGACAAGAAGCTCGCAAGGCTTGCCAGCAGTCTTCGCCCTCGCGACGAAAGCGGCATTGATTTCGTCCATTCCACCGCGCTCGGCGTAGAGAATCAGCGGTATTCGCAAACTCGCCGGGAAAGCCATCGGGTTTCGCAGTCGGATTTCTTCCGGGTTCGATGTATCGAAGATGACGCGCGAGGGATGTTCGAATTCTGACCAACTCGCCATATCCAGAAACGCGCTCAGAGCCGCCGAGGCCTTGTAATTCGACGGCATCATTGCTGTGAGGACGGCAAGCAAACCGCCGACGCTATGACCGGCAACGAACACGTTGTCTTTGTCAACGTACGACAGTTCTGAAACGAATCGACCGGCAGCGATAGCGTCATCAACCTCGCCATAAAACCCTTCGTAGACGCCTGGATTTCCGTTTTCCGAGCGAAGCATTGGCATCGTGACCACAAATCCAGCGTTGACAAAGGGCGCAGCATCCTGCCAGTCCATCGGAGCGAACGACCATCCGCCATGCAAGTAGACGACAGCGGGCCGCGTTGTCCCCTGGCCGGGATCTTCCGACAGCCACGCCTTCAGTTTCAATTCACCAGAGGTGTAATGAACCTCCTTGACACCGGCCGGCGGGGTAGCTTCTTCGAATTCCTGAGGAGCTGGCCCACGCCGATTTAGTCTGGTCGTGAATCCTCGGCGCGCCTCTGCCAGATCTACACCGAAAGAATCGTCGTTGACGAGTGGTGGATCAGGTTGCGAGGAAGTGGTGGATTCGTTTTTCGTGCCATTGCAGCCGACGAGTACAGCAAGTGTTGCGAGGGTGATGATCAATGGAATTGGTTTCATGCGATCGCCTGCCAGATAATCATCGTGGTCACGGATGTCGCCGGAAACCACGATTTAAAAAGTGAAGAAAGCACCGCCGGCGACTTCGGTGCACCACATTGTTCGTACTTCTACTCGTACTCGAAGCGATGCAGTATAGCAATCCGGCCCATCGGTCCGCAAGTAACCGCTACCCGCCTCGATCCACGATCGGCATCGCCGCAGTTCGAACAGCCATCGAGTACGAGTACCATTGCACTGAGTACCGCTTCGCTGAGTACGAGTACGACCAAAACAATTGTTTAACCCGCAGCCAACGGCGAGGAAGTCGCTATTTTGCACTCATGTCGTACTCAGCAACGCGACCATCGATATCGGCTTGGATTTGAGTTCGATAAAAACCAAGTCGATCACAGCCCAAAAAATTACTCCGTCTCGGTTGCCTCGATTCGATTACGACCACGACAAAATCCGATGCGAGGCACGTAACGACTGTGGTCACCCGGCACGTCGCTCTCCCATTTGCGATTCAAGAGCATCGATCCGCGTCTGCAGATTTTTGACGTGGCGACACAAGTAGTGTATCGGAGGGATGGTTAGGAAACAGAGTGGTATCCACATGCCCCAGAGCATGGATACGCCTGAGCCGTTCATAAAAACCGCAGATATCGTGTGCGCTCCAATATCCATGAGTGCACCGCCCAAGGCGAATGCCATCGCGATGGCTGTAACGGTTTTGTCGCTCCGTTTCGCAAATCCGTCAATCGTCTCTTGGTCTGGAGCGTTCATCCAACGGTTCTTTCGAGGTTAGGGATCGTATGGTTTGCATCGAGGGCAAGACGCCGTTGGCAAATCGAAGGTCAGTGTACCGGAACAACGGATGTCCCGAACACCAAAATGACCCGGTTGTTACCAATTGACTCTGACTTCAGGAAACGCCCGATCGGCAACTCGGGTGCATTTTTTGGTTCTGCCCCCGGCGTCGGGGCAGTGCCGTCTGATCCACACACTGGGAAAACTCGTGCATGTGGCCAATTTCGCTGCCAACTTGACCAACCGCACGATGTAAGCTTGAATTTACACGATGTCCGGTGTAGCATACATCATCGGTGGCTTATTTCAATCGACTGACAGGAGGGTTTTAGCATGAGTTTTCACGAGAAAAGTGCGTTGGCATGTTTGATTTCGATCGGTTTTGTCTACGTCCCATACTTCGTCTTTGTCTTTCGATATCCGATGGCTGCACCTAGTCTGTTCTGGGTATCGGCGATTGGGATGGTGGCTTTGTTGACAGCATTCCACATCGTTAACGCGATCGCTACACGATCGATTCGCACCACCGGTGAAGTTCCACCGGTCGACGAACTTGATCACAAAATCGAATTGAAGGCAGCGAAGTGGGCTGGCTTCATTCTGGCATTCGCCGTGGTCACATGGATTCTCGTCGCCATGTACTCAATTCCGGTGATTGGTAACAGGATCCTTGAACAAGAGCAGGCCACGAGCAGCGAAGTGTCCCCCTCAAGTTATGCCATACCAATGTTCACGGCAATGGTAGCCGTGAATTGGCTATTTGCCGGATTTGTCTTCGCGAACATCGCCTACTATGGCTGCATTGTGTTCGGATATCGGAGAGTCGCCAGTGCGTAAGGTCTTGATATCCAATCGTATTCGCGAGTTACGATTCCGCGCCGGCGAGATGACTCAGCAGGCTCTCGCGGATAGTGTTGGAATCACTCGTCAAACCATCATTGCGCTGGAACAGGGCAAATACTACCCATCGCTTGAGTTGGCCTTTTTGATTGCGGAGACGTTTGGCGTTGAGCTAAAAGAAGTCTTCCAACACCAGAACGATTCGGGTCCATTGAAACGCTCGGCGAAGCGTTCATGAGTCCTCGCAAACGCCATTCAAGCAGAACAGCAACCATCACCGAGTGGCCGCCAAACTGGTTTCTAAAATTGAGCGAGTCCGACCGTCCACTTCGGTGCATGGTTTTGCTCTGCTGTTTTTCGTGCTCGTGCTCGTGCTCGTGCTCGTGCTCGTGCTCGCGCTCGCGCTCGCGCTCGAAGCGGTCCAATACAGCAATCCGGCCCATTGGTCCGCAAGTTCCCGCGAACCGCTTGGATCAACGATCGGCATCGAAGCAGTGTAAACAGCCATCGAGTACGAATACCGTCCGCCGCGGCGGACTGAGTACCGCTTCGCTGAGTACGAGTACGACAAAATCCGATGCGAGGCACGAACAGTTGTGGTCACCCGGCACGCGCGGGTAAACTCTCCAGGTAGAAAACGGCCGATCGCGAGCTTCGGTTCACGGCGTTGTTATTTGCGATCAAGGCGTCGCGAACATTGCTCGGAATTGGTCTGCCTGTTCCTTGGGCATCGTTACAAGTAGTGGGCGCATTGTATAGTTGCCATACATTTTGCCGTCTCGCATGTACATCCAATCCGAGATTTCCTTCTTGCCAAGCGTCCACTTTTGTCCCATTTTCACGTTTGATACCATTCCGGGCTCATTGTCGATTGTACCTGTGAACTTTGCACCGTCGAATGTAACTTCGGTTAACCAAAAATGCTCGGTCTCCCCTTTGTCCTTGATCGGAGCCTTTACCGCGTAGCCCTTTGACTGGCCAGTTTTCAGGTCTGAGATGAATGCATCGACTTCGTTGATCGCCCGCTCAGTTGCTGCTGCCATTTCGGATTCGTCGTAACCGCCTTTCACCAAGGTTTCCGGCTTAGACGTACAGCCTGCAATTAAAAAAATAGCAAAGCAAGCGAGCATCAAGTTTGTGCGTGTCATTGGATTCTGTTTTTTCGGATAACGGCAACCATCACCGAATGGCCGCCAAAGTGGTTTCTAAAATTGAGCGAGTCCGACAAGCCACTTCGGTGCAATGGTTTTGTTCTGGCTGTTTTTCGTGCTCGTGCTCGTGCTCGATCGATTATACAATTGTATCATGCCATCCTGGTCAACGCGCTGCTCGGGCGGGAATTTGGTAATGGATAGGCTAATGGAAATAAGGAGCATGATCCGCGAGTCGGGGAACGGCGGTTTGTGGGCCGTGACGGAAGTCGCGTTGATGCCATACATGCGAGGCGTTCGATTACGAGCACGAGCACCGTTCCCTACGGCGGACTGAGCACGAGCACGATGGGTTCCTGTGGTGGCGTAGGCCAGAACGGCAACCCTCACCCACGTCGCGGCCAACAATCTTACTATCTGAAAACAGCCGATCCGCGACTTGGGTGCATCGCGCTGTTCGTCCGAGATTTGTGACGCCAGTTGTTCGGACGTCTATCGTATACGTTGATCTTGGCAAATCGAACGACTCAATAATTGTCGCGTGTAAATATCGGAAGTCAATCATCCAAAGGTTTTCCGCCCAGATCCGTTGCATTGCGACAGATTGCATTCACGAGCACCGAATCACCGAAGATTCGCGTGACCCGCCAAAGTCGACGAATGTCTGTCGAAACAGTGACGACACTATCGTTCGGCAGTTGGCAGTGTTCTCCAATTGTGATGATCGCCCGCGCGTTCTCGGTATTGCATTGGTAGCGCATCCATGACGCATCGGAGCTTCCGATGGGCATTGCGTCCATTGCGCGAACAGAACAAGTGGAAGTGGCGACCACATGTAGAAAATTCGCGACCTCGGATTTGGGCATCATGAATTGTGATGAGATCAGAATGTGCCTCCTGTCTGGACGAACGCTCGCGATCACCGAGACGCGGAAATAAACCTACATTCTGAGACCAGCTATTTACGCGTCTTCGGGGCAACGCATTGTTCGTCAGTCAATATGCATTGGAAGGAGTTTGTTCTTGATACAGTAATTGTCGAACTGTCGATCACGACTCCAGTATACACCAAACAGTCCTGCGAAAAATCCAATTGCAATTGCACTAGCCAGAAATGCAATAAATTCACCGAAGTTCGGCATATCACCTATCAAGGCTCCAAGGACACCCCCTGCTCCGACTAACATCCCTAGGACTGCACACACCCAAGCCGGTATAAGTACATCCTTGAATCCTTTTCTGAGTCGCTTGCGATATGCATCCAGGTTCTCACCCGTATCAGTCCATGAGACGCTCGAAAATGGCACAATTCCGCATTTCGCGCAGCGGGTAGCCAAAACGCGATCATATGGGGAGGCGATGAGCGTTAATGGTTCTTTGTCGACTTCTGTTTCTGTACCACACGTCTTGTGCAAATAGACCCTTGAGACGCGAGCTGTAAACGTAAATGGCAATTGGTCCATAAATATAATCCCGCTATTCAAAGAGTCGACTGACGACCATATGTTCTGCTGAGTTTACCATAACCCAAACAAAAATAAACTTACCATAAGACCTGGGCAGAGTCAAGCAAGCATGAAACTGAAAACGCTACCGTGCAAGAGTTTGCCGCAGCGATAGCCTCTGGGACGTAGGCAGGATATATTGAATTGGTGCATTATAGGTTATACGAAATTTTGCTTTTCCAGGATATGCGAAGCATGTATGGGCGCGAAGCGCTATTCGTGCCAGGCACCCGTTGGGGCGGGGTTAGAAAGGCCTCCACCGTCTGGCGACAGGTGGCTACGGCCCGTGGACCCGAATCGTCGGCTGCCAAGTCGTAGCCACGCACCCGTTGCGACGGGGTTAGAAAGGCCTCCACCGTCTGGCGACAGGTGGCTACGGCCCGAGCGAGGACCCGAATCGTCGGCTGCCAAGTCGGTGCAAGGCACCCGTTGCGGCGCGGACACTGGCGTTTCGCATGGACCGATGGCGAGAGCGATCACTGAAACATCAGAGGTGTCGCCCTAAAGAATGCCAGCGCCGGGAGAAAGGTGGCTTGCAGCTCATCGAAGCTCCACGCAAGCCACAGCCAAACGCGGACTCGCAAACGTCGCCGGTGCCAACTCCTACACCGAATCGTTGTTAGCCACGTTAGGTGAGCGAACAACGATTGTCTCCGCAGTCGGCACCTAGGACCCGGACCAAGAAAAAAGTAGGCCCAAACAAAAAAAATCCAACAGTGGCGACCGTCACTTTCCAAACCCAGGACTTTATAGTCGTTTAGGTTAACCGGGCCGCGGCCCACCAACGTTGATTTCAGAAACCGCGCGGCCCGCGGCTCCGGTTGAACCGATTGTTAGGTGCGATTCCCGTCGACGACGCGATCGCGGTAGCGCCGCCAAGCATGGAAACTCTCAAGCGTTTCCCGACCTGCTGAAAAAAATCGCTGGACTGGCAATCGATCGCGCGGAATTTCAATTCATCGAGTATTGCGGCGACGGCCCCAATGGCACCATCGCCCCCGCGAACGTGAAAGGCGATGCTTTCGCAAACTTCCGCATCGCCAGTGCTCACTTCGATTGACGAATCATCACCTTCGATGATGTCCCATGATGGATCGGTGAAATCGGCTTGCGGAACGACGTACCGTATCTGCGCAATCAGTTGCGAGCGATTGCCGATTGGTTGCAGTTGAAAACAGTCAGGGATCTCCTCGACGGAGGTCGCACTTTGCGGGAGATCCTGAGCAATGATGTCCCAACTCATATTGCAACTAATGCCAATATTGACCGAGCACCCGCCTACACGGTCTCTAAAGTTCGAAACGGACCGAAGGGGGCGTCATTCCAACATTTTGTTAGCAGGCTAGCCCATCGTATTGATGGTTTTCAGGCCGAATTTTTCTAAACTGTCCAACGTGTTGATTCGTCTGTACCAACTTATTCCTTGAAAGGCCAAGTCAATTGCGTAGTCAACAAAGGAAGGCAATGGGCCGATCGCTTGCATTTCGTTGTCAAGATTATGGCCGTAAACGGTAAGTGAATCTCCAACCCAGAATTGTGCGCCACAGTTGTCGGTGCAAAGTTGATAGACGGGCTCAGGAGCTTCCGGCGGATTCATCCATTCATACTCTGGGGCAGAGCGATCGTAACGTCTGAATGGAGCGCACTCAAAGAGGCCACCGGCCGATTCAAGTTCGCCAAATTTGAGTCCGTAGAGCGGCAGATAGTCAAGGGGGATAACGGATTCCGACCACGATAATTCAATACGTCGCGTTGGCACTCTAAGAATCATTCCGCGGTTTAGCCGGAATTTGCCAATGTATTCAACGTCAACTTCCTCCTCGTTGCCGTCGTAAAAAGAAGCAAGCAACTCGTCCATTCTCCGTGGCTTTGTCATCTTGCATCTGCCTGCTAACGCCGCCGACAACCCAGCGGCGGCAAGTAAAGTTTTCATCAGGACGCTGCCGACCCGCCGCTTGGGTGCATCGGTTTGTCATCGGAACTTATCTCGGTTTTAGTATAGAACGCTAGCTCCGGATATGCGAATCGGATTGCATCGAGTGCGTACGTTATGAAGGTCCCCTTGAGGTGTGATCGAGGAACGAATGCACATTGGATACCAACACATTGAACGTCGGGTAGGACCTGATCAAGCACTAAACTCTTTGTCAGTCTGAAGACTGCACATCCGCTCATTCCTCCGACATGAATGGCCTTGAATTCGTTTCCATCACCATCAACAGATCTTGGACCATACTCTAAAGCAAAGCTAAACTCTTTCCTGAATCGAACCAATGCATCGATGCTACCAAGAAAATGGGTCGTGATGTGCCAGTAACGTTTTGCGACTGCCGCTGGTATGTCATGGACAACCCCAACTTCCTTTATTTCGGGGGTCGGGTAGCCAACTACCAAATAAAAACCGTCGGTAAGGACTCTATGGGTACACAGTTCGTTCACAGTGAGAAACCGCCTCCATCCAGCCTGCAAAGCATCTGCGGTCTCATCGGCCAATTCGAAAACTGCGATATCAATATCTTCCGCAAATTGTGGCAGTGGGCGTATGGGTTTAGTGATTTGAATCGGGAGCGGAGTATCCCAACCTCGGTTCGGAGAAGTATAAGGGGCAAATCCATGTTCTTCCCAATCGTCAAGCTCATGATCTGCGGTCAACAGAAACCGCTTGTTGTGGACCTGAAGCAACACGCCTGAGCGTTCAGAATAAAACAGACTATTCTTTGATTTGTAGATTGGGATTACGCAGTTTCCGAAAGCAGGAACAACCGTCGACTCCACCCAGTCCCGCCAGTCCCAGAAGGACTTCTCGCTTTGATCGATGTTGGGCGATATTGGCACTTCGTCTGCTCCCGATAACATAAATTTTGTTTAATTTACCATAGCCCAAACAAACCCAAATTTACCATAAGACCTGGGCAGAGTCAAGAAAGCATGAAACTGAAAACGCTACAGCGCAAGAGTTTCCCGCAGCGATAGCCTCTGGGACGCAGGCAGGATCTATTGAATTGATGCATTATAGGTTATGCGGAATTTTGCCTTTCCAGTATATGCGAAGCATGTATGGACGCGGAGTGCTATTCGTGCCACGCACCAGTTGCGGCGGGGTTAGAAAAACCTCCACCGTCTGGCGACAGGTGGCTACGGCCCGAGGATCCGAATCGTCGGTTGCCAAGTCGTAGCCACGCAACCGTTGCGGCGGGGGTAGAAAAGCCTCCACCGTCTGGCGACAGGTGGCTACGGCCCGTGGACCCGAATCGTCGGCTGCCAAGTCGGTGCAAGGCACCCGTTGCGGCGCGGACACTTACGTTTCGCATGGACCGATGGCGAGAGCGATCACTGAAACATCAGAGGTGTCGCCCTCAAGAATGCCAGCGTTGGGAGAAAGGTGGCTTGCAGCTCATCGAAGCTCCACGCAAGCCACAGCCAAACGCGGACTCGCAAACGTCGCCGATGCCAACTGCTACACCGAATCGTTGTTAGCCACATTAGGTGAGCGAACAACAATCGTCTCCGCAGTCGGCATCTAGGACGCGGACCAAGAAAAATTAAGTCCCAAACAAAAAATCATCAAACAGTGGCGACCGTCACTTGCCAAACCTAGGGCTTCATAGTCGATCGCGATCACCCAGTCGCGGCAAGGAAACTAAACATCAGGCAACGGTCGATCCGCGACTTGGGTGCATCGCATTGTCCGGCAGGGTTTCTTCATGGGGTCAAGCCAAACCAATCGAAGATGCTCGATAAATCGATATCTGGCCACTCGAGCCACGACAGGCCGATATCCGGCCGTTGAAATGTGCCCCCGGCAAGGTCTGCGAGGACTTCTGCTTTCATAGCAGCGTAATCGCAGACTTCTCCGGCAGCGTCATGCAGTGATCGAAAGTCATCCGGCGATGAGAAAATGCAATACGCCCAGCAAACCCAGTCGACTTGATACCCAAGATCTGTTGCGGCTCTCCCAATGTCGTTGGTCTTGTAATATTTCTTTTTCCCGTGGCGCTTCACGAGTTCTTCGCCTACAGCTCCAATGTACATTCGTTTGTCGTCCGGCTTTAATTCACAGGCAGGCATAGTGGATGGCTATTTCCTTGTTGCCGAACACATGGGTTCAGCGAGCCCGAGCAGTTGACTCAACGCAAGTCAAAACGGCTGATCGAGGGCTTCGTCTGCAACCCTTTGTTCGTCCATATTAGCATATCTCAGTGCCAATCGTGATGACACCACATGCATTGCCGCGCCGCGGGAGTTCTCGCAATCCTGTTGCATTTTGGACAACGGTTTACAAAAACGCGATCGATGCAAGCAGAAATCAATCGATCGATAATCATCTCCTTCCGCGTAGTGTATGGGATCGTGAATGCAGCAATTACATCCTGATCAGGTACATGGCCGTCTCGTTCCTCAAGGAAGCCGTAGAGCCGTTTAACTTTCCAATGATCGGAGTCCTGGATAATCGGAGTTGTGTATTCGATTGTTCTTCTTTCTAGCGGTGTCATCAAATGATGGAAGTGTTTGAAGACGTAAGCTCGTAACGCCATTTCGTCGCAGTACGTCTCGGTCGTCAATTCGATGTCGTTGTAGAGCATGTTGATTGCATGGACGAACGTATATTCGATTGAGTTCACCACAACCCAACAAAACCTAAGATTACCATAAGGGATGAGCAGATTCCACCAAATCTCAATCGTAAAATGCTTCGGTGCAAGAGTTTGCCGTAGCGGTCGCCTCTTGCCAGTAGGCAAAATAAATCGAAATGGTACTTGCTAGGTGATGCGGGATTTCACGTTTCTAGGATAGGTGAGGCTCGTCTGGGCTCGTATGGACGCGGAAAGGCGGCCCGCCCTCCCCAGCGTCCAAAGCGATCCGAGCTTCGTCGATCAGCTTTCTTCGTCGCTGCGAAGTTTCGCTAAAACACTGAAATCCTCTAGCGTCGAGGTGTCCTGGACATTCTCTTTGCCCGATGCGATGTCGCGCAAAAGACGACGCATGATCTTGCCGCTCCGTGTCTTGGGCAACATCGTGGTAAATCGGATCTCGTCAGGGACCGCCAAAGCTCCGATCTCCTTGCGAACATGCTTCTTCAACTCGTCTCGGATCGACTCATCGGGCGCGTGATTCTTGAGCGTCACAAACACCGCGATCCCTTGCCCCTTGATCTCATCAGGCCTGCCCACCGCCGCAGCCTCTGCCACCGCCGGATGGCTCACCAAGGCGCTTTCGATCTCGATGGTGCTGAGCCGATGCCCCGATACGTTGATCACATCGTCGATCCGTCCCATGATCCAATAATATCCGTCCTCGTCCTGACGTGCGTTGTCTCCCGTCAGATACATATGCGGCACTTTCTTCCAATACGTTTCCTTGAATCGCTCGTCGTCGCCCCAAATACCCCGGAGCATCCCCGGCCATGGCTTCTCGATGCACAGCATCCCTCCCTCGTTGGTCCCGACGTCGCTCAAATCCGCATGCAGAACCCTTGGAACGATCCCAGGAAGCGGCTTGGTACACGAACCGGGTTTGCATGGAATCGCGCCAGGCAACGGGGACATCATGATCCCACCGGTCTCGGTCTGCCACCACGTATCGACAATCGGACAACGACCCGAACCGATCTTGTTGTAGTACCACATCCAAGCCTCCGGGTTGATCCCCTCGCCGACGCTCCCAAGGAGCCTTAAGCTCGACAAGTCGTGCTTGTCGACATGGTGATCCCCCCACTTGATGAACGCGCGTATGGCCGTCGGGGCTGTGTACAAAATGGTCACTTTGTATTTCTCGATCAGCTCCCAAAAACGGTCCTCGGCAGGCCAGTTCGGTGCCCCCTCATAGAGGACTTGGGTCGCTCCGGCCGACAGTGGTCCGTAAACGATGTAGCTGTGACCGGTGATCCAACCGCAGTCGGCCGTGCACCAAAAGATGTCTTGCCCGGGCTTGTGATCAAAAACCCATTCAAACGTTCGCTTGGCATACAGGTTGTAACCGGCCGTGGTGTGCTTGATCCCTTTGGGTTTCCCCGTCGAACCCGACGTGTAAAGAATGAAAAGCGGATCCTCACTATCGACCTCTACGGCCGGAAAATGATCGGGGGAATCGGCCGTGATCTCGTGCCACCAAAGATCGCGATGGGCCTGCATCGTCGGCTCGTTGCCTGCCCGACGCAGCACGATGCAGTGCTCGACACTCGGACTTTTCGCCAAGGCATCATCGACGGTTTGCTTTAGAGAAAGAAGCTTCCCACGCCGCCAACCACCATCGGCCGTAATGACCAACTTGGCCTGCGCGTCGTTATTCCGATCGGCGATGGCCTCGGCACTAAAACCACCAAAGATCACCGAATGGATCGCACCGATCCTCGCACAAGCGAGCATGGCTACGGGAAGCTCCGGAACCATGGGCATATAAATGCTCACGCGGTCTCCTTTTTCGATCCCAAGCTTGGTCAAGGCCGCAGCAAAGCGGCATACGTCCTTGGTCAGCTCCGCATAAGTGATCGTGCGGGTATCCCCCGGTTCGCCTTCCCAATGGAACGCAACCCGGTCCCCCCGACCAGCTTGCACATGCGCATCGAGACAATTGTAGGATACATTCGTCTTGCCACCGATGAACCACTGGGCAAGCGGCTCTTGCCAATCGAGCGTTTGTGTAAAGGGTGTGAACCAGTGCAAGTGCTCACGAGCTTGGGCTTCCCAGAACTTTTCGGTGTCGGCGATCGATGCGTCGTAGAGAGCTTGATAAGCATCCATCGACCCGATGTCCGCATTTTGCGAAAATTCGCTACTCGGCGGAAAGACCCGCGTTTCGTTCATCACATTGGCGATTTGCTTGGGAGCTTTGGGTTCAGGACTATGCTCAGTGGCCATCGTTTTTCTCGGTTCGATGCAAAGACCAACAGGAAAGGAAAATAATCAACGAAAAAGACTCAGGGCATTTAGCGATCGGTCTGAATCAAAGGCCCATCGCGGGACGCTCGAGCGGCATAAATTGAGATAAGTATCGGTGGCTTTGCACCAAGGCCGATTTGCGGTTTTCAAGCGAGCCTTCATAAGCTCGATCCTCGACCTCCACGCACACTGGACCCTGATAACCCGCATCGCTCAATACCGAAAAGAACCTTCCCCACTGCACATCTCCTAAACCAGGAAGCTTGGGGAAATGATACAAGTTCGGGTGCGCGAAAATCCCGTGCTCGTCGACCAAATGGGAATCGAGCCGAACATCTTTGGCATGCACATGATAGATCCGATCGATGAACTCTCGAATCGGCTTGAGGTAATCCATGTGTTGGAAAACCAAGTGAGAGGGGTCGTAGTTGAGCCCCAAGTGAGGACTCCCAAGATCGGAAAAAAGCCGCCGCCAAATCGCGGGCGAACTGGCGATGTTCTTGCCGCCTGGCCATTCGTCGGCAGTGAAAATCATCGGGCAATTCTCAATCCCAATGCGCACCGAGTGTTTCTCAGCAAAATCCACCAGCGGCCCCCAAGTCTTGAGCATCCTGGGCCAATTGTCCTCGACGCTCTTGGTGTGATCGCGTCCTATGAAGGTGTTGACCTGGTGGACTCCCAATCGTTGAGCCGCTGCAATCACCTGCTTGAGATGCTCACAGCACCGTTCGGCCTCCTGAAGGTCCGAGGATAAGCAGTTCGGGTAGTAGCCCAAGCCGCTGATCCCAACCTTGTGCTTGGCCAATAGCTGATGGATCTGTGCAACATCCCGATCGCCCAGCTCCTGGACATTCACGTGGGTCACACCCGCATAGCGACGATCCGCCTTGCTCGGTGGCCAACACATCAGCTCGACGGTTTGATATCCGATCGATGCGGCTAGCTCGATGACTTCCGCGAGACTCAGCTCCGGAACAATCGCGCTTACGAAACCGAGTTGCATCATGGAAAAAGACGTTCTCTTAGAGTTCCAGGAAAAGTCGGGCTGGATCCTCGATCACTTCTTTGATCGTCTTGAGGAACGAGACCGCTTCGCGTCCGTCGATGATGCGATGGTCATAGGTCAAGGCCAAGTACATCATCGGGCGAATCACCACCTGACCGTTGAGCGCAATTGGACGCTCTTGGATCGAATGCAATCCGAGAATTCCGCTCTGGGGTGGATTGACAATCGGAGTCGACAAGAGCGATCCGTAGATCCCACCGTTGCTGATGGTAAAGGTCCCGCCTTCGAGATCCTCGGGCATGAGCCGATTGTTTTTGGCCAAGTCGGCAAATTCCCCGATTGTACGCTCGATGTCTGCGAAACTCATACGCTCGACATTTCGCAAGACAGGAACCACTAGCCCCTTGCCGCCGCCGATCGCGATGCCGATATCGTAGTACTGTTTGTAGACGATGTTGTTTCCTCGGACCTCTGCATTGACCGCTGGGTAACGCTTGAGAGCCTCGCAGGCCGCTTTGGCGTAGAACGACATAAACCCGAGCTTCGTGCCGTGCTTTTCAAGAAAAGCATCCTTGTATTTGTTGCGAAGCTGCATGACTGGCTGCATGTCGACTTCGTTGAAAGTCGTCAGCAAGGCCGCTTCGTGCTGAGCACGAACAAGCCGTGTCGCAATCGTGCGACGGATCATGCTCATCGGCTTGACCTCCTCGCTTCGATTCTGCGAACCCTGCTGGACCGCGATCGATGTGGCCGCGATCGATGTGGCCGCCGGAACCACTACCGGTGCCTGAGCCGGCGATACGACAACCGGTGCGACTGCGGGAACGCTTCGTCCGGACGAAGCGTTGGCGACGTCCTCTTTCAATACCCGACCGCCAGGCCCTGTGCCGGGAATCGACTCGGGGCTCATTCCAAGATCCCCGGCCATGCGGCGGGCCGCTGGCATCACTCTCACATCACCATTAGATCCTGTAGATCCTGCCGTTGCGACCACAGCAGGTTGGGCAGGTGAGGCTGGTCCTGCCGCAGGGGCCGGTGCGGAGGGGGCACTTGCGGCCGACTTGGCCGCCGGCTGGAACTCTGCAATCGCCTCGCCAACGGCAGCAAACTGATCGTTCGGCTTGAGAATCCTCAGGAGGATCCCATCGACGGGAGCCGAAACCTGCACGGAAGCCTTCTCGGTCTCGAGATCGACCAAATCGGTGCCGGCGGCGACCCACTCCCCCTCCTTTTTGAGCCATTGGCTGATTTGGACTTCGGAAATGCTTTCACCAACAGCAGGTACGACGATAGGTGTCATAAATGTACGGACAAAGGGGTCAGAGGTAGTTCCAAGGGTTGGCAGGCTAAAATCAACGTTCCGAAATCATAGCCTAAAGGCAAATGGGCTCCAACACAGGGTTTGCTAGGAAAATCAAATCGCACGGGATAAAAGCCGATCCGTCTGATCCGTCTGATCCGTCCGACGCTCCTAGCTATTACAGTGCCATTTTGCGATTAATTTCCGGAAAAGTCTTGATTTTAAACTAAGTGGCCTTTTGAGAACCAGGAGCGTTGCTAAACTAGGGGACTTAGCTGGAACTGGAGTCGGCGGAATTTTCGTTGGATTCCAGGACGCACTTGGGCGATGCGACAGCTTAAATTTAAACAATTTCGATGCGGCAAGGGGGATTGCTTTGGTTTTCCGAGATCATTTTCCTCAAAGAGCCAAAGTTTCCGAAGGTCGCCGACCGGTCGGTCTTTTCGAAATCGTTTCTTCTCGCCTCGGGAGTTCGCAGGAATGGATGTGTGCTGCGGTCCGATTGCGCCCTGTCTTTATGAGTACGGATTTTACGAGTACGGAGGATTCTCAATGAAGCCATTGATTCTACGGGCAGATAGCCGAATCACCCCCGTTGCGTGTCCCCGCAGTGTTTTCAGGCCAAAAGCTTGAAGCACCCCCACCGGCGATCAGGAAATTCAGGCTCCTTTTCGATCGTCACTCCCGTGTTGCTTTCGACCGCTTGAGTCGAGTGCATTGAGCCTTCCTTCCCAATTTCGAGTGCTTGTATCCCTTAACCGATAGAACTTTCCAGTTATGGCGACATCATCGAAGCGACGACTGCAGACCTCAGAGACAAGGGTTTTCGGATCGGGTCGCAGTCAGTTCCCAATCCCGAACCTGACGGTGCTCCAGACGGCCTCCTACGAAGCCTTTTTGCAGGAGGATATTGCACCTGACAAGCGAAAGAACCAGGGCCTTGAAGGGGTTTTGCGAGAAGTTTTCCCGATCACGAGCTACGACGGGACCGCTTCGCTCGAGTACTTGCGTTTCGAACTAGGCAAGCCCCGCTACACTCCAGAAGAGTGCCGCCAATTGAGGCTGACCTACGGCAAGCCATTGAAGGTTTGGTTGCGACTGAACCGTCAACAACCTCTCGAAGAAGAGGTGTTTTTGGGCGATATTCCGATCATGCTCGGCGGTGGTGAATTCATCATCAACGGTGCCGAGCGGGTCGTCGTAAGCCAACTCCACCGCTCCCCTGGGGTTGATTTCGTCGAGGAGTCCGAAGGAACTTCGGATCGCAAACTCCCATCCGCCCGCGTGATTCCTGAACGCGGAAGTTGGATCGAAATCAATGTAACGAAAAAAGACTCCTTGCAAGTTCGGATCGACCAATCGGGCAAGTTCTCGGTGATCACGTTGCTGCGAGCTATGTCGCCGAAGTTCAGCACCAACACCGACATGCTCTCGGTTTTCTACGAGGTGAAATCCGAAAAAATCAGCGATGGGCGTTCGTTGTCCAAGATCGAAAACAAGATCGCTTGCGATGACGTTGTTTTCCCTTCGGATCATGAGCGGGCTGGTGAAATCATCGTCGAAGCCGGCCACAAGATCACCAAGGCGATCGGGGATGTTATCTGCACCTGCGGAGTCAAGTCCGTCGAGGTCATGGAAGCGCCCAAGGTCCCGTATTTGCTCAATTCGATGGCAGAGGACAACACCGCGAGCCACGAAGAAGCTTTGCTCCGAATCTATCAGCGACTCCGACCGGGCAATCCACCGGCACTGGAGAAAGCCAAGCAACTGTTCCATGAGAAATTCTTCGATATCAACCGCTACCGACTCGGTCGGGTTGGTCGCTTCCGAGTCAACCGCAAGCTCGGTTTGGCTGTTCCCGAAGACGAAATGGCCCTGCGACCAGAAGACTTGATCGCTTCGATCAAGTACCTGATCGACCTTTTCGACCAAGACAGTTCGGCCCGTTTTGACGACATCGACCACCTGGGAAATCGTCGTCTGCGAACCATCGACGAACTGGCCTGCGAGGAACTCCGCAAAGGATTCTTGAAACTCCGCCGCACCGTGCAAGAACGCATGAGTGTCAAGGATGTCCAGGACATGACACCACGTACGCTCGTCAACCAAAAAAGCATCTCGGCGGCGATCGAGTACTTCTTTGGTCGAGGAGAACTTTCGCAGGTCGTCGACCAAACCAATCCGCTATCCCAACTGACCCACGAGCGACGTCTCTCGGCCCTTGGACCAGGCGGCTTGAACCGAAAACGAGCCGGCTTCGAAGTTCGCGACGTTCACATTTCGCACTACGGTCGAATTTGCCCGATCGAAACCCCTGAAGGTACCAATATCGGTCTGATCAGCTCGCTGTCGATCTACGCTGCGGTCGATGAGTACGGTTTCCTGATCTCGCCTTATCGCAAGATTTCCGAGGGACGAGTCACCGATGACGTCGTGTGGCTACGTGCCGATGAGGAGTCCGATGCCTACATCGCACCGGCGGACTTGGCCGTCAAGGATTCGGTGTTGGTTTCGGGCCCCGGTCTGATCGCCCGTCACCGAAGCGATTTTGAAATCGTGGTCCCAGAAGCCGTCCAGTACATGGACATTTCACCTTGCCAAATGGTCGGCGTTTCGGCCGGTTTGATCCCATTCTTGGAACATGACGATGCGAACCGCGCGTTGATGGGTTCGAACATGCAACGACAAGCCGTTCCGCTCCTGGTTGCCGAACCGCCGATCGTCGGAACCGGCTTGGAAAAAGAGGTGGCGAAAAACTCATCCATGGTGGTGCGTGCACGCCGCGCCGGTAAGGTGACGTTCGTCGATGCGACCCGCATCGAAGTCGGGACCGATATCTACCATATGAAAAAGTACCAAGGCCTCAATGAGCGGACCTGCTTGAACCAAAAGCCGATTATCCAAATCGGCGACAAGGTGGAAAAAGGTCAAATTATCGCCGACGGTGCCTCGACCTATTTGGGTGAATTGGCCCTCGGCAGGAACGTTTTGGTAGGCTTCATGTCCTTCGATGGCTACAACTACGAAGACGCCATCATTATCAGCGAAGAACTCGTCAAGCAGGACGTTTACACCTCGATCCACATCGAGGAATTCGACGTCGAGATCCGCGAAACGAAGCTCGGTCGCGAAGAGTTCACCCGGGACATTCCCAACGTCAGCGAAAAAGCCCTTCGAAACCTCGATGAGTCCGGGATTGTTCAAGTCGGCACGTACGTTCGCCCTGGGGATATCTTGGTTGGAAAAGTCTCGCCGAAGAGCAAGACCGAACTGACCCCTGAAGAGAAACTCCTGCACGCGATCTTCGGCCGGGCCGGGGAAGACGTCAAAAACGACTCCCTCGAAGTCAGTTCCGGTGTCGAAGGGATCGTCATCGACACCCAGAAGTTCTCTCGCCGCATGAGCCTGACCGAAGAAGAACGAAAGAACTTCGAACGGGAGCTCAAGCTTGTCGAAACCGAAGGCAACAAGGACATTGCGACGGCGTTTGTCGTCTTCGCCGAAGAGCTCGAAAAGGTCATCGGTGGCAAGTTGACCGACGAGGATGGCACCCCGCTTACCGGTGGCCAAGATCCAAAGTATATCTCCGAGAAAGCCCAGACATTCAACCTGTCTCGCTTGCTCAATCGGCTCGATGCGGGCCTGCACGCGGAAGTCAAGAAGGTCCACAAGAACATGTGGCCTTCGGTCGAGGAAGCCCTGGATCTTCGCGATCGACGCACCAACAGCATGAAGCGCGGCGATGAACTGCGAAGCGGTGTGTTGCAGATGGTCAAAGTCTACATCGCTACCAAACGGGTCATCAGCATCGGCGATAAGATGGCCGGTCGGCACGGCAACAAGGGGGTTATCTCCAAGATCCTACCGGTTGAGGATATGCCCTTTTTGCCAGATGGTACCCCGATCCAGATCATGCTCAATCCGCTGGGGGTTCCTAGCCGCATGAACGTAGGTCAGATTCTCGAAACCCACTTGGGATGGGCCGGTGCTATGCTCGGCTTCCAAGCCATCACACCGGTCTTCGACGGTGCATCGGAAGAAATCATCAACGATGCACTCGAATCGGCAGGTTTGCCAAGGCACGGAAAGATCCGACTCTTCGACGGTCGAACCGGCGAGGAAATGGAGCAAGAGACCACCGTCGGATACATCTACATGCTCAAACTCCACCACTTGGTCGACGACAAGGTCCATGCTCGAAGCACTGGCCCTTACTCGCTGATCACCCAACAACCCCTCGGTGGCAAGGCCCGCTTCGGTGGCCAGCGCTTTGGGGAAATGGAAGTCTGGGCTCTGGAAGCTTACGGCGCTGCGTACATCCTCCAAGAACTCCTGACGGTCAAAAGCGACGACGTCGAAGGCAGAACCAAGATCTACGAATCGATGGTCAAAGGCGAAAACACGCTCGAGTCTGGGACTCCTGCAAGTTTCGATGTGTTGACCAACGAAATCCGAGGCCTTGCCCTAAACATGCGACTCGAAAAACGCCGGTTGTAATCCGACCCTTTTTTCATCGCTCACCCAAAACCAACATCCGATCACTCTTAGATATCCGTTCCCTGGAGCATTCCTTACATGGGTACTGTTGCCGAAGCCACCTACGATCGCGTCAACGATTACACCTCGGTCAAGATCTCCCTGGCCCGACCGCAAGACATCCGGTCCTGGTCATTTGGAGAAGTCAAAAAGCCTGAGACGATCAATTACCGAACCTACCGTCCCGAAAAAGACGGCTTGTTCTGCGAACGTATTTTTGGCCCTGAAAAGGACTGGGAATGCGCTTGCGGAAAGTACCGTGGGATGAAGTACAAAGGGATGATCTGCGATCGCTGCGGGGTCAAAGTCACCCACTCGAGAGTCCGACGCAAACGCATGGGACACATCGAACTGGCCGCCCCTGTCGCGCACATTTGGTTCTTCAAGGCCATGCCAAGCCGACTTGGTAACCTGCTGGAAATGAAGACCACTAGCTTGGAAAAAGTGATCTACTTCCAAGACTATGTAGTCATCAATCCAGGTACCACCGACCTGGAAGCGCAACAACTCCTGACCGAAGAAGAGTACCGACTAGCCCGAGCCCAACACGGCGATGCTTTCGAAGCCGATATGGGTGCCGAAGCCGTTCGTAAGCTTCTCCAGAACCTCGACCTGATCAAGCTCTCCGAAGTCCTCCGAACGGAGCTCCAAGAGACCAGCAGCAAGCAACGCAAAAAGGAATTGATCAATCGACTCAAACTCGTCGAATCGATCCGAGATAGCGAAAATCGTCCCGAATGGATGATCCTCGACGTCATCCCCGTCATTCCACCCGACCTGCGCCCTCTGGTCCTTCTCGACAGCGGGAACTTCGCAACCTCCGACCTTAACGATCTGTACCGACGGATCATCAACCGCAACAACCGATTGCGCAAGCTGGTCGATCTCAACGCGCCTGAAGTCATCATCCGCAACGAAAAACGAATGCTCCAGCAGTCGGTCGATGCTCTGTTTGACAACGGACGCTGCAAACGCCCAGTGCTCGGAAGCAGCAACCGACCACTGAAGTCCCTGACGGATATGATCAAGGGCAAGCAAGGTCGGTTCCGCGAAAACCTGCTCGGAAAACGCGTCGACTACTCGGCCCGCTCGGTGATCGTCGTCGGACCGCGTCTGCGTCTCCACCAGTGCGGATTGCCCAAGAAAATCGCTCTGGAACTCTACCAGCCGTTCATCATCCGAAAGCTCAAAGACCTCGGGCATGCCGACACGATCAAGTCCGCTAAGAAAATGCTCGAACGAAAAGATGACGAAGTTTGGGATATCCTCGAACAAGTCATCCGAAACCACCCCGTGCTATTGAACCGAGCCCCGACGCTCCACCGCATGGGTATCCAAGCCTTCGAACCAACACTCGTCGAAGGCAACGCGATCCACCTGCACCCCCTGGTCTGCAAAGGTTTCAATGCGGACTTCGACGGTGACCAAATGGCCGTTCACTTGCCCCTGTCGATCGAAGCCCAAGTGGAAGCTCACACGCTGATGATGAGCACCCACAACATCTTCGCACCGAGCAACGGCAAGCCGATCATGAGTCCCTCGCAGGACACGGTTATGGGTTGCAACTACATCACCATCATGCTGGCGGATCAAAAAGGCGAAGGCATGACCTTCTCCAATCCAACCGAAGCCGATTACGCTTACAACGTCGGTAAGATCGCGTTGCATGCGAAGATCAAGGTCCGATTGCCCAAGGGCCAAAAGCTCAAGAGCGGTGAACCGACGGTTCCCGGTGGACGCATCGTCGAGACCACCTACGGGCGAATCCTCTTTAATTCCATCCTCCCCGAAGGCATGGACTTCTACAACCAATCGCTCCGATCGAGCGACTTGGCGATGGTTATCAGCGACTGCTACCAGTTGCTAGGCCGACGTGCGACGATCCAGTTGCTCGACGACATGAACCAACTCGGGTTCCGCGAATCGACCCACAGCGGACTGTCCTTCGGTGCCGACGACCTCGTCACCCCGGACACCAAAGCTCGGCACATTACCGATGCGGACAAGAAGGTCATGACGTTCCAAAAGAACTACCTCAAGGGGGTGATGACCGCTCAAGAACGCTACAACCAAGTTCTCGATGCTTGGACTGCCGCACGCGAAGCGATCACCAAGGACATGCTCGCGGCGATGGAGACCGACCAGCACCGAGGTCCATGGTACGTCAACCCCGTGTTCTTGATGGCATCCTCCGGTGCTCGTGGTGGTATCGAACAGATCCGACAACTCGCAGGCATGCGGGGGCTGATGGCCAAGCCAACCGGCGAAATCATCGAAACGCCCATCAAGTCGAACTTCCGAGAAGGTCTTTCCGTTCTTGAGTACTTCAGCTCCACGCACGGTGCACGCAAAGGTCTAGCCGATACGGCTCTAAAGACCGCCGACTCCGGATACTTGACCCGTAAGCTCGCCGACGTCGCCCAAAACGTTGTGATCACCTTGCACGATTGCGGGACCAACAAGGGGATCACCAAGGGTGTGATTTACCGAGGTGAGAAAGTCGAAGTCCGACTCATCGAGTCCATCACAGGTCGTGTCAGCCGACAAAACATCGTCAACCTCATCACCTCCGAGACCATCGTCGAAGAGAACCAGATGATCTCCCGAGCCGTCGCCCACAAGATCGAAGAGATGGGCCTCGAGAAGATTCAGGTCCGCTCGCCGATGACCTGCGATGCTCCCTTGGGTGTATGCCGTGCCTGCTACGGCATGGATATGAGCACCGGAGCCGTCGTCGAAGAAGGCATGGCCGTGGGTATCATCGCCGCCCAAAGTATCGGTGAGCCTGGTACTCAGCTAACCATGCGTACCTTCCACATCGGTGGTGCCGCAGGTACGACCATGGAAGAAAGCGATATCAAGTCCAAGAAGGGCGGTATCGTCAAATACATCAAAATGCGTTTCGTGCGAAACGATAACGGTGAGGACGTCGTTCTGACACGAAACTGCGAAATCGCAGTCGTCGATGCCCGTGGTCGTGAACTCGAACGCTACGAGATCCCCGTCGGAGCCAGACTCTTGGTTGCCGATAATCAGGAGATCCCCAAGGCCCAAGTGCTCTGCGAATGGAACCCTCACAAGATCCCCATCTTGGCGACCGCTAGCGGTAAAGTTAGCTTCGTCGATATCTCCGAAGGCGAAACGCTCAAAAGCGAAAAAGACCCAAGCGGAAACATCCGCCGAAGCATCATGGACTCGCGTGGGAAATTCCACCCGCAGATCGTTCTCGAAGATGCAGACGGAAAAGCCGTCGATGTGCACTACCTGCCCGATAAGGCGGTGATCAACGTCACCGAAGGCAAAAAGGTCAACGCAGGTACCGAGCTTGCAGAAATGCCACGCGAAGCCACCGGCGTTCGAGACATCACCGGGGGTCTGCCACGGATTACCGAAATCTTCGAAGCTCGAAAACCCAAAGATCCTGCCGTCGTTGCCGAAATCGACGGAACCGTCGAAATCTCCAAAGATCGTAAACGGGGCAAGCGATCGATTCTCGTCAAGAGCGACAGCGGTGAGGAAATCGAACACCTGGTCCCACCAGGAAAACGATTCCTGGTTCACTCGGGCGATATCGTCAAGGCTGGACAAGCTCTCGTCGAAGGACCCTTGGTCCCACACGATATCTTGCGAGTCAGCGGCGAAGAAGCCGTACAACAGTACCTGCTTCACGAAGTCCAACAGGTCTACCGTTCGCAGCGTGTGGAAATCAACGACAAACACGTCGAGATCATCATCGCTCGGATGCTCCGAAAAGTGAAAATCACCAACCCAGGCGACACGAGTCTGCTGGCTGGATTGGTCATGGACCGTTTCGACTTCAAGAAACACAACGACCACATCGCCAAGTGCATCCGAGTCACCGATCCAGGTGATACTCAGTTCGCCCTCGGTGCCATCGTGCCAAAGGAAGAATTCGATACGGCAAACGCCCAAAGCGAAGGGCTCGGAGGCAAGGGCGCCAAGGGCAAGAAGCCCAAGCCCGCGCATGCCGAAGTCCAATTGCTCGGGATCACCAAAGCAGCCGTCCAAAGCAATAGCTTTATCTCGGCAGCCAGCTTCCAAGAAACCACCAAGGTCCTCACCGAAGCCGCACTTGCCGGTAAAGTCGACCGATTGGTAGGTCTCAAAGAGAACGTGATCCTCGGACACCTGATCCCCGCAGGTACCGGCTTTAGGATCTTCCAAGAATCCGAAGTCTCCTATCGCAAGGAAGCACTCGAAGACCTCGTCAACCGCGGAGCGGCGATCGCCGAACAGCAAAACTATCCTCTCTTGAACCAAGCCCCTCAGTCGGCCCCCGAGGAAATTCAAACCCCCGAACCGCCTGCCAGCCCGGCTGCGATCCCTCCCTCGGATGCTCCTGCATTCGAGGAATAGATCGAGGAATAGATCACCCAAGAGTCGATCATCGCACCAAGGATAGCCTTGGCATGAGACAGTTCCCGTGGATCTAGAATCCGATTTTCAATGGCTAGCCTCGTTCAGCACGGACGAGGCCTGGGCCTACTGCAAAAACGCGGATTCCTTTCCCAAAGCCCGTCTTGCAAAACTCGGGCTCTCCCCAGACCAATCGCATTGGCTCCAAACACAAATGGAGTTTGCGATCGGTCCGGCCAAAAGGAAAGTCATCCAACCCTGGAATTGGTTCTGGACGAAGATCCTTTTGGAGCAAGCCTCCGATCAGTGGGTTGCCGAACAGACGGCAGAGGATTTCCCCAAAGGAGTTCAAGTTGTCGATGGATGTTGCGGTGCAGGGGTCGATTCGATCGCCCTGGCAGAGCATCTTGAGCTATCCAGCGAAGCTTCCGATTCGGTCCTGCCCATCGATGCTTCCAGTTTGGCTTGCCAATTGACCCGCTGGAACGCCCGCCAAAACGGATTTGTTTTGAATCCTCGACATGCTCGCTTCGAGGAGGTCGATCTACCTGCCCGAGCTTGGCTTCACCTCGATCCAGACCGCAGAGCCTCGGGTCGGACCGTCGATGTCTATGCGACCGAGCCGAGCTGGACGACGATCGCGACTCGAATCGACCAAGCACCTGGAGCGTCAGTCAAATCGGCTCCAGGTTTCCAACCCGATGCAGACTTTTCCTGGGGCGAATGCGGCGCACCTGACGCCAGACGATGGATATCCCGGGACGGAACGGTTCGACAGCAACGGCTTTATTGGAGAATCCCCCGATGGGAAAACGCAACGAGGATCGCAAGCGGCTTTCGCAAAGCAAGCGGTTGGCATCATGAAGTCTTCGACGAAGAGATCCTCGACGACTCCGAGCGGTATTTCCGAATTCTGCATGAACGCACTGACATCCAAGCAGGATGCTATGTCGCTGACCACGATCCTGCCTTGCGAGCCGCAGGCTGCGTCGTCGCCTTGGCTGGCCGCTTGCAGATGAAAGTCCTGGGCAACGAGTTTGGCTATTGCTTGGCAAATCAGCCCGTAGCGCACCCGATGCTCCGCTGGTTTCGGATCTTGGATCTGCTCCCTATGGATCGAAAGAAAGTTCGAGCCATGTCGCGCAGCATGCCTTGTGCAACCTGGGAACTCAAAAGCAGAAATGTCGATGTCGACTTGATCCAACTACGCAAAGAGCTGCTCATCGACAAGAACTCTGAGCGCGCAGGCTCATTGCTGATCACCAAACTCGGTAAACAACACATTTGCATGGTCTGTGAGGAGATCCTGGCATGAACGGAATTTTCATCACCGGAACCGACACCGAAGTCGGAAAAACATTCTTCGTTTGCCAATACGCGAAAAAATTGATCGGACAGGGAATTCGCGTCGGGGTGTACAAGCCCGTCGCGAGCGGCCTGAGAAGAGAGGACAGTCGAAGCGATGCATCGCAATTGAAACGGTCGCTCGGTACGTTTGGAGCGAATATTGCACTCGAGCGAATCAATCCTCAGTGCTTTCTGGCCCCTTTGGCACCTCCGATCGCAGCCCAAGCCCAGCAGCAGACCGTCGACCAAGACCTCCTCATCCAAGGAGCCAGAGACTGGGTCGACGATTGCCAGCTCCTGTTGGTCGAAGGGGCAGGAGGCCTGCTCTCACCGATCTCATGGTCCATGACCAACGCGGACCTAGCCGTGCAGTTGGGATTCCCGCTGATCGTCGTCGCTGAAAACAGACTCGGTTGCGTCCACCAAATCCTCGCCACGGTCAAAGTTGCGCTCAGCTACCAGATGACCGTGCAAGCTGTAGTTTTAAATCATGTCCACGCAATTCCCCACGGGCCGGATGGTCAGGAATCCGCAACCGTGCATAACCGCCGTTTGCTCGAGCCTTTCCTGCGAACCATCAACCCCGAAATTGAGATTTGGGAGCAACCGCACCTACAGTCCGGACTTCCGGCATAAGCGAAACTACCTGTTTTCACCTGTCGAACCCAAACGGGGATTGATTCTTAGTGGAAATTACACCCCAATGCGATCATAATCCATCAACCTGACTCTCTACCCTGCGGATCGACAGCATGTTTTTTTGGATCTATGACGTTCCTAGCACCACCCTAGCGCTGATGATCACCGGCGCCTTCGTCGGCTTCAGTTGGATCGGTGCAGTGTTCATACGCCCGATCCTGCGTGCTTTCTTGCGTAAACGAGCTGATATCAACGATCTGATTGGATATATGCTCTCGTGCTTCGGCGTTTTCTACGGCCTGCTCCTTGGATTGCTGGCCGTTGCAGCCTACCAAAACTTCAGCAATGTCGAGACGATTGTTTCGAAGGAAGCCTCGACCCTCTCGGCGCTGGCAAGAGACGTTAGCGCCTACCCCGAACCCGATCGCACGAACCTTATTTGGTTGCTCCGAGATTACACGAGATATGTCGTTCACTACGCTTGGCCCTCGCAGCAAAAGGGAATCGTTCCTCAAGAAGGAAACACACGGATGATCGCTTTCCATGAACAACTTATCCGGTTCGAACCCAGTTCTCCTGGGCAGGAAATCCTTCATGCCGAAGCCCTTCGGCAATTCAATAACTATCTTGAAGCTCGCCGAATGAGGATCTTTTCGGTAACCACCTCGATCCCGGGTGTGATGTGGGCAGTCGTACTCGTCGGAGCCCTTATGAACATCGCTCTGATTTGGATGTTCGACATGAAACTCACCAACCACCTCTTCCTAGGCGGAATCCTATCTGCCTTCATGGGTCTGATGATTTTCCTTATCGCATCGCTAGACAACCCCTTCCGGGGTGAATTGAGCATCTCCCCTGCTCCTTTCCAAGACATCCTTACGCATTTGATGGAAGAGTAGCGTTCATGCATCCTAGGTACGCATTGCCGTCGATTCACACAGCGTTGGGTTTGGCACTGATCCTCACATGGTCCTGCAATCTTGGCTGCGAACGGCTCAGCAAGACGATCGGTGTTCTGACCACACCCAAAGAGACCAAGGAGACTATCAAGCTGGGAATCCTCCATTCCCAAACCGGCTCCATGGGAATGAACGAGATGTCTCTGAGGCATTCGGAAGTACTTGCAATAGAGGAAATCAATAGCAGCGGCGAGTTTCCCAAAACCGAATTCGTCCCGGTCGTCAGAGACGGACGTTCCAAAAGCGATCACTTCCGCCGCAGGGTTCGTAATTTGATCGATATCGAAAAAGTAGATGTGATCTTCGGTTGCTGGACAAGCCTGCACCGCAAAGCGGTCATCGATGAAATGGCAAACCCAACGGACTTGTTTCGCCCCGATGGCTTCGTCGCGAGTAACAGCACGAACCGCCACGAACCGCTCCTGTTCTACCCCCTGCAATACGAAGGCTTCGAAGCCCACCGGAACGTTTTTTATTTTGGCAGCACTCCCAACCAACAAATCCTTCCAGCGATCGATTGGTTTTTATCCGACCAAGGAGGAAAACGTCAAAAAATCTACCTGATCGGCTCAGATTATCTTTTCCCGAGAATGGCAAACTACATCGTCAAGAAATACCTCGAATCGCGCAATGTCGAAGTGGTCGATGAAGTCTATCTGCCGCTTGGACATAAGGACTTTGGCGATGCAATTCTCAAGATCCGGGAGAAGTCCCCGGATCTGATCCTTAGCACCATCAACGGTGATAGCAACCGCCCCTTCTACGAACAACTCTACAAGTCGGGGATTCGAGCCGAGACCGTTCCGGTACTTGCGACCAGCGTCGCCGAAGATGAACTGCGCCGTATCCCTCCCGAGTTTGTCCAAGGACACTATGCAGCTTGGAGCTACTTCCAATCCCTTGATACCCCTGAGAACAAAGCGTTCGTAAAATCCTTCAAAAAGAACTTCGGTTTAGATCGAGTCGTCGACGATCCGATGGAGGCCGCGTACACCCAAGTCATGGTGTGGAAAGAGGCTTACAAACGTGCGAATTCCTCCGATCCAATCAAGATCCGCGAGGTGCTCGAAAAGGGTATGGAATTCGATGCTCCCGGTGGCCGAATCAAGGTCGATCCAAAAACACACCACATGTACAAGAAATTTCGACTCGGACAAATCCAACTCGACCGGCAATTCAAAATCATCTACGAATCCCAAGACCTGATCGCTCCAGACCCGTTCCCCGCTTTCGCGTTCCCGGGTTGGGAATGCGACTGGACCCAAGGCGGTCTGACCAAAGGTCCGATTCCGAATATCGGCCTTTGATCTTTTTCATGTCCGAGCGATTCTGGTCTCACTCGGAGGGGACTAGCCTCAAAAACGCGATCAAGTCGTTGAGCCCCGAGGGATCGAGTTCCTTGAGCAATCCGTCGGGCATGAGCGATTTGCCCGAACTCTTCCACTCATCGATCTGACTCCGATCGATCGATACGCTCTGATTCTGCGCCGTCTGGATCGTGATTTGGTCCTGACTCGACCGGATCAGTATCCCGGCGGCTACCTCTCCATCCTTGGTCCGAATCTGCTGCTGCTCATACTTAGGATCCATTTCGCGACTAGGCTCGGCGATCGCCAGTCCGATCGCTTCGTTAGGACGAACTCGGTAGGAGTCCAGTGCAGGACCAATCTGGATCCCGATATCCATGACTCGATGGCACGAGGCGCACAGTTTGCGAAAGTGCTCTTGTCCCTCTTTGGCATTCCCGGGTTGCTCCCAAGCCTCGCGGTACTTGCTCGCAACGCTCTCCCAGGACACCTCCGATACCGGAGACAATCTCTGGGCTCGCTTCTTGATCCCTTCGGTCGGGAACGCGCGCAGGGCCTGCCACACCCAAGCGGGAGTAGTGGGAAATCCGGAGGAAGTCCCCAGACTGGATTCCTCGAGTCGGTCGAGCAAGAGCTTGGCTCCCTGCTCGTTTCGAATCAGCGCCTTGAAGATCGATTGCTCGATCAATGGATTCGAACCGTCGAGATACTTCATCGCAATCTGCTGCAGGGCAGGCTGACTAGGTACCCATGCCTCGATCACCTCGCTCTGGATCGATGTCGAAGCGCACTGGCTCAGTACCCGAACCAACATCTCTTGACGTTGCTCAACCGGTAGCGTTCCAAGCAATCGAATCGCACTAGAGCGTTCGGAGTCGCTTTGACCAAGATCCGCTTCGGCCTGACGCTCTGTTCGGCCCGACTCCAAAGCCGCCTGCATCCGCGGCACGAGCTGCTTTGATGCCAATTGACTCACCCGCTTAAACGCTTCGCTTCCCTCGGCAAGGATGCGACGCTCGGACAAACGCCCGAGTGCCTCGGTTGCGACTCGCGATTGTTCCGGACTCAAACCCTGAGATTCCCATCGGTCCAACACCGCGACCAAATCACCCTGTTGCTGCATTTGAAAAAGAATCGCATCGAGCAGAGGATTCGCCTGTGGGAATCGCCCGAAAAAGCTCAACCACTCCTCCTGCTCCCATAGCATCTTGGCTGACTTTCCACGAATCGCAATCTCGATCCCTGCTCGCAATTCGTCGCAGGCAAGAACCCCAGGATCTGTCCGCTTGAGCCAACTGGCAAAAACTCCAACGCGATCCTGCTCCTTGGGAATCAACAACAAACTCCGCACCGCCATGGCCATCTGGACCTCAAGATCCGACTCTCGCAGCATGGCCGCCTGGATACGATCCGAATCCCCTTGAACAAATTCAGAGGTGATCTCTCCGAGCCGATTTGCGTAAACCCAAGCCCACAGGCGCACATGGACCGCCGGATCCTCGATCGCTCGCATCCATGTCGACTTGTCCAATCCGTTGGGTACCGCCGACAATACCGACAACGCATAGAGCCTAGCCAAATCCCGCTGACTCGTGGCTACCATTTCACGGCATACCCCAATCGCTTGGGGATCTTGTCGCTCGATAAGCAATTGGCTAGCCGTCTCGCGATGCCAGCCATTGGGATGATCGAGTTGACCTGCAAGTTGCTCTGTGCTCAATTTCGCCAAGTCGACTCGATCGCGTCGAATAGGCCTGTCGGTCGCTTTGACCCGCCAAATACGCCCAAGCTCCCTTCCCGATGTCAAATCCACCTGGCTCTTGATCGGCTCGGGGATGCTCTTGGGATGCTCGATCGTTTCGCGGGCCATGTCGACGATATACAAACAACCGTCAGGACCGTTGGAAAACTGGACCGGACGAAACCAAGTATCCTTGCTGCGGAGAAATTCTCCCTGCGAATCGATCCGCTGACCTTTCGAATAAACTCCACTTCGAACCAGTCGCTTACGATGCACGAGGTTACTCCCCACATCGGCGATAAACGCCAACGGAGTCTCGCTCGCAGGCCACTGGTCCCCATCGTAAATCGTGACCCCTGTCGCCGAAGTGAAATAGCCACTGGCCCTGCCTTGACCCTCGAGAATTCCAGTCGAAACGCCAGCTAGGCGCATTTGTGTCCGTATCGTCCGCCATGATTCCACAGGCGATACACGAAACACCTCTGCTTGCGGACCGTCCAGAGCCACCGACCTTCTCCATGCTACCGTCTTGGAAAGACTCGCATCGGTCAATTCAGGCAAATACCACGCGACGACTTGCTGCAGATGATCGCTGTTGCTCGTTACAAAGCGATCGCCCCAGGGACTGAAATCCATTCCATGTTGGCCGTACCCTACCACCGTCGAGACCTTACCGCTGACAAGGTCCCAAGCGATATCTCGCCCCGAAACACCATAAGGGCTCGAGGGCAAACTCAGGTTGCTGCCCGGACTCGTGGTGAGCTGACCACCATTGGAACTGGTCGATAAATGCATCCGACCGTCGAGCCCCCAGCGAAAGGAATTGGCTAATCCCTGGACGTTTTGCCGTCCGAGTCCCTCGAGCAATGGCTGGGATGTCCACGGCCCATTCGGCACCGACGTGGGTTGACCTGACCGAAACTCAAGCACCAACGGGGCTGCCGCCACCCACGTCCGCTGATTCAACGTCGCTAAGGCCGTAGGCCAAGACAAATGCTCTGCGATCACCTCGGCTCGATCCATCCGTCCGTCGCTGTCGGTGTCCGTCAGCTTGGACAATCTCCCAAGCGCGTCGTTTTCTTGCTCGCTGTAGTCGACCATCTCGACGACCCACAGTGCCCCCGAAGCATCGAAGGACATGGCCACAGGACTTTGAATCAATGGCTCACTGGCCACCAACTCGATTTCAAAGCCTGGTTGCACCTCAATCGCTGCCCGGACGTCATCGAGCGACAAAGGGGCGATGCGTTCGACTTTTGTATCGCTGATCTTTTGGAATGCGATCGCGTAAGGACCCAAGCTGGTCCCCAAGGCTACCGCTAAGAGCGATTTTGAAAATCCACTGCCTAAAATCTGTCGCTTCATTTGGATCCCCCTTCGACGGGGCTGGAAAATAGGAACTCTAAGGCGATCGGTAATCTACGGGCCCAAGCTGCTTCATGGTGCTTGGCCTCCGAATCGATCATGGTTCGAACTTCAATTCGCTCACGGTGGTGCTGCTCGAGCGCCTCGGCCAACTGCTCGGTCTGCTCGACGGCCTGGACTTGCCCTCGATCGCTCTTGCCCTCCCTCGTACCGATATCCAACCATAGCCGCTGCTTGTCGCGCGGGGCCAGATCGCTCGGGGGCTGGCTGTATTGCTGAATCGTGTATCCCTGCCCCCAAAACAACGAGGGCGACATCGCCGCTCCTTTGCCGAACACTTCGGGATGCTTCCTGAGCGCATGCAATACAAACACCCCACCCAACGACGAGCCTACAATCGCAGTCGTATCAGCGGTTTTGAGCGTTCGGTACTCCCGATCGATCCACGGCTTGAGCTCTGTCACAAGAAATCGCAGATACTCATCGGCCTTTCCGCCAACGGGCTTATCGGAGACCTCATCGACTACCGGGGTGTACTCATCAAACCGATCCTTGGAATTGTCGATTCCCACCAGAATCAACGGAAGATTCGCCGGACCCCTTGCCAAGTCTCGCGCCGTTTCATCTGCCTCCCATTCCACACCAAATGCGGCCCACTGCCGATCGAATAAATTCTGCCCATCAAGGCAATAGACTACCGGAAAACCTTCATGCACTCCGTCGCGATACTGCGGGGGTAACCATACCGTGACGCGTCGCTTGGATCCCAAAACTTCACTCGCAAAGTCCATCCAACGCAGGTCCCCGGTTGCCGTCGAACTCGGGGCCGACTTAGGAATCGCCCAGCTAGCGATCGCAACACGAACCGTCTCGGGCCCGCGCACCGAGAACGTTCGATTTTGAATTTCAGCCCCCTGCGGTGTCTTCTCCACCGTCGCCCAACTCCCTCGCGTGAACTTGTACTCGACTCGCGTTCCAATCGGCAGCTCAACGTCGGCTCGATAAGTCCCATCCTCCTGCTTGGCCATTTCGAACGCGTTGGGCTGCCAAGGCCCAAACGCATCGATGCTCCCGGCGATGTAGACCTTCGAGCTCTCTGGGGTTCCCTCGGGGACCGTCACCTGCCAAGTGACTTTTGCCGTGGCACTTTTGGCGGAATTCGACTTCGCTCCAGAAGCTTGTTGCGCACTGGTATGGGGAAGCCAACCGAACATCAAACACCCAAGTCCAATCATCGAACCGACATGCACCTTCCAATGCACTAAACCATTCGGCAGCTTCGAATGCTTCCCTATCAATGGCTTATCCCCCCAATGTGACCCATGTCCATACGCCGTTTGTACCCTCGTGCAGCTTTCAGAATTATAACTTATCTAGACGCGTTACTTCTGTCGCCACCACTGGTTTTTCTCGATCGCCAGTTTGGTGATCCAAGGCTCGATATCCCGCGCAAAACGAGCCGCATCGACCGCATAGCCCGCCGTTGGCTTCAACCCAGGACCGACAACTTCACGCCAGTAACCGTTGAACCGCTCCATCAGCGATTCTCTGGCCCATTTGGCGACCATCGATGCAGCAGCCGGTGGGAAAAGCGAATCTCCATGAACTTGAAAACGAATCGATGTCGCAATACCCGCATGACGCATCGAATAGACGCTCGTTTTCTGGCTCTCGGTGACTACCGAACAAAAGGGCACCTGCGACTCCCGATGCGATCGCTCATACGTCTGCGATAAGAGCCCCGCATATTTCTTGCGTCCCCCCTGCCGATCGCAATAGATTTCGATCCCCTTCCACGAATGAAAATCCATGCACTCGCCCAGGACCTTCCAAACCAATTGCAAGCTGATGTCTCCAAGTACATCGGATTTGTTGCCGAGTCGATCTACGCACTCGTTGAAATGGGCTTCGTCCAATATCCTCAGTCGAAAACCGATCAGCCGAACCCCTAACTTCAGGAGCTTCTCCCTGGCGCAACGGCAACTCGCTTCGGAGTTCTCGTCGCATAGGTCTTTGGCTTCTCGGGCAGAATGGCGAGCGGCATGCGGTGCACGAGCTAGGCCACTGCCAGGTTTTCTGGGATGGTACCAGGGATGCGATTCGACTCGCGCAAGGTCCTCCTGTGCCAACGGATCAAGCTCGAACCAAGGGCGCATCTGGGGGGGCTTGCCCTCGAAAATCGATTCGAAAAAACGTATGGCGAAGTTCAGCCCCGCGAGCCCTTTTCCCGATTGGTAGATCTTCTTCGAATCCCCAAAAGGAACAAACGCGCTTTTGGGTGTCCAACTGGCTGCTTGAAACTCGGGTGCGAATGGTTCGAGTCCATCGAGGACCTCGATGTGCGACTCGACAGCCCAGGCACTCACCGCGACGACCAAAGGCCCAAGGTTCGGGCCATAGCCAGCCTCGTCGACCCCCAATACCAATCGCATCAGAAACCTCGCTCCTTGGGTTCCTGCTTCTTCGGAGGCTTATCTGAATTGAACATTTTAAACGGCAAGCTGTAGATGTCGAAGTTGAGCTTCGGTAGACCACCCGATTTCTCGGTGGACTCCTGACCGTTGGCCGTTTTGACCGGCAAGAGTTCCATATCCAAATGCCCCACAACCACCAAACGTTCAGGTAGCTGAGTCAGATGCAACGTCCCTCCACGAAACCACTCGAGCCAACCGCATCGGTAACCCTTGGGGGGCACGGTGTGCAAGGTGTCAAACCCAACGGTCGAACGATGCGATCCTGGAGCTAGCGATAGGGACTCGGGCCAACCCGTAGTCTCCCACAGCCCATCCTTCAATCGATATTCTCCATTGAGCGTGCATTGCAGTTTCGCATCGAGCAACTCCTCGCTGACTACCTTGGCCTGATCGGCCTTTAGCCCAAGCTGCTGGCCCACCGCATCGAGCAAAAACAGGTTGCCCCGAGTCGCCTGAGCGGCTTGCCTGAACCCGAGCGTATTGAACCATCCAGCGACCCGACTTTCGGCTATGTTTCCGACCCTCAATCGCCCTTGAGCGACATCGTCGGCCTCAATCATTCGAACCATCGACGCACAGCCTTCCAAAATCTCTCGGTGGAACGACAGGATGCTAAAGCCCTCCATTTGCCAACGCCAGATGCCGATGAAAGTTTTCGAGAATCCAGTCGCGTCGGGCAACCCGCCTCCGAGACCCAACGGAAGGCCATCGAGGAATCCCGGCTTGGGCCAAGCTCCCAGATACACCGGAAGGGACTTCAAGAGCCCCAGCGTCGCAAAGAGCCCCTTGGTCTCTTCAGGAAAAGGCAACTCGATATCCTTCAAACCCGAAAACAGGATGTGATTGGGCACCTCATTTTTCCCAAAGCCGTTTCCTCGCATGTGGAGCTGTACGTTGACCACATCGTCTAATGGCAATTGAACTTGCTGTTCGACAGGTGGGGCAAGGAGCAGACTCATCCAACCGTACTTGTCGCTCCCAAGAGGTGCGATATAGGCCTCGATGGCCACCCGCTCTGCCTTCGGGTTCTCGGGGTGCTCATAACGGCGTAACCCAAACATCAACGGATCGGTCTGCTGCCAATCCTTGGTGTAAAACTCCGTCGATTCGCGATACTCGGCGGATTCCTCTGGAGTGCAATCCACCAATGGAACATCGACAATCGGCAAAAAACTACCACGCCGACCTCGCACCGAATCGTACCAGCCCCCTTGGAAACGGATTGTCTCGGACCCATCGACCCGTTGCTGAAACCAACGAGGCAGATACCCCTGGCCAATGAGATAGTCCATCTGATCTCCTGGAAGCCAATCCGGAGGAATCGACTCGGTTTTGCTCTTTCCTTTGTGGATCCCAAGAAGCCCCCGCGTCTGCTCGTTCTTGGCTACGATGCTCGCAAGTTCGGCATTCTCGAGCGCTGCGACGGCCCGCATGCGCCTCTTGAGTTCGATCTGATATCGGGGCGAAACGAGATTCTGAAAAAACTCCGACGAAAAATAGGCAAACACGTCATAGTCGTGCTCTTCGGGCATCATCAGTCGAGCAAAACGAAACGCTGGCAACTGAGCCATCGACTCCCCTGTTTTCTGCACCTCGAGGAATCGTCTGGCTAACTCTCGACTCGATGTGATGAAAACATAAGGCTCGGCTAAGACCATGAATGACCGGACGGAATGATCCGGAGTGCTCAGAAACGATACGTTCTGACCCTCGATCAACTCCTCTCGCAATTTACCCCCCTGAGGTTCGATCTTTTCGAACGTCGCGAGTCGCTCTTGCTCGAAGGACGATTTGAGCAAGCCGAAGTTCTTCGCCTCAAAGACTACCCCCATGGTCGGACCGTCTTGCAAATAGAGATCGTATCCAACGAAGGCCATATCCGAGATGACCGCATCACCAAAGAGCTTGCTGATGGTATTCATCTTGGTGTTTAGCAACCGCTCAACCCGATCGGTGCTCTCGTAATTGTAGCCCCGCATCAACGCAAGCTGCGCGATGTCCCCACCGCGTGACTCGCTGAGCTTCTGAAACCACAAGTAATTCTGAAAGGATCCAAAGCGGATGTAAAAGCACTCCGAAGGCACGACCTTGGCAATCGGCTCGATCGCAATGGCATCCAAGCTCTGGCCTTCACGTAGCGCCGGAATCGGATGGGTTGTCCATCGCGGCGGCTGCGGTATCGCCACGCGCCGAGACGTGTCTGCGACACTCACCGTCAACTGCTCGTTGCGCAATCGATCCCGCAAGGATTCAGACCCTGCGATCAATTCCAACGTCGAAGTCGGATCATTGGGCTTGCTCAATATCGTCGGCTTGGGCTGCTCCAAGTCCGGAATCGGAAAACCGAAGCGATTCGCGAGCGAATAAACCAAGTAGCGTTCGACAAGACTCGGGTAGTCGCTGCGGACTATCTGACGCTTGGCTTGCTCGACATAACTGGTCCACCACTGATCGAGCAGCAGATTCCAACGATTGGAGGTCGCTCCATCGACCCGACGCTCGTCGAGCGATTTGGGCACCAGCTCGATCGTCTGCTGAACCTCTCCGTCGAGCTGAATCGTCAGCGGTGCGTCGCCAACAAATAAGAAGTGAATCCTCACATGCTCGAGCGGATCGATCGTATCTCGCAATCGCTCGACCGCTTTACGCAATCGCTTCAATACCGATCCATCCCCAATCCTTCGCGATGGCGGTCCGTTTGGATCCTCGGCCCCCGATCTGACGACCGGTTCGGGGTCGATCGAGACGATCTCAATCGCAGGATAAAAAATTCGCTGATCCTTCTCCGTCGCAACCACTCGAACCGTCGCATCGGAGGCGACTTGCCCCGCACCGATGAGAATCTGCCCGATTCCTATACCTGGATAAGGCCCCTCTTGGGTGTGGAGGATCGCTACCCCCCGATTGGTCATCGCGGGTTGCGATACTCGGCTCGGCCGATCTGTAAGCTGCTCCTGAGCTTGTGTGGATTCCCACAGTCCGAAAGCACATCCGACGAATACCCCAAGTGTAACGATTCGGCTGATGGTCCAGTGTCGCATCGAAGGTGTTCCTAAACTAGTAACGGGCAGCCGGAGCCGAAACCGCACGTCCTAAACTCTCAAGCGTCGCGGCAACGGCTTGGTTCATGAACCCGAGCTCGCTGCTGATGGCGATCAACTGCCAGCCTTCTTCTATACGCCTTTTCGCTGCACTAGCATCGGCAACGTGGATCCCAGCAGAGACACCATGCGCTTTGGCCGACCGAAGGATCTTGCCCAATGCCTCGACAAATTCAGGATCGTCGGTCTCCATCTGTGGGGTCTTGCCCATCGATGCAAGGAGATCATTCGGCCCGACAAATACCGCATCGACGCCAGGGACGCTCAGGATCTGGTCGATTTTCTCAACCGCATCGATATGCTCAGCTTGCACGACCACGAGAATCTGATCGTTGGCTCGTTGGTAATATTCCGCAGCATCGGTTCCAAAATTCAACGCATGCAAACTCCCCCCAACACTGCGAGTCCCTGCAGGAGGGTACTTGCAACTCGATACGGCCAATTGAGCCAACTCGACCGAATTGCACATCGGGAAAACGATCCCGTAAGCTCCTAAATCCAATGCCCTTTTGGCGTTCTCATGGGTGATCGACGCAACGCGGATCAACGGCACAGAGCCCGCCTCAGCAACGTGGGCAAAGATAGCCGATGCAGTCTCCCAATCGCAGTTGCTGTGCTCCATATCGAGGGTCAACCAAGGAAACCCCGAGCGGGCCATAAACCGCGCAGCCACCGGACTCGATAGCGATAGCCATGTCCCGACTTGCGGCTCGCCCCGCCGCAAGGCTTCTCGTACGGTATTGGTTTTCATAGATTTTATTTCCGATCGATTCGTTTCCTCAAGTATCCGGCGGGTCAGCGGACCAAAGGGTCACAGGGTCCATTGCTTGACCCGAAGCGAGTCAGAGCCCAATACCTCTGGATTGCAAATCGACTTAGGAATCCGACCTTCTAGGATATCCAAAATCGGTTCGTAGCAGCCCTGACTCATCCGAACGGCTGCCTCGCGGGAATTGAACGCATTATGTGGAGTCAAAAGAAGATTCGGAGCGGAACGCAAAGGATCATCGACCGGCAAAGGCTCTTGTTCGTACACATCCATTGCGGCCCCAGCAATCTGCCCCTTACGAACCGCTTCGATCAACGCCGCAGGATCGACCAGTGCACCCCGGGCGGTGTTGATCAAATAAGCCGTCCTGCGCATTTTCTCAAAAGCCCGACGGTCGATCATGTGCTTCGTTTGGGGCGTGTTCGGCGCGTGAATCGACACAAAGTCCGAGCCTTCGAGCAACTCGCTCAGGTCCACCCAGCGAATACGATCCGCTAACGCAACCCATTCGCTATCGAGTTTTCCAGACTCGATCGAGGCCCGCATCCACGGGTCATGAACGGCAAGCTTCAACCCAAATCCCAACGCGCGACTCGCCACGGCTTGGCCAATCCGACCAAAACCAACCAGTCCGAGCGTCTTGCCTCGAAGCTCAACTCCCGGATACTCGGCCCACCCCCCCGCTTGCATGCACTCGTATCCGATGTGGATATGCCTGGCGATAGAAAGGAGCAGCCCCATGCAGTAATCTGCTACCGCATCGGTCATCGCATCCGGTACGTTGGTCACAAGAATGCCGTGCCCGCTGGCCGATGCCAAATCCACACTGTCGACCCCAATCCCACATCGAGCCACAAGCTTCAGACGCGGTAAAGCGTCGAAGGCAGCCTGACAGTAAGGATCGGTCGCCGCGACAATTGCATCGCAATCCCTAGCCTGGTCGATCAACCGATCGAGCGTCAACGGCCCCCATGCTTCCGAATCGACAACCGTACACCCAAGCTTACCCAGCTTATCACGGAAAGCGCCTCCGCTCACCGCGAACGCCTGGGCCGTTACCAAAATTCGCATCGGGGTTGATGACATGAATCTTTCCTGAACTCATTCTCGGAAAACACTCCGATTATACCAATTGTTCCGCCGATTGGGAGTTCAGGCAAAGTTCTCCCATAGATTCGAGCAGGAAAGATGGTGGGGCTAGGAAAAGATTGACGAACTGAAACCGTGTCGCTACACGACATCCACATCTCGTACAACAAACTCGCCACTGGAGAGAAATTGTGAAAACCCAAGTCCTCGATTCGATCGAGCAAATCAGCAAGGAAAGGGTCTCCACCGAAGGGAATTGGTCGTTGACTGGATCGCCAAACCAAAATGCCAGCGAGTCGCTCGGACTCGCCTCGCGCACCAAACCTCTGACCACCGATGATCGCTTACTCGACGATACGACGGTCGATCGGCTAGTGCGAGTCCTGGATTCGTACAACGCAGATGTGCGATCCTGGATTCAGAAGGATGAATCGGATTCCAACCGCGGTCGCTGGCCTAGTTTGATGACCTTCTCGCTATTTGGACTTGGTATCGCAGTGACAGGGGCGACCAACTACTGGAACTACGGGCGACAGTTCGCAGATCACGAGTTTGTCTTGTTCAACCTCGCCGGAGCAATGGTTTTCCTCTTGGCCGGAATCAGTTTGTTTTACGATCGTTCCGTCCGCGAAATCGGTGGCGATCGAATCCGAAAGGAATCCGGCCGTCGGATCGAGACGATGTCCGATCATGTCCGTTCGCTTTCGCAACTCTACCAAAAGTGGATCAGTGATTGGAAATCGCAAAAGCAACAACTCGAACGGCTCGAGTCCTCCGTTCGCGAATTCGACGCACAATCCGTCGCGGCCCAGATCAAAGCCTCTCAGTGGACCAGCGAAGCCGAAGAATTCGGACGCCAGCGTGACCGCTTGGGCGACGAAGTCGACTCGCTTCGCAATACCATTCTTCAATTGCAAGCCGATTCCGAGTATGCCAAGATGAAACTCTGTGGCGTCGATTCGGAAATCGAAGCCAAACGAGAGCATCTCAACGACTTGAAGTCCCAGCGGGAAAAAACCCGCCGCGAGATTCTTGAACTCGAAGAGCAATCGGCCCAATCCCGCGATGCCTTCGAATCGACTCGCTCGGAACACGAAGCCAACCAGCGTCAATTCCAACGCGATCAGCAGTCGATCGAACGCCGAATCGAGAAACTCAGCGACGAAGCCAACCGTCTGCAAGAAACCTGCGAAAACCTTGAACAAGACCGATCCGATTTGCAGTCGGAATTGCAGTCGCTCAAGATCGAATTCGATCGAAATATCGAGATCCAAACGCTGTCGCTCGCCGAGGTCACACGCTCGCTTCAAGATGCCAATACCGAGAAAGCCTTGGTCGACGAAGCCATCGAAACAAGTCAAGCGAACTTGCGTCAAATCGTAGCCACTCACAAGGATCTGCAAACTCAAATCGAGTCCCTGCAATCCTCCAAGGTGCATCTATCCAACTGCATCGCTGGCCTGAACGAAGAGGTCTCCCAAAAACGGGAACTGAACGATCTTCTCGAATCGCAAACCAAAGTGCTCATCGAAGACCGGGAACTTCGCTGCACCAAACTCGATAAATCAATCGCCGAACTCGATGGCAACCTATCGACCCGGCGAGGGGAACTGCTCCAAGCAACCCATGAATTCGAAACAGTCCAAAACCATCACCGCCAACTCGCAGCCGACGTCGATCACTTGAACCGCGTCAAGGCAGCGATGGAAACCTCCGTCAGCGAACTGACCGATCGACTCGCAAACAAGTCGACCGATTTCAAACGCAAGTCGGTGCAGGTCAACGAATTGGCTAGCAAGATCGATTCGCTTTCGCTCTCGGTTCGGTCCCTGGCAACGCAGGAATCCGGTGCGAAAGCGACCAATGGAACAGGTATAAGCGGAGTGGGGAGCCTTGGTAGCGACGTCAGCGCAACGTCACTATCCGGCGAAGAGAACGGCCAAAGGAGCACCAAACCCTCCTTGCAAGGCCCCCACTGGGGACAAGAGCAGCTTCATCGTATGATCGATCGAATGGACGAGATCGATCGACTCGCCGAAGACGGACTCGCTTAACTCTCGACCGCTCGCAAGGCGATCATTCGCCAGACGACTGGTTCGGACGCTCGTCCAAGTGCTTCTTGAACCAGTCTCGCATCGACTCGAACATGATCCGGTTGCCCTCGGCATCAAAGCCGTGGGCAGCCCCCCGGATCACGACCAGATTGCAAGGCACCTCAGACTTCGAGAACGCCTCCTTGATGTTCTCACTGTGCGACAACGGTACCAAATCATCTTTGTCCCCGTGCACCAACAAAGTCGGCGCGTCCACACTGGAAACCTGCCGTAAAGGCGAGAACTCGTCGTTGCGATTCGAATCGAATTTCAATGCCGGGAACTGTTCCATCCGAGGATTGCCATCCGTCTTGTAGGGTGCAAGGTCCGTCGGAGGAAATACCGCAGCGACCGCTGCGATCCGCGGTCCACGCTTCTTGTCATTGGCCGTCGTTCCAAGCATCAGGGAAAGATGCCCCCCGGCCGAGAACCCAAAAACTCCTATTTTGGATTTGTCGATCTGCCACTCCTGGCATTCCTTGTCCACATGCCCTAGCGCCTTGCGCACATCCTCGACAATCTCTGGAATCACATACTTAGGACTGCTGCCGTGCCGGACGGCGATGATCGTATAGCCCTCGTCCAAAAGCGGCTTGAAAAAATTTGACATCTGAGCAGGTGGCATCCAGGTCGATACCCAACCGCCACTGACCATGAACATCAATCCAATCCCCTTACGCTTCGACTCCGGCTCAAAAACATCCATCGTCAAGGCCATCCCGTCCTTGTGCCCATAGACGACATCTTTGCGGATCTTGGGAAGCGTATCCTCCGCGTAAGCGATCGGCATCAGGCCTGCCGTCAGACTCCACGTCACTGTCCACAAGAGGCCAAACCGCCGCCAACCAACACGCCTCGAAACCGACTCCAAGCAAGCGAGCGAAAATTGCATTTCAATTCGACCTATAGGCAAAGTGGTAAACGGACGGGATCCTGATGGGATGGCATTATACACAGGTTCTTGCTTCGCATCGGATTTCGCCGTATTCGTAGTCGATGGCTCTTGAGCTCAAGGCACCGCTGCAGGCTTCTTGTCGAGCCCCTGCTTGCCCAACGCTCGATAATAGGCTCGAATCGCGTCGCCAAACTCTGGATCCAAAAACTCTCGCTTCCCCTCGATCACTTGCTCAGCTCGCTGCTGGCGCAGCCTCCCCCATTCCATCCCCTTATCCAACATGACATTCGGCAACGCGGAATTACCCACCGGTTGATTCTCCGTACGACCCGTGTCGTCCGGCTCGGCAGACGACTCTCCATTGGGCTTTTTCGCACTCTGACTCCGCTGCTTGGCGGCATTCCGATTGGCCATCCGCTGACTCTGCAACTGCGATGCGATCTGGTCGGCCGCCGCCGCCAATGCCTTCTGCGATCCACTCTTATCTCCCGCATTGGCCTGATTCGATTCCTGCGGATTCGGCCCCGCAGCATCGCTCTCCTTGCCCCCCTGAGGTCTACCCTCCTGACTCTTGCCCGATTGCTCGGATTTGCCGTCCGTATTGGCCTGCGAATTGGCCGGATCCGATCCCTGCGGTTGCTCCGAACTGGCCAACTGCTGATCCAAAGCATCGAGCATCCGCGCCAACTCTTTGGCCGACTGCGGAATCGCTTGCTGACCACTAGGTTGTTGACCACTAGGTTGTTGACCACTAGGTTGTTGACCACTAGGTTGTTGGCCACTGGGTTGTTGGCCGCTAGGTTGTTGGCCGCTAGGTTGTTGGCCGCTAGGTTGTTGGCCGCTAGGTTGTTGGCCGCTAGGTTGTTGGCCGCTAGGTTGTTGGCCGCTAGGTTGTC
>Ga0208085_1000022_pt1 | contig 59984 bp, 43 predicted proteins | sample LakMenEpi21Jun10_FD_150721 | JGI IMG/M metagenome (GOLD analysis project Ga0208085, IMG submission 150721) | Freshwater microbial communities from Lake Mendota, WI - 21JUN2010 deep hole epilimnion (SPAdes) | ecosystem: Environmental > Aquatic > Freshwater > Lentic | place: Lake Mendota, Madison...
ATCCCCGACTCGGCCGATCTGATGACCTGGAAGATCGGAGATTATGGATTTCAAATGACGCTCTCGTCGCTTGTACCCTCACGCATCGAGGAGAGGCTTAAAGAGCCTATCGAAGTTTGGCTTGCGGGACTGGGGATTTCCATAGACGACATTCGACAATGGGTTGTTCATCCTGGAGGCCCCAGGATTCTCGATTCGGTCGATAAGGCGATGGGGTTGGACGATACGAAGCTCTCCGCATCCCGTCGAACATTAGCCAACTACGGGAATATGTCCTCGCCGACGATTCTCTTCATCATCGAGGAGATCCTGTATTCGAACACTGGGGAGCATTACGGCCCTAGGGACGGGTATTGGTTGGTGTTCGGTTTTGGGCCCGGCCTACATGCTGAGATTTTGCTCCTGGAATTAACCGAGTGAAGATCTCTAGTTGTTTCGTTCCGAGACCATCGTCGTGAGTTGCTCGCCTGACATTCGGTAAGCAGCTTCATGAGGGCAAGCATAAACACAGCGGGGCGTACCACCGATGCTTTTGCATTGGTCGCAGGTTGTCGCCCGTTGGCGGACAACGGGTATCTTTTGGTTTCCCTCTTGTCGATATCCGTCTTGATGCCCATACATGGTGATGTTGCCATAGGGGCAATTCGTGGCGCATTGCCCACAGCCGATGCAGTGGTCTTCGATGACGATCTCCTTGTCTCCCTCTCGGAAGATTGCATTGACCGGGCAACCGACTAAGCAGTACGGATCGGTACAAGAGCGACAGCTTGTGGCGACCAGGAAGTTCTCGAAGCGAAGTCCTTCGCGTACCAGTCGGGTTTGCCCTTCATGAGCATCGGCGCAAGCTTTCGAGCATTCATCGCAACGGGTGCATGATTCAAGGTCCAGGACCAGAAGGCTCTGAGCGTTGTAGAGCCCTTGCGCGACGAAATTCGCTTTGAGCGTATTCTCGGAGACATCCCGAGTCGCATCGCGGCGCAAGAGCGTCTCGGCACGATCCAGTAGCGTTTTTCGAAATTCGGAATTTGCTTCGGTCAGTTCCCGGATAATCGATCCGGGGATCCGAACCAACTCGACGTGGTCCAACGCTGTGCAGCTTGAGGTTCGAATCCCTGGGGCAAAATTCAAGGCTTGCAGTTCATCAGCCAATTCGCTCTCGTAGAGTTTCGATAAAACGGCCACTTCCCCAAACACCCCGACTTCTCCTTCGATGTTTGGCGGCCCCATGTAGGTAATGACCTGATCCCGCATCCCTTGCATACGGGAAAATTTCACGTAACCGAGTCGTATCATGTAGACCTCATCACCGAGTTCCCCTTCTTTGAAGATCGGTTGACCTGGTTCGACACTGATCAGCTCAACAGCTTGTGCCAGTCGATCCAATTCCTCGGTCGTTAGCGAGCGACACAGTGGGGTACGGCTAAGGTTCGAGTTCAGAGCATGTCGGCGGTAAGCTTCGTTGAGCAGTTTGAGGCTAGCGCTGTTGCGTTGGAGCATGTACAGGACGTTGCTTCCGATCTCGATGACTTCGGATTCCTCAACGGCCACGACCGTTGCGCTTCGTGGGCTTCGATTCAAACAAGCCATTTCTCCGAGGATGACGTCCTCGGGGCCTCGGAAAAGTCTTGTCTCACCCTTGGAATTCGAGGTGTCCGATCCGGTAGCCAGGGTGGCGACCCCCTTGGATCCGCTTGATAGCATGCGATTGAAAAAGCCTTTTCGTTCGGCGGGCTTTTTGACTGCTTTGCTGCGAGATCGAGAGATTTGAATTTCGAATTTTCCGCGTTGGATCAAGAAGGCGGTCGAACCGTATTCGCCTTCTTTGCATAGTACGTCGCCGGGTTGCAGGATGCGGCGTACGCAAGCCCCGCCGTTGAACTGTAGAAACTTATAAGGAATCCCGGTGAAGATAGGGATGTCGAGCATTTGTTCGGGGGAAAGAACTTCCGTGGATGGATTGCCGCTTTGGCTGGTGTCCAGATGCAGATCGTCGGACAGTTTTGCAATTTGCTTTTCGATGACCAGCGGTCGAAATTGCAGCGCATCGGTAGGGCATGAAATGACGCATTCGCCGCAGGAAACGCAGGAGCTTTCGAGCATGGGTAGGTTGGTATCGAAAGCGATCCTCGTCGGATAGCCTTTGCCATCACGGGCCATGACATCGTTGTGTTTGATTTCGTTGCATGCGCGCGTGCAACGCTGGCACAGAATGCATGCGTCGTGGTCGACCGAGATGATTTCCGAGGATGGATCCAAGCCCCTTTTGCCTGCGAGTTCGCTTGGAGGGTACCGCAATTGGACTGGGTCCGGCACAAATCGATGGACGAGTTTTTTCAACTCGTTGGGTTCGTATCGCTTGGGCGAGTCGACCAAGCTCTCGCGATCTTGTTGGCTCATGTGTTCCGATGCGAGCAGTTCGACGATCACTCCGACGGAATCCTTGAGGACCTCGACCGTCTTTGGGCTCTCGGTGCTTGCCAACGTCGTGATGACCATCCCTTCTTTGACATGGTAAGTGCATGCAGAGACCAAGTCTTTTTTGACCCGTCCACTTTTGCGTTGTTCTTGGATCTCGACCATGCAAACTCGGCAAACCCCGACGGGTTGAAGGTGCTCACGATGGCACAGTACAGGCACGGGATTGATGTCCTGGACGCTTCGCACATACATTCGAGTCACCGCATCATAGATCGTCGTCGGCCTTGGAATGACCTCACCTCGATCGTTGACCAACACAACTCCTTGGGAGTTGCGCAGTGGAACCGCTTTCTTGACCACCATCGCCTGGCCGTCGATGGTGATGCGAACATCCAATTCCAAATCGGTCAACGACGCATCTGCTCTACGGATCAGTTGGCCATCGACATCGCGAGCAAAGAGCGCTTCCTCACGGGCGCTGATGTACTCATTGCCATCCAAGAGGTCTTGATTTGAAGCCATATTTGAAGACATTCGTTCGGAAGGTTATCGGTCGTTCGTGTGGAAGTACCGCAGGTAGGTACGAAACGGTTCGCTGGCCACTTGTCCCAACCCGCAGATGCTTGTTGTGCGCATGATGCGCGAGAGTAGGTTCGCGTGGTCGATGAACTGCGGAACGATACTCTCGGGGTTCTTGGTGTTGGCAAGTTGCTGAGCCATATCGACGATTTTTCTCGAGCCCAAACGGCAAGGGACGCACTTGCCACAGGACTCGCGTTGATAAAACTGGCTACATGCGATCGCTTGATCGAGTAGATCTGCGGTCTCGCCGTAAACGACGATCCCGGCTCCGAGCATGAATCCGATCTCGCGTGACGCATCGATATCAAGGGGTAGCAATCGGATATCGGTGGGAGTTTTGGATAACGCGGGATACTTGAAATCGGCCGTTTCATTCCCTTCTTTATCGGTAAGTTTCGGCAGACGAATCGATTTCTCGGGCAGCATGGCAGGTAGAAAGCCTCCGGAAGGGCCGCTGAGCGCTACGGCCAGCAAGGGGACTCCATTCTTCATTCCGCCGGCGTAATCGTCGATCAATTCCCCGAGAGTGATACCGCAAGGAACCTCATAGGCTCCGGGTCGATTCAAATCGCCGCTGATGCTGAAGTACCTTCTTCCTTTGGATCGGTTGCGACCTGCATACTTGTACCAAAGGCCTGGCGTTTGATTCGTCGCCGATGGATCCTTTGCTTGCTCTTTGAGCAGGTTACCTTCGGAGGGTACTTTCAAAAGAATCGATGGCACCCATGCAAAGGTTTCGACGTTGTTGAGAATGGTCGGTTGGTCGTAAAGGCCGTTGGTCTGCAATTCAGGTGGACGATTCCGAGGTTCCGATCGTTTTCCCTCGAGCGCCTCGATCAACGCGGTTTGTTCACCGCACACGTAACCGCCTGGACTGATAAACACCTCGAGCCGAAAGGTTCGGCCGCTTTGGAATATATTGGATCCCAGCGCTCCGAGCCGCTCGGCTTGTTCGATCGCTTCCTGAAGCCGATCGATTTGCTCCTGATATTCGTGCCTGATATAGATGTATCCTTGCTTTGCTCCGCTTACCAAAGCGGCCATCGTCATGCCTTCGATCACCAAATGGGGAGCGGCAAGGAGTATCTCGCGATCTTTAAAGGTTCCCGGTTCGCTTTCGTCGGCGTTGCACACAACGTACTTGGTCTCACCAGGTGCTGTACGAGCTTCTTCCCATTTAGAAAAAGCAGGAGCGCCGGCTCCCCCCATACCAAGCAAACCGGCATTTTTGAGGGCTTGGATTACGCGGTCGTTGCTCGGGTCTAGCAAAAAGCCCTTCACCGCCGCGTATTTCTGTTGGATCGTACCGCTTCGGTAGCAATCGATTTCCGAGCGGTCCATCGTCGCTTGCGCAAGGGCTTGATCTGAATCGCCTTGAGGATGCTCTCCTTCGAGTACGCTCTGGATGATTCGTCGGTACTCATCGACCTTGCGGCCGACGAAGAGCGATTGGCCATGTGCCGTCGCATTCGAATTTGAGCCCTCGATGATCATCGCCGGTGCACGGTCGCACCGACCAAGGCAGGAAGCTTCATGGACATGCAGATTCTCGTGGCCAACTTGGCCAGCAAGCTCCTGGAGTTGCTGAGCGATTTGGACCGAGCCTCGGAGACGGCAGCTCATGTCCCGGCAGATGGCGACGCGGCACTTGGCGGGAGCTTGCCGGCTGTAATGGGGGAAGAAGCTCACCACATCTTGGATCACACGCGACGGTTCACCGACTTGACCGGCGATCCTCGCGATATCGTTGTCGTTGATGTACCCTTGGCGATGCTGCACTTCTTGGAGCATCTTGGCGATCCGGGTTCCCACTTGTCGTTCAACGAGAGATTTCATGGTTTATCGTTTGAGGGAGTCGATGGTATCAAGAAGCTGCTTTTTAAAATCCTCTGGATCGAAAAAGCGGGAAGCTTGGTAGGGCATCTGCTGAGTCCGTGTCCACATGGTTGTGGGAAAATCCCATTTTTGGGGTTCGAAGGGTAGGGTGATTTGACCGGGGATTTCGACCTCGCCGAGGGCTTGGTTTGCAAGTTTCCATTGCACGGCAGACTCCCAGGAGGGTCCGTGGGTCAATGAAGGCGAGATCCTACTTTTCCAAGCGTCTCGGATCGGTGGAATCTGACCGGGCATGACGATCGGATATTGGCATTCGAGAATCGGTTCAAGAAGCTCGAGCATCGCGTCGATGCGTTTCCGAATTTCGTCCGTTTGTCCCGTTGGATGGTTAGCAAGAGGATTCAAAAGCAATTGCTTAAGGGGCTTGTAGTGCGAAACCCAGGATTGCACACTCGGGTGTGAGAAAGGGATCGGGGATTCTCCCATGGGACCGCAGGGAGCGTCGGCACGGGTCGAATCGGTACTGGTGGAATGGGTATTGGGAAATTGGGTCAGAGCAAGGGCCAGATCGATGTGTTCGAGGTACCATCCATCCCATTCCGCGAAGGGTTGACTTGCAGGAGCGATTGTCTTTCGATTCTCGTCGATCGGATGGTGGCAGCTTGTGCAGCGATGCTCGGTCAACTCGGGCCATTCGGGATTGCCCAGGCGATTCTTAAGGAGCTCGAGGCGTTGTTTCGCATTGACCAATTTACCAATCCGCCAAGTATCGAGCGATTCGGCCACGGGGTTTGTTGTGATGTTTGGGCCGACGTCTGGCTTGGCCGTCGGTGCGGCGACATTTTTGCTGTCCCACCAGTGTTTAGGGTAACGGGTCAAAAAATTGCTCAACTCGAAATAGGTCGGAGGGTGGCCGGCGGCCATCAGTTGGTGAGAAACCTCTTGTTGGCCCATGGGAATGGGGGAATCGTCGTTGAATTGCACCTTATCGGTTCGTCCGAGTTGCCCGATATGGCACGATCCGCACACTTGAGCGAGTTGCCAAGTCGATTCGGTATTGACGCGTCCTTCGGCCGAGGGATGATCGTAAAAGCGCCGGGCTCCTAAGGCTTTCCAAGAGCTTGAGAAGTGGGAGTCGTCCCAATGGATCGCCGAACCGTGGCATGCTTGGCAATCGATACCTTGGATACGTTGGGTCTTTGGGGCCAATTCGCTCGCATGGCAAGCCACACAGCGCGTTTCCAAAAACTCACGAAACGCTGGGTCTGTGGTCGTTTTCGGGAAGGATTTGTTATGGTCCCAGAGGGCTTGGACGATTCGTTGAGAATCGGCATTCAGAAGCCGAGCATAAGCGTTCGCATGGGGATCGTGCTGGAACCAAATTTCGCCAGATTGGTTCCATAGAAAAGAGTTCTCAACGGTGTTTCCGTGGCAGTTCGATGAGTTGCAATCGCGCTTGACGAAGAAATCGGGATTGGCGAAATCGGGATTGGCTCGATGGATCGAATTGGACTGGGCCCGCGCAACAGATAGGGTGGCAACGGATAGGGTGGCAACCGAAGCGAAAATCAGGCTGAGGATAACTCGGGTCCAAGTCTGGATCATGGGGAAGCGGTCCCTGTGGGTCCCTGAGTTCCGGTTTGTCCTAAACCGGTTTGTCCTGATCCGGTTGCCGTTCCTTGCGGTCCGTGATCGTGGTATCGGTGGCAATCGATACAATCGGCCCGAGCGATGTTTTTGACTCCTGCAAGTTGTGCTTCCTTTCGCTTCGCCTCATCGACGATATGGCATACTTGGCATCCTTGGATTCCATCGATAAGGACATCGCTGGAAAGGTTACCTAACGGTAACGCGTTTGCATCGAGATGGATTTTGTGGCATTCATCGCATTGAATATTGATATGTGGACCGTGAGAAAAGCTCGCTTTTTTGAGCCATTGCGCGGGCAGGGAGCTTGGGGCGACGATGGACTCAAGGTGGTTATTGAAGGCTAGATCGGTAGCCGGTTGATGGCACTTGGAGCAAGCGTAGGTTTTGAAGATCTCGGTCTTTGCCAGCGGGTTGTTCTGCTTAATGAGACCGATGAGATCTTCGCCCGAAGCCGTCCCTTCAATTCGAAGTCGGTTTTCTTGATCGACGGACGATTCGGATGGATTGGAGGTGCTTTGCAAACGCTCGGATCGAGCAAGGCGTTGCTGTTGGCTTGTAGCGACGATATCCAGAAGGTGTTTCTGGTCTTTGAAATCGAGTTTATGAGGAAGATCCAATTGGTGGCATGCTTCGCAGTGCTTGCTAAACTCGACCGGCTTGTAGAGTACGTGCGCGTTGGTTTGCCGGCCGAGAGAATTGGTTGCTGCGATTGCGTTCGGACGCTCGAGCGTTTCGAAACCTGCAATGGGATGATCTCTTTCGTGGCAATCGCTACAAGTCAATTGAATCGGATCAGAGCCTTTTTTCGGTTTTGGGTATTGGTCTTGGAATGCGAGGGGGAGCGAGTCCCAGGTTTTGGCGGATAGATCGCCAGGTTTCAGGGCTTGTCCTGGCCGCATGTGTTGGGTGTGGCTGAATTGGATGGTTCCTGGGTCACGGGCTAACCCTTGGAAGTCTGGATGTCCAGGGATTCCGTTGGTTGAGTCGAAGCTGGTCACTTTGGAGAGAGGTCGATTCGCATCGATGACGAATTGAGCGAGATCTGCGTGGCAGCGGACGCAGGATTCATCGGCGATGTCCAACAGGTTGTGGTTGATCCCTAAATGCTCGTGGTGGCATTGAACACACGATTCGAGGGCGAGGAGATTGGGTTTCGTCGCACCAGGGTAATGGTCTGCCATCTTGTGGCAGTCGTTGCAGCGCCGGTTGTTATCGGCAATGACCTCAGGGGATCTTGCGAAGCTCGCGGTGTTGATGGGACTCCATGGTGCGTGGCATTGCTCGCATCCTGTTTCGTTCCAGGCATGGTGGGCTTTTGAGAGGGTTCCGGTACTGAGTTGTTTGGCCGCAGAGGGGGTAAGCAACCAAAGCCCGTATAGGGCCCCAAGGATCAGACCGGCCCAGCCGAACCACCTCTTCCAGAGGATCGATGGATCCTGAGACGAGGTGTAGTTCCGGTCGATTCGACGTGAACGCTGCTTACCTGTGATCGCCATAACTTGGTAGGTCCTAGAGCCTCAATCGGTTACATGTAGCGAAGGGATTGAATGATATGGACGATCAGCAGGACGCCGAGCATGACGCTGATGCCTGCGTGAAAAGCGATCCAACGATGCAACCAGGCGTGTGCCATCCGCTGTGCGTCGAATTGCAGTCGCTCTTCGACGGTTGACTGCAAGGCTATGAGGATTGGGTAGGCGGAGTCGGAGCAGGAGGCCTGAAGATTCTTGAACCACTCCTGGGTACGTTGCAGGTTGCCAATCGGCGAGCGGCTTGTCGATCTCGTGCTGTTTGGGACGATGTTTTTCAGCAAGAAAGGTTCGATCACCAGGGTGTATTGTTTCCATATTTCAATGCGATCTGCTGCATTCAGATCATCGGCCAAGTCTTGTCCAAAACTCGCCCGTTGCGGATCCCGCCGCTGCCTGGCTCCGACGACGATTGCGTTGCTCTTGTCGAGTCCCGGTGTCGCATCGGCGTGTTTCATCGAGGAGACAGAGAGCCCTGATTTCAAAGCGGATAGTTGGTCTTCTAGAGCGACGAGTTTTCCGGTATTGGGTGGTTTGGGGCCCAACGCAACGGTGAGCATTTGGCGATTTTCCAGGGCGCTGAGCAAGGAGACATCGTCGATTTGGCTAGGGATTGTTTCCTGGGGGAGGTTGCCGAGCATCCAACGTGGGATAAACACCTGCATCACCCAGCCAAAGACGCCGCTTGTGAGCACCAGCCCTAGAAGTGCCATCAGAATGGTAGTGAAGGTACCCCCAAAACGAAATCCTGAGTGGATGAAGGCTAGGGGGCCGCAGGCGAGTCCGAGCCAGAGATGGTAGGCGACCCAAAATTTGGTTCGCCCCAATTTGTATTTCCTTAACCGTTTCCTTGGCCAAAGCAACAGCTCAAAGAGGATGATTCCAGCAGCGATGCTTCCGACGATCAATCCCGCCGGTGAACTTCCCGTCGCAGGGTTCTCTTTGGTGCCCAAGGAATACTGCCACACGCCACCGCTGATAATCAGCAGGCTGGCCAAGGCGATCGGGCCGTAATGAAGGTGCATTTTGCGGGCCAGCAACACGACAGTAACCCTTCCAGCGGAAGACGAGTTCGAAGTATCAATGTATTCATCGGATCGTTGAGAAAACGTCGATAAACGATAAGGGGTCACTCCTCACAGATTATGGCGACGGCATTGACCGAGCACAAGGAATTTGTCTCTAAGCAAGACAAAAAACTTACATTCGAGCACTTCTGTAGAATGCTTTGTTCATGCTTTTCCCTTTACTCGGTCCATCCTACGCACCCTACGGCAACCGTTTCACAATGGCATACTATATCGTGAATCGCAGCGCATTTCTAAGCCGAACTGGGCGTAATCGCGGGAAATCAGTTTCTCGCCTTGATGTTTTTCTATTAGTCTCGTCGATATTGCGTCTTTGTATCGAATCGATCGGGAGGTCCCATTGGTAGAGCCATTGTCCCCAATGGCTCTGACTCGACGCGCCAGCGGCGGCGTTGAGTTGTTTTCGGCGGTTGGACTTGCTGGTGGCGGTGGCTTCGGGCGCTGATCGATTGGGGACAATCGATCTACCATTTAGGAACCTCTACAATTCCCAAGGAGCACCAAGTTGGGCTGTCTTGGTCTTGTTCGGCATTTGCAAACCGTACGGGATTGCCCTGCTTCAATGGATTAGGGATGCGAATCGCAAGGGTATAACTTCCTGAGGGTACCCCTTGAAGATCGAAGTTCTCTTGCCATTCCCTTGATGGTTGGTTTGGGAGCAACCCGATTAGCTGCCCGTTGCCTTGGAATGTTTTTGTAGGCAATTTCGTTTCAGATTTAAAAAGAGCGTATTCCGTAAGCCAGGGGTAATAGAAGGGGGCGAGGCCACGGTTCTCGACTTCAACGCTCGCCTTGAGCGAACCTGCGCTCGACGATGAATCCTTGGTCTCTCCAAGCTCGAGCGTTGCAGAGCGTATATGAAATTCATATCCCATTTTGCGAACCTGTTCGATGGCTCGCTGAATCCGATTCGGTGATTGCTTTTTCTCAAACATACCGCTGTCGAGCAACCAACTGACATGGGTGGCCTGGACGCAATCCAGGAAATCTTGGACCTGAGGGTTCGAGGGGTTCTCGTCAAATACGATTCCCCATGCTTCGGGGCGAATCTCTCCCCCGATAGGTTGGCTTTTCCATTTGACTTCGGCTTGCTGCCCGGCCTGTTTCAACGCGGTCATGAAGAACCAGTCCTCCTCTTGTTTTCCGGTGTGGAGGGTTGCCCAAGCGAAGGAGTCGTCATGGTATCCGAATCTTCGATCCGTGTTGGCTGATTTCTGCGCATCGTGCGGACCAGCCGGGTACCGCAGAAGGATGGGTGTGGTTCGGAACGCCGATTCATAGGCGTCCATGACCTCCTGCTGCACGGTCTTGCTGGCAAAGAGATCATCGCGGGGGTAGGTATGCCATTCACCCCAGGTACCGAGTAGTCCTGCGGTGATGAAACCAAGGCGTGGGTCATTATCGTACCGCTTTCCAAACGCCGCGATGAATTCCCTTAAGGATCGGCGTAGGTGCACATCTTCGTAATCGGGTGTTTCGACCTCGGCGGGTGGAAAGGGCTGGGTGTTGGTATTCAAGTAACGATGCACCTTGAGCCCTGCATTGATGAGAAATAGTGGAATCACATCTCGCTTCTTCGGGTACTCCAAGTAGATGCGGATGACAGCTTGATGTCCACGGCTAGCGACATCATTGAGCAGTCGCTCTAAAGGATCCCAGTCGTAGACGCCAAAGTCTTTGACGAGATCCGAGTAAGCGATGTAGTTGAATTCCAAAGAATGCGGGAACCGGCTTCGAACGTCCCCTTGGTAGGGTACCAGCCCTTTCAATGGATTATCTACAGGTGCTGGTTGGTAATTGAGTTTGGTTCGTGTTTGGGCGACGGCCATGGGCACACAGAGAGCATACAACAGGCCGGCAAGGAGTATCGCTAAATGGGGGCGTTTTGGCATTTTAGGTTTGGCTTACGTGAGAGATTCGTGTTGCTATTCGGTCATGCGCTTTGGCAGTTGAGCTTGGGACGCAAAAAAGGAGGGCCGCTACTTGGGAGTCACTTGGTGAAAGCTTCCCAAACGGGCGAAAACGCGCCTATGGGATGAACCAGTTGATTGACCGAGCGATCGAGCATGATGAGCGATGGGCCATCCTCAGGGTATTTTTGGACCAATTCTCCGAATAGTTTTGACGCTTGCCGGAATTGTTGACCTGATTCAAAAAGCGCAAGTCCTTCTGCATACCTCGCAATCAAATCGTCGTTTGCTTCTTGTTGGCTCATCAATTGGTAGAGGCTTACGTGGCCATCGAGACCGACGACCTTAGCTTGGCAAAGGCGTCTTTTGGGGGTATCTGGTGGCACGAATGCTGCGGTTGATTCGGCCATGAGGGTGGAGACCTGCCACTGCTTAGTTAGGCCTTGGATACGACTCCCTAGGTTGACGGTTCGGCCCATCGGTCCGTATTTGAATTTTTGCCTTGAGCCGGTGTTTCCGACCCGAGCCATGCCGGTATTGAGCCCGATTCCGAAATCGATTTTGAATCGGATTTTTCCCTTGTAGCGTTCATTGAGCATCCTTTTGATTTCCATCATCTTGATCGCAGCACGGATCGCGCTGTATCCGTGCGAGGGGTCTTCGTCGGGCGCACCCCACATGGCGAAAAGTTCATCACCAACGTAGTCTACGAGGACTCCATCGGCGTCTAGAACGACTTGGGAAAGCTCGCTTAGGGTATCGCTTAGCCATTGCATCGCTGCGTTGGCTTCCATCGTATCGGTCGCTTTGCTAAAGCCGCGTATGTCACAGAAAAGAACACTTACCTCGGTATCTTTACCATCGAGAAAAGCATCTCCTTTGTCCAGCAGACTGGAGATGACTTTTTGGGAGAAGAACTGCTGATAAGTATGAAGCTCTTGCTCTTTTTTGACGTTCCCCAAACGGTTGGCAGTCGCAACGCTAAGGATTGCGATAAACTCTTGTTCATCCTTGGTGATCGAGGCGGATCGACCGGACCCCATTTTGCAGCGACGATCGGCGTAGAGAACTCCGAGCAATCCACCTTTGTCATCCGTGGGATCTAACAGGGGACTTGCAATAGCGGACTGCATCTCCATCAAGCTTTCGGATGGCCCCTCATCTGCTTCGTCGGGAAAAGTGGATAATTTTCCCGAAGCTAAAACCCGTTCGAGCAGGCTGCGAGACGGAAGTTCTGGTTCGATCGATCGAGATCTTAGGAATTGATTTTCTTCATCGTAAATCCATTTCCCGTCCTTGCGTGTGATAATCTCCACGCGATCCATGTCCATTACTTTGATGACCGCCTCGGCGATTCCTGCGAGGTACTTCGGGGAGTAGATAGGCTCCTGAAGTGCCGGGATGACATGCCTCATGGCTTGTATCAGCAAGCGACCATTATCACCTGGTTCCGATTCGTGGGAGAAAACCGAATGGGTTCCTCCAGTGGTACTCTGAGATAAGAAACTCGAGCCGCTGGAAAAAGAGAGCGAAGTTCCTGTTCCACCGAGAATGGACTTGAGTTGGTCGTCGAATTCCGGATGAGCGCTTGCGTTCTCTGCTTCGATTTCCTTGATCTCGATTTGTGCGACTTCGACGGAAAGTCCGTCGGGAAGCCGAATTTGGCTAGGCAAGGCATGTTCGATCGATTCACCCGGAAGAATCTGGGTTTTTGTTTCGCCTTTTTGGATCCAGAGCTCCCGATTTGTAGAATGAATGTTAGCTACCCGAATGTTATTGCCAGCGAGTGGCTCTAATCCACATACTTTCCGAGGAAGTTTGTTAGCGCCACCGGTGTCTGCTATTACCCAACGGGCTATATCCCCGGACTGTGTAAAAAAAGGAATGACCTCTCCGACATCGTATTTGTCTCGACGGCCCAATTCCACGTACTGGTCGACTAGGATATTCCCTACATTCACCCCATCCTTGATTAGATCGATTCGTATTGGCATCTTTCGTTGGCTTCTTGATGGGGAGTGGACCGATCTACCCAAGGCTGTCTGCGGCCTCGCAGGATTGCAACCTGGAGGATGAATCTTACTATAATCGTATCGAAACGTCTGAAAATCGCTTCGGACTGTACAACTTTTCGAGAATCTTATCGCCCTTCATCGAATGGACATCCCAAGGAAGCGAAATCCATGAATGTCCATCGATGAACAAGGATTCGCACCTTGGCAATGTCAATGAATCAACCCTTGTTTTGGGGATGGATTGCGGTTGTGCTCGTTGGGGCGACTTTACCGTCGCAGGCGTATCAAATCCCAACGGAGCTAGCGGAATCCGCCGATCCTTGGGGCGTGTTGCCCCTGACCCAAGCATCGAATCGAGCGCTCGGTGCACCTTCCTGCTCGGCTTCGGCTTGCCATGGCGGGCCTGCGGCGGGTGTTTCCTCGGTCCATGCTTTGAGAGGTTCCGAATACCCGCTTTGGATCGAGAGCGATCCTCATGCTCGATCCTGGAGGACTCTCAACTCCGATCGCTCCGTCGAGATCCTTGAGCGTTTGCAAATTCTCATCGATGGCAAAATCGCGAATCCCTCGGCCTATCAAAACTGTTTAGCTTGCCACAACACATCGACCGCATTGACCAGCGATGGAATCCTGCCGGCAATTCCTGAGGGCGTCGGATGCGAAGCCTGTCACGGTCCGGCCGAGGCGTGGAGGGATTTGCATTACCAAGGTCCCGGGAGTGTGCAAGCCGCAATCGAACAACTTGGAATGGTCAATACGGCTTCGGAACGGGTTCGGGCGAAAGCCTGCTCGCTGTGCCATGTCGGCGGTCCTGACCGCGATATGAACCATGACATCATCGCTGCAGGACATCCGGCTCTTTACTTTGATTACGCAACGTACCTTAAGGCTTATCCAAAACACTGGCGCGAGGAAACGCATAACCCGTCGGCTCTCGCTCTGGAGCGTTGGTTGATTGGCCAGGTCACCAAGGCCGATTCTGAGCTGGAACTCATCGAAACGCGCATCGCATCGGCTCACCCTCACTCAATTTGGCCAGAGTTTTCCAATCAGCAATGCACTTCGTGCCACCAGCCGCTCGAAAAACCAACGCAGAATCCATTCATTCCAGCAACGCGGGCAACTCCCAGAACACCCTCGCAACTCGGGAAAGCGTCGATCCGAATGTGGAACCTCGAAGGCCTCGTATCGATCGATCGAATCCAGGGCTCTGATTCGGTCAGCACCAACGAGTTGCTCGATTCGCTCCAACGTTCCCTCTCCGGAGGCTACACTACGACGGAGGATCTCGAAGGGCTCCGTGAGAAGATCGAGGCCAAGCGATTGCAATTGCAAGGAGTGTATCCCCGCACAAGCAACGCTAGATCGGGTTTCATGGTGCCGATCTGGACCCAGGAGCAACATCGTTCATGGACACGAGAAAAATGGAATTCGGCTATGGACTCGGGCAATTGGGAACAAGCCGCTTTGGCTTACCTTTCGACCCTTGCGAGTTCTCCGCCCGGGGAGGCCATAGCTCCCCTGCAACGTTTACGAAATCAGCTTGTTTTTCCGGAATCAATGCAGTCTCCGATTTTCCCGACGAACAAATCAGGCGAGTTGAATTCCGACGGATTACAATCGGACTCGGTGGAAGCGGACTTGGCTCTTTTACTCAAGGTCTTAGGCCCCTGAGCGGTCCCGACTCTCTAACCCCCTTTTGCCCCGCGAAGATCATGATTCAAAATTGCTGCCTCAGGCTTTGCTGTCCATCGATGATCTTTGCGTTTCGCGCGATTTGTGTTGTAGCTGTTGCACTATCGATGCTTGCAGCACCAGCAATTGGCTTGGAGGATCCCCCCTCGTTCAAAGACAAGAACAGTTTGGGGGAAGGCTCTGTTCAAGCCTATGACAAAACTTGCGTAACATGCCATAGCAACCTGAATCCCCAAGAGCAGCATCGGTGGATCGGTCTACACCAAGCGAGTACGTTTTTCGGGCTCGTTCCGCACTCAAAAACGAACGTGTCGGCTCAACGGGATGTCCATGCAAGCGCGTTGAACAAGGTATATCAGAACGGCGATAGGAACGGACCGCTAACCGAGGCTTTTGAATCGATCCTCGATAATCTCAACATCGATAAGGATTCCGATCACAAAATCGATAAGGATTCCGAGAGTTTTCGGGCCCAGTGTTTAACCTGCCATGCAGGCTTGCGGTCCGATCAAAGCAGCATGACAACTCCAGGTCGAACCTACGCCCAGTTCCAATCCGAGGGAGAGCCCATCGCTCGGGAGTCGATCGGATGCGAAGCATGCCACGGCCAGGGCAAAGATTACCTAGTCGATCACATGGATCCAAGTTGGCTCCGCATCGAACCGAGTACTAAGCTCGGCAAAGGGTTCTACGATCTTGAAAACAGCGCCCTTGCGGCCCGGGTTTGCTTGAGTTGCCACTTTGGAAACCCCGAGGAGTCCAAGTGGGTCACTCATGAAATGTACGCTGCTGGGCACCCGCCATTGCCACCGTTGGATCTTGGTAAATTCCTCGACGGGACCTCCAACAAGCACTGGATGACGCTCAATGAAAAATGGGACAAACTTGGGACGCTGAAAAGCGATATCGATCAGCAGCTTGAAAAAGACCGCATGAACTACCTTAGGATTCACCTTTCGGCCAATCACTCGGATCACTCGGATCACTCGGATCACTCGGACTTGGAACAGACGATTCAAACCCATTTCCGGAAAACCCAGCAAAGCCGAATCGGCCAGTGGACCGCGAACCTGAACTACCACGATCTGTTGGACCAACAAACTCGTGCTGCTACGAATTGGGGTGACTATGCTCTATACGATTGCGCTGGCTGCCATCAAACCCTTTACAAGAAGATACAAGGACGCGTCGGATCTCCAAGGAGAGTGCCGGGGCGACCTCAAGGGCCGCTTTGGACCAAGCCGATGCTAAGCTCACAGGGAGAATCGCAATTCAAGCAACTCGAGACTCTACAAGATTTGATGGATGAGGCGCTCAATGGCAAGCCGTTCGGAGATAGGGGTAAGATCCAAGCTGCGATCGAGGGATTTGCATCCGAGAGATCCAAAGCGAAATCCCAATTGATCGCTTTGGCATCAGAGCCTCTCGATCCTATCGGCGCCGACCAGTGGCTCCGGGGGTTCCTTCAGCATCGCCAGGGCATGCTAGGCAACCGTTCGGTTGCGAACCAAACCTTTTGGACTCTGGAAATGTACTTTGACGATCTTGCGAATGTTTCCAAAGCGAACCCCAGACTCGAGGTTAAGAATCAGAAATTCCAGGCAGGGTTCGAGGAACTCAAATCCCAGGCTCCAGAATTCTGCCAGATAGGTTCCTATGGGGATTCGGCAAAGCTCTCTGCGTTGAAGCCAGAAACCACCGCATTTTACGAAAGGCTTGGGGAATTCATCGATCAGTTTTTAGACGGGGATTCAAAAGCTTCAAGGTAATGGTTCGCGGTAATGGTCTGCAGGGCTATTTCGTCAGCAAGAGTTTCCCTTGCTTGGTGCACCTGAGGCGGTAAAGCTGCCCGGCATGTTCGATCCAGACCTCGTCGCCGCATCGGCACAGATCCCGGAACGGAACGATCTTTGGGAGTCGTGGCCCTGCGGATTTCTCGATCGAGTCGTCCTGGGTTGGTTTAGGTTGAGCGTCTTGTGGGCCAGTGTCTTTTTCCATGGTTTTCGTTTCTGTGTCCCACGCATCGGTGAAGCTTCGAGGCCAACGACTTTTCACAAGAAATTATGCGAAAAGGTACTTGGGGTGGATTGTACTGAGACTGAGTCTCAGTAACAATAGGTGGCAGGAGCAAGCCATCGGGACTCGTTCGATACGAACAGGGGCCCTAGCCAGCCAAATGGACGATTCGATACCCATCGTTTTTCGCTGTGAGGAGTTTTCTCCATGTCTAAGTTTCAGTTTCTTGCTTTACCAAGAATGCCTCGCAACGCGAAGTCGGACCGAGGCCGCCAAAGCGGTTTTACCCTTGTGGAACTCTTGGTCGTCATCGCCATCATCGGCATCCTAGTCGGGCTTTTGCTCCCGGCCGTCCAAGCTGCCCGGGAGGCGGCTCGACGCATGCAGTGTGCTAACAATCTCAAGCAGATAGGTTTGGCACTGCACAACTACGAGGGGGCCCACAAGAGGTTTGCTCCAGGTTTTATTTCGCGGGTCACGGGGACTTGGTCTGGGGTTGGAAATGATCCGGTCCCTGAAGCGGGTCCAGGTTGGAGTTTCTTTGCGATGATCTTGCCGAACATGGAGTTGGCAAGCCTCCATCAATCGATCCAGTTTGGGGTCCCTATCACCGCTGCGGTGAATCAAGTTGCCCGCAGCACCCGAGTTTCCTCCTACCAATGCCCCTCGGACGCTTGGAATGAGCCGGTTACGGTGTGGCCTACTTCGATCGGTATCCGGGATCTTGCGCATTGCAGTTACATCGGCTCGCTAGGGGGGGGAGATCCGGCAAACGCACCGCGATACACGGCGCTCTACGAGGAGTCCCCTTTCAATGGGATGTTTCATCGCAATCAAGCGATCCGACATGCGGACATCACCGATGGGACATCCAACACCATCGGGATCGGCGAAAGGGCCAGCATGTTTGCCCCCAACGGTTGGGCCGGAGTGATTCCGACAGCCCAAACGGTTTTTTCACCGGCAATCGCCCAAATGCGGCAACAGACTCTTGGGCAAACCGTCCGCCCGGCGATCACGATGGCCACCGTTCACGTGCGCTCTGGCGGGCCCAATGCTCCAACGGGTAGTCCAGGGGGATTTTGGAGTCCGCACACCGGCGGTTGCTTGTTTCTGCTGATGGATGGATCGACGCATTCGATCTCCAGCACGGTGGATATGCAGGTCTATCGGGCGATGGCTGGCCGCAACGATGGCATCATCGTCACGTTGCCTTGATCGGCTGGGAGATTTCTCAGCATTGCAGGGACCTTTCGAGCGATCCTATGTCTTGGAGCGGTCGGCCAACGATCGCTCCAGGAGTGCGAGGGCTTCGAACTCGCGGTCCCCAGCGGTCTTTTGGATCACGACCTTGTGCCTTTCAAATTCTGCGCTGAGAAAGTCATGATCGAGCATGTCGCGTCTGCTCCAAAGGATCGACAGTTCGAGCAAGCTGTTTGCGGCACGGTTCCAGCCCCAGAAAGGGCGGATGTCGATGCACTCTGCGGCACGGCAATCTGCGACGGCTCGATCCTTGGATAGATCCCACCGGTGAATTTGCAGAGGAATGGCGCGGCATGCGTTTCGAAGTACCCAGCCCACCGAGGGTTGGTAATCGGCTCGAGGAGTTCCCTCTTGGGTATTGCAGATACCCACGACGGCCTGGACCATGAGCAATGCGTCATCGACGATATGGAAGACAGCCCGATGGGTTCGATGGAGATTCGAGAAGGTCGTCGATGTTTTGAAGGGTTTAAGAACCCAGGTTTCCAAGCGACGATCGACATGCGGTCCGATGGGCGATACGTGCATCCGCTCGTCGGCCGATTCGGTCGTGAGGATGCCTTCGAGGATCATTTGTCGGTCCCTCTGATCCGTGGATTGGTCTTAATTTCCTCGGAAAAGCCGTTCGCCGAGGAAGCGATCGAGTTCAGGGATTTGGAAGATTTTCTCGGCGGTTGCATCCACGTCGTATTCGATTCGGCGATATTCCAAAAAGGGTGGGTCGAAGATCGCATAGCAACTTCTCCAGTCTTCGTCGCGTGGTTGCCCAACGCTTCCGACGTTGATCATCGCTTTGGGTTCGGTAAGCCGGTAACTGTAGTTGAAGGAGTCGGGGGAGAGGAACTGGTAATCGGGGGTGAATATGCCAGGGGTGTGGGTATGTCCTTGGAAGCAAAAGGTTTGGATCATGCCGAAGAGTTTCTCCATCTTGCGGCGGTTGAACACATCGTCGGGAAAGACATATTCGTTGATCGGATCGCGGATCGAGCCGTGGACAAACAGAAGCCCTTCCTGGCTATGAATCCTCGGTAACTTCAGCAGGAAAAGGATTCTGCGTCGGGCATCGTCGGGATTCTCGCTTTGCTCGATTTGTTGACGGGTCCAAAAAATGGCTCGTTCGGCCGATGCGCTGAACCCTTCTGGATCGTTGACCGCTCCATAATCGTGGTTCCCTATGACGCATACGGACATCTGCATGACGAGGTCCAAACACTCCCTTGGGTTCGGACCGTACCCGATGACATCGCCTAAGCAGATGATTCGGTCGACTTTTTGAGACTCAATGTCCTTGAGCACCGCCTCGAGGGCTTCGAGATTGCCATGGATATCGCTGAGGATTGCGGTTCTCAAGATGGATGCTTTCCGTGTTTCGTCAGAGGGCTGGGCTTATTTTCCTGACCGCAAGCGGTCCCCCAGTTGGTTATCCAGTTCGGGAATTTTGTAGATTTTAGCGATCGTCGTATCGATATCGTATTGGACTCTGCGAAAGAAAACCTTTTTGGCTTCCTGGTCGACAATCGTGTAGCAAGCTCTAGGGTCTTCATCGCGAGGTTGGCCGACGCTGCCGATATTGATCATCAGTTTTTCGCGTCCGAGGGTAAAGTTGTGGTCGCATTCCTCGGCGTAGATGAAACCCGGATCGGGGGTAAAGACCCCTGCGATGTGCGTATGGCCTTGGAAGCAGAACAAGGGGACCTTTGAGAAAAGGCGGTCCATTTTGTTTTTGTCATAGGCTGTCTCGGGGAAGACGTATTCGTTGGTCGCATCGCAGGGCGATCCATGGACAAAAAGTGTCTTGTCCATCTGATGCGACCTGGGCAGATCATTGATGAAGTCCCAACGCTTATTGACCGCCTTGGAGTTTCCTTTGCCCAATTCCTCGCGGGTCCAGAGGATCGCACGCATGGCGATGGGGTTAAAGCCGTTGGGGTCGAACACGGTGGCTTGATCGTGATTCCCTAAAATCGTCAGTTTGGCTTTCTTCATCACGAGTTCTAAGCATTCGATTGGGTTGGGGCCATAGCCCACGACATCTCCCAAACAGATGATCTCATCGATTGCCTGCGAGGTGATGTCGGCAAGAACTGCGTTTAGAGCTTCAAGATTGCCATGGATGTCGCTGATCAACGCCTGTCTCATCGGACCTCCAGGACCAGCTTGCCCATCGACGAATTATCCATAAACGAATAGCCAGCCGACCCGCCGGAGCATTCCGAAGGGTGGCAAGACGAATTGATTGGTCGGATCGAATAGGAGGATTGCATAGAGGCATTCGGGGATGTCTTCGGTCGATCGAACTATTTCCGCAGGAAGTGTATCCGGCTGAGCGGATTTTGGGCAGGGTCTAACCGAGGTAGCTTGGGTTATCGATCCGGTTTATCGGGAGTGCGGTTTTCTTTTCGATAGTCCCAAGGGGCGACTGGGTTTTCGGCTTTCCAGAGCCCGCGTTTCTCTTTTTTCGCCTCAATCTCAAGGTCTGCCAAGGCCTTGGACTGGTTGTAGCGTTTGAAATGCCAAGCGTGTCCGGTGCGGATCATTTCGGCGTTGACGTGTGTTTCGCCTCGGTAGACTTGAGCCAATGGCCTATCGAAATTGTCTTTCTTTTTCCAAGTGACCCGGACATCGGAGTCAAAAAGAAGCTTTTTCAAAGCGTCACTGGACTCCTTGCCGTGCTCTTGTTTGGCCTCCGGTGCATCGGTCCCCTCGAGCTGAACCTCAATCTCTTTACCGTCGGCCGAGCGGACTTTGATCGAATCGCCATCGATCACTTTGGTGACCTTGGCGGTCATCTCCTCGTCCTTTTCCTTGACATCCTGCTTTGTTGCGGTTTCTTTGGATGGATCAGCCGTCTGCCCCAAGAGCGTATTTGCCCAAAGGAGCGATGCGGTAAGCCAGCAGCCAATGACCAAGCGATTCATAACGGAATCTCGTTGTAAGTAGAAAAAGGGATGATGCCCGAAGGCTTCCAAGCCTGTAAACAAGCGTCCTATACTATATCATTCTACCGGACCCCGATCGCTGGTTCCTCAATTTTCCTTCGAAATGCTAACCCGCTGAGCCATGCCAGAGTCCCCCTCGCTGGAATCTTCAAGCCCCACGCCCCCTTGCGAGCCACCTGTGCCTGCGCTGGGTGCTGGGAAATTGATGGTCCGTCGCAATAGCGAGGGCTTTGCTTACAGGCCCAATCCCTGGAGGGGAGTCAAAGCCTGGATTATCAGTTCGGCAACCCATGCGATCTTGTTGGTCACACTGGCTTTGCTCTGGCAGCCAACCCGACGTGGGACGACTGACCTGATCGACCGCCCGGTCGGGATCGCCGTTTTCCACGAAGCCAAAACCGGTGATCTGTACTCCTTGACCGATAGCAACTCGGGAAGCCAAACGGCGAGCGCGGCGATGCAAGCGGCTCGAGCCGAGACGGTAGCTCCTTTGGACCTGAGCGAACTGACGAAGGATCTGATCGGATATTCGGCCGACGCCGGTGCGACCTCCAACGCGGTGGGTAAACTAGGCCAAGGTATTTCGGGAACGGGGATTCAGGGGTCGGCAAACCAGGGAAAAAGCGGTCAAGGCCAAGGGGGCTCGAGTTCGGCCACCTTTATGGGGCTTCAGGGCTCCGGATCCAATTTCGTCTACGTTCTTGATCGCTCAGCATCGATGGAAGAATTCGATGGGGCACCGATGCGATTTGCTCGAAGTGAGTTGCTCAAAAGCATCGCTTCGTTGGCCGAAAAGAACCAATTTCAAATCGTCTTCTACAATGAATCTCCGGGATCTCTGAGCAACGGGGCGTCCGGGGGCAGACTCCTTGCAGCCAACGATATCAACAAAGAAAAAGCTTCGCGTTTCGTCAAAGCCATCAAACCTTCAGGTGGTACCGAGCACATCCCCGGACTCAAAATGGGGTTATCCTTTGCTCCGGACGTGCTCTTCTTTCTTACCGACGCGGCCGAGCCTTCGCTCACCGAATCGCAACTGGTCGAAATTCAAAACCGCGCCGATCGTTCATCGACGACCATCCATACCATCCAATTCAATCGAGGGCCCGCCCCCAACGATGGAACTTGGATCCGCGAACTTGCAGAACGCAACCGCGGTACCTACCGCTACATCGATATTTCAGGACTCGAATAGAAAGCTCGTAGAGAATGTCCAAGATCGTCGAATTGCATCACCCCCTGGCAAAACACCATTTGGCCATCCTCAGAGACCGATCGACCCCACCGGTGCTTTTCCGCAACCAAATCCGATTGCTCTCGATGCTCCTGGCCGTCCGGGCCACCGAAGACTTGAGTTTAACAGGGTTCGAAATCGAAACTCCACTGACTCGGATGCGGGTCTCGAGAATCGCTCAGCGCATCGCGATCATCCCAATCCTTCGAGCCGGACTCGGACTCGTCGAACCGATCCTCGAACTGATCCCCAACGCCGAAGTCTGGCACTTGGGCATGTACCGTGACGAACAGACCGCCAAGCCGATCGAATACTACTGTAAACTTCCCAAGGACGATCCGGCTCAGGTGGGCTTTGTCCTCGACCCGATGCTCGCAACGGGTGGTTCGATCCGCGTGGCCGTCGCGGCCTTGAAACGCTGGGGCGTTACCGATGTGCGGGTCTTGAGCGTCATTGCCGCCCCTGAGGGGATCCGCGCTTTGCACGAGGAGCACCCTGATGTATCCATCTACGTCGGGGCGGTCGATCAGGAGCTCAACGAACAGAAATTTATCGTGCCGGGATTGGGCGATGCAGGCGATCGTATCTTTAATACCCGACAGTGAAAACTAAGAATCCAACGCAGCGACCGATACCCAAATATGAATTCCCCGAATGACCCAAGTAAACTCCGTTCCCATCGCTGGTTTGGACCGGATGATCTGCGCAGCTTCGGACACCGATCGCGATTCAAAGGGATGGGGCTCGACGATCAAGACTTCGAGAACAAACCGATCGTCGGAGTGCTCAATACCTGGAGCGAGATGAATACCTGCCACTCGCATTTCCGCGAGCGGGTTCAAGAGGTCAAACGCGGGGTGCTCCAAGCCGGAGGATTTCCAGTGGAAATCCCTGTAATGAGCCTTGGCGAAATGCTCATGAAACCCACCACCATGCTCTATCGCAATCTGTTGGCGATGGAGACCGAAGAGGTCCTGCGGTGCCACCCCATTGATGCTGCGGTTTTGATGGGGGGGTGCGATAAGACGGTTCCGGCGATGCTCATGGGGGCTCTGAGCGCCGATATCCCGAGCGTTTTTCTCCCTGCCGGTCCAATGCTCAATGCCCATTGGCGCGATACCACTTTGGGCAGCGGCACCGACGCTTGGAAGTACTGGGCAGAGCGCTGCGCAGGGAACCTTTGCGACGGTGAATGGAAAGAAATCGAAAACTGCATCGCCCGCTCGGCGGGAACCTGCATGACCATGGGCACCGCGTCGACCATGGCCTGCATCGCCGAAGCCCTCGGGATGACCCTGCCGGGAGCTAGCTCCATCCCGGCCGTCGTGGCCGAACACTCCCGACTTGCCGTCGCTACCGGCCGACTCGCCGTCGAACTGGCCTGGACCGATCGGAAACCCTCTCGGCTGCTCTCGGCCGGCTCGTTTATCAATGCCATGATCACCCAACTGGCTATCGGCGGATCGACCAACGCCATCGTCCATTTGATCGCCATGGCGGGCCGAGCAGGCCTCAAAGTTTCCTTGGATGATTTCGATGCCTGGTCCAGAAAAGTTCCTGTCCTTGCGAATATTCGCCCAAGCGGCAAGTACTTGATGGAGGATTTCCATAGGGCAGGTGGTTTGCGAGCTCTCTGGAGCGGATTGCAGGGCCTGCTCGATACGTCGGCCAAACAGGTCGATGGTCGGACTCTGGCCGACTCGATCGCCCAATCGAAGCGGATCGACCCGGATGTGATCCGAACCCCCAGCGATCCGATCGTGGAACAGGGAGGAACTTGCGTATTGCGAGGCAATCTGGCTCCCAATGGGTGTGTGATTAAAGCTTCAGCCTCGACCGCCCGGTTGCTGCAACACCGAGGTCCAGCGGTGGTTTTCGAAAACTATCCGGATCTCAAAAAACGAATCCACGATCCGGATCTACCCGTCACGGCCGATTCGGTCCTGGTCCTCAAAGATGCAGGTCCCTTAGGTGCCCCTGGGTTCCCCGAGTGGGGGATGCTTCCGATCCCGGAGAAACTCCTCAAAGCTGGGGTACGCGATATGGTCCGAATCTCCGACGCTCGGATGAGCGGAACGAGCTACGGAACCTGCGTCCTGCACGTCTCTCCGGAGTCGCGTCTAGGCGGTCCCTTAGCCTGGGTACAAACCGGCGATATCATCGAACTTGACGTCCCGGCCAGACGCATATCGCTTTTGGTCTCCGAGGAAATCCTCTCCCAACGCAAGGAGCACTGGAGACCGGCCCCTGAGCATGCCTCCCGAGGATATACCTGGCTCTACGCCAAGCATGTGACGCAAGCGGACCGGGGCTGCGATTTCGATTTTCTCGAAGGTGGCGATTACGGAAAAGAACCGGACATCTTCTAACTAGAAAAAAACCTTATAGCAGGTTCAGCTCCCCGGAAAATTAAGATTTTGTTATTCCGCCGGTTGACGAAGTGTTATCATACCCAGTAGCGATACGACAATTTGACACATTTCAGGCTTCGAACGCGCCACGCTTTCATGGAATTTATGGAGTGATTTATGCCCAACACATCGAAGAAGAAATCGGATAGAAACAACCTCCGTCGACGTTTGGTGCTGGAGCGACTTGAGTCCCGGGCCTTGATGGCCGTCGATGGTTTTATCGAAATTCGCCACAACTGGTTGAATCCATCGGATGTCAACATGGACGGTTTTGCTTCCCCGATCGATGCACTGGCGGTCATCGATGAATTGAATCGATCGGACCGAGGCATCGGTTCAAGCATTTCGATGATGGCCGACACCAACAACGACGGCTTTGTCAGCCCGATCGACGCGTTGGTGGTCATCGATGCGCTTAACGAGGGATTTATGACTTATATGCCATCGTCAACGCCGCGTGGTGGATCAGGCGAAGGTACCCAAGGCGAGGTTATCGCTGTGGACGATGGGGAACTTGTCTATGTGGCATCCGATGCGGCCCAGAAACCGGAGATCGAGATCGATGTGCTGATGAATGATATCGGAGAAGGTCTCAGGATCGTCGAACTAGGGTTGCCTGGAACAGGAACGGTCGCTGTGCGAGCATCGTCGAGCAACCCAGACAAGATGGTGGTGGTGTATACCCCGAACGAATCGAGCGCCAACTACGACCGCTTCCTCTACATGATCGAATCGAGCGATGGGCGTCGCTCGTCGGCTTTTGCTTCGATCAAATATGAAGCCGCAGTGGACGAATCCGTCAGGTACGCTTTGCGTATGCCAGAGACTATCGAGGGTTTAGCAGGACAAGAACTTAGCTTCCGTGGAGCGGACTTTGCCCCATTGATTCAGTTCGATTACTCAGGCTTCGACGGGGCCAAGGCGGGTGTTTACCTGTCGTGGGAGTTTACAGAGGGTTTCTCGGTCGCTCAGCGATTTGTGGGAGAATTGTCCTCTCGGAGCACTACAGAGTCGGGAACTTTGTATCCTGGCGCCAACGGCGTTTGGATTTTTGGTGACGTTTCCGATGTGAACCTAATTCTTGCGAACCTCTTCTTCCGACCAGCCGATGGTTACTCATCGAAAACCGGCATTCGACTCAACGGGTATGGTTTCCTCTACAGTAGCATCGGAGTCAACTACGGTGCTGTGTTTGCCGAAACTCTCGTACGAGTCACCAAGCCGACCAATCCCGTCGATCCGGTTGCCGTCGACGACGTCTTCACCTCTGTAAGCCGCACTGATTCTGTCTCGTTGGATATTTTTGCGAATGACGATTTGAAGGCTTTCGCAACCGACCCAAGCGCGGTATCCGTTGAGATTACACCTTGGGCGCATTCCGATGCGACCGTCGAGTGGGACCCTGTGACACGCAAAATCGTCTACACGCCAGGCTTCTTAGGGGCCTACAACGTTAGGCAAGGAGATCAATTCGCTTACACTCTCCGCACTCCCGACGGGCAAGCAAGCCTAGCGACTGTCACGATCATCCATTCAGACGTGGTTTGATCGACCCAGCTCCGTTCTCAAAGCTTCGAATCGAGCAGGTCTTGCAAAACCCCCTCGATTCGACTTTGCGCACCCGGTGCTACCCATAACCAGGACTCGTCAAACCCGTCCGCGAATGCCGCATCGGTCGGCACATACCCGGTCCAGCATTCTCCATAGCCGACCGGTAGTAGCGGCAATGCTCCGCTGGCTTCTTGGGCGATGTGCTGGTACCCCACAAAGCTTTCCCCAGGAAAAAGTACCAACCGAGCGATGCCCAAATCGATGCAAGGCATATCGATCGGCTGCTTTCGGACTTGGCCCCTGTTCCATGAGGCCAAACCCATGGCCGCTAGAATTCTCTTCTCGACCGACAACGATCCGTCATGGAGGGCTTGCTCCATGGGTTCCTTTTGCAATGGCTCGGCGTGCGAATAGGTAAGTTCCAACGGGAGGTTTCGAAAGCCCCACGTCTCGGGCACAGGATCCTTTTTGACCCCTTTGCGATTCGCAAGCATCGCTTCGTAGATCTTTCGAGTGAGTTCCTCGCGCGCTTCTGGCGAGCCATCATTGAACTTGCCCGCCGTGACATCCCCGCTGCATCCGGATGCGTAGATCGGATGGATTGAGCGGTCGAGCCTAGCGAGTCGTTTGCGAGCCAGACCGACGAAATCTGAGGTCACTTCCCCTTTGCCGTAATAGCTCATCGGATGGGTCGCATAAGCATGGTACTCGACCAAGCACTGATTCTGACTCCAAAATGAAATCGTGCGTAACATCGGATCGATTAGGCCTTCTGGAGCCTGTTGAAACCGTGGATCCCGACCGCTGCTACTTCCTCGGGAAAAGCTTACATTTCCCGAGGCATCGACGACTCGTCGATTCGATGCGACATCGATCACGACGGATTGGGCGTATCCGACATGCGACACCGGCTGGGCATCTTCGATTGCGGAAGACAAGGCCTTCTCGGCTCGTGTAAGGACATCTTCGTGAAAAGAACGGTCGAACAATTCGTTTTGCAACCCGACCTGATCGAGCAAGTCTTGGGCTTCGGAGTCGATCACCGGTGCATCGTGTTGGTGCAACGAACTGACGAGCACTCGCTCGGGCTGCGTACCTGCAACCTTGGCCAATCTCGATCGCCATTCGTCGTACGATTGATTTCGGATCTCGCACCAGTCGATCGCGACGACGACGATCGGGGGTTGCTGTCCCAAGAGGACAAACCCGTGCAATTCCAAACCATCGCTGATCGATTGCGACTTCGTGGGGAGTATGCCCATGCAACGATGTCCAAGCGGGATCGTCGCGTCGATCTTAAAGTGTCCGAGTTTGGGTGCAGACGGGCGCTGGTTCGAAGCTGGTTGTTCCGCGATGGCTTGGCCATTGCCCCCCAAGCAAAGCGACACCAACAACGCGGCGAGTTTCATTCGGATGTGCTCTACCATTGGTTATCGAAGCTCCTAACGGGATTTTTGCAAAGCGGGGGACTCTCCTCCGATATAGCGCCAGTTTTTGATGTATCCGATCAAATCCGCCATGGCTTGTTGGTCCAACTGGGCCTCGATGCCTTCGGGCATAAGCGACACTCCGCTGGATTTGATCGCCTCGATTTGGCTTTGGCTGAGCACTAGGCGGGCTGAATGTTGGTTTTTCAAGATCAGGTGTTCCGAAGATTCCTCGACGACGATTCCGTCGTGGATCGTTCCTTCTTTCAATTGGACTCTCACGCGATAGTAGTTGTTGTCGATCGCGCGATTTGGATCCAAGATTGCAACGAGCAATTGTGTCGGGGTTTGGGTGCGTGAGTCTGAAATGTCTGGGCCGATTCCTAAGCCCAATCCATCGATCCGGTGGCAGGCCGAGCAATGCTGGATGAAGTGTTGCTTACCTCGCTCCAGGTTGGCCTCAAGGCTCAGGCAATCCGTGTAGCGATCGATGACCTTCTGCCGGTCGGGTTGGACTCGGCCTGAGAGCCACTTAGCAACTCTCGGTTGCAGATCTCCGGTGACTTGCATCAGCGATTGGATTTGACTCGCATCTAGTCCTGTACTGGAGATCTGTTGGCGATCGATCGCATCGAGCCACTTCGCGAGCCGATCGGGTCTGCTTCGGATCGCTTGGAACATCACCGCGCGCATCGCGGGAGTTTCGCCGTCAAAGTTTTCCAAAATCCAGTCGATACTCGATTTCTCGTCGATCTCCGGTTCATCGGTGTGTTTAGACCAGGCTGCGAGGTATTCACGACGCCGGTCTGGATCCTCGCATTGCTCGAGCGCCCTACGCAGTGCCTTCTTGCACAATCGGGATTGTTCAGGTGCAATCGGCATGGCTAGAAGCTCTGCGATTCCCGATTGGATATTTCCAGAAAACAGTGGATTGGAAAGGGAGTTTGCCCAAGCGGTCCAAAGAGAGCTCTGGGTCGCCAACCAGGCGGAATCCGTGGATTTGGCGATCCCTCGTGCGACGGCTAATTGAAGGATCATCTGCGGCTCGAAGATTATGCGTCGTTGCGTTTCGTCTTGGGGCGGCCCCGACTCGAGCCTTTTGAGTGCAAGCGAAGACCAGGCATCGCGAGCCGTGATCCAACGAGAGTTTGCGGGGGCCGCGACCTTTGCGACTAAGGATTCAAAAGCGGTTGTTGAAAACGTTCGGATCATCTTTTTCTCGTCCAGCGCTTTTGCAGATTGTTCGATCCAAGGCAAAGCAAAAAGTTCTGGTTCGCTGCGGTATACCGAGCTGATGGCCATGAGCCAGCTTGGATCATCGGCAAGGTCGATCGATCTTGCGACCGCTGCATCGAGCAAATCCTTCCGGGAAGAAAGATCCCCGGTGGGGATCGTCGGATGCTTCGCAAACAGGTCCGCAAGGTACCAAGCGCAATGGGTTGCTTCTTCTTGGTGAGCGTCGCGAAGGACGATGGGTGTCGTACGTAGGATCGCTTCGGATTGCGTGTTGGTTTGGCTTGCCAGACGCCAAAGCGCTGCGCGGAAGGCAGGCTCGCGATGTGAGGGATTTTTCGGGTCTATCAAGCAGGTTTCGAGCAAAGCACGCCAACCGGAGCAAACAGGGTCGGGAGACGTTGCAGGCTGCGGCGCTGCGACTTCAGAGACTTCAGAAGCATTCAGCAGGTAGAAGGCTCTGAGTATTCCAGTCGGGTTGCTCGGTTGAACTGCTACCCTTTGGACATGCTCGAGGAGGGCATTGTGAATCGTGGTCCTTTCCGCAGAGGTTCCTTGTGCGACGCGTTCGAAAAGGAGTCTAGCTGCGGTCTGATGCATCCATGCTCTGGGGTGCTCCAACAGGGAGCAAAGTTCGCCGGTATCCCTTGTGGATAGAGGGCGTTGATGCAAATCCAAGAAGATCGGATCGACAGCAGGGGCGTCGCTGCTGACGACCCGGTAGATCCTCCCGCAATCGTCACCCCAACGCTCATCGGTGCGTTTTTTGAGTTCCTCGGGTACCCAATCCGGATGCTCGATCACTGCACGATGCATATCGACGACGTAGATACCCGCGTCGGGGCCTTCTTCGAGGTTGACGGGTCGGAACCAAGGATCGCGGCTGGCGAGCCACTCCGCATCGCGCTGGGGCTCCTCAGGAACTGTTCGGCCGCCGAGTCTCCCGATCCCGACTCGGTGAACAAGGCTTCCGGTCGGTTCGCATGTGAGAGCATTTCCTAAGGAGGCGCCTGGCAGGTGCGGGCTGTGGCTGATCAAGACCCCGCAAGCGGCCGTAAACTGACCGGCATGGAGGTTGGAGGTGGTCCAAGCCGAGACCAGGGGGCGCACGGTGGATTTCTCTCCGGGTGGGAGAACCGGAGTTGTCATGGGAGCCAGACCGGCAAGTGGACTCAGGGCTGCTTGCTGGGGTTCGATGACGACCGAGTCACAGGGATTTCGGTTGCTGCAGAAGTATCGGTTTCCAAAACGATCCCAGCTCATACCGAACTGAGACGGCCCCCCGATGGCTCGACCCGTCTGGCCGATCCAGTCCCAGCGGAGGTCGCTATTGGAGATCGAAAGAGTCCGTGAGCTCTCGGCTGCATCAGGCGAGGATGAATCGCTTCGGTGCGAGATCTTCGAGCTCCGCAGCCCGTTGGCCAGATAGAGCGCACCGTCGATTCCAAAATCCGGATCGTTGAAACGCAACTGCGGATTCTCGACGGCGAAACCTTCGAGCCATTCCTCGGTCCGATCCGCCTTTCCATCGCGGTCGGTGTCCCGTAGGAAAATCAACTTCCCGCCGACGCTTACCAAAGCCCCATCGCGGTGCAATTGCATCCCGGTTGGAAACAAGAGACCTTGGGCAAAAACCGTGGCCCGATCGTAGCGACCGTCGTGATTTTCATCCGTCAGGACCCGGATTCGTCCACGTCCTTCGTTCGTTGGGTTCGTCGGGTAATCACTCATTTCGACCACCCATAGTTTCCCAGCGTCATCGAAGCGGATGGCAACCGGGTCGATCACATCGGGTTCAGACGCGGCCAATTCGATCCGTTGATGCGCGTGGAGTTCAAAGTGACTCAGAGAATCCTCTGGGCTAACGGCCGAATCAGGCCCCTGATGCAAAACGACCGGCTTGGGCGTTGTTGTGTCGGGTCGCACAGATGGTTCGATGCGAAGGGGTTGGTCGCCCGAGATGCTTTGTTTTGGTGTGCTTAACTGATGGACCAAGGACGAAAGGGACTCAACGACGCGGGCTTCGGTCGCCTCTTCGAGGCAGCTTGTTCGGGCCCTCCAGGTGGTATAGCCACCGAGTGGGAATTGGTCTGCTGGGGGTAAATAACCAAGCAAATCATTGGCAAGACCGATATTGAGCGTCACTCGAAACGGGCTCGCAGCGCGTACCGCAAGTCCGGTCGCGTTGTAGGTCTCGGTCGGATAGCCGACGATCGCCATATCGCCGGCTCTGAGCACCTGGAGTGGAACTTGGCGGGTCGGAGGCATCTTCGCAAGGAGCACGGTTTCCCGGGCGTAGTTTTCCTCGATGTTGCTCGGCAGTCGATCAGCGAGTTTCGATTCGACATAGGAAGTCGCCTGCGCCAGTTCGGCCGGATCGGCGAGACGAACGTTCGCAGAGAGGAATTCGAGTCTTCCTCCGAGCACGGAACGATCCTCGTATTCGATCGATGGCAATACGCTCAGGATCCGCGCGGCGACATACGAACCGACCTCTCGGTAATCGAAGGGTTTAGCCGGTCTGGCAAAGTCGATGCAGTTGGCGTCTCCGCTGGTGGCATTGGCCATGATGCCGACAAAAGCGCTCGGATCATCGGGACGGAGTTGTTGAGCAAGTTCCTTGGCGACCACCCCGAAGTAATCGGAGGATAAAGCAGGTGCGCCGGCGTAATGCGTCGAGAACGAGGCCAAGATGGCTAGCGGTTTGCCTTCTTGGGTTTGTACCGAAAGGATGGGGATCGTTCGATCGACTTCAGCGGTCTGTCGGATCTTGTAAGGAGAGTCGTGACCGGGATTCATCGCCACGAGGTTGGTTTCTCGGCCGCTGAAAAGCACCCCACCGGCGCGTCCTGGTTCCATGAACCAGCGTCGGCAGTGGATGAAGCGATCTGCATTGGAAACGCCACTTCCGATTTTCGCCGGGATTCTTTTTCGATAGGCCTCGATAATCGATTCGGCGATCCAAACCGGCATTTTCTCAGCGTAGTTGTCTTGGGCGGGCGTCCCATGGGCCCCCATAAGGGCCGGTGCGGAGTGCGAATGGGTGGCGCTGATGAGCACCTGATGGGGCGCAAGGGGAATCTCTTTGGCAACGATCGCTTTGGCTTGTTCGACAATCCAACCGGGCACACCTAAGCTATCGACGACACAGACAGCGATCGCTTCGTGGCCCGTCCCCGGTTGCTCTTGCTCGATGACGAGCGATCGAGCGAACAACGAGTCGACGATACGCTCGGACTTGCTCGCGACAATTCCGCCGCTTACCCAGACCGGAAACGATTCAGGATCGATGTTTTTTGCGTAAACTCCAGCCAAAAGTCGGTTGGTCGGTCCAGAATCAGTTCGGTTTCCATCGATTTGAGTCCATCCGAGGGTCGCTGTGTTCGCAAGCACAGCGAGCGTCAGCGCTGGAAGGTTGGGGTTTGGCAGCCTCAGTCTTGAGAAAAGAAACCCGGAAAAAAGCGAGCAGATGCCCTTGAGCAACTGTCGACGAACTGCGGTAAAACCGAGGCTGAACATGAGGAATACAGGGGTTAGGCGGGGGTTGCAGGGAGGGAATCGCAGCTCGTTTTTGGGGGTGCGACGAGATCGATTTTAACAGGTTCAGGGGGCACAAGTTGGCTGTTTTACGTTCTAAAAGCGGTTTTAACTCGATGGAAACCGACGGTTTTTGCACGATTTGGCCTTTCCATGAACCGATTCTTTGTCAATGATATTGCCCCGTTTCATTTCAGGACAAAGTACATTGGAAGTGTTCGTCGATCATGAGCCAACAAATCCTTCAAGCCGTTGAACAGCCTTATCTCAAGGAAAATGTGGATGCCTTCGAGATTGGAGACACCGTGGACGTGCACACGAAGATTCAGGAAGGCGTTAAAGAGCGCATTCAGATTTTCACCGGCACAGTGATCGCCAAGAGCGGTTCGGGCTCCCGTGAAATGTTCGTCGTCCGCCGCATTGTGGCAGGCGAGGGGGTTGAGCGAAAGTTTCCCCTACATTCGCCCAAGATCGAAAAGATTGTTGTTCAACGCCACTCGGTGGTCCGTCGGGCCAAGCTCTACTTCTTGCGAGACCGAATCGGCAAGGGTGTGAAGCTTCGCGAACGTCGCGAATACTAAGCGACCCGTCGGCACGCTACCACCTGGGGGGTTCGAACTCAGGTCGAATCAGCGCATCCGTGTTGGCTATTAGGCCTACACGGATCACTCGGCTTTGAAGCTGTGTTTTCCCCGGACTAGTTAGCGCGTGGCGCTATCAAGGGCAGTTCCTGACCAGAGTGTTGCTAGAACCGTGAAGGTTCGGTAGACGGATCATGCCATCCTTACACGCTATCTTTCGGCTCTCCTTTTGGTACTACCCTGCGTTTCTTGCCGCATTTGTCCTTCTGGCAAGTCTTGGCACGACACGGGCCGCTGAGCGACCGCTTCCCGTAGATCCGAACCAAGATCGTTCTCCGGTGGATCTTGTAATCGCTCACGATGCGCGTTGGATTGCAACCGCCAATCAGACCTCTAGCACCGTCTCGCTTGTGGGCCTCAGCGATCGCAGTGTATTGGATGAGGTGAGCGTCGGCCAACACCCGAGTTCTATCGTGCTCCATCCCGATGGAAAGCACTTGTTGGTCAGTTCAAGTTATGCGGGCAAGTTGCATTGGTTGCGTGTTGAAGGACAAAAGCTTCAACACGCTGGCGAACTGCAACTTGGTTTTCAACCCACGGGGTTAGCCTTATCGGCAGATGGAGCCATGGTGTATGTCTGCCTAACCGATGCCGACGCGATCGCTGTCGTCGATTTCCAAAGTTGCCGTGTGGTAAGGGAAATCCCAGTGGGACGTTGGCCTCGTTCTCTAGCGGTCTCCAATGATGGGCATCGACTTGCGGTGGGAACAAGTGGCGATCGCGGTGTTTCGATCGTGGACCTGCAAGAGTGCAAATTGCTTCATGTCGATCGATTCGTCGGTCTGAACATAGGCCACATGCAGACATCGAGGATTTCGGATCAAGTCTACTTTCCATGGATGGTTTACCGTCGTAACCCGATCAATGATCGAAATATTCGGCTCGGCTGGGTCATGGCAAGTCGACTTGGGCGAATCGGTTTTACCGACGGTGCGCATCGTGAAGCGTTCTCGCTAGATCCGCCTGGCAAGGCGATTGCGGATCCACATGGTTTGGCGCTGACTCACGATGAGCAGAAGGTTCTAGTCACCGCATCGGGTTCCCATGAGTTGTTGATTTACCGGAACTCGGGTCTCCCTTTCATGGATCGGGGCAGCACCGACCATGTCGATCCGGAGCTGCTCAAGGACCGTGATAGGTTTGACCGGATCGAACTCGGTGGGCGTCCGATGGGGCTAAAAGTTTCTGCGGACGATCGGACGGCTTATGTTGCGAACTATTTGGACAACTCGATTCAGGTGGTCGATTTGATCGAGCGGAAAATCGCTCAACGGATTTTTTTAGGTGGAAACCAAACCGTTTCGTTGGCTCGACGAGGCGAAGCGATTTTCTTTGATGCAAGACGGAGTTTGGACCAATGGTATAGTTGCCACTCTTGCCACTATCTTGGCGGATCCAATGCAGTGGCTATGGATACATTCAACGATGGTAGCGCGTTTACATTCAAGACCGTTTTGCCTCTTTACGCCCTCGATCAATCCGGGCCATGGACATGGCATGGTTGGCAAAAGGGGTTGATCGACGCGATGGAGCATTCGCTCAAGACGACGATGGTAGGCCCCGATCCGACCGAGGAGGACGCACAAGCGCTTGCGGCTTTTCTCTCGTCCATGCGCTCCCCCCCGAACCCCAATCGACTCGACAGCGAACCGATGAGTCAGGCTGCCGCTCGCGGCAAAGAAATTTTCTTCGGCCCGAAAGGAGCTTGCTCGGATTGCCATTCCGGAACGGCATGGACCGATAATCAGATCCATGATCTTGGTCTAGGAACGTCAAACGACGCTTACCAAGGTTACAACACTCCGAGTCTCCAGGGGGTATTTCGCAAGGTCCAATTATTGCACGACGGGCGGGCATCGACGCTCGAAGAGGTGCTCAAGGGCGAGCATTCCCCGGATAAGGTCCACGGTCAGGCTTTAACCTCGGAAGAGACACAGGATCTGATCGTTTATCTCAAGACCCTATGATTTGGGGACGAAATACCCATAGGCTTCCTTGAGTCTCTCCACGTGATGGTGTTCGGTTGAAGTTCTTCCGCCGAGCAATTAGGATTCAGGGACTTGGCGAAGGCAAAAGATAGAAGAAACCGTTTGGTTTTAGGGGGAAGATGCGCGATGGCTACGGATAAAGATCAAACCTATTACTCCGCATGTCCTGTTTGCTCGTCGACTTATAAACCCTGGCGTTCTAAACAGGTAGGAGATCATCAATACCGCATGGATCTATGCCAGGGCTGTGGTTATTGCTTTGTTAACCCTCGTCCTTCGTTAGAGTTTTTGATGGACTATTACGCGACGTTTGGGCATGGAGACGCAGAGATCGCACGGGAAAAGCCGACGCTCGAGTCGGTGGAAGAACGCGAGAGAATGTTCCCGAACTCTACGGTAGATGCGAAATGTTTGGTCAAGACCATCCAATCGCTGTTGAGTCGGTCGGCCGCGGTGCAGAGGCCCAGCAACCGTTTTCTGGATGTCGGTTGTGGGTATGGATTCTTCTCGCGAGAGGCCCAGCGAGCGGGCTTTGAGGTTCAAGCTTTGGAGTTAGCGCAGATCGAGCGTCAGATCGCCCACCGGATGACTGGATTGGATCCGACGGCATCTTCGTTCGAGGAGTATATTTGTGAACCATCCTCTTTGGGGGTGGTTCTCATGAGCCAAATACTCGAACACGTTTTGGACGTAAACTTATGGGTCGACAAGGCACATCGTTTGCTCGAGCCGGGTGGCATTTTGGCCATCGCTCTGCCGAATTATGGAAGCATCACCCGGCGTTTGCTCCAGGAGCGAGATCCTTTTGTCTGTCCGCCGACCCATTTGAATTTTTTCAGCCCTCAAAGTCTTTCCAGTTTGCTAAGAAAGCATGGATTTGAGGTGGGAAAGATCGAGTGGGTGTCGCGTTTGCCTAAATCGACCTTCGAGAAACGCTGTCCAGGTTTCGCAAAGCCACTTCTGCCCTTGGTTCACCTGGGTACTGGTCTGGCGTTGCAGGGGGTCGACCTGAGTCGATTGGGGATGGTGATACGGGTTTATGGGCGAAAGAAAAGCTAGTGGCTAGAGGCTTGGGCTGCGCTTGGGGGGGCGCAAACCGAGTAAAATGAGATAGGGCCCGGGTGCCAGAGGCTCCCATGAGGGTGCCGTCGTTAAATTCGCTGCACTGATGCGGGCTCTAGAACTTATGCGCAACTCCTACCAACGCTGTGTTTCGATGTACTGGGCAGTTTTGGTTACCCTGCTAGCTAGCCGAGGGTACTCGCAGGAGGATACCTTTGGAGCGGTTTCCGAGGTGTTCGAGCGCCGATGTGTCAGTTGCCATTCGGGAGCCAAGCCCAAAGGCGGTTTGGGGCTGGAAACCTTGGCTGCAGTTCTCCAGGGAGGGGAAAGCGGTCCATCGATCGACGTCTTGCATCCTGAGAAGAGCGTTCTGTTGGATTATGTTAGTGGCGCGCAACCCCAGATGCCCAAAGGAGGAAAACCGCTGTCGGATGCGGAACTCGAGGCGTTAAGGAATTGGGTCAAAACCGGGGCCAAGTGGCCTGAGGGTAAAAAGTTGGAGGACCGCCATGTGCCGGACTCGGATTGGTGGTCGCTTAAGCCTTTGGAACGCCCTGGGGTCCCTTGGGTGAGCCAGGAGCGATACGTGGTTTCCAACCCGATCGATGCATTTGTTGTTGCTCGATTGATCGAAAAAGGACTGGAGCAATCCCCGAGAGCAGACCGGCATACGTTATTGCGACGACTCTACCTGGACTTGATCGGACTCCTGCCAACCCCCGAAGAGCTATCGGCTTTCGTCGGCGATCCTGGAACTGATGATGAAGCTTACCGAAGAGTCGTCGATGAGTTGCTCGATTCCCCTCGTTACGGAGAACGTTGGGCTAGGCATTGGCTCGATGTGGTGCATTTTGGCGAGACCCATGGTTACGACAAAGACAAAATGCGACCTAACGCTTGGCCTTATAGGGACTACGTCATCGGCGCGTTCAATAGCGATAAGCCTTATCGCAGGTTCATTCAGGAGCAGATTGCAGGAGATGTACTGTATCCAGGTACATCCGAGGGCATCGAAGCTCTTGGAATGATCGCCGCTGGGCCCTGGGATTTCATCGGGCATGCAGAAGTTCCCGAGACCAAGATCGATGGCAAAGTAGCTCGACATTTGGATCGCGACGACATGATCGCCACGGTGATGGGAAGTTTCAACAGCATGACGGTCAGTTGTGCCCAGTGCCATAATCACAAATTCGACCCGATATCCCAGAGGGACTATTATCGTTTGCAGGCTGTTTTTGCCGCGTTGGATCGGGCCGATCGAGCTTACGACCGCGATCCTGAGATCTCGATGAAACGCATCGGATTGGATCAGCAGATCGCCGAACTCACTTCAGAGATCCGCCAAATCGATGTACAGATCCACGAGCGAGGGGGCAAGCCACTTGCGGAGTTGGATCATCGGATTGCCGAAGCGACCAAGGCATTAAGTGGCGACGAACAGCCTGAGTTTGGGTACCACAGTCAAATCGAGACCAAAGAGGACATTCCGAAGTGGGTGCAGGTCGATTTGGGCGAATCACAGAGCATTCTTGGTTTGGAGTTGGTTGCGTGTCATGACACCTTCAACGGGATTGGTGCAGGTTTTGGGTTCCCGGTTCGATTCTCGATCCACATCAGCGACGATCCGGAGTTTCGAAATGGTGGGGTCTTGTGGGTCGATCGTACGGATCGAGATTATCCTAATCCAGGCGTTGTTCCACAGCGATTTCAAAGTGAGGCTCCGGAGGGTTCCACGACCAAGGGTCGGTATGTTCGGGTGACGGCAACGAAGCTTGCTAAAAGAATGCCGACCGATTACATATTTGCCTTGGGCGAACTTTCCGTTTTTTCGGCAGAAGGCAAAAACGTTGCGTCGAGCCGACCCGTAACGGCATTGGATTCGATTGAAGCCGGACCGCGATGGCAACGAACGAACCTCGTCGATGGATACTATTATGGCCGTTCCAAGTTGGCAGATACCGATTTGAAGAGTCTACAGACCCAGCGTTCTGCGATGGTCGAAGGGATACTCGATCCATCCACCAAGCAACGGCGGGAGGAATTGGATGGTCTCTTGAACAAGGCCCAGCAGTCGAGAGCCGGATTACCACCGCAGCACTTGGTCTATGCGGGGGTAGTTCATAGCGGGAGTGGAGCATTTATAGGTACAGGGGGTGTTGGGGGTAAACCGCGGTCGATCTATGTATTGGATCGAGGGAGTGTGACGCAACCTAAGGACGAGGTCAGCAGTGGTGCGCTGGATTGCTTTGTCGAGTTAAGGAGTTGGTTTGATTTGCCTCAAGGGCACAGCGAGTCGGATCGACGTGCGGCCTTAGCGCATTGGATTTCCGATGACCGCAATCCGCTGACTTGGCGAAGTATCGTCAATCGGGTTTGGCAATATCATTTCGGTCGAGGGATTGTGGAGACGGCTAACGATCTTGGACGCATGGGCTCCGAGCCAACCCATCGAGAGTTGCTCGATTGGCTTGCAGTTGAGTTTCGCGATCAGGGGCAATCGATCAAGGGTCTCCATAGGCTGATTGTGTCGAGTCATACTTATCAGCAAGTATCGAGAGTCACCGATCGTGCCCGGGAACTTGGAGCCGAGTCGATCGATATCGATAACCGTTACTTGTGGCGGTCGAATCGACGTCGACTCGAGGCCGAGGCGCTTCGGGACATGGTATTGCAGGTTGCCGGCAAGTTGGATTTAACGATGGGAGGTCCGAGCTTCCAGGATTTTGTCATCGAACATCCCGAACACTCGCCCCATTACGAATACCATCTGCATGATCCCGAGGATGTCAGAACTCATCGCAGAAGTGTGTATCGGTTTTTGGTACGTTCGCAGCCACAGCCATTCATGGCAACTTTGGACTGCGCTGATCCATCGATGCGAGTCGATAAGCGGAATGAGTCGCTTAGCCCGCTCCAGGCTCTAGCTCTCCTCAACAACGGATTCATGGTGAGTATGTCAGGGCATTTCGCCAAGCGGATTGAGATTCAAGATGCCGGTAGGGGAAAGCCCATCGATGAGATGTTTCTTTTGGCCTTTGGTAGAAAGCCGACCGAGTTGGAACGGTCCGCCTTTGAGCCTTACATTGCCGAACATGGATTGGCCAACGCTTGTCGTTTGGTTTTCAATCTCAATGAATTTTCATTTGTCGATTGATCGCGAAGAAATCTATCGGCGATTGAGCCAAGTACGACGAGTCCAGGAAGTAATCAGATGCAAACCAATGCGATGGAAGATCGAAACATTTCTCGAAGGAATTGGCTCGAATCGTTGGGGCAGGGGTTCGGAGGGCTAGTTCTCGGGGCGATGCTCGATCGCGACAAGGCCGGGGCAAGTACCCTGGGTGATCAGGCCACAGGCAACGGCCTTGGCAGCGGAGGGAGTCTGAGCGCATTGCATCACAAGCCCAAGGCCAAGCGGGTCGTGCAGTTGTTCATGGCAGGGGCAGCGAGCCACCTGGACTTGTTCGATTTCAAAGAGGAGTTGGTCAAGCGACACGGGCAGGAAAGTGACTTTGGTGAACCTGTCGAGGCGTTCCAGAACGGACTAGGACCGTGGCTCAAGCCCGTATGGGATTTCAAGCGATACGGGGAGAGTGGCAGGTTGCTCTCCGAGCCAGTGTCCGAGTTGGGGAAGGTGGCAGACGAGCTAGCGTTTGTTCACAATGTGGTAGGAAAAACCGGGGTGCATAGCCAAGCGACCTTGTTGCATGCGACCGGTTTTCAGTTGCCAGGATTCCCTGGCATGGGTGCATGGGTTAGCTACGGGCTCGGGAGCTTGAACGATAACCTGCCGACATTCGTAGTTTTCCCAGATCACCGCGGGCTGGCAAGCAACGGAACAAAGAATTGGGATTCGGCTTTTTTGCCGGCCCAACACAGTGGGACGGTCATTTATCCGGGGTCGGAAAATCCGATTGCAGACCTGCGTCCGCATAAGTCCGGCACCTACATTACAGGTGGAAGTCAGGCCGCCGGACAGGTCTTGCTGGCCGAACTGAACGCTCGCCACGCGCAAGATCGATCGGGAGACCCACGGCTCGAATCACGCATTCGTAGCTATGAGTTGGCAGCCAGGATGCAGTTGGCTGCTCCTGAATCGCTGGACTTTTCTCAGGAGCCTGACCATATCCTCAAACTCTACGGGCTGGATCAAATACCCGGAGCGTTTGAAAAGGAAATCAATGCACAGGAGGAGACCGTCCATTTTTCGCGCAAATGTCTAGCGGCCCGTAGGATGTTGGAACGGGGAGTTCGATTCATCCAGATTTGGTCGGGTAATGACAATGGGTTTCCGAGGCGAAATTGGGACTCTCACGAGGATATACAGCGGGATCATGGACCGCTCTCGACGGGGATGGCCAAGGGAGCAGCGGCGTTGATTCAGGACCTCAAGCAACGAGGGATGCTCGAGGATACGCTGATTTTATGGACAACGGAATTCGGGCGGATGCCCAGTTCCCAAGGGGGTAGGGGACGGGACCATAACCCTTACTGCTTCACGAACTGGTTGTGCGGGGGCGGGATTCGAGGAGGGGTAAGCTACGGCCCGAGCGATGCGTTCGGATACAAGCCCTTGGATAGGGAGAATCCGACGCAGGTCTATGACATCCATGCGACCATTCTGCATCTTCTTGGAATCGACCATACGAAGCTTACAGTCCGACACAACGGAATTGACCGGCGTTTGACGGACGTTCACGGCCATGTTTTGACCGAGCTGCTTGCTTAGCCAAGTTATGAAGGTTTTATGAGCCCAGAGAAAATTCTGTGAGTTCTGGCGAAACTGTTCGGTACTGCTTTACCGAACTAAAGGGTGACCTACATTGGTATTGGGAGCCCAAGTCCCTGGCTGAATTAGAGAAATCGATGGCTTATGTGCCACCGACCGTGGCGTAGCTTTGTATAAGCACAGTTGATTATGTGGCGGTTTGGATTGGGGGCTTTGGGTATTGACGATGTTGCGGGATGTTTTCTTACGGAACGTTGGATTGTCGACGGTGCTCAAACTCAGCACGTTTGTGTTGCAGTTTGCGATGCTGCCACTTTTGATGAAAGCTTTGGGTAAGGGCGAGTATGGGGTCTGGGTGGTGCTCCAGTCGTTGGTGATATGGGTGATGGTTTTGGAAATGGGGATTGGCAAGGGGCTTCGCAACAAGTTGATTGAATCGTTGGGTGTAGGAGATGATCGGCTAGCGCGTCGGTATTTGTCTTCGACACTGTTTGGTCAAATGGTTTTGTGGGGGCTGATCGCATGCGTTTTGGTGGTTTTTCTTTTCCTGATCGATTTACCGTTGGCTTTGTGGCTCCGGAGTTCTGGTACTGATCGTACGATTGCTTGGAGTGTATTTTTTTGTTTTTTGACTTTTGTTCTGACGCAATTGTCCGGCGTGGTTCATGCGATTTTGTATGCCAAGCATTGGAATTCGGCGACAGCGTTGGTTGGATTTGCAGCTTCGATCGGTTTGTTTTTCTATTTATTCATAGCTAAATGGTCGGGGCGCGGAGTGACATTGCCGGAATTGGCGGGGACGAATTTCGCTCTCTTTGCATTGGGATATGCGATTCAGTCGAGCTACTTGTTCCGTTGGTTTCCAAGCTTGGTTCCGCGATGGTCGGAAGCTTCTTGGAGTATTTTTCTGGAAGTTGCGAGCGTAGGAATATCGTTTCTGTTGATCGAGATTACCTACATGGTGATTTTCATGACGGATCGGCTGATCGTTCTGCAGATGCTCGGGCCGGTGATGGTGGCTGAGTACGATGTGGTATTGCGGCTTTCTGCATTGGCAACCACTGGGTTCAGTTTATGCATTGGGCCGATTTGGGCTTTGTCGGGAACCGCATGGGCCAAACGGGATCAAGCGATGATGCTTCGACTTTGGCGGATCGTGACCGCTTTGATGATACCCTTTGGTGTCGTTTCGATTGTGATCGGGATCGCGATGAATCCGTTGATCCAATCATTGATCGATCGTAGCATCACGATCTCGCCTATGGTACGCGTGACCATGGTGGTTTATACGTGGGTCGTGATTTGGGGGAGTGCCTACGCCAGCTTACTCAATGGGATGGGTCGGACCAAGGAGCAAATCTATTGCTCAATCATTGCGTCACTGCTGAACATACCTCTTGCCATTTGGCTTTGCGGCGTCGGGGGTTTTGGGATTGCGGGGGTGCTTATTTCCAGTGCCGTATCGATATCCCTATTTGGACTTGTTGCCCCCTTTGTTTGGTGGGGGTGTACGAAGCAATGTGGGGTTAAGCCGTGAGAGTCAGTACGGTCATTCCGGTTTACAATCGACAGGAGTTGGTCAAGCCTGCGATGGAATCTGCGTTGGCTCAATCGGTCGAGGGTCACGAAATTGTGGTAATCGACAATTGCAGTACGGATGGGACTTGGGCTGTCGTACAGGATTACGCGAAGCGGGATACACGGATAAGGTGCCTGCGAAATGATCGGAACGTCGGACCGGTGAGGAACTGGCGATTAGGGATCGAGGCCGCTAGAGGCGAATATTGCCATCTTCTCTTTTCTGACGATCGGCTTGAGCCAGATTTTCTTGTCGATACCCTGAGTTTGTTCGATGCGAACACGGCGTATGTGATGACCGGCCATACGATGCAAGGGCAGGGGGGGTATTATGGAGCATCGAGCTTTCAGTCAAAGTCGATTATCTCGCAGGAGGAGTTGCTCGAGGCAGCCATTTTTCTAAACCCTAGCGAAATTCAGTTGATTTCCCCCTTAAGCACGTTGTTTCGGCGAAAGGACATGCTTGAGACGCTGATAGATCACATCCCAAATCCCTTTGGGATTGATTATGCAAGTCACGGAGCGGGTCCTGACCAGTTGCTATTCCTTCTGATCGCACTTCGGTATCCAATCGTCCGATGTGTTGACAAGCGGCTAGTGGTTATGAATGCACACGAGGGTTCGATCACGATCCAGGCAAGGGATCTGAATTTGCCGAGGGAATGGGTTCGATGGTACTTTGTTGAAAATCACCGGCCTGAATTTTATGACCGGTATCGATCCATGCTTTGGGTTAAAAGCCTCAAAAACAGATCATCCAGAGCCATCTACGATCGGATTGCCCAAGATCGTGGTGGTCGATTTCGCTTCGGTTTGGCCATCGATTATGCGGTCCGACGAGTAATCGGTAAGCTTCCGTCGATAGATTCATCGCGGGCAAACGATTCGGCAAGGAGTGGCTAATGGAATCGGCATTAAAAGGTGACCCACGAGCCCAAGAGCTAGCTAGGCCGTGGATCGGAACTCAAAACCTACCGACTAGCAGCGCATGGCGGCTACTCTTCGATAGGAGGAATCTTGTTCCGTTGATTGTGGCCGCATGCATGGTGATTCCTGTGAATTATATTGGGACCTTCCGGCTCGGCGAATTGCTAGTACTAGCCTTGTATCCTTTTTATATGAAGCAGATCCTCAAAGCGCTTCGGAACCGCGAGGTACTTACCATCGTCGGCTTAGGGGTGCTTTGGTTTATTTCGCAAGGCTTGAGCGACTTGTACAACGCGACGACGATGAAAAATTCACTCCGAGGCATGGGAAGTGTTTTCCTTACTTTAACGACGTTTTTGTTTTTTTGCGGATTGTATAGTCGCAACCCTAGCCAGCACCTTGGTACGCTTTTGGGGGCCTGTGCCGGAGGGGTGTTGAGTGCTGGACTGCTGTATCGATTCGGCGGTAGCAATTCAAGTTATACCGAGAATATCTGGGATTTTTATGTCTCCGGATGGGCGCATCCTGCCTTCGCGCTTTTCGCGTTTTTGTTCTATCGATCCCATCCTTGGTTGGTTTTTCCGATCGGGATTGCTTATGGACTCGTAGCAAACATGTATGGCGGGCGATCCGATGGACTTGTGGTTCTGATCAGCACTTTGTTTTTCTTCTATTTGTGGATGCAGCTAAGGCATTCCCGAGGGGATTTGCGTTATTCGATGCGTTCGGGACTGATGATATGTGCCTTGTTGATGGTTCCTCTTTTTTTGCTGTATGTGATCTACGCACAAAGCGGTGCGTTGGGTAAAGCTGCAAAAATGCAGATCGACTTGGCGAAGAATCCTTACAATCCTGTGGAAGTTTTGTTGTTGGCCAGGAACGAATCGGTCATTGCCCTAGACGCGATTTACGAAAAACCCATTCTCGGGCATGGGTCTTGGGCTAATCCCGGGCATCTGCGACGTCTCTATCTCTTGAAGATGCGCGAGATTTACGGAGCATCAGCGCCTAAGAAACTGGCACAGGATATCTTGCCAGTCCACTCGGTATTGCTCGGTGCATGGGTATTCGGAGGTTTGGCAGGCTTCGTTTTTTGGGTTTATGTGATCTTTCGAACGTTCTATCTGTCAAACCAATTGCTGATCACGGGCTCGATCGGTATGACGGCTATCGCGGTGGTCTACGTGCCTTATTTCTGTTGGCACGTTTTATTTTCTCCAAATGCCTTCGCAAGGTTTTCGTGGCCTATGAGTATGGCGTTTCTTATTTTTGCAGTCGCATTTTTTCGTCGTTCCGCGAACGATACCAAGAGATGATGGCTCCAAGGAAGATCCTTTTCATCAGTTTCGGTGACCTTAGTACGACAGGTTGTATACGTGCGTCGCAACTAGCGCTACATCTAGGGAGACTCGGATGGGACGCACAAGTGGCGATTCCAGACAACCCATCGAATCGGGCGTTCAAACATTCCGAGGAGTCCAATCGGTTTTTTTATGATCCAGGTGCAAGGAAGATCCTTTCGAGCTTGGGGGGAATTCTTCGACAAGAGCGACCTGACTTCGTGCACATGCTCAATCCCAAAGAGAAAGCGATGATGCTTTCGACGATCCATCAGCGTCAAAAATTTATATTCGATTGGGAGGATTGGACTACCTTTGCCGAACAGAATTCGATTCTTCGATGGTACAAGCAAATTCGGGATCGGTGGTTGATTCGGCGCGCATCTGCAGTCATCACCGCAAGCTCGTGGCTTTCGAGATATATTCTCTCACGCTTTGCCAAGGACTCGCTGTACTTGCCTTATGCTTGCCTACCTAAAGAGTTTCCGAACCCAGGTTTTGAAGGTATGCAACCTGTAGCCATCGGTATGGGAAGCCTTCATCCGAATTGGGATCACGATCTTCTAGTGGAAGCTGCAGGAGTTCTGCGTGGGCGCGGTCAAGAGGTGCCTATCCGCTGGATAGGAAAAGGAGCCGAACTTGAGCGTTGCGAGGCGCGAGTTGCTGAGTTGGGCTTAGAGAAGTTTGAGTTTCCTGGTTACCTTGATTGGGAGCCGATGCTCAGACAACTCCGCGAGGCGCATTGTTTGGTCTTCCCGATACGTCGTAAGGAATTGAATTTGGCTAGGTGCCCGTTTAAGTGTTTTCAGTTCGCGCAAGCGAAAAGGCCAGTGATCACATCCGATGTTGGCGAGGTGAGATCCATTTTGGGTGATCATGCTGTCTATGTCGAGCCGACTCCCGAAGCTCTAGCCGACGCGATTTACGAGACGATGCTTCGCGGCAGGCAGCCCGATGTGGCGTACGATTTGTCGAAGCATACCTGGGAGCAACGTGCTGTTGTCCTTTCGGAGCACTTGCAGGCTATCTGATGCTCAAAGGTAAATCGGTCATTCACGTGATTACCTCGACTCGGCTCGACCGAGGTGGGCCTTCCTTGTCAGCCACGCAGCTTATGGAGGCTTTGCGGCTCAGCGGTCAGAAAGGGACGCTAGTCTGTCCCGATGCGCAAGACGATCCAAAAAGGTACGCTGCTTGTTCTAGTAAATGCTACCCCAGCCTGGATCATCTACTTGCCGTCGAGCCTCGGAACAATATCGGGGCGCTGCATATCCATGGGGTTTGGGAGTGGTACTTACACAAGGTTTCGAAACTTGCAAGGCAATCGCATATTCCTTACGTCTTTTCTCCCCATGGCATGTTGGAACCTTGGGCGATGAGTCACCGAAGGTGGAAAAAGAGATTGGCATGGTGGATGTACCAACGGAATGATCTGAAACACTCAGCGATGCTTCTTGCAACGGCCCCTAGCGAGGCCGAACAGTTTTCCCGACTCGGACTTACCAATGAGACGGTAGTTCTTCCGAACGGCATCGAATTTCCGGTTGACATACCGGGGCTGGAACGTGAAATACCACCAAGAGATTCGACATCGGTACGAACAGCACTTTTTCTCAGTCGTATCCATCCGAAAAAGGGGCTGGGAATGCTCGTCGAGGCCTGGGCAAAAGTCCGCCCTCAGGGCTGGCAGATGCGGGTCGTCGGACCCGACGCAGGTGGGCACAGGCAATGGGTGGAATCCCAAGTTAAGCGTTACGATTTACAGAAGAGCTGGACGTTTCAGGATGCAGTTTATGGGGACGATAAAGCGAACGCGTTCTTGAGCTCGGATTTGTTCATTTTGCCGACCTTCAGTGAGAATTTTGGGATCGCAGTGGCCGAAGCACTCGCGTACCGATTGCCGGTACTTACCACGACGGGAGCACCCTGGCAGGGGCTCATCGATCATCGGTGTGGGTGGTGGGTTGCGCCCTCGGTCGAAGGGATCACTCAGGCCCTTGCGCAGGCCACATCGACCAGCTCACAAGAACTCGACGCCATGGGCCAGCGAGGTCGTGCGTGGGTTCGTGAGGAATTTGCTTGGCCAACGATTGCTCAACGGTTGAAAGAGGCTTATGAACTCTATATTCCGTGATCCGACTTCGGCCGGCGGTCTGGACTTGTCGAAGTACATCAACAGGGCCAGCTTGGGTGCGAAACTTCGGCGACTCCTCTGGGGATTGGTCCAATCGAGTCTTTATCGTTGGAGTCCCAAACGAGCTTTTGCATGGCGGCGATTTCTTTTGACAATGTTTGGTGCCAAGCTTGAATCGAGCAGTTATCTTTATCCGACGACGGTGATATGGGATCCAGCCAGATTGCAGGTAGGCGAACATACAGCGATTGGGCCTGGGGTCGAGGTTTATTCAGTCGATCGTATCGAGATCGGCTCGCATTGCACGGTGAGTATGCAAGCGTTTTTGTGCACCGGAAGTCACGATATAACGGATCCACAGATGGAGTTGACCCATGCGCCGATTGTCATCGAAAATGGAACTTGGGTTTGCGCACGCGCGTTTATAGGTCCCGGGGTTCGACTTGGAGAAGGTTCCGTCGTGGCCGCCTGTGCCGTAGTCAGTAAAGACGTTGCCCCCTGGACAGTGGTAGCTGGCAACCCAGCCATAGTGAAAAAACAAAGGCGAGTGAAACCAAGCGTCTCATGATCTCGGTTTTGATTCGGACCCTCAACGAGCAGATCAATCTGCCGCATTGCCTTGAGTCTCTCTCATGGTGCGATGATATTGTAGTTTTGGATTCAGGCAGTACGGACCAAACGGTTCAAATTGCAGAGCAGGCTGGTTGCCGCGTGATCGAGCGTCGGTTTGCCGATGAGTCGGCGCAACTCAATTGGGCAAGTACGCAGATCGAATACAAGTACCCTTGGGTCTATTGCTCGGACGCCGACGAAGTCCTCCCAACGGACTTAGTCGGCGAAATGAAATCGATCGCCTTGGACACAACGAACACGAATGTCGCTTATCGCTTGCGATATAAAAATTACTTCATGGATCGTTGGATCAAGCACTGCGGGATCTATCCAGTATGGGTGTTAAGGCTTTATCGGCCTGAAATGGTTCGATGGGAGCGAATCGTCAATTGCACTCCAGTGGTCCAGGGGGCAATCGGAGAACTCAAGGGGCACTTTCACCATTACAGTTTCCGAAAAGGACTTGCTGCATGGGTCGACAAGCACAACAAGTACTCGACGAATGAGGCGATTGAATCACTTCGAAGTTTAAGACAGCGCAAGATTCCCTGGACGGATCTCTTTCAGTTGGGGGATCCAGCGTTGCGTCGTTTGGCTTTAAAAGAGCTATCGTTTCGATTGCCCTGCAGGGGATTTCTTCGATTCGTCTACATGTACGTATTCAAAGCTGGATTTCTAGATGGGGTTCCTGGCTATCACTATTGCCGATTACTATCCATCTATGAGTATCTTATCGCCTTGAAGATTTCAGAGATTCGTCAGCAGGAAATCCAGGGAGGTCAGGGTGTCGAACGATAACCCAGAACGCCTCGGTCGATGGAATTGGATCGCATTGATATTGCCGTTGATCGCCTTATCACCGCTTCTTTACATGCAATGCCGTCTCTTGATGCAAAAGCCCCATTTGCAGTTTTTTCCCCTGGCTATTGCCGCTTGCGTCTACTTTCTTGGTCAATCCGACGAGTCCAAGGGCTATTTTCGTTCTGGTGCATGGGTGATTGGAGCGTGGATCCTATCTATACTCTCAGCGATGCTGGCATTGTATCTTGGGAGTCCTTGGTTGGCACACGTCGTAGCGATCATGCTAGTAGGGACATGGGCGCTGCTCGCAAGACCGGGTCTGAGTGTGTTGCGAGTCGTCGGGATATGCGGATTGCTCGTCGTCACATTGCCAGCACCCTTGGGATGGGATAAGCGACTCATCAGCGGATTGCAATCCTTTTCATCCTTCGCATGCAGTCGCTTGATGGATTTAACAAATATCGTGCACGTTCGGCGTGGCAACATTATCGAGGTTCCCAGCAAACCTTTGTTTGTTGAGGAAGCCTGTAGTGGAGTCGATAGCCAGTATGCTCTGATGGCAGTCGCCGGTGTGCTGCTGCTCCTGGGGCGGGCCCATTGGTGGGTCGGTTTGGTCACGATCTTAACGGTTCCGATTTGGGCGATCTTGGGAAATCTGCTTCGCATTTATTTGATCGTCATTGGGCTAGAGTGGTTTGGGATCGATTTATCGCACGGAACGACGCATACTTTTTTGGGGCTTGGAGTTTTTGTATTTACGGCTTGGGTTCACTGGAGTTCGGTTCAATTTCTTAACTATCTGCATTTGAGATGGTCATCCAGAGAGGACGGTTTGAAGACAAGTATTAAGAGTAAAGGTGCTGTAGAAGCCGAGACGATAGCCTTGGGAAGATTGGGATTGGGTTGGGCTGTTTTTCCTATGTGTTTGTTTGCTTTTTTCCCAGAGAGCGTACGGGCCGTGATGGAGTTCCATGCGAGTTCCGATTTGCCGAGCATCACCCAAGAGGAGTCAGGTGCATTTCCAGGAGCCTCCGACTTGGTAGCACCGAGCGGATCCCAATTGGTGGGCTTTCATACCGCCTACCGGGATCGCAACGACATGTTGGGTCAACATTCGCGGATCTGGGAACTAGCGAGCGATCTAGGGCCCATGACCGTAAGCCTTGATTTTCCATTTCGGGGTTGGCATCCCCTTTGGGAGTGCTACATGAATTCAGGATGGCAAAGGGAGAGATCGGAGTTGATCGAATCCGGGGGTGTCTCATTCTTCGAGACGGTTTTGAGAAACGACCTGGGGGATCTTGCGATTCTCCATTTTTCCCTTTTCGACCAAGAAGCAAACCCGTATAAGTACGAGGGATCGGTTGAGTTTCGCACTCAAGGTGGTCGGTGGACAAACACCATTTTGAACCGCGAGCGGCCTGGTGATCGAGCGCAAGAGCCCATGACCTTTCAATTTCAGCAGATCGCATTCACGAGCGCATTGCCAACGAGTGAGCAACTTGGCTTCCTTCGCCAGATTTTTCTTGAGAATCGAGTACAGATCGTTTCGCAATCGGCCAAAGTATTAGGAGTTGTCAGGAGCCAGAGAGCCAATGGATTCAGGTAACGAGCTTCCTGAGACGAAAGAAACCTATTGGCGATGGGGAGTGCCATCCTTGATTTTGGCGGGCGTGACACTTAGCTCGATGGCGCTGAGCTATTTTTTCGTCGATCCGAATATTTTGAGCCGTTATGAAGCCATGGTAGTCGATTCGCAGGACCTTGGATTTGAACCAGAACTACATGCTAACCCATCAGCCCGCACGATCCAGTGGTTTGCGAGTATGCGGAGAGCGACCCTAGCCGCAGAGCGATTGATGGTCCATTCGCCTACGGAAGCACGGTATCGGCGAATGCATGCAGAAGTGGCTTTGGAGATCGATCGGACTGGCAAGCAGATTCTCGCGAATATTTCTCCTGATGCCAGCGAAGATGGCCAGCGATGCAAAGAGCTTCTGACCGCATCGAGGAACCGTGCCCTGGAGTCGATACGCAGCGCAACACGACTCGACGGACCTGATGCGGCTTGGGCAAAGGTTTGGATCCTCCGTGATGACCTGCTCAAGCTCAGGCAGAACTGCCGAGACGATCGAATGCGAGTGCCTTCGATGATCGATCGCGTGGGCCAACTATCCAACAGCCTCAATCCGGCTGATATTGAAGATATCCTAGGGGGGTTGGACGTTCAATACGCCCATCAAGCATCCCCGAGTTTGGATGCTGCGGAGCGTAAAACTCGGTTGGAGTCGGGGATCGCACGGTTGGAAGCGAGTTTGAGCAAGAATATTCCAAACGATGCAAGCTCGCCGGGTGATTTGATCACCAAGGCTTGGATGGTCGAGGGGCTTGCGAGTGTCGACCCACAGCGCGCGATTCGAGAGGCTAGAGAAGCGATTGTGGAGCACTCCCAGGTCATGCAACGCATGAGCAAAGAATGGTCGAGCGAAGTCAAGATTCAAGCGATCGATGCTTTCTTTCGTTGTTTGATGGTTGTCTCGGGAGTCGAGGAAGCCAGTGCAACGGTCCTTACACGCATCGAAGCTATACCCCCGGAAGATCAAAAGTTGCTCAGGCACATTGTTGTCGCAAGCGAACTTCGTGCTCTGGTCTCGAAGTCCGCTTTCCCCGAGGGAGTTCATGGCGAGATTTTGTCTGGATCCGTTTTGCGGTCCATGCTAAGGATCGGATCGGACCATCCCGAGGTGCGTGATTTGCTCGATCGGTACTATGATGGGGACCAAGCCCAGAGGCCAGATTCATTGGTTGATCTTCTCGTCGTCGATGCGGACAGTACCCACGATACCTTTCTTATGGTTTTGGATTGGACCAAACGGATCATGGATCGCCAAGGGGAACGAGGCCAGGGGCAGGACGAGTCGCTACCTAGTTTTTCCGAGAGGGATCTTGACGGAATCGTCGGTCTATTGGCGTATTGGATCCAGGCGAGCGGTTCCAAAAGCGTTCCATGGGAGGGGCTCGGTACGATCTGCGAATCGTTCAATCGAGCGTTTCCGAACAGTCTGGATTTAAAGATTGGATCGGCGGTTTTGGCGATGCGATTTCAAAGGTGGGATCTTGCAATTGGCTATCTTGATAGCATCGGTCCGAACTCGCCCAACAGAGTGCTCATCGATGGGCTGCTTCAGGAGGCTAGGAAGCGATCGAGCATGGATCCTACGAAGTAAAAGCTTCCATGCAAAGAGGAACCAAATAATCATTCTAGGAACAAAACGATGAAAGCCGTGATACTTGCAGGGGGTATGGGGACAAGGATTTCGGAGGAGACTTATCTAAGGCCCAAGCCGATGATCGAGATTGGAGGCATGCCGATTTTGTGGCACATCATGAAAATCTATTCATCTTTTGGAATTCATGAGTTCATCATTTGTGCAGGCTACAAGGGATACATGATCAAAGAGTACTTTTCAAACTATTTTCTCCATATGTCCGATGTGACTTTTGACATGGGCAACAACACCGTCGAAGTTCTTCACAAGAAGGCTGAGCCTTGGCTTGTGACGGTTGTCGATACAGGCGAAGCGACGATGACCGGTGGGCGGCTCAAGCGAGTGGCGAGGTTTCTTGGACAGGAAACTTTCTGCATGACCTATGGTGATGGAGTTGCCGATATCAACATCGAGGAATTGATTGCCTTCCATAGGCGAACTGGGGCGACGGCCACGCTGACGGCCGTACAGCCTCCTGGACGCTACGGAGCGTTGTCTTTTACCAGAAATGATCCGAATCGAATCTCGGTATTTCAGGAAAAGCCTGAAGGCGATGGAGCTTGGGTCAATGGTGGTTTCTTTGTTCTAGAGCCATCGGCGATCGACTACATCGAGCAGGGGGATCGGACGGTTTGGGAGCGCGAGCCGCTTGCGAACCTGGCTGCATCAGGGATGCTCTCGGCGTATCGACATCGAGGATTTTGGCTTCCCATGGATACACTTAGGGATCGAAACGAGTTGCAGCAGCTTTGGGAAAACGGCAAAGCGCCTTGGAAAGTCTGGGATAAGTAACATGTTTCATGATTTGTTTCGAGGCAAAAGCGTCTTCATCACAGGTCATAACGGCTTCAAAGGGAGTTGGTTGACAGCCTGGTTGGTTTCGCTCGGGGCGGAGGTTTTTGGGTATTCGCTTGAGCCGGAATCCCACGAGGTGCTTTTCGATCATCTGCGTCTTGGTCATATTGTCAAACGCGATGGCCGAGGAGATATCCGAGATGCGGGAGCTTTAGCACAGGCGATCTTGAGCTCACAGCCCGACTACATCTTCCACCTTGCAGCACAACCTTTGGTCAGGGCATCGTATCGAAAGCCAAGAGAGACTTTTGAAACGAACGTGCTTGGGACGGTCAATTTGCTAGAGGCTCTGGTCGGATATCCCAAACGATGTTCCGTCGTGGTCGTAACAACGGACAAATGCTACGAGAACAAAGAGTGGCTGCACGCCTACCGGGAAGAGGATCCCATGGGTGGTTATGATCCTTACAGCGCATCGAAGGGTTGTGCGGAGTTGGTCACGGCAGCTTATCGATCTTCGTTTTTCTCCGGGTCCGATTCTTTGGTAAGGGTTGCCTCTGCACGTGCAGGAAATGTGATTGGTGGAGGAGATTGGGCACCCGAGAGAATCGTTCCGGACATCGTTCGATCTGTGAAGTCCGGGGAACCCGTATCGGTTCGAAATCGCCAAGCGACGAGGCCTTGGCAACATGTCTTAGAGCCGATTTCTGGTTATCTGTGGCTTGCCGCCCATCTTGGGAGCCCCGGTATTTGCGGATACGCCCCAGAGCTATTTTGCTCGGCGTTCAATTTTGGTCCGCAGCTTGAGAGCAATCGCAGTGTTTCCCAATTGGTCGAAAGCTTCCTTAAGCATACGGGCGGAACCTGGGTCGACGCTTCGAATCCCACGGAGCCCCACGAAGCATCGCGACTGAATCTCTCGATTGATAAGGCTTATCATATGTTGCGTTGGAAGCCAACATGGTCATTCGAATCGTGCATCCAACAGACGGCAAGTTGGTATCAATCGGTTCAGGACGGATTCGATCCAAAGGTGGCTACGCAAGGATGTATCGAACGGTACGTAGAGGATGCCACAGGGCTCAAACAGGCGTGGACCGAGGTATAGTCTTTTGCTGACGGAATCGCGATCGGATCTGCGATCGCCACAAGTCAACTTATTGGGGTTTTCGAAATGAGTTTTGAGCAAAATAGGGAGTGGTTCTAAGACGATGAATGCCCAAGAACTGCGAGATGAGATCCAGAAGCTCGTCGGCGAATATTCGCGGATGAACCACCGCTCCAACCTTCCGGGAGACGCTCTGGGTCGTTCGGAGTTCGTCCCTGGTCAAACCCCAGTGCCCTATGCTGGTCGTGTTTTCGATGACGAGGAGGTCAAGGCTGCCGTAGCTAGCGTGTTGGATTTTTGGTTGACCCTCGGTCCTGAAGGAGATCGTTTCGAGCGTTCTTTGGCCGATTTTCTAGGGGTAAGGAATTCGCTTTTGGTCAATTCGGGGTCGAGTGCGAATCTGCTCGCCATCAGTGCATTGACTAGTCCGAAAATACCTAAGGATCGGCGATTGTGTCCGGGAGACGAGGTGATCACCGTCGCGGCGGGTTTTCCCACGACGGTCGCACCAATCCTTCAGTGCGGAGCGACTGCGGTTTTTATCGATGCCGATCCCATCACCGGAAATGCCAAATGCGAGCAATTGCAGGATGCTTATTGTAGGGGCAAGACCAAAGCGGTGATGATGGCCCATGCTTTGGGCAATCCCTTCGATCTTCGGACGACCTTAGAGTTCTGCCGCGACCATCAGCTATGGCTTGTTGAAGACAATTGCGATGCTCTTGGTTGCAAGTATACCATGCCAGCCGACTCGCATTGGCAAGAGATTTATCCGAAGGAGTCTGGACAAGAAGACGGCAGTCTTTGCAAATTCACCGGAGCCTGGGGGGATCTTTCGACACAGAGTTTTTATCCACCGCATCACCTGACTTTGGGGGAAGGTGGGGCAGTTAACATTGTCAAGCAATCGGGACTTAAGGTGATCGTAGAGAGTTTTCGGGATTGGGGCAGGGATTGCTGGTGTCCGTCGGGTAAAGATAATACTTGCAACAAGCGTTTTGGGTGGCAGCTAGGGGAGCTACCCGATGGATATGACCACAAGTACATCTATAGTCACTTAGGGTATAATCTCAAGCCATTGGATATCCAAGCAGCGATCGGCATCAAGCAGCTCGCAAAGCTGGAGCGATTTATCGAGGCACGGAAGCGGAACTGGCATATGCTCCGATGTGGTTTGGCAGGCTTGGAGGATGTGCTCGAATTCTCGTTACCAACCCATGCATCGAATTGGGATGCAGAAAATGGTTTCTCTTGGGACTCTTCGGGTTGTCGAACAGAATGCTCCTGGTTTGGGTTCAAGATTGGAGTAAAGCCCACGGCGGGTTTTACGCGAACGGAGCTTGCCAAGCATTTGGATTCCAAGTTGATCGGCAACAGGATGCTTTTTGGAGGGAACTTACTCAGGCAGCCTGCGTTTGCCTACTTGCGTAAAGAGAATCCTCAAGCGATTCGAGTCGTCAGCGATCTATCGGGGGCTGACCGGATAATGAAGGAAGCTCTTTTTGTGGGGACTTATCCTGGTTTAACCGAGGAAATGATCGAATATGTGAGCGCGACGATCGTAGCATTTTGTCGTGGCCGATAGCTTTTTGAGTCGAGTAGGGTTCGAGTAACACGAGCGGTGCAATGAACGTTTTGATTACTGGCGGTTGCGGATTTCTTGGGTCGAATATCGCTAGCAGATATCTTCAGGATGGCGCAAGAGTGACGATCATCGATAAGATGCATAAATCAGGAGCTAGGGAAAACCTCCGGTGGCTTCAGGATTCGAGCAAACACGATCGGGAGCTTGAATTTCACGAGTTGGATGTAGACTCGATCGATCGGATGGCAGATGTGTTTCAGAAACGCGGCCCCTTTGATTACGTGTGCCACTTAGCGGGACAAGTAGCTATGACAACGTCGTTAGCCGATCCGCTATACGACTTTAGAACCAACGCATTGGGTACGGTTCATGTTCTCGAATGCGCCCGGAAATGGTCGCCCAAGGCCTTGGTTGCCTTCAGTTCGACGAATAAGGTATATGGGGACTTGCGACATCTGGAATACAGCCAGAATGAAACAAGGTATCTGCTCCCTGAGTATCCCAACGGGATCGACGAGACGATGCCTTTGGATTTTGCATCACCCTATGGATGTTCCAAGGGGAGTGCAGACCAGTACGTGCGCGATTGGTACAGGAATTTCGGGCTCGATACGGTCGTGTTTCGGCATTCTTCGATCTATGGAGGGCGGCAGTATGCCACGGCCGATCAAGGCTGGATTGGTTGGTTTGCTAAGCAGGCAATCGAGCAAGACTCATGCAAAAGAAAAGGGGCCGAGGTCGTACCATTTACGATCTCAGGGACGGGAAAACAGGTGCGCGATGTCCTGCACAGTGAGGATTTGATTTCCCTTTACCAAACTGCCTATGAGAAACGAAGCCTCTGTGCAGGTGAGGTATTCAACATTGGAGGTGGGATGAGTAACAGCTTGAGTTTGATCGAACTTTTTGAGCAACTCTCGCATCTACTCGGCCGAACCGATGGATTGAGCTATTCACGATTGCCGCGTAGGCAGAGCGACCAAGATTTCTTCGTCGCTGACATAACCAAGGCCCGTGACTTGCTAGGGTGGTCGCCGCGTGTAAGTGCGAATCAGGGGCTAACACAGATGATCGATTGGGTCGGTAGTCTATGAAGGTATCGATCATCACTGCAGTCTATAATCGCGTAGAAACCATATCTCACACTCTGGAGTCGGTTCTCGAGCAAACCCACCCGGATATTGAATACATCGTTGTCGATGGCATGTCCAATGACGGGACAGAAAGTATTGTCTCGAAGTATTCCGATCGGATCGATCGACAGGTTCGGGAGAAGGACCAAGGGATCTACGATGCGTTGAACAAAGGGATTCGAATGGCCAGCGGGGATGTCGTCGGACTGCTGCATGCAGATGATTTTTTTGCCCATCGCGATGTCGTCGCAAACATAGCCCAAGAGTTTTCGGCAGACCGTTCGACGATGGGGGTCTACGGAGATTTGATTTATGTCGATCGCCATGAACCGACCCGAAGGGTGCGTCGTTGGAAGTCCGGTGACTACGAGGTGTCGAAGTATCGATGGGGATGGATGCCGCCTCACCCGACGGTGTACTTCCGAAGGGAATGCTATCTTAGGCACGGACTGTTTCGCGATGACTTCCATTTCGCAGCCGATTACGAGCTGCTTCTTCGGATGATGCTCGTCAACGGAGTCCCGATGCGGTACATCCCTCAGACTCTAGTCTGTATGCGGGTCGGGGGCTTGAGCAACGCATCGGTCTCGAATCGAATGCGGGCAAACCGAGAAGACGCAAAGGCTTGGTCGGTCAATGGGTTGCGGCCGCCCTGGGCTCTGCGTTTGCTCAAGCCACTGAGGAAAATTTACCAGTACTTTTGAGTGGCTTTGAGAAAATGGGGACTTTTGTGCAGCTCGATAACCGGAAGCATTGCAGGGAGCTTGGACGAATCGCCGATTCGAGTAGACATTTGGAGTTGGATTTCCTAAGATGGAACCGCAGATGACAGAAAGCTAGCTTTAGGGGCTCTGTGGAAAATATCGGGAGTCGAAACGCTCCCTTAGGGTCAAGGGCGGTCGATTATGGATAAGCCTAATTTGCAGTACGGGTTCGACGATTCTGGCTCGGCTGGTCGCGGGTCCAATGTATCTGACGAGCCACCGATGCCAACGATTGACTTTTACGGTGCGTTATGGCGTCGCAAGTCGGTGATTGTGCTTCTATCGGTCCTTGGTGCAGCAGTCGCTAGTTTGCTCTACACGCAGGTCACACCGGTGTATGCGTCGGTGATGAAACTGATGCTCTTTGTGCAGGCTCCTCCAAGCGTGATCAATGGAGAAGTCGTACCGCAGACCGTCTCTTTGGAAAAGCATAGGGTTTTGCTTTCTGGGCAAATGGTGCTTGCCGAAGCGATCCGCAACGGGCAACTGGACAAGTTGGTTTCGTTCCGTGGGGTTGACTCGCCGATTGTTGATCTGCGTGAGATGTTGACGATATCGCCTGTAGGCAAGGACCTGACGTCGGATGCATTGGAGATCATCTGTGAGGGAAAAGTCAAAGAGGATTTGCCAGGCATTTTGAACCAAGTCGTAGCTTCGTATATCTCAGCGATCGAAAAGGATTCGGAGATTTCTGGCAAGGAGTCCGTCGAGTTGATCGAACGATTGCAACGCTCACTAGTCGATGATCAAAAGGTGGACCAGGATCGATACTATCAGTTGCTCAAAGAACTCAATTTGACAGCCGAGAACGACAAGGGGCGGTGGGTCAACCCTTATGTTTCCGAGATCGAGAAATTACGGCTTGAGAGAGATGATATTCTTCTGGAGTTTCGCGACGCGGATCAGCAACTCGAGCAATTGCGAACCGCGATGGATCCGACATCCCAGAGGGATGATCTTTTGAGGCTTGCGGTTATCGAGGGGCGGAAGTACTTTAATTTGGACAAGCAGGACCGAGGAATGGACTTCCTCAATGGGATGTCGGAAGAAGATAGGCTTAGGCTCACTCGCTACGAACAGCGGATGGAATCCGCGAATGCTGAGGTCGTTTCGGTGGATTCCGAGCGAGCAGAGGCAATGTCCCGCTATGGTGCAAAACACCCTCAGGTGGAATTTGTAGAAGCGAAATATCAAGCAGCGGTCGCAACACGCAATCGGTTGAATCAGGAGTTGGAAACACTGAGAGGCTTTTTGACCAGCGAACAGGATATTGAGGATAAAGGATCCGAAATAACCAAACGGACACAAAACGCGGACAGCGAGCTACTGCAATCGTACGCGGTTGCCTTGTCCAAAGAGGTCCGGACTAGGGACAGCGAGATACTCCAACTCTATGCAGCATCGCTATCGAATCAACGAGAACGCTCAAAATACAATTTGGATCGAATCGCAGAGGATATTGCGGAGTTAACGGAAAAATCCAAGGTGATCGCTGGTGAAATCACTGAAGTCAACATGTTGAGGGATCAGATCGAAGAGCGGCGCAATACCGTCGGCCAGATCTTAGAGCGGCTTTCTGCCATGCGGGCCATGTCCAACTCGTACTCATCGACAAGAGTCAAGATCATCGACGAGGCCTCGTACCCGAGCCAAGTTTTCCCAAAACTATGGAAGTTTCTACTCGGTGGGCTCGCTTTAGGAGGGTTGCTAGGCTGCGGACTGGCAGTCCTCATTGACCACTCGGATCTTGCATATCGCACACCGATTGACATTCAGGAAAATCTCAACACCCCAGTGCTATGCAAAATCCCCAGGATTAAAAAGTCGAAGGTTCCTGCAGGCTTTGCCGGCTCTCCGATGCTAGTTGCAGCACATCAGCCAAATTCCTCGGTGTCCGAATCGTTCCGAGCCGCTCGCACATCCCTGCTTTTTACCGCAGCGCAAAATGGCGGTAAGGTCTTCATGTTCACCAGTCCATCTCCGGGAGATGGTAAATCGACGACGATTGCCAATTTGGCACTATCGTTAGCGCAGACCAATAAACGGGTCTGCTTGGTCGATGCGGATTACCGGCGTCCCCGTGTTCAGCAGAACTTCGGCGTCCAGTTCGAGCCCGGTGGGATGCAGTACTTGGAAGGGCAATGCACCCTCGATGAGGCACTTAGGCCTTGTGAATTTCAGAAGAACCTCTGGTTGGTCACCACAGGTGGGCGCCCCAAGAACCCTGGGGAGCTCGTCGCTTCGGAGTCCTTTTTGGAGTTTATCGGGGAGCTTAGAAGTCGATTCGACTTCGTTCTGATCGATTCGCCACCGGTGATCCCTGTTGCGGACGCAACCTCCATCTGCGGGCTCGTTGATGGAATCATTATGGTCTTGCGAATTCGCCGAGGCGTCGTGTTATCAGCACACAAGGCCAAGAGTCGATTAAACATGGTCAATGGGAATCTGATCGGCGTTATCGTCAATGGGATGGACGAGAATCTCTATTACAACGAATATGGAACGTATTACCGTGGTGCTTATTACCATGGGCATTCCTATAAGAATTATTATGACAAGAAATATTCAGATTATTCGGACAAGGTACGTAAAGAAGATCGGGTCGCGAGCGACCGATCGGTTTAGATTTATAGCCATCGTCGGGGCCAAGTTCGCGAGATAAGGTGGCCATAATGTTGTGTTAAGTGACGCGTCGATATCGACGCGTCTTTCATTAGAATCGTTGGATTGGATGAAGCCAAAGGGCGAATGGTCAAATGGATAAAAAGATTACCATCGCACTGCTAATCGCGGCAGTAACCATGCAAATTCCCGCTATCTGGTTGATACTAAAGCAGATTTCTTTTGCGGGTTTGTCGATGGATCTGGCTTTGTTTGTTTTGGTTTTCGCATTTATGGTTTTGACTGGAATTGGCACTCCATTTTCAAAAGCAAGTGCGAATGAACCGTCGATCCGAACGCGTTCTTTAATTTTGATCGTCTCGGCCGCCGTTGGTGCGTGTCTTTGGGGAGTTCTTTCCAACGATCCGGTCTGGGTTTTTCGTGGAGCAGGCTTGTGCTTTGCCGCATTGATTGCCTTGGTCGCAGGTTTCTCCACAAGCCGCTTGTTCTATATGGGGCTGTTGCTTTGTATGGTTCCTTTGTCGTTATGGAAGACCGCCCCTTGGTTGCATTCGCTTGCGCA
>Ga0208085_1000023_pt1 | contig 59768 bp, 50 predicted proteins | sample LakMenEpi21Jun10_FD_150721 | JGI IMG/M metagenome (GOLD analysis project Ga0208085, IMG submission 150721) | Freshwater microbial communities from Lake Mendota, WI - 21JUN2010 deep hole epilimnion (SPAdes) | ecosystem: Environmental > Aquatic > Freshwater > Lentic | place: Lake Mendota, Madison...
GAAACGATCGTCGAAGCGTATGCTGCCTTTAATCAAATGACTTGTGGGGTATAAAATGGCTGGAAGCCTATCCCACGCTCGCGATGGTGGGTTGCGCGGCAAAGCTCGCTTTACCCACCCTAGGGCAAGAGCCACTGCCGGAGAGAACTTGCCCAAAAAGAAACGCGTCGCCAATGGCGACGCGTTTAGAAGAATCAAAAGGGTTAGAGAGCCAAAGGAAAAAGGGTTATCTCTTTCGACGCCTCTTAGCCACTAGCCCCCCTAAACCAAATAGCGTTCCTATCACCATCATGCTGGGCTCAGGAACTACGGCGTCTGAGTTGTAACTTGCGACACGAAAACCGACTTCGTTGTCCTCGAAGTTAGGGGTATCGCCGAGGCGAGACGACGACGACATGTTGGTGGCGGGCTGGATCCAACTGCCGCCGCGGTACGCCCGATTCAAGGAACCGGAACTATTAGATAGGTCAGTTGAACTCTCTTCCCATTCAAAGACGTTGCCACCTAGGCCCATCACGCCATACTTACTCAAGCCACCGGCGTTTGTCACATTCGCAGGGCCTTGAGCGCCCGTCTGACCGTAAACGGCCGTGCCTGCGGTCGTCCCACCTGTAACCGCCGTTGGAGCAGTATTGCTACCAGTCGCGTAATCCCAGTAGCCGCCTGCACCACCGTTGGCAGAGGGATCGTAATACGCTGCCTTATACCACTCGTTGAAGCTCGGCAAAAAGAAATTTGATCGCTTGCTGCGATAAGGGTTTAATGCGTCGTAATCAAGCGTGTCAGCCGCAGTCCATGGGGTGAGGTTACTGGTTATCGTGCTATCTGCGTATTTATACGCCGGAGCGAACCCCTTTTGGGTATTGAGCCAGTTGACGAACCGCGCCGCTTCGTTCCAAGTAACACCGGTGGCCGGTTTGTTTGCTCCAGGACCACCATTGCTCGTCATAGGGTCCATAGAAATCGCTAGGACGCCAGGGTTAGCGTTGTATCCCTCGATCATAGCCCGACTGACCTCGAACGTGTTAATGTCGTAGGTGCGATCCACGCGACCTGCGGGATTCGGGGCACCGGTGTTATCGGCAGCATTGCGGGGATTGCCAATGGGGACAAACTCCATTTGGAAGCTTTGGCCAGTACCAGATCCGCCGAAGGTGACAACGCCGGCATGGCTCGGGGCGGCCAGACTGGCCACAGTCGCCAAAGCACCCGCTGCAACACTCAAAACACGCGATCGTGTCGATCGCCAACTCGTGAATTGAAATCGTCTCAAAGTAGAATCTCTCTAAAAAAGTATCTGGGGCCATCCTTGAAAATAATTCGGCCATCCTTGAGCCGAGTTTTTCCCGTCCCACTCCCATAAGCACAATCCGTGGATGTACTCAAATGAGTAATAGTTTTCAAATTAAAAACGCAAGAAGTGTCAAAACAGTTAGAATCTTTTTGCAGCGATGCCGGTTGCGGGCGGCTTGGCACGGCGCGAAATCCAAGGTTCGAATCCGACCTATGTCCGCTGCAAAACAGGGCTGTTTCCCGGATGAAAACGCAGGTTTCGAGGCGACGCGCTGGCGTCTCGATCCGGGCCACGATGGTGACACTCTGTTACTCTTCAAGAGGGCCTGAGCCGCTATTCCGCTTTTCAACCACGGAACACTCCGAACACACGGAAAAGAATCCCCGGACGGTTATGCCTTATTTCCGTGTGTTCTGTGTGTTCCGTGGTTTAATAGTCCCGTGGCTAAATGGTCCCGTGGTTACCTGGTCTTCGGCGGTAAGAGCCATTACCACAAGATCTCGATCCAAAAAGAATCGCTCAACGCGAACCACGATCACTTATCTTTGCCTACCATCGTGCCTTCGAATTGGATCCTCGGGTCGGTCACTTTGACCAACTCACCGAGTTCATAGACGTTCTGGTAGCCATAGCCATAGAGATTGATGTAAGTCGGTACATTGAGCGCCAGTTGGACAGGTTTTTCTTGCGATGCAACTTGGGAGCCCAAGGATCGATTGTTGCTTGGCCGAGCCGGCGCGGACTTCGATGCGAAATCGATCTGGTTGCCGTCGAAGTTGTTGTTGCAATAGATCAAGACCGTGGTCTCAGGAGTGGGGATCACACCCGCAAGGTTGGCTTGGGTAAAGTCGGTAAAACTCAAGTGCTTTGCACCTTGGATGTGGATCCGCTCATAGCGAAACGCAGATCGTGTATCGAGAACCATCACGTTGGGCTGTTTGCTCATCTGAAGGAACTGATCCAAGCTCAAGATGCGGGCGCTGCGATGCGGTTCGACCTCGGCAACAAGCTCCTTGAAGTCTTCGTAGCTGACCCGGGCCTTGGGGTAATCACCCGCGGTTTGACTGGGTAACTGGAAGGGGTTTGGCAGACCGGCCGTCTGAGCTCCGAAGAGGACTTGGGCATCCGAGGTTGGACCACTGCCGCCCTGGCCGAATGGAACCGGGCCGAATGGAACCGGGCCAAGCGGAGTGAGACTCACTGGAGGCGAAGCCGGTGGGATTGCAGGAAGTGCATAGCCAGATGGGAACGGTTGGCCGTCGGACTCCCAGCCGGTTCCTTCGGCCTTCTGAACCAAAGCTGCGACGCGATCGGTGACGATCTTGTCCTTGATGGCCTCGCGTTTTTCGATCCGTTTCTTTTTCTGAGCCAGCAGCGCTTCGAGCGTCTTGATTTCCTGCTGCTGCATACTGTGGGTTTGATCAAACTGTTTTTGGACCAGTTGGGTGATCTTCTCGACAATCTGTTTCTTGCGCTCCTCGTCTTGGGAGGCTTGGTATTCCGAGAGCAAACCATTCATGAGCATCGAAACGGGTGGCTCGGAAGCCGGATAGTAAGCCGGCATAGGATAAGCCCCCATAGGATAAGCCGGAGTAGGGTAAGCCGGCGGCCGTGGGGGACTTAGCGCCGGCAGAGTGTTAGAAGGCAGCGAGTTAGCAGGCAGCGAGTTAGCAGGCAAGCTGCCTTGGGCTAGCAACGCGGAGCTCATTGCCAAACCCGGGATCGAGAACCCCAAAAAAGCCAATGCGATCCGAATTCCAAAGCGAGGACATTTCATCTGCGTGCGACCTTAAGACGAGGACATTTTCGATCGATACGGAAATCGATGGTAGCAGATTGGATCGACCGATCCAAGTCTGCTACGTCGCCTTTGACGCTCGGGGCCTTTTACGCTCGGGGCCTTTAGCGTCTGATGACGAATTGCCGAAATTCGCCGGTAGCTTCGCTTTGGAATCGATCGAGTTTCTGGATATGGCCCGGGGCGATCTCGATGAGTCGCTCCAAAAAAGCATCGAGGACTTCCAAGGGACCTTCGACCACGATCCGTACGCGGCCATCGTCAAGATTTTCGACCAGCCCACCGACAGGGTATTGTCTAGCAAGGTCGCCGACGGTGTAGCGCATGCCGACTCCCTGAACACGCCCGCTGAGGAAACAGGTCAATCGTTGCATGGATCACCGCCGGAAAACGAAACGAGCCGACAAACCATCGTTTGCCGGCTTCGTTGAAAATCTCGAAATCAAAGCGTAGCAGCAGGCTACTTCTTCTTTTTCTTCTTGTCGTCGGCTTCGTCTTCCTTCTTGACCTTCTTCTTTTTCTTCAAGGAGATCTTGGGAACACGGACTTTGGCCATTCCCATGACGACCGAATTTTCGGACCACTTGTCGAGGTCTTGGAGACGCTTGATGCGCTCGGCTCGGGTCATCACGTTGCGGCTTTTGATACCGCCGGCTCGAACTTTCAAGCTTTTATCTAAGGTCATTTTGGTTCACAACGGTGGAAAAATTGCCGATCTGGCAGAAACCATAGGGCGAAAAGCTTATCTTTGGATCGGTTTCCTTTCAAGCCAACTTTGGGCTATATTTTCGGTTTTGGACGTTGCTTTATCGCTTTAAGTGGGCAAACCTGGTCGTTTTGCAGGCATATCCCAGGTTTCCCAAGCTCTTTTCCAGCCTTTTCAATCAGGATTTAAGCACCATGAGCAGCCATTCTAAGAGGTCCGGAGCGATCCGCACGGGCCTCGTCGCCTTGCTGCTCGTGCCGATTCTCCTGACGATTTGGATGGTAACTTACCTTTGGGTCGAGCGTTCCTCGCGGGAGTTGATCTATAGGAAAAACGCTTCGGCCCAAGGAATCTCGCGACTTGAAGCTTGGGCACCCCTGATGTTCTATCCCTCCCGATGGACTTGGCTCAAAGCCGAAGCCTATCGAAAACTAGGGGATCGGCCCAGGGTCGGCAGGCTCGTCGACGAGATGGCCGCCAAAGGTCTACCGATCGCAAAAGCCTCGAGCCCACTTTGGCTCTTGGAATCGGCCGCGGGCATGCCCAGCAAAGTCAAGGACAACCTCGGACCGCTGCTGCTGGTCTACAAATCCGACGGTGGAGAGGTCTTGGCCTCCTTGGTCCAAGGATTCCTCAACCAGGGGGACCGCTCGAGCGCTGACCAGGCCCTAAGGCTCTGGAATGAGCTCTACGAGCAGGATCCCAAAGCAGCATTCTGGCAAGGGGTCTTCAGCACCGCCAACTATGACTTAGACACCGCTTTGGAGTCGTTCCAAAGAGCGATCGAACTCGACCCGCAAGAACCTCGGGCACGCCAGGAGCTCGCCGAAGTCTACCTCGAAAAAGCGAATTTCGAAGAAGCCCGAGCGATGTTCGAATGGCTCATGAAAAACGACCACGAAACCCCCGAAGTGATCACCGGCTATGCCCGTTCGCTCTTGAACCTGGGGCTCACCGAGGAGGCTTCTTTGGAACTGAAAAAACTGGCCGATGTTTCCAAGCTACCAAGTCCCGAGTTGGCTTTGGTGTGCGAAACGAACCTCGAAGCAGGCCAAGCCGAGCTTGCCAGCCAACAGGCGACGATGCTTCTGAAACGTTGGCCCAATGCTTTGCCTTATTTGCAACTCAAAGCCCGAAGCTTGGCCAAACTGGGGGAAACCTCCGAAAGCGAAAAGTATTTCTCGCAGGCCGCCGAGAGCCAAAACAAACGTCCGCAGATCGACCAGATGATCGAGCGGTTGGCAACCGACTCGGCCAACCAGGAACTCCGTCGCGATATGGGCCAGATGATGATGGATTACCTCGACCCGGCCGGCGGTGTGGGCTACATCCAAATCGCTTCGCGCTCCAATCCATTCGATATCCAATCCCAGGAACTCCTGGTTAGCTATTACGAAAAAGAAGGGGATTTGCAAGTCGCCCAGAACCATCGCCGAATAATCCGACAGATCGAGCAACAGGTACTCAAACCGATGGAAATGTCCGAGCAACCGCCAGTCGCCTCACCCCAACCCTAGGACGCTCGGACTATGCACTCGCCAAAAGGCTCTTGGGTTTGGCTGCCGACAACAGCGGTCCTGTCGGCAATAATGATACTTACAAGCTGCTCGGGACCCACGCCCGAGTCGAGCAACATGGGCGAACTGCCCGAGGCGACCGCATCGACTCAAAAACGGGGTTTACCCGCCGGTCCCAATTCGCCCGCTAGCTCCAATTCACGCGGCGGAACAGGCACAGGAGCACAAGACCATCGGATGCAGTTCTCAAGCGTCGGAGCAGAAGCTGGCATCGATTTCCGCTACCAAAACGGGGAGGCACTTTGGCTCGTTGCCATGATCGAATCCAATGGCGGCGGGGTAGGCTGGATCGACTTGGACCGCGATGGCCGTTGGGATCTATTCATGCCAGGGGGCGGACAGCTTACATCGCAACGCGAGCCCATCATGGTCGCAAACGGATTTTTTAGGCAAACGACCCAGCAACGCTTTGAGTCCGTAGCGAAACAAGCTGGAGTCCAAGACGGAGTCTGTTACTCTTTTGGAGTGGCTGTCGGGGATTACGATGCAGATGGTTTTTCGGACTTGTTCGTCACCGGCTATGGGGGCCAACAATTGCTCCGAAATCTCGGGGACGGAACCTTTGAAGACGCTACGGCCTTGTCCGGTTTCTCGCACCGAGGTTGGAGCTCCTCGGCCGCTTGGTTCGATGCCGAAAACGATGGCGACCTCGATTTGTATATCGCCCACTACGGGATTTGGAGTCCCGAGACGGACAAACGATGCACGAATGGCTCAGGAGAACTCGACCGCTGCGCCCCGGCCGACTATGTCGGCGAGTCCGATGAACTGTGGATCAATCAAGGAGACGGTCGGTTCGAAGACCGTTCGGAAGACTTCAAAACGTTTTCCTATCGAGGAATCGGCGTGATCGCTTGCGATTTCGACCACGATGGGGATACCGATTTGTATGTCTCGAACGATGAGGACCCGAATGTCCTTTTCGATAATCAACACGAAAAAAAACTCGATGGGCAAGTCATCTGGCAGTTCAAAGAGGTAGGGGCCACCTCAGGCACGGCCCTTGGCTCTCGGTCGATCGTCGATGGGAGCATGGGATTGGCGTTGGGCGATTTCGACGGCAATCTCAAACCGGACCTGCTGGTGACCAACTATCAAAACGAATATTGCGAACTTTATCTCAATCAAGGCAAGCAATACTTCACGCTCGGCACACGGTCCTCAGGGCTCATGGCATTGGGCCAAGCGGTCGTCGGATGGGGGACGGCCTTCGGAGACCTAGACCTCGATGGAGACGAGGACCTCTTGGTGATCGCAGGACACACCAGTCGCAAGCCGATCAAGAGCAGCAATCTTCAAAAACCTTATTTGCTCGAGAACAAAGACCGCAAACGCTTGGTCTCCTGTGGTGAATCGTCGGGTGAATTCTTCCGTCAGGTCCATGCAGGCCGGGGTATGGCGATTGCCGATTATGACAACGATGGGGACATAGACTTTGCCGTCAGTATGATCGAACAGCAGATGGAGCTATTGAGAAACGACACGCCTAAGGGAAATTACCTAATAGTCGACTTGGTAGGACTCCGCTCCAACCGTGATGCGATTGGAGCATGGATCGAACTGGAGTTAAATGAAGGCTCGCTTGGGGGTGCCAACGGGCCAGAGCCAAGCGACTCGGGACGAAGGTTGTTAAGGCATCGGTTTGGGGGGGGATCCTATGCGTCCTCTCATGCGAGCAGTTTGCATCTGGGACTTGGGAATGCCGGGGGGATCAAACAACTCACAGTGCATTGGCCCGGAGGTAAAATCGAAACTCTCAGGGATCTACTCCCCAACCAACGCATCACCGTGATAGAATCGTCTCAGTGAGCACTCTTGCTCCGATTGCCGATTCACCCCCAAATTGTTTTTCGTCCAGATCCATGACCGATAAAGTATCCAATCAATTGCCGACCCAAGATGTACCGGCCGCGTCGTATCCTTTTTTTACTCAACTTGCCCGGACGATCAATTCCGGCCAGTCCCGATCGACCATCCTCTCCGGGAGCATCTACGATCTTTACTACGACGGCCGAGAGTATGTGCCTCTGATCCCGTTTTTGCTCAACAAGACCAAGGTTCCGGGGCTCATCCAGGTCGTCTACGAGCTCAATGGACCGATCCGGATCGCCGAAGAAGATCGCTCCAAACTTCGTGAAGCTTGGGCGGCTTGGAAAAACGGCGTCGGAATCGATACGGTAGCCACACGCGAGGTTCTCCAGGACGGGAGCAAGTTCGATCTGCGTCGCAAGGAGTTCGATCAATACCTTCGCGATGCGATTGGAAACTCGACGCAGGCTTTGGAATTCCTCCGGCAATTGACCATCTGTTCGAGGGCCTGCCTCAAAGAAAATCTGCTGATCGTCATCGAAGGGACGGACATCCTGCTACCCGCGGGCGACGGGGATGTATCCAAGATGAACGACGCGCAATTGCGTCGCATCACGATCGTGACCGATTGGTTTGGTGACCCTGCATTTTTCAACGGCAAGGACAACGTATTGCTGTTGGCGGAATCTCGAAGTTTGATTCACCAACGCGTCTCGAGGCTTCCTCAGGTCCTCTCCGTCGAGGTTCCTTCGCCCGACCTTGCATCCCGAAGGCACTACGCGCAATGGCATGCGGCAAGCAGTGGAAATCGGCACGTGATCGATACGCTCGACTCGGTGGCCGAGGCGACCGCAGGTCTTTCGTTGCATGCGATGCGCCAGTTGCTTCTGGCTTCGGATTACTCCAAGCAACCGATTCAGCGGCAGGATACGACCTTGCAGGTCGAGCAGTTCATCCAATCGCAATTGGGCGACGATGTCGTGGAGTTTAAGAAACCGATCCAAACACTCAAAGACGTGATCGGATTTTCCAAGCTCAAAGATTTCCTCCGAGATTACCTCATACCACGCATGAAGCTCCCCGACGATCGAGCCTTGCCAGGGGCGGCGATCGCTGGCCCCATCGGCGGTGGCAAGACGTTTATCTTCGAGGCCGTGGCCGCAGAGCTCGACATGCCTGTGCTGGTCCTTAAGAACATTCGCAGCCAGTGGTTTGGCCAAACCGATGTGATCTTCGAACGGCTCCGCCGGGTGCTCGAGGCCCTCGAGAAAGTCGTCATCTTCGTCGATGAGGCCGATACGCAGTTTGGAAGTGTTGGCGAAGGGGCCCATGAGACCGAGCGCCGACTGACTGGGAAAATCCAGGGCATGATGAGCGACCCGAAACTCCGAGGGAAAGTCATCTGGCTGCTGATGACCGCCCGCATCCACTTGCTCTCCCCAGACATCCGACGTCCAGGACGTGTCGGGGACTTGATCATCCCGATCTTGGATCCCATCGGCGAAGATCGCCTCGAGTTCATCCGCTGGATGCTCGGTCCGACAAAGCTAGCTACCGAGGAATTGGTCCAATGGCTCGACCAAGAGGGGCTTGAGGAGGACTACTCCTCGGCAGCCTACGCGGCCTTGCGCAGTCAATTCAAGGCGATTCCACCCAAAAACGCCGAGGAGTTAAAGACAATCGTCCGCGATTTTTTGCAGCCAGCCATCAAGCAAACGCGGCGTTACCAGACCTTGCAAGCCCTCATCAACTGTACGCGTCGCTCGCTTTTGCCCGATCCAGACATTTCCGATTCGCAGCGCGCCCAGATGGAAGAGGAAATCCGCCTATTAGAATCGATGGGGATTCGATAAGCGAAAATGGCAATCAAGTAGCCAACACCGTTTTGCAATTCCATGTACCAGGAGCATGCTATGCCACACGCCTTACGATTCCAACCACTGGCTCTTGTTCTTTGCCTCGCGACGGCCTTGGGGCTCGGGCAATCGGCTTTTGCCCAAGAGCTTTTTTCCAAATTGGTCGGGCCGGTCCAAGTCGGCGCTGTAGCCAACGGACCTAAGGCGAACAACAAAACCGTCGAAGTCCCCTACATCTTTTGGGGTGGCGACATCGCCACCTTCCTTGCCAACGGGGATCTCAAGACAGGCCAAGGCTCGACCTATCAGCAGATGGGCTTGGAAATGCAGTTGGTCCCTGGGGACGATTTTGTTGGCCAAGTGCGAAACTACTTGTCGGGCAAATCCCCGATGCTCCGCGGCACGATGCACATGATCGGCCTTGCGGGTGAAGTCCTCGGAGCAGACCCCAGAACCAAACCGGTCATCATCTTGCAACTCTCCTGGAGTGCAGGGGATCACATCGTTGCAAAGAAAGGGGTCAAGAACCTCAATGACCTCAAGGGCAAAAAGATCGCCTGCCAGCAAGGTGGCCCCCACGTCGGCCTCCTCTACGATTCCTTGGCGGCTGCCGGACTGAATCGCGAAGATGTTGAAATCGTCTGGACCAAAGACATCACCGGACCAGACGGACCGGCGACCGCCTTCAAAAACGACCCAAGCCTCGACGCTTGCTGCGTGGTGACTCCGGATATGATCGGACTGACGAGCGGACTCGATGGTGTCGGTACCGGCGCCGAGGGAACCGTCGAAGGAGCCCATGTGGTCAACAGCACCGTTCAAATGAGCCGCTCGATCGCCGACGTTTATGCCGTTCGAAGCGACTGGTACGAGGCCAACCGAGACTGGGTCGAGAAATTCGTCGCTGGAAACCTCAAGGCCACCGAGCAAATCGTCGCGATGCGCAAGGCGTATGGCGAGAGCGGCAAAATGACCAAGGAATACGAAAAGATCCTCACGACCTCGCAGAGAATTTTTGGCAAAGAAGTTCTACCGACGCTCGAAGGCGATGTGCACGGTCTGCTGCTCGACTGCGGATTCGTCGGGTTGCCCGGACAGATCGCGTTCTTCAAACAAAAATCCAACGCCAGCGGATTCGAAGAAGTCATGACTCGATCCATCAACCTGGCGACACAGTGGAAGTACGCACAAGCCCGAGCAGGATTTGAACCCAACGACTTCGACTACAAAAAACTCTCACAACTCGGGGGGATCGAGTACGTCGAACCGAGCACCGTCGAACGCTTCAACCCCAGCGCCGAATCGACCGAGATGTTCCTAGGCGAAAACCTCGATGCCAACACCATCGTCAGCTTCTCGATCAACTTCGAACCCAACGAGCAATCCTTTTCTAGCGACCGCTACGGTGCTGAATTCCTCCGCGCTCTGAAACAGGCCAGCCAGTTCGGTAACGCTGCGGTCGTCATTCGAGGGCACGCCGACCCCTCGAAAACCCTGATGGATCTGATCAAAGCCGGAACTTCCAAAGGAATCATCCAGCAGAATGGAACCCAAGGCAACTACAGGTACTTCATGAACGGAAAACCCTTGGATTTAAACCGCACCAAAGAAGTCGTCGATTTGATCAAAAACGGGGCCTTCGGCGGTGGCAATCCCGATCCGACCGTCACCATGCAGGCCGCCCTGACTTTGTCCCAAGCTCGAGCCGAAGCGGTCAAAAAATCACTTGAGAAATTCGCCAAGGAATCCGGGATTACCGTCGATCTGTCCCAGATTGTCCCCGTCGGCGCAGGCATCATGGAACCGGTGATTCCCAAGCCCCGGAATATCGACGAAGCCAAAGAGAACATGCGAGTCGAGTTTCGAATCGTGAAAGTCAATCCCGAAGCCTTAACGCCGACCGATTTCAACTTCTAATGGACTAATGGACCCTCGTCCTATGACAACCATCGCACGCTCCCTATGGACCCTCTCAACGCTATGCATTGGGCTAGTCTCCCTCCTAACTCTCAGCACTTCCAAGCCGAGTTACGCAGGAGCCAACGACTACGTTGTGATCGTGCTGGATGATTCCGGTTCCATGCGCGAGGTCATGCGCCGCGATCGACGAAGCCGAATCGATGCAGCAAAAAGCTCTCTGACCCAGGTGATCCAACAGATCGCCCCAGAGACCAACGTCGGGGTGTTGCTTCTGAATGGAGCCCGGCAAAATGGAAATTGGTTCATCCCTATCGGGCCAGTCAATCCCCAGGAAGCCATCGAACGGATCAGCAAGTTGAGGGCCAACGGTGGAACGCCCCTGGGCGATGCCCTTCGAATCGCTTCGGATGAGCTTCTAGCCCTTCGATCCAAAAAAATCTACGGGACCTATCGACTGATCGTTGTGACCGATGGCGAAGCGTCCGATCAAGCACTCCTAGACCAGTACCTGCCCGATATCCTCTCGCGAGGCATCATCATCGATGCGATCGGGGTCGACATGCGAGGCGATCACTCTTTGGCCACGCGAGTCCACAGCTACCGACGGGCCGACGATCAAGCCTCCTTGTCCAATGCCATTCAGGAAATCCTGGCCGAAGGAAGTGGCACAGACCAAGGAAACAGCAGCGAAGATTTCGCCCTGCTCGAGGGCCTAGGCGACCTCGATGTGTCCGAGGTTCTCAAGGCCTTGGCCACTCCCAACAACGAGAAAGTCACCGGCATCCGATCTCGGCAAGCATCCGGGTCTGCGGCACCCGACGGCGGGTTCGGCAATCCGAACAACGGCCCAGGCGGATCGGTATCAGGATTCCCAACTTCCAACACTGCACCGAACCCTTCGGCCCAGAAGTCGGGTTTTTTCACGCAAGTCTTCGGGACCATCTGCACCTGTTGCGTCCCTTTGCTCTTGGTGATGTTTTTCATTTCTGCGTTCTTGACCAAGTCGAAGGTCAAGCGACAGTAATCTGGAGGGAATCTCTAGGGAGCGACGAGCGCTCCGTTGATTGCTAGCAATCCAAACTCGATTTTTCGGGGACTCAGGTTGCATTGCCGTCTGATTTTTTGCTATGGAGTCAGTTGGCGAGCAGTCCGACTCAGGGCTGTGAATTTCGTAGAGGCAAACAACGCGCAGCTTTGAACCATGGCATCCTTGACGCACCGACCGCAATGGAAAAGCGCGCTGATGCTCCTGGCGCTCTTGCTCCTAGCGCCGTCGATGGTCGGTTGCACTTCGCAGCGGTATCTCCAACCGCGTCGCACGCCGGTGAATCCTTTGACCGACGCGTTGAGTCTGATGAATCGGTCAGGACCTCAGCCCACGGGTCGAACGATATCGCTTTTGAGGCATTACGATGTTTTGGATCTGTTCCACCACAATCCGGAGCTGGCGTTGGAAAACCTCCAACGAGTTGCCACCGATGAGAAAGGGGCTGAAAAGACCTACGCGATCTCGGAGTTGGCTTACATTCTGGGGATTCGATATCAGCGAAGCGGCAATCCGGGCAAAGCGCTCGACATGTACTCGGTGGCCGTGAGCAACGCTTATTTGTATCTCTTTAGCCCCGAGCTCGATGGATTTCGCAACCCTTATGATCCCCAGTTCCGGGGTGCATGCGATTTGTACAACACCTCGCTCGAGGCCGTTTTGCGGATCGTCAGCAGCGAAGGGAATCTTCGACCGGGATTGAGCTATCGCATCAGCACCGACAGCGCGTCTCACGATGTTCGAGTCGCCAATCGGGGGCCTTGGTCGGACGACGATTTCGGGGAATTGAAATTCTGCAGCGATTTTCAGGTCAAGACGATTGATGCGGGGAATGTGACCTATGGGATCGGGGTTCCGATGTTGGCCGTCCGCAAGCGGCCTGAGAATGAGACGGCGGCCGAGCAGTATTACCCTGAGGGTCTGTCGTTTCCTGTGACTGCGATTTTGCGGGTCACGACCTCGCCGCATCAGGGTCCATCGAGCGGTCTATCGGACGATCCCGCGACGTGTCGTCATCCGTGTGTGCTTGAGCTCCACGACCCACTCTCGGCCGCCGAGTTGGGTTTGAATGAGCGGTTGGTTCCTATCCAATCCGACTTGAGCACACCGCTTGCCCATTTCCTTGAGAATCCAAAGTTCAAAGAGCAGACCAACAGCACGACCGGATTGCTGTTCCCGGATCAATCGCAAAAGCTCCGAGGGGTGTACATGCTCGAGCCTTTTGATCCGAACCGCATACCGGTTCTGATGGTCCATGGTCTGTGGTCGAGTCCGATGACATGGATGCCGATGTTCAATGACCTGCGGTCGTTTCGCGAGTTGCGCAAGAACTACCAATTTTGGTTTTATCAGTATCCGACGGGTCAGCCCTTTTGGATCAGTGCATCGCAGATGCGAGCCGACTTGGCAGAACTTCGCCGGAACATCGATCCGAATGCACAGTCCCCGGTGCTCGATCAGATGGTATTGGTCGGTCACAGCATGGGTGGGTTGGTTTCGCGGATGCAGACGATCGAGAGCGGGGAGGAGTTTTGGCGGATCCTCAGCGATGCATCGTTTGATCAGCTCCGGGCCAGCGAAGAAGAAAAAAAACGTCTGGCCAGCGTATTGTTCTTTCATCCCAACCCCTCGATCCAACGCGTCGTGACGATAGCAACTCCGCATCGCGGTAGTGACTATGCCAACGACTACACGCAGTGGCTTGGAAAAAAACTCATCCAGCTTCCTTCCGGGGTCATCGAGGTGACCAACTCGCTGATCCGTCAGAATCCGGACATTTTCCGGGACACCGAGCTTTTGATCACCAAGACCAGCATCGATTCGTTGAATCCCGACTCACCGATTTTCCCGGTCCTGTTGCGATCGCGCAGGGCGTCTTGGGTCCATTACCACAACATTATCGGAATGATTGAAAACTCGAGTTGGTTTTCGAAAGACACGATGGAGTCCGATGGAATCGTATCGTTTGCCAGCGCGCAGATGGAGGATGCTCAGACGCAGATCGTCGTTCAGGCCAACCATGGCTCGGTCCATACCACGCCCCGAGCGATCCTCGAGGTGCGTCGAATCCTGATCGAGCATTTGAAAGAGGCCTGCCAGAAGCCTCAATTGGCCGAATGCCTAGACCTGCCGGAACCTTGGAAAAAGATTCATCGGCAAACACCTATAAGATCGACAGGGTATCTCGACTGGCCCGTTCGATCCGCCGCCGTGGAATTGCCTCTCGAAGGTCGCTCAGAGACCGGGCAAAGGGGACTCCATTCTTGGATCCCTGGCAAGACAATCCGCTAGTCCTGCTTGCGGCACTGACGCGCCCTCTGGAGGATGCGACGCTTTCGACCGATCGCGTACCGACGGCATAAGAAAGGCACGCTTCAGGTAGGAAAACGATGCCCTCGGGGAATTCTCCGAGAAAAAGTTGCGAATCTACAGATTGAGTGCCAGATCGTGACCCTGTTGGATTTCATCCCGTTGAGCTAAACTAGGAGCAGTGTCCTGCCCTAGATCGCACACTCGATGAGTCGCTTCGCTCATGATCGAATTTGAATTCAACGGTGCTTCGCATCAAGCCCAGCCCGAGACAACCGTCCGGGGGTTGCTCGATTCGGCCAAGATCGAAAGCCGCTTTTGTGCCGTCGAAGTCAACGAGGAGATCTTGCCCAAGTCACAGTATGACACCTACCGCGTTCAACCCGGCGATCGCATCGAAGTCGTTACCTTGGTAGGTGGTGGCTGATGAACCCAAAGTCCCCTCCTAGCCCAGCGAATGGCCCACAGAACACCCCAGAGACGACCCATCGGCTCGATGTCGCCGGGAAACTGCTTGCCTCCCGAGTGATCGTTGGCACGGGCAAATACGATACGCTCGAGCAGATGCGAGAATCGCTCGATGCGAGCGGCTCGAGTTGCGTGACGGTCGCGATCCGGCGGGAGAAACTCTACGATCGCGACGGGAAAAATCTCTTGGACTTTATCGACACAAATCGATTTACCCTACTGCCCAATACCGCTGGGTGTTTCAACGCCAAGGATGCAGTAAGGGTCGCAAGGATGGGCCGGGAGATCTTGCGCGAACTGGGAAACCCCGGAGCCGATTGGGTCAAACTCGAGGTCCTCGGAGACACCAAAACCCTCTTACCCGACCCCCTGGCAACCCTCGATGCTTGCCAGCGACTCGTCGAGGATGGCTTCAAGGTCCTCTGCTATACCAGCGACTGTCCCATCATGGCCGTGCGATTGAAATCTGCCGGTGCGGCAAGCGTCATGCCTGCGGCGAGTCCTATCGGCAGCGGACAAGGCATCCTCAATGAGAACAACCTAAAGATCATCCTCGAGTACCTCAAAAGCGACGATCCGAATTACCCGGTGATTATCGATGCAGGGGTAGGGACAGCCAGCGATGTCGCCGAGGTGTTCGAACTCGGCGCCGACGGCGTGCTGCTCAATACGGCGATTGCTCATGCTCGCGATCCGGTAATGATGGCCAACGCCGTGCGGCATGCAGCCATCGCAGGGCGCGAAGCCTACCTTGCCGGCCGCATTCCTAAACGGCTCTATGCCATGGCCAGCAGTCCCGAAGAAGGCCTGATCTCCTCTCGACCTTGGTAAGACCCTTTGACGGATTCCCGACCGAATAGCCCCTAATTGACTAACGCCCCTATTTGACTAACGAAGGAGAGTTTCGGTGCAACCCAACCATTTCGACGTTGTCGTCATAGGCACAGGCCCAGGCGGCGAGGGGGCCGCGATGCAAGCGGCCAAGGCCGACAAGAAAACCGCTGTCATCGAAGCTTATAAAGAGATCGGCGGAGGATGCACCCATTGGGGTACGATCCCAAGCAAAGCCCTTCGGTTTTCCATCTACTCGATGATGGAGGCCATGAACAATACCATCGTCCGAGATATGGGTATCCACATCAATCCGACGATCGCCCAACTGCGGGCCAGTTCCCGTTCGATCATCAACAAGCAGGTCGAGATGCGCCAGCGTTTCTATGAACGCAACAACGTCCCTGTCTTCCACGGGTACGCCAAATTCATCGACGAGCACACTCTGGAAATCGATCCGGAAACCCACATCCGCGGCGAGAATATCATCATCGCGACCGGTTCGCGTCCGTTCCGACCCACGGGCGTCGACTTTAACCATCCCCGCGTTTTCGATAGCGATACGATTCTGAATTTGAAGACCAAGCCCCAATCGATCACCATCTACGGTGCCGGAGTGATCGGCTGCGAATATGCCTCGATGTTCCGAAATCTCGGAATCAAAGTCAACTTGATCAACACGCGTGCTAAGTTGCTTGAGTTCCTCGACGATGAAATCATCGATGCCCTGAGCTACCAGATGAGAGACTCAGGAGTCATTATCCGGCACAACGAGAGCTTCTCCAAGATCGAGCCCAAAGAAGACGGAGTCGTTTTGTACTTGGAAAGTGGCAAACAAGTCAAAACCGATATCCTCCTTTGGGCCAATGGGAGATCCGGGAACACCGACAAACTACAACTCGAACGAGTCGGCATCACCCCCGACTCCAGAGGGTTACTCAAAGTCAACCAAAGCTTCCAAACCTCTTGCCCCCATATCTACGCCGTCGGTGATGTCATCGGATTCCCCTCGCTTGCAAGCGCCGCATACATGCAAGGCCGAGCCGCAACGCGACATATCCTCGGAGCCCAAGAGGACCTCCATTTGACCGATATTCCAAACGGGATCTACACAAGCCCTGAGATCAGCTCGATCGGTAAAACCGAACGGGAACTCACGGCCGACAAAGTCCCCTACGAGGTTGGCCACTCCCAGTTCAAAAGCCTCGCACGAGCGCAGATCACCGGCCGGGCCATCGGGATGCTCAAGATCCTATTCCATCGTGAAACCCTGGAAATACTCGGAGTCCATTGCTTCGGCCCCAACGCTTCGGAAATCATCCACATCGGACAAGCCATCATGAAGCAACCCGCGCCGAACAACACCCTCGAGTACTTCATCGACACGACATTCAACTACCCGACGATGGCCGAAGCCTACCGCGTTGCGGCCCTCAATGGCTATAACCGTTTGTTCTAAACCACCGATCCACCCGCGAACCAATGACTCAAACACCAGCGACGCAACATCAGCCCGGACATCCCCATGCACCGGTGAATCTTCCCGAACCCTCCAGGGTTCCGGTCCAAGGCTGGCACTGCGGCCATTACTTCTACCGTTGGGATCGACGCGAACTTGCAAAGCTCAATAATCCTGTGGAGATCGCTGCAGCCAAACAGCAGTTCTCCGATTGCCTCAACGAACTCAACGACCGGCCAGAACGCCTGCAGTGGTTTATCATCAGCGGTCACAAGGCCGATATCGGCTTGATCGCCATGGACCCCGATCCCTTGCGCATCGACCGGCTCCACCAACGCTTACTATCGACAAGACTCGGACATGCCCTCGTTGCGACCTACTCCTTTGTGTCGATGTCCGAGATCAGCGAGTACCTCCCAAATAAAGAGCAATACGCCGAGAAACTCATCCGAGGCGGCGAGGATCCCAACTCACCGACGTTCCAGGCAAAGTTATCTTCGTACGAACGAAGGATTCCGGTGATGCATGCCCAACGCCTCGCCCCGGAATTCCCAACTTGGCCCTCGATGTGCTTCTACCCGATGAATAAATCGCGAGATGTCGGCGCCAACTGGTTCCTCGAGCCCTTCAGTGCTAGGACCGAGATGATGGCCGAGCACGCCCAGAGCGGGATGGCTTTTGCCGGGCGAGTCACCCAACTGGTAACCGCCTCGGTGGGCTTGGACGACTGGGAATGGGGAGTGACGCTTTGGGCTCGAAACCCTCAATTCCTCAAAGACATCGTCTATACGATGCGGTTCGACAAAGCCAGCGCCACGTACGGTCAGTTCGGCGATTTTTACGTCGGATACCTAGCAAGCGCCGACGAAATCCTCAAGCACTGCTGTATCGGAAACTGATCTCAAGCCAACGGCCAACCTCCATGAGCGACCTGTGTGTCAAAGACCTGTGCAAGACGTACAGCAACGGCCAGGAGCAAATTTCCGTGCTCGACGGCCTTTGCTTGGAAATCAACCGTGGCGACAACTTGGCCGTGATCGGTCCTAGCGGGTCGGGCAAATCGACACTCCTTCAGATTCTTGGTGTTTTGGATGCTCCAAGTTCAGGGACGGTCGAACTCCAAGGAAGCAATCCGTATCTGTTAGGCGAAAACCAACAGGCGAAATTTCGCAACCAGCACATCGGATTTATCTTCCAGGATCACCATTTACTCCCGCAATGGAACGTGCTGGAGAATACCCTTTTGCCGTCGTTGGCATTCGGCAAAGCCACAGCCGAGCATCAAAAACGAGCCAGAGACCTGCTCGATCGCGTTGGGCTCTCGCATCGACTAGGGCATGTACCGAGTCAACTTTCCGGAGGCGAACGAGAACGGGTCGCGGTAGCCCGGGCGTTGCTGCTCAAACCAACATTGCTTTTGGCCGATGAGCCGACGGGAAACCTGGATTCGGAGAATGCGAAGAAGATCGGCCAACTGCTCCTCGAGGTCCCTAAGGAGCAAAACGCGATCCTGATTGTTGTGACCCATTCGCTCGAATTGGCCGGTTCGATGGCAGCTTGTCGGGAACTTCGGCATGGGAAACTCGTCGAGATCACCTAGAGAGGCGCTCAGCGAGCCTCCTTGCAGACCGTCGAGTCCCCGAGAATAGCCTCCAAATAGTACTTCTCTTGCGCACGCATCTTTTTGGCTTGCGACTCGGTCGTATCTTCTAGTCCGATCACGTGCAGCATGCCGTGGATGATGTAGAGCAATAACTCGTGCGGGGCAGGCCACTGGTTTTCGGTCGCGATCCGATGGGCCGTCTGGGCGCTTGCGATCACATCGCCCTCAAGAAAGCTCTCCGATTCGGTGGTGTCAAAACTGATCACATCGGTTGGATAATCGTGGTTCAGATACTCAAGATTGACTTGGTGGATCTGAGCATCGTCGACGATGGCAATCGAGATTTCACCATCCTCCCAGCCATAATCGCTAGCAATTTGCGAAACGGCTTGTTCGATCGTGCGTTTCGGGAGTTTGACGCATCGGGAGGAAAATCGAATTTCGGTGACTATGGGCATAAAACGATAAAGGATTCGAGGGATTCGAGAGCAAGCCCGGGACAGGGGTGTTCAAGTTTACCGATTAGGGGACTTTTGTGCATAGCGCAAAGTTGGATGGGGACCGGAACGATCGGAGTTGTAGGAATCGTCCCGAAGCGCGTCAAAATTGGTAAAAACGTTTCGATTCCCGACCAGGATTGCCGAAACATAGGTTGTATTCGCAATCCAGCTAGGCTGGTCGAGTGTGGGGGGCCGCGTTCAACGGATAAGAGCCGATTGGGGACAGGGAATGGAATCCCGCCTGAATCGGAGGTTGAATGCGATCAGTCCCCCTGCAGTCTTCTAGTCAACCGGCTTGCAGGTGCCGAGGTTCTGAATGAATGGCTCCAAAGCGCCGTTGTTCCCGCATAACATATCGTAGGAGGATATCCATGCGACGATTCTTTTTGAGCATGGCGATCGCTTCGCTGACCGCCAGTGCTCCCTGGACGGCGTTTGGCGGGGATCGCGAGATCGCCGATGCCATTATCGCTACTGTGAAAAAGGCTCAGATCGATCTCAAGGGATTTGATGTCGATCTTACCGTCGAGAACGGTAACGTTACCGTCTCGGGGGCTGCAGCAAGTCAACAGCAACTTGACCGTGTCATGGTGGCCGCTCGCCAGACCGAGGGTGTCAAGTCGGTGGATTGCAAGGTCAGCGTGGCCGCCAGTGTCCAGGACGCCAAGTCCGACGACACATCGGGTGTGGTCCCTGCTTCGGCAAACCAAATCCCCGCCCTTTTGACCGATGTCGCCGACGAAGCCTCGGCAACATCCAAACCGATGCCTGTGGCTGAGTCGTCCGTCGATTCGGCGATCACCACGGAAATCCTCAGCAAGCTCGGGTCGGCAAAGACTTCCGGACAGCTCAAGGGTTTTGATCTGGATGTATCGACCGTCGACGGAGAAGTCTGGGTCAGAGGCTACGTCTCGACTCCGGAACAAAAAGCGATGGTCCTCAAGACTGCTCAGTACGTCTCAGGCGTGCAACGTGTGGTCGACGAGGTGACGGTCAACCGAGTTCAACCAGCTAGCGGTCAGATTCCAGGAGTTCCCGGCGTGGGTATTCCCGGCGTGGGAGTTCCTGGCCTGGGAGTTCCTGGAGTTCCTGGTGTTCCTGGTGTTCCAGCGATGGCAGCCCCGGTTGCCCCTGGGATCAGCGGAGCGGCTCCTCGGCCCTTCGCCGCAAGTTCGGTCAACAGCGGTTCTGTCGTCGGCGGCGGGGTCGGTGGACCTTACACCGGCAACGTGGTTGCACCCCAGGCTCCCATGCCGATGCAAGGTGGACCTAGTTACGGTGGTGGCGTTGCACGCTACGACCAGCCCTACATGCCCAACTACGCTTGGCCGAGCTATGCAGCGTATCCCAACGCCGCCGCAGTGAGCTACCCCAAGCAGTACAGTGCTTCGGCTTGGCCATACATCGGACCTTTCTATCCTTACCCCCAAGTCCCACTCGGGTGGAGACGGGTCTCCTTGGAATGGGATGACGGATTGTGGTACCTCGACTTTACTCACAAGTAAGTCGATCGGATAACACCGAATTGAACCCAGAGGGCCTTGGTCGAAAGATCAGGGCTCTCTGCGTTTTTTCACCGTCAACGCAGGATCGCAAAATGGCCGTGCCGTCATCGCTTCTAGGGATCGACGCTGTCGATAGTACTTCAAGCCTGGGATAAAAAAGCAAAGGCCCGCGACTAGGGCAAAGATCAGATGAGCGATTGGGGGCCAGGCAAGCATCGCTGCGGCCGATAAAAACAAACTGGCTGCTTGCAGATAGAACGCACCGCTGAGAATCCCGGCCTTGATAAAAAACATCATTCCGGTGATCACCGCCAGAAGTGGCGTGAGCGTCAGGGGATCGAGTTTGAGCCCCCACTCGACGGGGAAGAGCGCTCCAATGCCGATCATGGCCGCCCCCCAGACGTGGGCGATTTGACGTTCGACAAACGTGACCGGTCCCATCCGTCGCCTCAAGGCCCAGAAGACCGCAGCCCAGCTCCCGAGCCCAACGGTCCAGAGCAGGGCATAGGAGAGTCGGCCGGCGTGATTCCATTGGAGAAGCTCGGTCAACACACTTGCGATGACTAAGACCAGGGAGTGCCACATCCAGAGCAACCCCCAGTTTTCTAGAACTGGAGCGTGATGGGTCTCGCGAAACCATCTTGCGACTACCTGTGCAAACTGACCAGACCTTGCTGAGATCGGCTCGTCGTTGAGATAGGCGCTCAGGTCCGACGCAAGCTTCGCTGCGCTCGGGTACCGCAAATCCGGTGGTTTTTGAAGACACCGAACAAGAATCATCTCCAAGTCCCGATCGAGCTTGGGATTGAGCAATCGAGGACTCGGTGGGTCTTGCTCCATGACCTGCAAGAGCATGTCCATGGTCGTCTTGGCGACAAAAGGAGGTCGACCGGTAAGAGCATGGTAGAGAACGGAGCCCAAGCTGTAGACATCCGAGGCGGGACTGATCTGTCCCATGCGTCCGCTGGCTTGTTCGGGACTCATGTAGCTGGGCGTGCCTAAGACGACTCCGGTGCGGGTGAGCGATTCTCCAGCGTCGGTGTGTTTGGCAAGTCCAAAGTCGGTCAATCGAGCTAGTCCTTCCGAATCGACTAGGATGTTCGATGGCTTGATGTCCCTATGCAGCACGCCGTTTTGGTGGGCAAAGTCCACGGCCTGAGCGATCATCTCGACAATTCGGACCGATTGACGATCGTCGATGGCCGACGCATTGATCAGTTCCTGAAGGGTCCGTCCCTGGACATATTGCATGGCAAAGTAGGGACGACCTTCGATTTCGCCGACGTCGTAAACTGGCACGATACTCGGATGCTGAAGCTTGGCCGTCGCGCGAGCCTCGGCAAAAAAACGTTGACGCTCGGTATCCGACGCCAACTGGTCTTTGAGAATCATCTTGACGGCTACCTGGCGTCCTAGACTGATTTGTTCAGCGCGATAGACCACCCCCATCCCACCGCGCCCGACCTCTTCGACCAAACGGTAGTCGCCAAAGACGCAGGGGAGAGCCAATCGCCAGACATTGGAATCCGCGTTGGAAGTCGATTCGGCTTTGTCCATGGAACGCACTTCATGACTGCCGATCGCATCGGTCACGATGATGGTACCCCAGAGGGCTTTGAGCTCCTCTGCCAGTGCTGGATGCTGGCGGCAAAGTGGATGCTCGCAACAGACTTGGTTCAAGTCGACGGTCTGGCCTTTTTGCAGTCGGTCGGTCAGCTCAGCGACCAACAAAGCCAAATTCTCGTCGACTTGTAAATCGTCAAGTTCCATCTCCTCGGCGTTCATTCACGAATTTCCTTGTGGAGATTCGGGAGGCTTTCGATCACTTCTCTGAGTCGTTTGATTGCCCGGAGATACCGCATGCTCGCTGCGGGTTCGGAAAGCCCCAAGGATTGGGCGATCTCCTGATTATTGAGTTGTTCATAATGCCGCATGAGGATGATCTCACGGTCCCCTTCTTTGAGTTGACCTATAGCCAACTCCATGTGGTAGGCAAGTTCTTTCTGCGTCGCGGCGGCCGCTGGGGTCAATCCTTGGTCTTTGAATTGGTTGGCCAACTCGATTGTGGAATTCTCATTCGAAGCAAATCCGATCGGGCCTTGTTCGCGATCGATACTCCTTTTGGCCGAGAGTCGATGGCGCCTGTGCGCATCGATAATTCGGTCCTTGGCGATTTGACGGATCCACAGATGGAAAGGAATGGTCGGTGTATTGACGTAATCGACGAGCCTGCGGTTGGCCTCGATGAGGACGTCCTGGATGATATCGCTCACGTCGACTCGCTGGGCCAGCCGCTGGTCGAGTCGCATGGCGATCATGCGTCGCAATGGATCTCGATGGCGATCTAAAAGCTCTTCGACCGCTTGGGGTTTGCCCTCGCGGACCTCGACAAGAAGTTCCGTGGTTGCTTGGCCTTCTGGCCAAATCGACTCTGACATGTAGCTTCGGTAAGTTGCGCCCACCGTCCGCTTTTCTATAATCCTGCTAAAGTATTGCCTACGCGGTCTATTCTAGCGTCTCGTCGAGGGAACTCTGTGCATCCGGAGCGTCCCGAGTCGGGCAATAGGCCGCTTTACCCAGGATTTTTTAGAATTTCCAACAAAAGGCCCCGTTTCTCATTGGGCTCTGGGCCCCTGCGAAACTAGTTTCTAGCCCCCCGAACTCCTATGATTCCGGAATTGCAACCTACCCCTTCGGTGATTCGCATCAGCCCGGAAATCGACGTTCCGATCACGCCTCGGGTCCGCCGACTGATCGATACGGCCCCGTTTCGCCGACTCGCCGGAGTGACGCAACTCGGGCTCGTTTCGTTGGTCTATCCCGGAGCAACCCACTCGCGCTTTGAGCACTCGTTAGGCGTTTACCGCAATGCCATCGAAGTGCTTAAACAACTTGCAAACGACCCAAAACAGCCCGTGCTCTTCGGCGATTCGGACGCTTCCTTGATGATCGTCTCGGCGTTGCTTCACGATCTTGGACATTGGCCTTTTTGCCATCTGATCGAAGACCTTGGACTCTTGGGCTCACCCCGCCATGAACTCCTGGCCCAGAGGCTCTTGGCCCACTCGGAACTAGCCGGATTGCTCAAGTCCGATTGGGACTTGGACCCAGAGGCGATCGGTGAATTTCTCGATCCCCATCAAGGCCGCTCGATCGATCCGCTCCATTCGATCTTGCGCTCGATATTGAGCGGGCCGATCGACATCGACAAACTCGATTACCTCGAAAGGGATTCGGTGCATGCAGGAGTCCCCTATGGTCGAAATTTCGACCGCCATCGCCTCGTCTCCTCGATGTGTATCGATGCAGAACGAAATCGGATTGCACTCTCGGAGAAAGGTCGCACGGCCGCCGAGATGATGGTCTTTGCACGGTACATCATGTTCAGCGAAGTCTACTGGCATCATGCAGTGCGCAGTGCCACGGCCATGCTACAACGCTCGGTTTTTGAGCTAAGAAATCGTTCTGAGCTTGTCGAATCCTGGCTAGACATGGATGACTCGTCCTTCAAAGCCTCGGTTTTGACCCATTCGAAAGGTACCCCGAGCGAGTCGTGCGCTTCGGGAATTTTCGGCCCTAGCAGAATGCTTTACAAACGAATCGCCCAATTCGATCGTTTCTGCGAACCGGAACTCCATCGCTCGATCGCCAGCAAACCCTACGCCGAGCTTTTGGAACTATCGAGCAGGCTTGCCGATCTGCTCAGCAACAGCACTCCATCGAACGTTGGGGTTCACGACGTTCTGATCGACGCTCCTCCGGTGGAGTGCGAAGTCCAGTTCGATCTTCGAATCCGTCAGAAATCAGGACAATACCTTGAATTGATCGAAGTCTCTCCGGTGGTCCAAGCCCTCGCGACCAGACAATTCGACGCGATGGTCAAGCGTGTGCGGGTCTTTGTCCATCCGAGGCTTCGCGATTCCCTCAAAAAAGCAAATATCCCAGGGCTACTCCGAGAGATTTTAGATGGTTCGAGTTGACAACACTCAGGTTGGAGAAAAGAATTGGGATCTATGCTAGTCCACTTTGTTTCAAATCGACCGATTATTATCCCCGAGCGCCGGTAGGCCTTGGGGAGCGTTTCTTTTTAGAAACCAAGTCGCAACCAAAGTTTGCAACCCAACCCCTGAAGCCTGCCGCTTCAGGGGTTTTTTGTTTTTACAACCAGCAAAAAATCATGCAAGAACGATCGATCCTCATCTACGACACAACGCTCCGTGACGGTACCCAAGGCGAAGGAGTGAGCTTGTCCCTGCAAGACAAACTCAATATCGCTCAGAGGCTCGCAGAGATAGGTGTCGATATGATCGAAGGTGGATATCCTCTTTCGAACGAAAAAGACGCAATGTTCTTCCAAAAGGCCCGCCAGTTGAAGCTTGGTTCAAGCCAGCTCAGCGCTTTTGGAATGACCAGAAGACGCGGGATGAAATCGGCTGACGACCCAGGCATCGCCGCGCTGGTTGCTGCTCAAACCCCTGTGATCACCATCGTCGGAAAATCATGGGATTTCCATGCGACGGAAGTCCTCGGTGTGAGCCTCCAGGAAAACCTCGATATGATCGGCGAAACCGTCGAGTACCTCTCGCGTTATGCGCAAATAGTCTACGACGCCGAACACTATTTCGATGGTTACCGGGCCAACCCTCAGTACGCGCTTTCGGCAGTAGAGACCGCAGCCAGAGCCGGTGCCAAATGGATCGTCTTTTGCGATACCAACGGAGGATCGCTTCCAGAACAAATTTCACAAGTCGTCAAAGACTCCAAAATCCGACTCGATCCATTAGGGCCCCGGCTTGGAATCCATTGCCACAACGATGGCGACCTTGCTACCGCCAACTCCCTCTCAGCAATCGATGCGGGTTGCGATCAAATCCAAGGCACCTTCAATGGGATCGGAGAACGTTGCGGAAACGCGGATCTGGTCTGCGTGATCTCGAATCTTCAGTTCAAGAAGCAAGGCTACCGAATGCTGCGAGACGGTTCGCTCGAGCATTTGACCGAACTATCACGCTACATCTACGAAACGGCCAACTTGGTTCCACGCAACAGTCAGCCTTTTGTCGGCCGAAGCGCGTTTGCCCATAAGGGAGGTATGCATGTTCACGCCGTCAACAAGTTCGCTCACACCTACGAGCACATGAACCCAGAACATGTAGGAAACGAACGGCGGATTCTGGTAAGCGAACTATCTGGGCGATCGAATATCGCTGCACTGACTCAGAAACATGGCGCCGACCAAGATCGATTGCTCTTGGATCGAATCCTTGAAAGTGTTGTGAAAAAAGAGAATCAAGGATACCAATACGAGGCAGCCGAAGCCTCCTTCGATCTTTTGGTCAAGCAATGCTCGGGGACCTACACACCGCACTTTGAAACCATCAAATACCAGATCCTCGCAGGTGACTTGGACACATCAAGAAACCAGCAATATGCAGAGGCGATCCTGAAGTTGAAAGTCGGACAGAGCGTTTGCGTCGAAGCGGCCGAAGGCCATGGTCCTGTCAACGCCATGGACGCCGCTTTACGCAAATCCCTAATCCGCTTCTTCCCAAGCATCGAATCGATGCAGCTTGTCGACTACAAAGTCAGAGTCGTCAACGGAGAAGCAGGAACAGCTGCAAGAATCCGAGTGAACATCGAAAGCTCCGATGAGAACCACTCCTGGCATACCATCGGTGTGAGCGAAAACATCATCGAGGCCTCCTGGGCTGCCTTGGTCGATGCTGTTGAGTACAAACTCCATCGAGACACCCAACGCACCGAAGGCTAAGCCTAGGCGTTTCGATCGCGAAGTTTCGATTGCAGAGTCTTCCTCAATCCCACAATCTCCTCCAACGGCATCGCCGCAAGTTCCTTGCGGTTCTGCAATGGCAATTCGAGTAACTCCTGGAGCAACTGAATCCGGCCGATTTCCATGCCGATCAATTCGCCCTCCTGACGACCCTCCTGATGACCCTCCTGATGACCCTCCTGACGACCCTCCTGACGACCCTCCTGACGGGCATCTATGAGATTGGATTCGTAGTCCAATAAGGCTTTTTCGCGTGAATCGTACATCTCTTTCTCCTCGGTAATCGCCTGAATTCCACTCAACTCGCTCGTCGCCTGCAAAAACTCAAGACCAGGCAATAGCTCTCTTAACTCTTCCTCGGTGTGCCGATCAGCATTTTTGATCCAATAGCACCATTTCTGCAACTCCGTCCCGGATTGGACACTCTCGGCACTCCCATTGTACTTCGATAACTCAATCGTGTGAATCTCGATCGAGTCTTCGATTAAGCCACCTGTCGTGCGTTCGACCAAGCGGTATTGGTGATGCAACTGAGAATCCTCCCAAAGATTTCTCATCAACAAACACAGGCAAAACGTGGCTTTGAGCTCTATATAGCCTTGCCCCCTTCCAAGCTGATCCGTGTAAGCTGAACACGCATAAAAAACGGCCCGTTTCGCAAAACTAGCATGCACAACCACCTGGATCTCAACGACAAATACTCTTCCTAATGCATCCCTCGCCTTGACATCGACGCATACGAGTTTGTCATCTAGATAGTCCTTCAAAGAAAAAGGATTTTGATACTCGACGCTTTGGATCGGGCAAGGCAAGCGCAGAACCGAATTCAGGAGGCTAATCAAGCAAATATCATTGCCTGGCTTTCCGAAAATCTTACGAAACGCAAAATCAACCCAAGGCCGAATTCCAATGTTCCTCGACATGAGCGTCTTACTCCTAGTCCTCACAAGAACTGAAAATTCTCATCCACGCCCCAAGCGGCACTATCCGCCCCCCCAGAAGAGTATACTGGGAGTGCTCTAACCCAAGCCCATCCTATGCGCAAAAAAACAACCACAATCTACTTCCGACCTCGCTTGGAAATACCTCTACTTGGGAACGCAGTCTTGCTGGGCGCAGTCTTAGCCCTTCTTGCCAATTCGCTCGTCGCTCAAAGCCCAGCGGAACTTGCACCTTCCAAAGTCAAGTCCATCGATTTCCTAACCGATGTCCTCCCAATCCTCGATCAACACTGCTCGAACTGCCACGGTGCTAGCAAACAGACGGCCGACCTTCGTCTCGATCTCCGGTCTGCTATCCTCAAAGGAAGCAACAGCGGACCAATTGTCGAAAAAGGGCACAGCGAACAGAGCCGTCTGATCCAAGTCGTAGCAGGCCTAGATCCAGACTACCAAATGCCACCCGAGGGGGACCGCTTGTCACCCGAGCAAATCGGTATCCTAAAAGCCTGGATCGACTCTGGAGCCATGGGCCCCGAGGACTCATCGCTTCTGGAAAAACCGCTCCCATGGAGTTTTCGACCCCTGCGAGTACCCAAACCGCCCGAGAACGCACCCCTAGCCGACTCAAAAAGCCTCGGGGTCATCGACGCATGGCTCGCCGGCCCCCTTGCCGAAAAACAACTCGAGTTTTCCCAACGCGCTGACCCTCAGACTCTCATCCGTCGATTATTCCTCGTAGCACTAGGTGTTCCTCCAACCCCTGAGGAAGTGGAAAGGTTCGCCAGCGACTCGTGTGTAGACGCCTACGAGCAGCTCGTCGATCGAGTCCTTGCCGATCCTCGCTACGGCGAACGGCAGGCTCGTCACTGGTTTGATGTCATCCGCTTTGCCGAATCCAACGGATTCGAAACCAACCGAGTTCGATACAACGCTTGGCCCTACCGAGATTATGCAATCGCTGCGTTCAATGACGATAAACCTTACAACCAATTCGTCAAAGAACAAATCGCCGGCGATGCCCTCGGTGCTGACGTCGCAACGGGCTTCCTGGTCGCCGGTTCCTATGACTTAGTCAAAAGCCCTGATGTCAACCTAACCTTAATGCAACGACAGGATGAACTGGCTGATTTGATCAATACCACCGGTACAGCTTTCCTAGGCTTGACCATCGGGTGCGCCCGTTGCCACGATCACAAATTCGATCCGGTGACCCAGAAGGATTTCTACTCGCTCCAAGCCATCTACGCGGGAGTCCAATTCGGCGAACGACCGATTCCAAGCGAACAAACTCCGGAGAAAATTCAACGTCTCAAACACATCGATTCGGCACTTGCGTCGATCAAACCCAACCTGCAAACCCTCAAAGACAAGGCCCAAAAGGTCGCGCTCACCCGCAAGACCCTTCCACCGATCAACTCTAAACTGAACCTAGAGTCCTTCGAACCGACCCTCACCAAATCCGTTCGCTTCACCATCGAAGCCTCCGGAGGCTCACAACCTTGCATCGATGAATGGGAAATCCTCGACGCCAACGGAAACAACGTCGCACTTGCGACTCTAGGAGCAAAAGCAAAAGCCTCAAGCACTCTTGCCGGTTTCCCAATCCATCAACTCGAACACATCAACGATGGGAAAACCGGAAACTCCCATAGCTGGATCTCCAACCAAACCGACGGAGGTTGGATTCAAATCGACTTCGAGCAACCCCAAACCATCTCCCAAATGCGATGGGGACGTGATCGCTCCGAGCAATTCCAAGATCGGACTCCTTCGAAATACCAAATCGAAGCACTTGTCGAAAACGATCGATGGAAAACGATCGCCTCAGACCTGGGACATACGAGTTTTTCGGCCGACAGCATCGATGGAGTAACCCAGTTCTTAGGTACCGATGAAAAAGCAACTTACATCGAACTCTTCGAACAAGAAAGAAAATGGAAATCCGAGAAAAAATCGCTCACCCAAGGCCCCAACGCTTGGATCGGGACATTCTCTAGCCCAGGGACCATCCATCGACTCTATCGAGGCGATCCACTCTTGAAACGAGAAACTGTCCCACCGGCAATGGTCGCTTCCCTCAACGGCCCCGAACTTCAAGAGGATTCCCCCGAGCAATCACGCCGACTGGCCCTGGCTTCCTGGATCGTCGATCCACAAAACCCACTGACTCCAAGAGTCGTCGCCAACCGAATGTGGCACTACACGTTTGGTACCGGAATCATCGATACACCAAGCGACTTCGGTGCCAATGGCACACCACCAATGCACCCCGAATTGATCGATTCACTCGCCACAAGCCTGATCGAACAGGATTGGTCACTCAAGCAACTCCATCGTTCGATGCTGATCTCCCAAGCCTTCGTCCAGTCCTCAAAACCTCATCCCCAAGCCCTTGCTCTAGACGCGGATGCTCGACTCCTCTGGAGGTATCCGCCCCGACGACTCGAAGCCGAATCGATTCGCGACAGCATGCTCGTTGCCTCGGATGTCATCGACTATCGCATGGGTGGACCCGGGTTCTTCTTGCAACGTGTCGAACCAGACAACGTCTACCGCTACTTTCCCAAAGAACAAGTCGGTCCTCCCGAGTTTCGACGCATGGTCTACCTGACCCGCATTCGGCAAGAACAGGACCCGGTCTTCGGCGCGTTCGATTGCCCAAGCGGCAACCAAGTGGTACCCAAACGCCCCCGATCCAATACCCCACTGCAATCCCTGAACCTGTTCAATAGCCCCTTCGTTATCCAGCAAGCCGAACGACTCGCCGAACGCTTGCTTCGCGACGCAGGACAAAACTCCGATGATCAAATCAACTTGGCATTCCGAATCCTTTTCGCCCGACAGCCAGATGCACACGAAGTCGAACTTTCCAAGGACATGATCCAAAGCCAAGGCACAGTGCCATTTTGCAGAGCCCTCCTAAATGCCAGCGAATTTCTGTTTGTATTTTAAACTTACTTGAGCAAACGCATGTCCAACCAATCTCCATCAAGCCGTCGCTCTTTTCTGACAGACCACCTGATGCGACTCAGCGGCATGTCGTTGGGAACTCTTGCTGCCCTCGATATGCTCCATCGCGACGGAGTGCTCGCCGACCAAAATGACAAAACTCCCATCCGTCCCTCGATCGATCCGGCAACTCCCAACCGAGCTAGAAAAGCGCACTTCGAACCCCAGGCAAAACAGGTCCTGATGATTTTCTGCGCCGGTGCCTGCAGCCACCTCGATACCTTCGATTACAAACCTGCCCTGATCGAAAATCACGATCGCCCGATGCCCGGCTCGGACAAACTGATCACATTCCAAGGTGGACAAGGGACCTTGCAAAAAAGCCCCTGGGAATTTCGGCCACGCGGGCAATGCGGCAAAATGATCTCCGATTTGGTTCCGAATCTAGGGAACCTAGCCGACCAAATGTGCTTCATTCACTCACTGACCGGAAAAACCAATACACACGGTCCGGGTGAGAATTTCATGAACACAGGCTTTACCCTCGATGGTTTCCCAAGCATCGGTGCATGGACTAGTTATGCCTTAGGAAGCCAAAACGATAACCTCCCAGCCTACGTGGCGATCCCCGATCCCCGAGGCGTACCACAATCAAGCGGGAATTGCTGGAACCCAGGATTCCTACCAGCAGCCTTCCAAGGTACCGACTTCAATGCAGCAGCCCCAATCCGAAACCTCGCCCGCCCAGAGAGCATCTCTAGCCAAAACGATAAGGCAACTCGCGAGTTTCTAGAAAAAATCAATGCGCATCATCTAAAGCAATTCCCAGGCGATAGCGAACTCGCTGCTCGCATCTCCAGCTATCAACTCGCAGCTCGAATGCAACTCTCGGTACCAACAGTCAGCGATCTGTCTTCGGAAACCGCCGAAACCCTTGCAGCCTACGGCGCGGATCAAAAAGGATCTCCTGTCCTAGAAACCAAAGCAGCCTACGCCAAAAACTGCATCCTGGCACGCAAACTCATCGAACAAGGGGTCCGATTCGTGCAGTTGTTCAACGGAGCCTACCAAGTCGGAGGAGAAGGAACAAGCAATTGGGACGGCCACAAAATACTCAAGGACCAATACACAAATCACGGAGAAATCTTCGATCAACCCACCGCCGCTCTCCTGCGTGACCTCCAACAGCGAGGACTCCTCGAGCAAACCTTGGTCGTCTGGTGCACCGAATTCGGCCGCATGCCGACATTCCAAGCTGGAGCCAACGGCCGCGATCACAACCCTGCGGGATTTACCGCTTGGCTCGCCGGTGCGGGAGTCCAAGCCCCCTTGAGCTACGGTGCTACCGACGAATTTGGATACAAAGCCGTCGATAACATCTCTACGGTCTATGACTTCCATGCCACTATCCTGCACCTACTTGGACTCGATCATGAACGACTGAGCTTCTATCACAACGGTATCGAACGCCGATTGACGGACGTTCATGGTCATGTCATCCACGATATCGTTAAGTCCTAATCCGCCCTCTGGCGATCCAACCGTGGACCTCGGACATCGTCACGTCGATCAGAAGCATTCGGATTTTCAGTTTGCATCACTTGAAAGTGGCCTCGTTAAGAGCACGGAACACGCGACTGCAGTCGAACGGTTTCTACGAAGAAACCATTTCCAAAGGAATCGCTCGCTCTGCACGGAGAATCGCATCCCACAAGTCCTCCTGAGTCACTACCGATGTAGGCCCCAAGGGGACCCAAGTCAACAAAGAACGACTCCCGACTCGGAGGGTCCCGACCGAAGACTCCAATCCAAAAAATTCTGAGGGCCGCCACGTGCATGCAGCCATCCAATACTCGGGCCCCAATTCAGGAAACCGGCAGCAAGCAACTTTCCATTCTTCAAAGACCGACAGGTCCGGATTCGATGCCCTCGAATCCGTCCCCAAAAACAAAGGAATTTTGCTCGCAGCAAGTCGATTGGCCGGATGCCGAGCATGACGGAAATGCTCATGAGTCCTCGGGCAGTACACCACTGCCATCCGATCGCGATAGCTCTCGAGCCACTTGATTTGATGGTCACTCAAGTAATTCCCATGGGCAATCAAGGCTCGATGCGAACCGCTAAGCAACCGCAGATGCTCATCGACTGTGCCGATCTCCATCGCATGCTCGGTGTCAATCCAAGGCTCGATCCAGTCCTTCATTGGACCCTCTCGATGCTCGATCCACTGCAACTCTTCGAGACTCTCTGCCAAATGCATACTGAGCAATCCACCCGGATGCCTTGTCGTCTCAAGTGCACCCCTGACCAACCGCTTCGAAGCCGTGTAAGGCGCATGAGGAGCAAGCCCCAAGGGAGCCTGGCATACCCCTTGCGATATCCCGTCGGCATTTCGCGACATGAGTTCCAAAGCGTAGTTCCAAGTCTGCTTGCTCCTAGCCTCGTTGACATCGACCAATTCTACACATGGCCTGATGAGAATCGGTGGGCCGCAGACCAACGCATCGATGAACTCAGAACGCCGATCGGCGAAAAATCCACTCGATGCTTGTTCGAGCCAATCCTCAGACCAAGGTGCAGTCACATTATCGACGACCAATCGCGTGGCGCTCGACCAAGCCTCGCGAACCCCTCGAAGTGTCGCATCCTTTTTGACCTGCGCAATATCTTCTCCGGAATCGACCAAAGCTTTCCGCCTTGCCATCACCTTGCCAAGCCATCGGACCATCGATGCACCCGCAGTCGTCGACCCATCGTCACTGGACTCCACGGCAAGCAGAGGGGATTCGATATCGCTGAATTCCAAATGGCAATGGGAATTGATCAATCCCGGCAGGATCACGCCACCTTCGAGTCGGACCCTGGGCCAGGATCGATAGCAGACGGGTAACTCCCTACCGAAATACTCGATTCGCCCAGATTGGACCACCAAAAACCCGCCGCATATAGCAGGGGATTCCACCGGTAGGATCCAATCCGACTCGACGACCAAAGATGCCACGGGTATCGGTTCGGATCTAGGATAGATTGTCGACTTCAAAACCCTTGCGGTAGGTCCGACGAAGCAACGCGTTTGCCAACGCATGGTTAGGAACCGAGATCGCATCGGCGTTCCATTGCAACTCGCTGCCAGGAAATCGATTGGCAAGCGTTCCTAGCAAAACAGCTTCGGTCAACGGACCCGCATAGCCAAAATGAGCCGTCGTTGGCGCCCCACCTAAGCACGCATCGACAAAGAGGTGATAGTGATTCCCGTCGGGTGCAGCTTCGATTTTGTAATCGGCGAACTGCTTTGCCGGCAGCAGTACAGGCATCGCCACATGGGGAAGCAACACGGCTCCCTTCTCACCCAGGAAAATCGAGCCCTGATCGGGCAAACCCATTCGTTTCCCGTCCGCACCCTCAAGAGGCCAAGCAGTGGTGTCGGGCATTTTCCCACCATCGCTCCATGTCAAAAGGAAATCGCTTGTCGTAAAGGCAGAGGCTCCAAATGTGTAGCGTGTGTGGTTCTGCATCCCAAAGGATTTCTGCGGCGCTGCAGAACTGCTAGAAATCACCTTGGTGGGATTTCCCAATTTCAAAGCCGAAAAGACCGGGTCGAGAATGTGGATGGCCATATCACCCATCGTCCCGCAACCATAGTCGTACCAGCGACGCCAGTTGCCGGGATGGAAATGACCCTGGGCATACTCCCGGTCCGGAGCAGTTCCAAGCCATAGATCCCACTGCAAGAAATCCGGTACGGGATTGGGAGCCGGGTCCGGACCCTCGTAGCCCCAGGTCTTGGAACTCCAGGAATGGGTCTCTCGGATTTTGCCAATGACGCCGCTTTGGATCAGCTTGACCGCGGTTCGATAAGCGCTAGCCGAGTGGATTTGGGTCCCCATCTGCGTCACGAGCTTTTTGCTCTCTGAGACAATTCGCAACTGTCGAGATTCATAGACATCGTGAGTCAGCGGTTTTTGGCAATAAACATGCTTGCCGTAGTTCATCGCAGTCATCGCTGCCGGAGCATGAGTGTGATCGGGCGTCGAAACCGATACGGCATCGATCTGGCCGGCCATCTCGGCAAACATCTTGCGGAAATCACTAAAGCCCTTCGCATTGGGATGCCTTTTGACCGCAGCAGCAAGATTGTTCGCATCGACATCGCACAACGCAACAACATCCACCTTGGCGTGGGAACTGAGCGACCCAAGATCCGCACCGCCCATCCCTCCAACACCGATGCTCGCCAACCGAAGTCGATCTGCGGTGATCGGGGCAGCAACCAAGCCGCCTGCAAGATGGGCAGCGGCGATGGCACTGGCTGTTTGAGAAAAAAAGTCTCTGCGCGTCGTCGAATGGTTCTTCATGGCATACTCCAAAAGCATCGCAAGGATCGAAATGGGGAAGGGTAGTCCGGGACAGTTAAGGCAGGGCAGTCTAGGGCAGGCTAGGGCGGTTGTCCTTAACAGTGTAACCAAGCCCATTGGACCCGTGGCATGCTCATTGCCCATGCTTGGTAAATTTGTCCCGTCAAAGTTTTCTGAAAACACCCAAAACCGATCCCCTCAAGACAGTAGTTCTTTACAGTAGCTCTTTGCGTTGCACTCCCCGAGCTTTGTCTATAATGCAAGTCAATCTCTGTTCCCTAGCAAGCGTTCCTATCTCGCACTGTTGGGGGAATGCAAGCTCGAGGCGTAAGCCGCATACCAGACCCCATCGGACCGACTCATGACCTCCCACCCACAACAAAGACCCCAAGGCTCCGTGCGATACGATCATTCCGGACGCGTTGTTCTGGTCACCGGAGGCTCCAACGGCATCGGGCTTGCAATCTGCCGTGGCTTCAGCCAAGCCGGTGCATCGGTTCTCTGCGCAGATATCGCCGAGTATCCCGATCTGAACGACCCCAATGTCCATTTTTTACGCTCCGATGTGGCTAACCCCTCGGATTGCCAACATGCCGTTGAGCTCGCGCTGGAACAATGGGGAGCACTCGATGTTCTGGTCAATAACGCCGCCATCCAACCCGCTTCCTCGTACGTTCGCCTCGAGGACCTCAAGACCCAGGACTTTGAACGCATGCTCGCAATCAATTTCTCAGGTTACACCTTCATGGCACAGCATGCCCTCAGAGCCATGCGAAAGCAGCAATGCGGCGTGGTCATCAACATCGCAAGTGGCCAAGCCCATCGCACCACCCGCGGGGTCCCTGTCTACGGGCCGATCAAGGCGGCGAATGTTCTTCAAGCGATGCAGTGGGGCGTCGAGTATGCTCGCGATGGTATACGAGTCCTGAGCGTATCTCCAGGCGCAATCGATACCCCGTTGGTTCGAGCCACCCTAGAAGCTCAAGGTGGCGAAAAGGAACTGGCTAATCGGCACCCCCTTGGCCGCATCGGAACACCCGAAGAAGTCGCCAATGCAGTCCTTTGGCTTTCAAGCCGCGATGCCTCGTTCATCACCGGAACCGACCTGGCTGTCGACGGTGGACTCGGAGCCTTGGGCGCTTTCGCAGATCCTTATCCGATGCGTTAGTTCAAATGCTGCTGGAGATAGTTCGCTCGCTCGGTATTCCGATCGCTACCGCTGAGCTTGCGCCCCCGGAGTTTCTGCAGATGGGCAGGTTGCGTATGGATAAACATCTTGTTGAGCGTCGGTATCGTCAGCCCCTGGATCAATCCGAGATTGATCCCTAAACGGACCTTGCTCAAATAATGCATGGTCTCTTCGCTGCTGATCTTTTTGGCCGTCTTGAGGATCCCATGCGCCCGACTGACCAAATCGCTCAGATCCGCTCGGTCCTCATTGAGCAAGAACACTCGGGCTTTTCGCTCGTAATCGATCAATTGAGGAACGACCTCTTGGACACGCCGAATCAACTCCGCTTCGCTTTTGCCAAGCGTCGTCTGGTTGCTGACCTGATAAAAGTCCCCCATGAACTGCGAGCCTTCGCCGAACAACCCACGCACCGCGACGTTGATCTTTCCTAATGCCCTGAAGACCTTCTCGATCTGCTTGGTGGCCACCAAAGCCGGCAGATGAAGCATCACACTGACCCGCAAACCGGTCCCGACATTCGTTGGACATGCCGTCAGATAACCAAATTTGCTTGTGAATGCAAACTGCAAGTGAGCCTCCAACGCATCGTCGAGCTTATCGATCCGCGACCAACCATGCTCCAGATCCAATCCGCTTTGCATGACCTGCAAACGCAAGTGATCCTCCTCGTTGACCATGATGCTGAACCGCTCGTTGGGATCAAGGATGACCGCACGCGTTCCCTCGGCATCACTCAACTCATGGCTGATCAACTGCCGCTCCATGAGGAACTGACGATCCAAATCCCCAAGCTTGCTCACGTCGATGTATTCGGCCTCAGTACCGATCTGACAACGATCGAACGCCAACTGAACGGCAGCAGCGATCTGCGTCCGCTGCTTGGTCGAACACTTACGAATAAAAGGAAAATCCGAAAGATTTCGGGCCAAACGGATGCGACTGCTAATGACGATGTCCGACTCAGGACCGTCACCTCGCATCCACTCTCCTGTCTGCTGGGTTAAATCATCGATTTTCAATTTGCACCAACCCATAAGTTTTCAGCAGGTCGTTCGATCACTTGACGTCGGGATCTTTCTTGTCGTCCAAATCATTGTCGTCCAAATCCCCGTCGTCCAGGTCGTCCTCGTCCAGATCGTCTTCGTCCAGATCGTCTTCGTCCAGATCGTCTTCGTCCAGATCGTCTTCGTCCAGGTCGTCCTCGTCCAAATCGTCTTCGTCTAGGTCGATGCCGTCGGGATCTTCATCCTCGTCGTGCTCCTCGTCGCCAAGCTCGTCTTCGTCCTCGATTTCAGGTAAGCCATCGGGCAGAGACTGAAACTCCTCCTCGAGCTCCAAAAGCTCCATCTCATGCTCATCGAGTTCCAGTGTTCCGCTCTGAACGGCACTGATCTTGTCGCGAATCGCACCGGCCTCTTCGTAATTCTCCGCTTCGATCGCTCGCTGAAGGGCCGAACGCAAGCGCTTGAGTTGGAAGTGGCGTTTGGGGGTCCCCCCAAGATTCTTCGGAACCTTACCTACATGCTTTTGAGCACCATGAATGTTCATAAGCAGCGGTTCGAGGTCCTCCTCGAAGACCACGTAGTCATAGGGACAACCGAGACGCCCCCCTTTTCGAAACTCGGAAAACGTAATGCCGCACATCGGGCAAGTCTTCTTGTCGGTCTGAGCCAATTCGCTGGCCGCTTTTTCCAACTGCAATTGCTTGGATAGCAAATTCGAGAGCGCCGTGGCCGTCTCGAGCGACTCGCCGGTCTGGAAAAAAACCCTAGCGTGATCCTCACACAAATGGATAAGCGTCGGGCCTGACGGGTCCGTCAGTTCCGTGATGTGAAAAATCGCGTTCTTCTCGCAGTGCTGGCACTTCATCGCAAATTTGGCTTTTTCGATTCGCGGATTCAATAGAGCCTGATAGTATAAGCGGTTCGAGCCGTTCGGGCGATGCACTACGGCGTGTGAATCGAGCAACTCCGAGACGAATTTTTTCCCGAAAATGACTACTTTTCCAAGTTTCGAAAGCTACCGGGCTCTGTCCCAAAGGTTCGATATCGTTCCGGTTTACCGCAGACTCCTGAGCGATCACCTGACCCCCGTCAGCGCCTTTCGCCTCCTGGACGATGGCACCTCATCGGCCGGTCTTTTCGAGAGCGTGATCGGTGGCGAGAAAATTGGTCGCTACTCTTTCATCGCCGTCGGACCCCGCGCCCGAGTGGTCGCCTATGGCACCGAAGTCTCCTTCCACCACGAGCAAACGGTGGAAAAATTCCAGTGCGACGACCCCCTGGAATTCCTCTCCGAACAACTTGGCAACCAATCGATCGCACCGGTCCCGGAACTTCCACCCTTCGTCGGCGGGGCGATCGGATATGCCAGCTACGATGTTGTCCGCTACGTGGAAAACCTACCCAACCCCCCCGAGGATGACCGAAAACTCCCCGACCTGGATTTCGGCTTCTACGACCAACTGGTCATCTTTGATCATGTCAACAAGACCATCATGGTCGTCGTCCTGTCCCATTCGGCCAACGGAAATTCGGCCAACGGAAAATCCACCGATCCAACCTCCCCAGAGATAGCCTACCAAGAGGCCTCTGGCTGGATCGATCGGATCGTCGAGCGACTCGATCAACCTTTGCCCCAACACTCCCTAGCGGATATCCCGCTTACCTACACCCCAACGCTCAACCCAAAATCGAATTTCTCCAAAGAAGGCTTCCAAGAGGCCGTCTTGAAATGCCGGCAGTACATCGAGGCCGGAGATATCTTCCAAGTCGTCCTGAGCCAACGCTTCGAAATCGAGAGCCAAAGCGAACCGATCGAAATCTTCCGAACCTTAAGGGTCATCAACCCGAGCCCCTTTATGTTCCTGCTGCGAACCCCCGAATGCACCCTTGTCGGCAGCAGCCCAGAAGTCATGGCTCGAGTCGTCGATCGGGTCGTGACGGTCCGCCCACTGGCCGGCACCCGACCTCGGGGCAAATCCTCCGAAGAGGACCGTCGACTCTCCGAGGAACTCCTAGCCGATCCCAAAGAACGGGCCGAACATGTGATGCTCGTTGACCTCGGACGAAATGACGTCGGACGCGTCGCCCAATTCGGATCGGTTCGTCTGAACGATTTGATGGTCGTCGAACTCTATTCGCACGTCATGCACATTTCGTCGAATGTCCAAGGCACCCTGCGCGAGGATCTCTCCGCCATGGACGCTTTTCGAGCCTGCCTACCGGCTGGTACCGTCAGCGGAGCTCCCAAAGTTCGCGCCATGGAGATCATCGACGAACTTGAACCGACCAAACGCGGTCCCTATGCAGGGGCCGTCGGCTACTTTGACTACCGTGGCAACATGGATACCTGCATCACCCTGCGAACCATGGTCATCCAAAACCAACGCGTCTACATCCAAGCCGGCGCAGGACTCGTCGCCGACAGCGATCCGACCAGTGAATACCAAGAGACCGTCAACAAAGCCAAGGCGCTTTTAGCTGCCGTCGAAGTGACCGACCTAAGAACGAACCAAACCCCTTAGTTCAAGGTGGCGAAATAATCTCGTTGTCGAAATAGTTCGTCGACATCCCAGCATCCACAATCAACGTCTGGGCATTGATCCCCGAGGACCTTGGACTCAAAAGGAACAACGCCGTATCGGCGACCTCCTGGGTCGTTAAACCAACCTTGCGCGGTATCGCCTTCTCTGCAAACAAATAAGCATCGACATAGCCTGGAATCCCAGCCGATGCACTGGTCTTGAGCAGACCTGCACCCACCGCATTGAATCGGACTCGGGAAAAACGACTGAACGACTTGGCCAAAAAAGCCAACGAAGAATCCAATGCGGCTTTCACCGGTGCCATAAACCCATAACTCTCCGAAGCCATCTTGGTCGTCGATATGCTGATCGTCACGACCGACGCATCGGGGCGAAGAATCGGCCCGAGCGCATCGCTGATGGCGATCAACGAAAAGCACGAGATGTCGATCGCCTGAAGAAACTGCTTGCGCGTCGTCTGATGAAACGGCTTGATGCCATCGCTGTAGTCGGCAAAGGCGATCGAGTGACACACCCCGGCGATCGGTACCTTCTGCTCGATCAACTCCTTGGCCATCTGATCGATCTGCTCTTGATGCTCGACGTCACAAACCAAAATCTTCGACTCCGGGAATAGCTTCGAGACTTCCGCCTGACGCTTCGGGCTGCGAACCACCAAGACGACTTCCGCACCGACCTCCAAGAGTGTCTTGGCGATGTGCGCCGCGACACTTTTTTTATTCGCGACTCCAAAGACAACCACACGCTGCCCCGTGAGGCTCAAAAAATCACTCATCCTGCCCTAATTTCCTTGGAGGCTATGTACCATCGAAAGCTCCTGCAGGGTCCCAGCCGTCGCGTCCTGAACCCGCAACTTGATCTGAATCGCCGGAATCGCGTAACGGTACGGAGGACTCGTATCCCGCTCGGATTCCTCGTCGATCACGCCATTGCTGTTGTTGTCGACCCCGTCGATCCCGTGATCTGCCGTCGTACTCACCACAGCCGTTCCACCATAAGGAACCATGCCGTTTTCTGAGATGCCGTTGGACTGCGCATTCCCATCCGATTCGTAGTAATCACTGAAAGTATCGAAGGTCGGCTGATGGACAGAAAACGTCGTGGAAAACTTGCCAGATCGTACCATCGAATCGATAACTCCCCCCGAAATAGGCTCGAATCCAGAGAGGGCACTACCCCAAATCGAACCGCTTGGGGACAAACCATACGTGCTTCCCGAAGCGTTCCTCAATTGATTGCGAACCCGAAAACCCCACGAAAGATCGACAAAAGCGCCAGTGCTGGCGGGAATAATGACTCCATTTTGCTCATCCTCAAAAAACTTGAGCATCACTGCATAGCCCGGGTCGCTCGGCCCGACGATCAAATCGTCGTATCCCCGTTCGCCGGCCGCCGCTAATTTTTGAGCTATCGGAGCATCTCTATCCGTCAAGCTCCCGTAAAGCCCATCGACCCCGGGGGCATAGAGTTGAATGGCCGTGCTGTCGTAACCCCGAACATCAAAACCCACCACGTTCGATGCGACGATCTCTTCTTGGGTGTGCTGAACTGCATAAGTACTATTTCCAGTCGAAACCAAATTGGTACGGCAAAAGGCCGATGGAAAAAAACCGCGATCGTTGTTGGGATTCACTCCCGACATGACCAAGTTGGTCATGGCCAAGTAGTTGCCGTTGGAGTTCGCTTCGTTGGTCAACGCCAAGATCGGTAGCGATGCTTGATTCGCATTGACCGGCAAGCTGTAGTGGGCAAATCGGTTCTCCGGTTGCTGCAGATCCGCAAGCGAATTGGTCTTGAGCACAAAACGACTGTTCGCAGCATCCCAGTGCTTACGCACCGAAAGATCCGTACGCTGGTAAGCAAACCGCATCTGATAACGAAACGAGTCGGCATCGTTCAGATCGACCGGCAAAGGGGCCGCGATCAGTTGCTCGTCGTCAGGTACCGCAGATAACTTCGAGATGCTCACGTCCAAATCGGGACGAATCAACATCACACGTCGACAAAGCGCCACCCGGTCGGGCATCCCATCCGGATCGGGAATGCCGTCCCCATTCAAATCCACCACGGGAATCACATCGTTGACCGGCGTCGATGATGGAGAGTACGAGTAATCCGTATTGTTGGCTTTCTGCGGGTCCGGATTATTGAGCATCCCCACCTCGTTAAGCGGACGCATAAACCAAGCGATTTCGGCATACTCCGATGCGATCGTCACATCGGTCACCCAGTCCTGAAGCGTAATCGTTCCTGTATCCCCTGAGTGAATTTTCATCAGTGCCAATGGGACTCGTCCGTAAAACCACTGTCCATCGCGTGCCTTGGACGTGAACATCATCGCATCGTCGATATCCGACCAACGGCTCGCGCTGAGCTTGTCCTCGATCTCGACCCCCGTGGGGACATAGTTGTACAGCATCGCTGTCGAATCCGACAAGGGTCCATCGTAGTGGACATAGTATCCAGTAGGCGATTTCGAACTCTGTGGATGAACCGTCGTCGAAACGGTCAAACCCTGCAAGTCCGACCTCAATAGGGTCGAGATCGATCGAAGCTGATCGCTCGAGGTCAACCGAGCCCGACCCGATGAAATGCTCTGACTCGTGGTCTTGAAGCCCTGGGCCAGGGCCAGCATGATCATGAGCGTCAACGCAGTCGCAATGAGGACTTCGATCAAAGTCATTCCGCGGGGTACAAATCGCCTAGCCATGTGACTGCCTCTTGGATTCGCCGATGTTGAAAATTGTTTTTGATAAGCTTCGGATTCGATGCACCTTGGGTTCGCTGTGAGTCCCAGCAGAGCGTCGGGCCTAGTGTGTAGGTGGTGCGAAGGAGGCTATTCGTCGCATCACATCATTTAATCCTCGAATCAGCTCGAAGTCAATATTTTATCGCAACTTAGGTGGGACTTGCACCCCACAAAAACCTTGAAAAAACCGGTTTTTTAGCCGGCTTACGCCCAGGCGATCCGGGCTCAATCGAACCTAAAATCCATCGCTCCTCGGAGGATCGAACTATACTAGGCCGTTGAATCCCCCCAAAGATCCACTAGCCAGCGTCGATTCGACCCCTTGTATTGATGTCCGACCAACGAATCATCAAACTCTCCAACGCGATTCTCGAATCGGCCATCGATCAATGGAACCGGACGCTCTCACAGGCCAACCCAAGCGATCCGAAAGCACTCCAGGATTTGATCCACCAGGCCCGCTCGCGGGTCCCGGAATTGTTCGATTCGGCAGAACCGGTCGATCCTAAACCCCTCGGAGAAGGAGGGCTGTTGGAATGGCTGGTTTGGTTTTCAAGCCAACTCGACCAATCGCGACTGAGCCCCGAGTGCAAAACGCCACTCAAGGAGTCCCTTTCCCGCGGAATCTCGCTCCTGAGCTCCAATCTCTCAGTCCACGAGGCGATCGAAACGGCCGCCCGACGGCAAACCTACGAATTGGCCTATGGCCTGAGCCATGAAATCAACAATCCGCTCGGTAATATCCTCGCAAGAGCCCAACAGCTTTTGTCCAAGTCGACCGATCCTCACGACCGAAAATCCTTGGCCACCGTCGTCGACCAAGCCATGCGGGCACATGAAATGCTCGCCGAAATCATGCGGGCCATTCAGCCGCAACAGGTCCAATGCCTCGATGTGGACCTTCTACCGCTTGTTCAAAAAGCCTTCGCGATTTCCGAACCGCTGGCGAAACCCAAAAACCTCGCTTGGCGATTGCGAATCGACCCAACCGTGGCGTACGCCCAAGTCGATCCAGCAGGGGTGCTCGAAGCTCTGCGACTCGTCGCGCAAAACGCCATCGATGCTTGTCGGCATTCCGATCGTGTCGATTGGTCGGTTGAAATCCTCGCCTCGAGCATCCGGATCGCAATCCATGATACCGGGCCAGGACTGAGCCCCCATGCGGTCCGACGCGCTTGGGACCTGTGCTACAGCGGGAGAGAAGCAGGCCGAGGACTCGGCCTATCTCTGGCCGTCGTGCGCCGTTTGGTAACCCAAAGCGGCGGAAGCGTCGAGCTTTCTAGCGAAAAACAATTAGGGTGCCGCGTCGAGCTGAAATTCCCGATACGCAACACCCCAGACATTTCCGTCAAAAGTCAAAATCCCAGGAAGCCCTGGAAGGTCTAACGCCGACTCCGTGCCGCCTCGCGATCGGCCTTCAATGCAGCCGTCTCATTAGCTAGCTTATTCTCAGATCCAGCAGGGAAGTATTGGATATCGTCCATCAGGTAATAGCCGCTAGGTAGCGTCTGACCCGCGACGTGGACCTGACACCCCGTGCTAGAGACGATCCCGCCGAGGGCAGCAAAAGCAATCAATGCATGCTGTACGGAAAGTAAGCGGACCGATGGGGTGCGTAGTATTTTTGAAGCTTTCATGTGTTCGTTTCCGTCGTTGGACTCTCACCCGGCATGGACGATACTCGGCGCCCGATCCGGCGGCCTTATCCTGTGGTATCGGTTCTTCCGAAGATTCCCTTGAGGAAAACTATCCGTGTTTTGACGGATCAGTCCGATCGGTGGTCCTCGGCGAGCCGATCGAGCAAATCGGCGAAATCCTCAATCGATGGAGTCTGCATTTGAGGATCCTTGGCAAGATCATCCCAACGCCGCAGTTGCACGGCCTCAAACGCATAGTGCTCGTCCCTGAAATCGTCGATTTCCGATTGGGACATCACCCCACCTTGATCGTAAAAACTCTTGAGCGACGCCGGGGACAGCTTGGCCAAGTAATCCGGTTCGACCGTGCACAGATAGCGCTTGGCTGCCACATGCAACCGAACCGGATCGGCGACCACTTTGCCAAAATGGGATTCGATCCAGCCGTAAGCCCGTTTCTCGTGGGCATCGTCGAGGTTTTCCATATCGCTACCAGGCATGGCTTGGTCGTCGATGATGTGCCCTAAATCGTGCAGCAACGCTGATCCAATCATCGCTGAGCCAGACCCCTGCCGCTTGGCCAGCACCGCGCACTGCAGGGCATGCTCAAGCTGAGAAACCAACTCGCTCCCATAACGTCCATGCCCTCGATTTAAGAAAAGCCGAATCACATGCTCTGTAGCAGCAGAATGAACCATCGCTTCAACCTATCGCAGAAATCTCTTTATGCCACTTAACGAGTCGACCATCTAGGACCGCTCATGATAACCGATGGGATCCCTCTAGATGCATATTGTTCCCAAATTCGCTCATGAAGTTACCATGAATGCTTTGCTTTAACCGGTCTCATTAGGTTCGATGATCAAGATCTCTGAATTGAGCTTTTCAACTTCCAAAATGCTCGTCTGACCACTGGGCCAATCGACTTTGAGGGTCGGCTCGGTCGCTGGCTGACCAAGACCGATGCCAGGTACCCCAAAGTGAATCGCCGAGTCGTTGGTCGAGGCATAAGACCCACCACCGACACGCTGGCGGATCCAAACCCGATCCCCGACACTTAAAGTCACGACCGCTCCAACGGCGTCGCGATTCGAAGCCTGTCCGACAAGCCGCACGCTCAAATAAGAACCTTGATGGTCCGAACGGTTTTCGAGTACCGCGCATGGAGCGCCGATGCGTGTGATTACCAGATCGATCAAGCCATCTCGATTCAGATCTCCGATGGCCAACCCGCGGCCATCCTGCGGGGTTTGAAAAAAGGGGGAGTCTTTGGCGCTGAGCACAAAACGATTGCCTTCGATATTCTCAAGGACCTGAGGTCGCTGCGAATGGTTCGGCGAGTGACGCTCCAAATGGCCGTTGACGATCACGATGTCTTCGTCCCCATCGAGTTCCAAATCGCACAGGGCCGTCCCCCAGCCGACCGACTGCTCGTCGGTCGAGGTCACGCGAGTCGCATGCGTCGCATAGGAGAAACTCAACCGACCGAGGCCTCGGTACAACGCACAGAATTCGTCGGCGTAATTGGTCACCCAGAGATCAAACTTTTGGTCGTTGTTGTAATCTCCGAGCGCAATGCCCATGCTCCCCTCGGCTCGGCCTTGGTCGTTGGTGGCAACTCCGGCTCTTCGCCCGACTTCAGTCCACTCGAATCCACCGTCGTTGCGAAAAAGCAAGTTCGGTTCGACATCGTTGGCGATGTATAGATCCGTATCGCGATCCGAATCGAGATCCGCGGCCAGAACCCCAAGGCCTCGCAAGGAGATCCCCGAAAAGCTCTCAGACGTGCGCTCGATAAATGTGCCGTCCGAGAGATTCTCATAAAGGGAATCCCGCAATCCCACAAAGTCGGTCGGACCGCAGTAATCCTGAAGCTTCGGATCCTTCTGCGAGGGGCACTTCGGATGGTTAGCCCAACTCCAATTCGAGTAATGAACCACATACAGGTCCAAATCGGAGTCCTGGTCGGCATCGAAAAAAACGGCCGCTGTACTCCAAAGCGAATCCTCGATAGGCTGAACCTTTTCAAACGTCCCGTCTCCCTGATTGCGGAACCATTGAAGCCGATCAAAACCGGTAACCACCAAATCGCTCATGCCATCGCTGTCGTAATCGGCAGCCACGATCGCCGAATGGTAAGTCGCCGAGAAATCCAAAAAGGCTGACTCCCTGCACGGATCAAACTTCCAAGTATCGACCTGGCGGTACAGCCCCCCGGGGTGACCAAGCATCCGCTGCGTCGACGGATCGGGCGTCCCACCACCGGAAGTGACAATATCGAGCTTGCCATCGCGATCGTAGTCGATCAGCGCCGAGCCACCCCCTGTCGTCTCGACCAACGAGAACACTCCTTGCTCGCTTCCATCGCGATACTCACTGCCGAGCAACGCTCCTGGAACTTCCTCGAACCGCAATCGGCTAACCGGACTCGAAGCGGACTCAGATTGCGATTTGGATACGACAGGCTCGGCCCCCACGGGCCCCTGACCTCCCCCCGGGCGCTCTTTGCAACCGAGAATCAAACCAGCGCCCGATACCCCGAGCACCAACAACCACAGGACCACCCTATTCGCTCGAGTCGCTCGGGTCCTTGAAATCGTCGTTTGCTTTGGACTCATGAGGCAATCCAGATTTGGGGAGCTCGATCAAGGTTTTCCGGGGGCATTAAGGTACCGACGATGGATGGCTGCGTACTGGGGCTGCTCGGTCCGATCGTAGTAAAGCGCAAGGTCCTGGTGGGCAGGTGCGAACTTCTCATCAAGCTTCAAAGCCGCTTCGAGCCAGTAAATCCCGTTCTCGCGGGATTTCTTATGGAGCAGCAAATGCCCAAGCGCATAACACTGCTCAGCCGTGCGATTGGGATTGCTGAGCAATTCGAACAACATCCCGTCGGCAAGCACCGTTTGCTTTTGCCCCGAGTCGGCGATCGCTGCATAACTGGCCGACCTTGGTTCATCCCCCAGACGTTGATAAGCTTGACTCAGAGTCGAAGCGATCTCGACATCCTCGGGCCAAAGCTTGGCCAGTCCGCCCAGCGTGTCAATAACCTTCTGACTCTCGTCAACATCCAGATAGAGCTTGGCTACCTGGAGCCTTAGCGATGGATGGATAGGTTTCGACGGATCGCCGATCGGAAGGAACGTTTCGATGCGCCCGAGGGCTTGCTCGGCTTTGCCGAGCTTGCGAAGGACCTCCGAGTAACTCAAGAGCCCCTCGGCGCTGTCGGGCTGACTTTGAAGGTACCGATCCAGCATCGCTTCGGCCCTTTCGAATTGCTGGTCGCCTTGGTAAGCCATCCCGGCTTGGAGATACAGGGGGAGAAAATTCGGGTGCTTTTCAAGCGCCGGTTCAAGCTCCAGAAGTGCATTTTTCCAATCGCGACGACCCAGTCGCATCATGCCCCGAAACGTTGGAATCCAAGCCGCATCCGGGGACTGGTTTTCCCACAAAGGCAAAAATCGCTCGGCCGCCTCAGTATTCTGGTTGCGCAGCAATCCAAAAACCAAGCTGCGAGCCGCATCATCAAACATTCGATCGTTCGAGATCATGAAATCCGCGACGCGAGACTCAAGCGATTCGACGGCCCCGAGCTGCGCCTCAAAGAGGAACTTCTCGGCTTGGACAGTTTCGGATCGCAACCCCAGACCTTGCGCTAACTCCAATTGGCGTTCAAACGGCTCTTTTTTGCCCGATTGACGGTAGGCCCTTGCCAGCATGTGCCTCAGGTCGGCTCGCTCGCCGAAGCGTGCCTTGAGCGACTCCAGAGCCGAAATCGCCTTGGCGTTCTCCTCGGATTTCAAAAGGCGCTCGACCGAACCGATGCTTCGTTGAAATTGCATCCGCTGCCAAGCGTAAACCGACACAATGGCCAGTAACCCGAGAAGAAATGGCAAACGAAGCCTATACCAGCCCCGGCTCAAAGGTCCCGAGGATGCGCTGAAATTCGATCGATTCATTCCCATAGTCTAGCTGATCATCCAGACAAGATACTGCCAAGACGCTCGAATTCGACCTCCGACTCGGACCGAGTGTCCGAGTCAAAACTCAAGCCGATTACCTTTTTTAATTCCGCTTGACAAGGGGATCTGAGGTTAAAACTTCGAAATTAATTCCGACAACCCCCCCAAGCTAGTTGACGCGTCACAAAGCCGCGTTGTATATTGGACATGGGGCTAAAAACCGCGTTAGACGGCTTTAGTGTTAAACAAATCGTTATTATCTGCGGATGGTTCAAGCGGTTTTTACCCTAATCTCCAGTCAGTCGGGCATTTTTTCATCTTTTCTGAAAGGGTTCTTAGCAATGACTAAGGGTCAAAAATCCGGTCGCCAGGGCTTCACACTCGTGGAGTTGTTGGTGGTGATTGCCATCATCGGCATTTTGGTTGGTTTGTTGTTGCCAGCGGTCCAAGCGGCCCGTGAGGCAGCTCGTCGGATGTCCTGCGGAAGCAACATTCGACAAATCGGTTTGGCGCTCCAAAACTACGAGAGTGCCTACAAGCGTTTCCCAATGTCGGTCAACTACGGCTCGGCACGCGGTCGGCAACAGTTCCATGCTTACCACCACACGTGGCTCGCTGCGATCCTCCCCCAAATGGAAGGCTCAACGATCTCCTCGGGTGTGAACTACAACCTTAGGGTCTGGGGTCAACCGATCGTCAGTACCCGGGTTGCAACCTTGCTTTGCCCTTCGGATTCGACCGTCGAAAAGGTGTTCGCTCAACACAACATCGCTCCTACGAGCTATTCCGGTAGCCAAGGCTTCCACTGGTGGCCAGATGCTGGCGTCGGTCCAGGCTGGGGTGGTCCAAACATGGGCATCGGTACCGCAGGCGACCTCTCGGGTCTCTTCGCTCCATCGCGCGCCAACCAAATGCGCGATATCACCGACGGAACCTCCGGAACCATCGTCGTCGCCGAAACCGATACGGCTAACTTCTACGGCGGTCCATTCATGACCACTGGATCCGGACTGCGACGCGCTCCTTACACCAGCGGTGTGTTCCGAGCAGCTTTCGTGGGCTTGACCCACACCGGCTGGGGATCGAACGAAGGTGGTGGAGCCGGAGCTTTGGAAGTCGATGGATCGGGCCCGAAACAGTCCGGCGCTTGGTTCCGTCCTGCTGCCTATGCCTACGAACCGACCTACATCTGCGCCTGGGGTGTCAATACCGAATGGCCTGGTACCTCCAGCTACCACGGACCACTGATCCAAGTCGCACGTGCTGACGGGAGTGCCAGCACCTTCTCGCAAAGCGTCAACTACGGCGTCTACCTCCGACTCAACGCCATCGCTGACAACAACGTGACTCCCGATCCTGTCGACTAGTCTCAGTTGAATTTCGCTCCCCCACAATAGAAAGTTTTCCCATGAAAAACCTAGTTTTCAGTCTCTTTGCACTCTCGATGTTGTCGCTGGCCTTTGCCGGCTGCAACAAAGGCCCAGATCCAAAAAAGAACCCTGATTTCCAGGAAAAAACCTTGATGGATCCAGGTGCAGTCAAGATGGGTGATAATGGACCAAAGGTCAATCAGCAGTAAAACTTCCCGAAAAATCGACGAACTGTCCGAATGACAGACCCGTCGCAAAACGAAAAGGGGTGGCTTGCCAAAGCCACCCCTTTTTTTATTCATTCAAGCAACTGGAAACCTACCAAGCAAACTCGTCAATCATCCGCTCGAGCCTGCACAACTCTTCATTGATGTCCAACGAAAAACAAGATAACTGACGACTCCGACGAAGACTCGCACGCGATCGCAACGGTGCGCCCTCGTCCCGACGACTCAATCGACCAACGAGCATCTGCTCCAATTGACCAAGATAACTGTCTTCGAGTTGCCTCTGCTGCCATCTGAGCAACATGATGTAATTTCTCCCACACGGGTTCTACTAAAAAAGTCCAAGTAAAAATTCTGCGTTCCTCACGCACCCCAATGGTGCAACAAGATTGACCAGACGACGGCTTTTTTAACCCTTGTGCCACTTGAATAAAAATCCCAAGCTCGTTTTTTCGATACCAGCCCTAAGGTTTATCATTCGGAAGGCACTTGCCTGAAATATCCCCCAAAATGCTCGAAAAACAACTCAAGTCGGATCCGTTTACCTCTCGGTGTAACCGAAGGCCCTTTAGCGAGTCCTAGACCTGAGTTAGGATCTTGACCCATGCGATGCACTCCCAACTTTGGAGCCCCTGTGAATTGGAGCTACTGTGAAAATGATCCGGTTATCCCTGCTGTCACTGCTGCTCGTCCACCTGCCGCTATCCTTGCTAGCCTCAAGCCGGGCAGCCGAGAATTCCGCGCCGCGAATCCTCGATCCCCAAGCCGCATCGATCGCGAAACTCGCTCTCGATGGAATCCATCGCCAATACCCCAACAAACCCTCGAACGTACTCGTCGGACCAGCCGATGTCCTTAGCCCTAAAGAACTCCACCCAGCCTTCTACGGTTGCTTCGATTGGCACAGCAGCGTCCACGGACACTGGACCTTGGTCCGTTTGCTCAAAACCAATCCCATGCATGCCTTGGCCCAAACTTCGAGAGAACGCCTCGACCAGAGCCTGACCAAGGAAAACATCGACGCGGAAACCGCCTACTTTCAGGTCAAAGAAAACCGCTCCTTCGAACGCATGTACGGATGGGCTTGGCTCCTGAGACTCGTAGCCGAATTGCATACATGGGACGACCCACAAGCACGCCAGTGGCTCGAAACGCTCAAACCCCTCGAAAACGAAATCGTCGCTCTGACACTAGGATACCTCCCGAGGCTCAGCAACCCGATCCGAACCGGTGTTCATCCCGATACTGCCTTTGCCCTAGGCCAAACCCTCGACTACGCTCGCACGGTGGGCAACCTCGAACTTGCCCATGCCGTCGAAAAACGATCGCGTGAGTACTACATGAACGATCGCAATTACGCCTCGCAATACGAGCCCTCCGGCGAAGATTTCTTTTCGCCCTCGCTCAACGAAGCCGACCTGATGCGAAGAATCCTCCCGGCTAACGATTTCGAAACATGGATCAACCTTTTTCTGAATCCCTCCGAACCCGGAGCCCACACGAAACTCCTTACCCCAGTCGTTGTCTCGGATCTGACCGACGGGAAACTTGTCCACCTAGCCGGCTTAAACCTCTCGCGGGCCTGGACCCTCGATGCGATCAGTCAATCGCTCCCCGAGAATGGAACCTGGAAAGATCGATTCGCCGACTCGGCCCAGGCCCATCGTGATGCAGGGTTAGCTTACGTGTTCAGCGGTCATTACGAAGGGGAGCACTGGCTGGGAACCTTTGCCGTCTATGCCCTTACCGGAGTGGGCCGATGAGCAACGCCGATTCGTCCTACCCATCGGACCCGCCGGAAAACCCCTTCGATCTCGTCCTCGTCGTACCGACCCGAGCTCCCATCCAGATCGATGCATCGAGAATCGAGCAAGCGTGTTCACTGCTAGGTCCAAGGCTCGGATGCGAGGTATCCCTTGTCGAATCGAACGACACGGAGGATTTCAACAGCCCGAGTCCCTTGCACCGATCCGGCAAAATCTACCATCGTGTGATCATCACCCCCCTTGGCTTCGAACCTATACCCCTAGAGCAAATTCGTGCTGCATGCTGGTTCGGAAAAATCCCAGCCGCTTCCAAGGTCTATCTGGCAGAGCCGCTCTCGGCACGCGAGGTCGGCGAGTGGATCGGACATCGCGCTCGGTCGTTGCAAGACTCGGATCGCAAACCGCTGGTTTTCCCACGGGTACCCATCGACCATTCCGATTCGACACTGACCGAATCCCAACTCGAAACCCTCGCCCTAATCGCATTCTGGGCCAACGGCCTGTCCCCAAACTCAGTGATCTACACAGAGGTTCCCTCGGAAGATACCCCTGGGATCCCTGCCGAGGGTGCCAGCCGATTCCCACGGATCGACCTGGACCCAGAGGACTTGAGCACCTGGATGATCCAACGATACCTCCGCGCGGTTCGCTCCCGAGCGATCCCCTGGAATGCCGATTCGGATGGCGATTGGCCAATGCTCAACGCCTTGCAATACCAGCTCCAAGAGCAGTTGCCCTCCGAATACGCCGAGCGTCTAGAGGAGGTATCGACACGATCGATGGGCAGTGCCAAGATCGCTCCGGACGCGTCAGGCTCGGTCCCCTGGGACAAAATCTGGACCTCCTTTTGTGATCTTGCGATGGCCGGTGGGCCGCCTCATCGGGGAAAGCTGCTCGAACCTGTTGCGATCGAGCGAATCGAACAAGCTCCCGAAGCCTATCGTTCCGTAGTCGCCGAGCTCCAACGTGGAATCCGACTCGCGAGCGGCCTGAACACCTGCCCGAGTCCTTATCTAGGCTGGGTCTGCGTCGAATGCGACAGCGAGCCCATGGCGGCTTGGCTCATGCGAGCGATCTTGGTCGAAAACATCTCGGTTCGTCGCGAATCGACCAAGCTCTACCTGCCTGCCGGGCCCGACTACCGAGTCGACAAAGAGATCAAGAATGTGATCACTTCGGTCGCCAAAACCCACCATTACTGGCAGGCACATCTTCGAAGCCGTCAGCCGCCAAAGCCGCTGTAACGCTCAAGCCCCCTGGCAAACGTCCAACGCGAAAGCAGATAAAAAAACAGCACCCAACCGACAAGCATCGCCATGTCGATCGCCAATGCCGTCCCCTGGATCTTACCCAAGAAAACCGCCGCAGGGAAATAAGCTAGGTACTTGATCGGCAAGTAATTGACCACCGTATCGAAGGGAGCTGGCAGGAGATCCAAAGGGAACATGTGCCCCGAGAGAAAAAACTGCAAAAGCATGTAGACAAACAGCAAGGAAGAAACCTCGAGCATCCAAAACCCAACCAAGCCCAAGCAGGCTTCGAGGTAAAACCCAAGCGCGAAGCTCAATCCGAGCGAAACGACAAAGCAAGCAAAGGTCAACGCATCCGGCCAACCGGCCGTAAAGTAACTGCGACACAGAAAAAACATCAAGACAAACGGGCCGATGGCGATGAAATAATACGCCACTTTGTGCGCCACACGCGACCAGAAAAGAAACGAAAGCAGATCGATGGGCTGGACCAAGTACCGCTTGATCTCTCCGTCTCGGATCGTTTTCGCGATGCTCGACGAGAGACCCGGCATGCTCGAAAAGGCCCTTCCGACCATCGTCAGCAGATAATAAGCGACCATGTCGCGGAAGGAGTATCCAGAGATGCGACCCGCGTGGGGATCCTCTGGGGATAGCGATTGAAAGACGGCCCACCAAAGGAAAACCTGGGTGACGATCGGCAGAAAACGCATCAGGGTTCCCACGGCAAAATCGCCCCGATAAGCCAATTTCTCGGCCAATGCCGTTTTGACAATCATCCAACGCGTCGACCAACCATGCGCCCATGCGCTTTGCTCTGTGCTGTGCATGGGTGCCTCAGTTCGCCTCAGCAATCGAGTGAAACAAACTCGCGATGACTTCCTCGAGCGGAGGGTCCTCGACGGCCACATCATCGACCGTATAGGTGTTGAGAATCTCGGCTAAAACTCGCGACACATTCGCCCGTGGTACTCGAATCGACACGCGCGGCATATCGGTCTTGAGAATCTCGCCAAAGCGTTCGAGTCCGCTTGCTGCTTGCTCGATACCCAACTGAAGCTGGATCACTTTGGACCCCGAAAAACTATCGATGATGCCACTGAGCGAACCGTCGTACTGAATGATCCCTTGGGCGATGACCACCACCCGCTGGCACAATGCCGACACGTCCTTCATGTAGTGACTCGTGAGCAAAATCGTGATCTGACGCTCCTCCTGGTAGTGCTTGAGGAACTGCTGGATGTTGCGCTGCGCGATCACATCGAGTCCGATCGTCGGCTCGTCCAAAAACAACACGTCCGGAGAATGCAGCAGCGCAGCGATCAGTTCCATCTTCATGCGCTCGCCGAGAGATAGCTCTCGAACGGGTCGCCCTAAAAGCTTTTGAACATCCAAAAGGGACGTCAGTTCCGAAAGGTTCGCGTCGAAACTGGTCCGATCGATCGCGTAGATCTGCTGATGAAGCCTAAAGGACTCTTGGGCAGGCAAATCCCACCATAACTGGTTCTTTTGACCCATCACCAACGCAAACCGACGACGGTATTCCATGTCCCTTTTCCAAGGGACAAAACCCATGACGCTGGCCGTTCCACTCGTGGGGTAAATCACCCCAGAAAGGAGTTTCAGCGTGGTGGTCTTTCCAGCCCCATTGGGTCCTAAAAAAGCCACAAACTCCCCGGGCTCAACCCGCAAGGAAATCCCTCGGACCGCCTCGATGGTCTTGTAGTCGCGATGAAAAAGCCCCCGAACCGATTCGAGAAGCCCCTCCTTTTTTTGGTAAACCCTGTACGATTTGGTCAGTTGATCGATTTGAATGATGGACATAAAAATCGATTATACGATGTGGTCCCGATTTAACGAGGGTGGTCCTAATTTAACAATCGCGGTAATGTCAACCAAAACCAATCCAAACAAAGCGGTCGTCCTGCTCAGCGGTGGCCTCGATTCAACAACCTGCTTGGCGATCTGCAAAGATGCCGGCTTTATCCCCTATGCCATCAGCTTCCGATACGGCCAGCGCCACGCACTGGAACTGCAACGCGCTGAGCAAATCGCCCGCGATGCGAACGTCGCACAACACGCTATCATCCAACTCGACCTGGCGAGCTTCGCCGGCAGCGCTCTGACCGACAAAAATCTAGCCGTTCCCAAACACGATTCGGCCGAGGAACTCGGAACCGATATTCCCCTAACCTACGTCCCAGCTCGAAACACCGTCTTTCTCTCCTACGCACTGGCTTGGGCCGAAGTCCTCGGTGCAATGGATATCTACATCGGAGTAAACGCCTTGGACTACAGCGGCTATCCCGATTGCCGTCCAGAATATATCCGCGCCTTCGAAACGATGGCAAATCTAGCCACCAAATCCGCAGTCCAAGGCAATCGCTTGGTCATCCATGCTCCTCTGATCACCTGGACCAAATCGCAAATCATCCGCAAAGGAATCGAACTCGGAGTCGACTACTCCAAGACCCTCTCGTGCTACGACCCAGGTCCTCAAGGCCAACCGTGCAAGCATTGCGACTCCTGCCTCCTACGCACCAGAGGCTTCGAACAAAACGCAATGACCGATCCATCCTGGTAATCGTTCATCCGAAAATCGCTCACCAAAACCACCAAACTCCTCGCGAAGTTTGTACCATCGCAGCTATTCGTCGTGGGCTGATCGAAACCGTCTGATCGATCCGCAAACTCGGTAAAGACAATTCACAAATCGATCCATTCTCCAACGCCACAGTCAACCCCGAGTCCGATAGTTCCATCCGCACCGGGACCTCCGGAAGCTTGACAAATCGAATCAGTCGACCGATCGCGGGATCCCATAGACGAATCGTTCGGTCCCGACCCGCTGACACAAGCAATCGCTTGTCGCCAGGCCCATCGCATCCGAGAATCTGCACCACAGCCCCCGTGTGATTGTCCAAACTGCGCACCTGCACCCCGTCGGCAACCCGCCATACCTTGATGGTCTGGTCTAGACCCGACGAAATCGCTGTTTGCTCATCCCAAGCGATCGCGCTGAGCACCGGACCGGTGTGCCCCCCGAACTTGACTCGGACCGAACCGTCGATCCGACGCACCAAAACCCACCCAGACCAATGGCTCTCCACCCATTGCGATCCCCCAGGAAACCAATCCACCTCGGTGACCACATCGCCTAGGGCTCGACCCTGATCCTCGGTCTGAAAAAGCCCCAATCGAGTCGAACTTGGCCACTCGATGCATTCCACACCACCGAGTTGCCCCGGATCCCCTCCGGCAATGAGCAAGCGTCCGCCATCCGGGGAAAAATCCAGAGAGTTGATCTGCGAAAAAGAACACTGGATCGACCTGGAAATCGGAAAACTCCTGGCCGACTCATACCGAACCGGATCCTTCGTCTCTGCTCGATTCGTCTCTGCTCCCTTCGATACCACACACAAGCCTCCCTCGGTCGCGACCAACGCCTGCAAACCGCTCGGCTCGATCCGACTTGCCGTGATACTCCTGAGTCCGATCGAATCGACCGCTCCGTTTGGACCCTGCGCACAAAGAAACTGCGTACCGATCGCAAGTACCCACCAAAGAGCCGCAAGGCTTACTCCAAACCGATCCTCTCTCAAGAACCATCCACCCATCGATCTACAGCAACGCATCGATAGGCCGTCCATGCTGATTGACTCGAATCGGCCGTCCCTCGGGAGTCAGAAGGGTCTGATCTGGTCGGACTCCAAGCCGCACCAGAAGCGTATGGACCAAATCCGAAGGTGTTGTGGGGTGATCCATTGGACTCTCACCGATGCGGTCGCTGCTGCCATACACAAGACCTCGAGGCAATCCGCCGCCACTGAGCATCACACTGTAGACGCGCGGCCAATGATCGCGCCCGCCTCGCGTATTGACTTTAGGCGTCCTACCAAACTCTCCCATGGCGATGACCAAGGTCTCGTCGAGCAGGCCGCGTTGCCGCAAATCCTCGATCAAGGCGCTTGCGGCTTGATCGAACGTCGGTATCAATCCCACCCCAACTTTCGCACCGGCAAACCCATCTCGCAATGGAACAACCATGTTCTCGTGCGTATCCCATCCGGGCTGTACGACCGTCACAAAAGGGACGCGTTGCTCGACCAACCTGCGCGCTAAAAGACAGCTTTGCCCAAAAGACCGCAAACCATATCGCTCCTTGGTCGCATCGGACTCCTGCTTCAAATCGAAAGCTCGCTTGGCCTGCGGCGATAGGATCCATTCGAATGCCCCCTGGAATCCCGGTCCTTTTTGTGCGTCTTGCAGCCGACCGAGCATCTCGCGTCGCCGTTCCAAACGGGTCGGATCCAACGACGGATGGATCTCCAAATCCCGCACCTGAAAGCTCGGACTCCCCGGATCGCTGTGAACCCAAAAAGGCTCATCGCTGGCCCCAAGAAACCCCGCACCATGACCGATCCGCGGCTCGGGAATTCCAATCGATCGAGGCAGGGGGTTTTTCCAATCCAATGCCCGTTCATGCGACGCTAGCGATCCGAAACTTGGATACTGCACATTGGGCGACGGCAGATACCCGCTCAAAGCGTATTGATTCGCTAGCCCATGCTCCCCGAGCGGACTGGTCATCGATCGAATGATCGTCATTTGATCCGCCAACTTCGCACATCGCCCGAGCTCCCCCGAAAAATGCACCCCAGGAATACTCGTCGGTGTGGTCCCCAAAGGACCTTGGACCTCCCTCGGAACATCGATCTTCGGATCGAACGTCTCTAGATGGCTTGGGCCTCCGTCGAGCCACAATAAGATGCAGGACTTGGCCGTTCCAAACGAAGTCCCCTCGTTGGCTCCAAGACCGCCAACCCGAGCCATGCACGGGGAAGCCATGCACGGGGAAGCCATGCACGGGGAAGCCATGCACGGGGAGGCCATGCACCATGGAGCCAGCGCACCGATCCGCAAAAAACTCCGACGCGTCGAGAATGTGCCGTTACGCTTCAAACTCCCCTCCCTCTCATGCTTCAATGATTCAAAAACCGGGGACTGCTGAGCATACTCCAAGCCCAATCCTCGAACCAAGCCAACTTCTCTTCGGTCTGTTGAGGAATCTGAGAACCCCAATCACGCAACTCCTCCTGAGTCCCTGGCTGCCCAAAAAATCGCAAGTACCCCATCGCGAGAATCTCTGCGTCCGAGGCGCCCGATCCGGACTCCCGACGAATAAACGACGCCGGGGATTCTATCGCTCGGTTGACCAACGGACCATTGATCCAATGAAGCTGCTGACCAAGGCTCCGATGAATCGCCCCCCCAACCGACGACTCCGGACTACAACCGACCATCCGGCCGCATCGACCAAGCACATCGAGCGACTCCGAGGGTGTGGTCGGATCCAACCAACCGATGGCCCGCGATTCGACCGAAAGCCCGAGCGCATCATGGATCGCGTCGTAAAGCACCTCGGGAGCCATGGCCTTCGGTTCCCGGGCCGCATAGAAACTTGGGTCCAATCGCGACACGCTCGTGTCGGCTTCCACGCGAGCATAGGCTTGACTCAACGCAATGAGTTTCAGAATCGAGGAGGGTTGATAATCCGCTTCGATCAAGCTCTCGGCCAAGCGTCCCAGCAAACGCGGGTGCGAAGCGGGATTGGTCTCCCGCAGATCATCGACCGGATCGACCAACCCGCGTCCCATCATCGTTCCCCAAAGCCTATTGGCCAACATCGTCGCAAACCTAGGGTCCTGCTCATCGAAAATCCACGCGCTGAGCCGCTCGACATTGGCCTGCGCAGCCTTTGCATCGCTCTGGACCGATAGAAACTCCTGCCCAGGAAGCTTCGGAATCGCAGCCTCCCGAGTGCGCAAATTCGTCACCTGCCCCCCACCGGAATATCGGACCTCGCGCCCTCGGTCGATGCCCGCCAGAATCGCCGCTAAGCCGTGGTAGTCGTCCTGCGTCCAACGGTCCAGCGGATGATTGTGGCAATTCGCACACCCGATGCGTATCCCCAAGAACACACTCCCGATCCGCTCGGCATGAACCCTAGGGTCCGAAGCCAATCGCGCAAAATTCGCCGCTCCCTCCCGATGCGAATCCCCAGTGCTAAGCAACAACTCCTGAGCAATCTGCTTCCACGAACGCCGCTCGCCGGCGCTGCGAAGCAAATACTGCTCAAACGCATAAGTCGCCCCAGGCTCCGAAGCGATCGGCCTAAAACCAACCCATCGAGCAAGCTTGTAAGCCCAATACGTTCCGAACGCTTCGGATCGAATCAGCCGATCGACCGTCTGGGTCTTGCGTGTCCGCGGATCGAGCCCCTGAAATTCAGCAATCTCGCCTAAACTCGGTATACGTCCGACAAAGTCCAAACTCACCCGCCGAAGCCAAGTCAAATCGTCCGCAATCCCCAACGGCTTGAGATTCGCCCGATCGAGCCCCTCCTGGACCTCCTGGTCGATCCAGGTCATCGGTTCCAATGTTCCAGCAAGTGAAGAGCTTTCTGACGCACTGCCTGCCAAAACCGTACCCGGATCCGGGTACGGCTCGATCAAGACCAAGGAACGCACCTGCCCTGCAAACCTTGCGGTGATCCAATGCCGTCCAGGCCGACGCAAACGCAACGTCGGCGGACTCTGCTGGATCCAACCCATCGAATCGCCGTCTGGTTCTGTCTCCCAAGTCGTCCGGTCGGAAACATCCAAAGGGATCTTCGACCCGTTAAGAAGCGCACTAGCCCGGAGCCTGTACCCCGAGCGATCGCTCGACGGTTCGATGAGCTCTGCTGAAACCTGAAAATCCTCCACCCGAAGCGATGGACCAAAAGGAGCCCCCGCAGCGATCCATCGGATCAGAGTTTCGGCCGTCGCACTATCGGGCTCAAACCGCTCCTGCCCCTCATGAGCGATCCGACCGCTGGGCTTGGCAATCAGCAGACTCTCCTCGGGCGAAGCGAACCTCACCCGCCTCGACTTATGCGCATGGACGATCTGGTCGTAATCGGCCTTGGGATTCGATCCCCATAACGATAGATAAAACTCACCTCGACCTGCTACCGCTCCATGGCAAGCTCCCGAATTGCAACCGTGCTTGGTCAGGAGCGTAAGAACATCGAGCTCAAAAGAAGGCTCTGAGATCTCTTGTGCGAATATTCGCTCAAGCAGAAACAGCCAAATCACGACCCCAAGCAGGCTTCTACCCGAAAAATACCAACCGATGCTTTCAAGGTGCCTTGGGTGCATCAGGTGCCTTAGGCGTATCGGGTGACTTGGGTAAATCCGGTGACTTCGGTGAATCCGGTGACTTCGGTTCGGCTCTCGGGCCGGGCAAGTCCTGTCCGTATTTTTCAGACCATTCTTTCAAGTAGCTCTGGGCACGGGCAGTCCCGTAGTTT